>Ga0307508_10000283_pt1 | contig 62443 bp, 64 predicted proteins | sample 9_EM_MG_FD_203089 | JGI IMG/M metagenome (GOLD analysis project Ga0307508, IMG submission 203089) | Populus trichocarpa ectomycorrhiza microbial communities from riparian zone in the Pacific Northwest, United States - 9_EM | ecosystem: Host-associated > Plants > Roots > Unclassified | place... | reverse complement strand
AACAAGTCCCTCTCTCAGACCTCTTTTCCCGAAACACTCCCGACGCCGCAACATCTGCTTTCTCCAATCAACTCGTTTTCAAAGATATATAACCGGACAGCAGTGGCGCGTTATCCCTAACGCGCCGTCAGCATCTGCGAATCGCCTCGTGAGCCACGAAAATCCTGAGCGGCGGATTAGGGATAATCCGCCCTACCTGCCCGGAAAAATATTCGAATAGTCGTCCTCTGTAAGTGCGAGTTTCTGGCTACGGTTTGGCCGAAACGCTCTCGGTCCTCCTTCGCCGGAGGCTTCGGAGGACATTTTTTAATCCGTAGCGGATTAAAAAATGGTGCGAATGCCCGGAGTCGAACCGGGATCAATAGCTTCGGAGGCTACTACACTATCCATTGTGCTACATTCGCAAACAACTGCAGCCTAGCTTTTGGCTAGGCCGCGGGAATTCAAGCTGTTTTCCTCGTTATTGAGAGTGATAACTCGTGCGGGTCGCGGGGTAAACCCGCTCCTACAGGGAGAAAAAGCCGCTGAAGTAAAGACCCGCTCAGTGCGCCACGTGGACGGTCGCGGTCATCGGCTGGCCGATTTCCTTGAGCAGATCCCTGTACCATGGTTGCGAGGGGTCGAACGCCTTGCCGCCCTTGATGCGCGGAAATTCGATCGCGCGCAGTTCATTGCCGCGTTCCTCGTCCTGTCCGATCAGGCCGGTTTCGCCTTTCCTGGCGCATTCGATGGCCTTGAGCACGCACAGGTCGATCAGCTTGAAATCTTCGTCGTTCGCAGGAGCCGAGCGGGCGAAGTATCCGCTTTTTTGGACGAGCACTTTTTCGGCGCCGAGCATCGAAGCAAAACGTTCGGCGAACCATTTGCCGGGATTGATCGTGTCGAGACGGACGTGACCAAACGCGTCGCGGTCGATTTTGGCACCGCTGGCGGTCAGTTCTGCGATGATGCTGTCGAGGCCCGCGCCTTCGCTCACAAACAAGTTAACGTTGCCCTGCTGATCCATGACCGTCCGCAGGCGCTTCGCCTCGGCTTCGATGTCGAGGGCCTGCTCGGGAATATAGACGGCGTGAATGGAATATTTTTCCCGGATAAGATTGATGCCGGGGACGTACACGTTTTTCGCGGCGATCGTCTGATATTCGCGGGCGGTGGCGGCGGTGAGCCAGCCGCAGTTGCGGCCCATGACTTCGTGAACGATGAGCATCCGTCCGCTCGCACCGAGTTCGGTGACGACGTTTTGGAAGAAGCGCGCGCCTTGTTCCGCGGCAGTCACCGCGCCAAGGCTCTGCTTGATCGGGATGATATCGTTGTCGATCGTCTTGGGCAGACCGATGACGTTGAGCTTGTAATTGTTTTTCTCCAGATACGCGGCGAGATCGGCCGCCGTGGTGTTCGTGTCGTCGCCGCCGACGGTGTGAAGAATGTCGATACCATCACGCTGCAATTGTTCAGCGGCGACCGTGAGGGGATTTTGCCCTTCCTTGACCAGTCCGCGTTTTACGCAGTCCTTGGCATTGGTGAGTTTGACGCGGCTGTTGCCGATCACGCTGCCACCATAGCTGCGGAGTACGCCGGCCTTCGCACGGATTTCAGGCGTGACGGTGAGGCTGTCGCCCTTGAGCAGACCCTTGTAGCCGGACTTGTAGCAAATGATATCCCAGTCGGGGCATTGAGCCGTGTAGTGGAGAATCAACTGTCCGACGGCGGCGCTGAGGCAGGGTGCGAGACCGCCGGCGGTGAGAATGGCGACTTTCTTCTTGGTAGACATGGTGGGCAAATTGAGCAATTCCCGGGCCGCGAATCAATCCCTGGCGTCCGGCGTTTGTGTCTTATTTTTTCGCTGCCTGCATCTGGCGGTGAACAAAGAAATAATAGATAACTCCGAGTACAGCCAGGATGGCGATGGCCCAAAGAGTGATGGCGTGAAGTTCACCCTTCATGAGCGATTCATCCTGGCCGGCTTTGACTCCGAGCCAGCAGAGGACACCGCACCAGAGCGAAGAACCCAAAATCGTATAGAGGGAAAAACGCACGTAATTCATCTGCACGATGCCTGCAGGAATGCCGATGAGATGACGCACCACGGGAAGCAGGCGTGATGCGAAGATCCCAAAGTTGCCATAGCTCGCGGCCCAACGCTCTGCTTTTTCGATTTTTTCCGGTGAGACCAGGAAAAATCTGATGGCCTTGCCGAGAAGTGGCCAGCGATCAAAGCGCTGGGCGAGGGTTTCGAGATAGGCGCTGAATTTCAACACCAGCGGACGCCCGGCCCAGCGAGCACCCCAGTACATCGCCGTCGCACCCAGCCAAGATCCTAACGCCCCCGCCAGGACAATCCCCGTCAGGGTCATGTTGCCTTTCGTGTAGGCAAGGTGCGCGGCGGGAGGAATGACAAACTCGCTGGGTATCGGCAGAAACGTACTCTCAAGAAACATCAACAAAACGATCAGCGGGTAGCCGCCGGTTTCCAATGAGTGCTGGTACCAATCAACGAGCTTAGCCAGGAGGTCGTGCATAAATAAAAAAGGCGGGCGCTTGATGCGCCCGCCAAGGGTAAAATTAAAAATGGATTAGACGTCGGGCTTGGTCTTGCGCAAACCCTGGACGCGGTCGCCCGCTTTCCACTGGCCGCGTTTCTTGAGGATCTCGACGCGCTCGAAACGCTTGAGAACATTGCGCTTAACGACGAGACCGCCGCCGGATTTGAGACTGTTGTGCTGGGACATAAAGAGGAAGGATTATGGTGATTTCGAACTCTGGAAGGGTGCGGATGTAGAGTTCGCCATGGCCCATGACAAGTATTTTTCGCCAACGTTTTCGGTACTGACTTCAATCCACTGCGGCGTGGTGTAGGGATGATGGCGATGAACCCATAAATTGAGAGCGGACGCATTGCCGGGCAGGCATTTAAACCAGACCCGGAATTCCTCCGCTTCTTCGAGGCGGCCGTCCGCATGGTAGTAGGATTTTATCGGTCCATCCACCTGCGCGCAGGCGGCGAGCCGCAATTCCACCGCGCCGCGGGCCAGCCGTTCGGCATCGGCGCGGAGGGCGGTGGTTGTCCAAGCGACGAACATGCTGTATTTTTCGCACGCAACGAGGCATTCGGAAAGCTTAAATGAGGCTTATTTTGCGTGGAATTAGCCCTTGACGCACTTGATCGCGAGCGTAGGTCTATCCGTTCCAACTTTTCCGCCTGTAACCTATCTATGAGAGACGAATACATCCGCGAAGCCCAGAAAGTGATTTCCGATCCTAATATTTTGATCAACGTGATCTCCCGTCGCGTGAAGCAACTACGTCGTGGCAGCCGCCCGTTGGTGGAATCGCTGGAAAAACTCAGCCCGGAAGACATCGCCTTGCGCGAAGTGATCGAGGGCAAGATCAGTTACGAATTGCACACGGCTTAAGCCGTTCGTTCCGGGAACGATTCCCGTATTTCGCGAAGCGAGGCCATGGCCTCGCTTCTTTTGTTTGTCTCCTTGCGGTTGACCGCGAATGATTACTTTCCGCCTATGGCCGCCAAGTCACACGATCCCGTCCGCTTTACCGAATTCCGGAATTCGAAGGCGTTGCGTGACTATTTCATTCACGACAAGTTCGAAGCCGGGATCAAATTGGTCGGAACCGAGGTGAAGTCCATTCGCGCGGGTAAGGCCCAGATCACGGATGCGTTTGCCCGGGTGGAAAAGGGCGGGGTGTGGCTTTACGGAGCGTTTATTCAGGAGTATTCCCATGGCGGGCTTTCCCAGCATGCACCCCGTCGTGTGCGTCAGCTGCTTTTGCATGAAAGCGAGATTCGCAAATTGCACATCGCCGTGGAAACCGGCGGGCAGGCGATCGTCGCGCTCCGTATGTATTTCAAGGACGCGCTCGTGAAAGTGGAAATTGCCACCGCCACCGGCAAAAAGCAGTTCGACAAGCGTGCGGATGTTAAAAAGCGTGAGCAGCAAATGGAGGCCCGCAAAGCCATTAAATTTCGCCGATGAAGAAAAAACTCCCCACCCAAACCACGGTTCGTGTTCCAGGAAGTACCTCCAATTGCGGCGCCGGTTTCGATACCCTCGGACTTGCCCTGACGATTTATAACAACATCACGCTCACTCGTGGCGACTGGCGCGGGGCGCGCGCGGCAACGGATTCCGACGTGGCCGGCCTCAATATGGCGGACGAAGCGGCGCGGTTGTTCTTTGTCCGCGCCGGCGTGGAAGAGTTTGGTTACACTCTGCAAATCGAAGGCGACGTGCCGATGTCCCGCGGCTTGGGTTCCAGCGTCACGCTGCGTGCCGGCGTCGTGGCTGCGCTTAATGAAATGTCGGGGGCAAAACTGACGCGCGATGATCTTTGCTCGCTCGTCACCCAGCTTGAGGGCCATCCCGATAATGCGACGCCCGCGGTCATTGGCGGATTTTGCGTGGCAAGATGCGATCCGCACACGGGTGAGTTGCTGGGAGTGCTGCGCAAGCCGATTGGCAGTGATCTGGTATTTGTAGTGGTCTCGCCCGATCAGGAATTGGAAACCAAAAAAGCGCGCGGAATTCTGCCCAAGGAACTGCCGTATTTTGACGCGATCAAGAGCGTGAACAGCGCGGCCTACGTAGTCGCGGCGATGCTATCCGGCGAGTATGACCGCCTGCGCGATGCAGTCTGCGATTTTCTCCACGAGCCGTACCGGCTTCCCCTCATTCCCGGGGCAAAATCCGCAATCGATGCGGGAATTGCCGCGGGTGCCTTGACCGGATGGTTGAGCGGCAGCGGATCTAGTGTGCTATGTGTGGCGCGGCCTCGCGTCGCGGCGAAAGTGGGTAAGGCAATGGCGGGCGCTTTCGCCGCACACAAACTGGCCTCAACCATTCACCTGCTCCGCGCCGACAACGAAGGTCTAACTCTGCGCAAACGGCGCACCTGATCCGATCACTGCGGGTGGCCTCATGTCGGGCCAGTACTTGACCACGTGTTCGGCCAGCGTCTTCCATTTAAAGGGCTTTCTCACCACAGCTTTTAATGCGGGGACCCGGTCCAGCTCGGCCTTGGTGAATTTCAACATGTACGCCGTGATCATTACGGCGGGAATTTCCGGGTATTTTTTCTGCACCTCGCTGATAAACTCCAAGCCGTTCATGCCGGGCATTTGATAATCTGTGATGATCAAACCGACGTTGAGCGTGGGGAGCGCCGTTAGAGCCTCGGAAGGCGACGTGTATCCACGTACTGGACAGGCGAGATGTTCGCTGAGCAACTGCTGCAGCAAGTCGATGTAAGCGATTTCATCGTCTACCAATACGACAATTTTTTCGTCTGTGCGCGGTGACATTCGGTTAAATTTCGATGCTAATGGGGTCACAACACTTCTAGGGAAAACTAGCAACCGGTAAAGCGGTAAAACACCCTATATCGTGCAGGTTTCACCCTATTTGTTGTAACTCAAATCGTTGACTGACAGCTAATGATGGTCAGGTTCCTCGTGCCATGGTTCACGTTGTCCTCTACTGCCCCCAAATTCCGCAAAACACCGGAAATATCGGACGAATGTGTGCGGTGACACACAGCCGATTGCACCTGATTCATCCTTTGGGATTTGAGGTAACGGACAAGAACCTCAAACGCGCAGGAATGGATTACTGGTATTCGCTCGATGTACATCACCACGCCGACTGGGCGGCTTTTAAAGCGAGTGCAGCCGCTCCTGAGCGACTGTGGTTGTTTACGACGCATGCGACACAGAGTTTTTGGGCGCCGCAGTATCACGACGGAGATGGGCTCGTTTTCGGGAATGAAGAAGCGGGCGCGCCGGAGTGGCTGCACAGCGAAATTGGCGCGGCAAACCGGGTGAAGATTCCGCATGCGAATGCCGAATTGCGTTCGCTCAACCTTTCCACCTCCGCCGGCATTGCCGCCTATGAAGTGTTGCGGCAGCTGGGAACCTTGAGTCTCTGATTTTTTGAAATGGCCGCTCGCGGCAAAATCAAACGTGAGTTGCGGGAAACCCGAATCCATCCACCTTGTGTACTCATTGGAGTGGCGCAGCGCCTGCTTTGAATGAACCCCGACTGTCCTTTTATCATCTGTGATTGAACTCATCTCCGCCTTGCCGCAATTTTTGTGAGCTCCTGAACGTTCCCATACCTATGATTTTTTTGAATCGAATGTCTTTCTGGCTGCTCGCGCTCGCCACGTTTATCGCGACGGGTGCCATTTCGGCGAAAGATTTTTCACCCGCCATCGTTTACGATTTTGGCGGAAAATTTGACCGGTCATTCAATCAATCCGCTGCAGAAGGCGCCGCAAAATTTACCAAGGAAACAGGGGTTGCAGTGCGCGAGTTCGAAATCACCAACGCCGCACAACGCGAGCAGGCGATGCAACAAATGGCACGTCGGGGAGCGACGATCATTGTCGCAATTGGTTTTACCCAGGCGTCGGCGGTGGAGAAAGTGGCGAAGCAATTTCCCAACGTCATGTTTACGTTGGTGGACGGCGTCGTCGACCTGCCGAATGTACAGTCTGTGAATTTTCGGGAGCAGGAATCTTCCTTTCTCTGCGGCATGGCGGCCGCGCTGGCCTCGAAGACCGGGAAAGTGGGTTTCGTCGGCGGAATGGATATTCCTCTGATCCGAAAATTTGCGGTGGGCTATGTCGAGGGAGCAAAATATGTGAATCCGTCGGCCGAGGTTTTTCAAAACATGACCGGATCGACCCCCGCGGCCTGGGGTGACCCGACCAAAGGCGCTGAACTGGCCAAAAGTCAGTTTGGGCGCGGAGCAGATGTTGTTTTTCACGCGGCAGGCGCGACTGGAATCGGCGTGATGCAGGCTGCCAAGGACAGCGGTCATCTCAGCATCGGTTGCGATAGCAATCAGGATTATCTCCACCCCGGCAGCGTGCTGACCTCCGCGGTCAAACGCGTCGACGTGGCAACTTTCAAAGCGTTCCTCGAGGCGAAAAACGGCACGTGGAAAGCCGGACAAGTGGTGCTCGGTCTCGCGGAAGAAGGCGTGGATTATTCGTACGACGAATTTAATCGCTCCGTACTCACGCCCGAGATGAAACAGAAGCTCGATGCAGCGAAGGCGGAGATCATCAGCGGAAAGATCAAGGTGTCGGAGTATAAGCCCTAGTCGGTTGCGTTGAGCCCCGCCATGCTTTGCCCCTGCGAAATCCCGGTGACGATGCGGGACGCAATGCATGAACAGCGGGTAGGGCGGATTATCCCTAATCCACCGGAACGAGTTTCGAAGGCGATGCGGCTGGCAAAATCAACCATCACACCTTTTCGCCGTGGCTGTTGAACCCCGTCAGTCTTCGACGAAAGCAGCGGCGCTCGAACTTCGCGGCATCGACAAACGCTTTGGCCCGGTGCACGCCAACCGTTCCATCTCATTTTCCGTCGCGGCGGGCTCGATTCATGGGCTCATCGGCGAAAATGGCGCGGGGAAGTCGACGGTGATGAATATTGTTTATGGATTTCATCGCGCTGATTCCGGACAGATTTTCGTGAACGGCCAGGCGGTTGAAATTCATTCTCCGCAACAGGCGATCGCGGCAGGAATCGGCATGGTGCATCAGCACTTCATGTTGGTGGAGAATTTCACCGTGCTCGAAAACGTCGTGCTCGGCGTCGAAGGTGGCGCGTTACTCGCCGGTGGCCTGGCCAAAGCGCGAGCGGACCTCACGCAATTGGGATCCGATTACGGACTGGACGTTCCGCTCGATGCCGTGGTGGGCGACCTTCCGGTCGGACTGCAGCAACGGGTTGAAATTCTGAAAGCGCTCTACCGTGGCGCGGCGATTTTGATTCTTGATGAGCCGACGGCGGTGCTGACACCGCAGGAAGCCGACCAGTTTTTTCGCATGTTGGCTCGCTTGCGCGAACAGGGAAAAACCGTGTTGTTGGTCACTCACAAATTGCGTGAGATCATGGCCATCACGGATCGTGTGACCGTGATGCGCCAGGGCGCGGTCGTGGCGGAGGTTGAAACAAAATCCACTTCACCGCGCGAACTCGCGGAGAAAATGGTGGGCCGCGCGGTGCTTCTGAATGTGGAAAAAGGTCCCGCGAAGCCGGGCGTTGCACTTTTGTCGGTGAATGGACTCGAGGTGCGGGATGATCGGGGCGTCGCGCGCGTGAAGCACGCTGATTTTGAAATCCGTTCGGGTGAAATTGTTGGGATCGCCGGAGTCGCGGGCAACGGACAGTCGGAGTTGCTCGAAGCGTTGTCGGGTATGCGAACGCCTTCACGAGGAGGGATTATGTTCAGTGGTTACGATCTGGTGGCGGAAAAATTCGATCCCCGGGCGCGCCGCGCGCTGGGATTGGCCCACGTGCCCGAGGATCGGCTGCGCGTCGGAGTGGTGACCGGATTTGCCGCCCGGGCGAATCTCATCCTGGGTTATCAGGATCGTCCTGCTTTCAACCGGGGATGGTTTTTCAACGATCAGGCAATCACTGCGGACTGCGCGCAGAAAATGTCCACCTATGACGTGCGCCCACCGATTCCCGATTTGCGGATTTCTGCATTTTCCGGAGGCAACCAACAAAAGCTGGTCATCGCGCGCGAGGTCGACTGCGATCCGAAAGTATTGCTGGTGGGGCAGCCGACGCGGGGAGTGGACATCGGCGCGATCGAATTCATTCACCGGCGTCTGGTCGCATTGCGTGATGCCGGCAAGGGAGTGCTGCTGGTTTCGGTTGAGCTCGACGAAATTCTGGGCCTTGCGGATCGTATTCTGGTGATGGCGGGCGGTGAAATCGTTGGCGAGCTCACGCGCGCCGAAGCGACCGAGGAAAAAATCGGTTTGTTGATGGCGGGAGTGAAAGGCGGTACGCATGAATAACGACGGACGAATCCATTCGCGATGAGCACAGCCAAACAACTGCCGCGGTGGGCTGACTTGATCTTGCTGCCATTGGTTGGTCTGGCCGCAGCGCTGCTGCTTTCCGCGGGAATCATCGCGTTACTGGGTGAAAGCCCGACCCAGGCGATGAAGCTGATGGTGGACGGAGCGTTTGGTTCGCAGGACTCAATTGGCTATTCGCTTTTCTACGCGACCAATTTTATTTTCACGGGACTCGCCGTGGCCGTGGCGTTTCACGCCGGATTGTTCAACATCGGTGGCGAAGGGCAGGCGTACATTGGCGGGCTGGGCTCGGGTTTGGTTTGTCTCTGGCTTGGCAACTGGCCGTTTTGGGCGGTGCTGCCGATCGCAATCGCAGGCGGAGCCGGCTTCGGCGCGGCTTGGGCATTCCTGCCGGGTTGGCTGCAAGCAAAACGGGGAAGCCACATCGTGATCACGACGATCATGTTTAACTTCATCGCGTCGGCACTCATGACCTACCTGTTGGTGAACGTCCTGATCAAACCCGGGCAGCAATCCCCGGAAACGCGTGAATTTGCCTCGGGAACGTGGATGCCATTCGCGCATGAAATGTTGGCGCGGGTTGGACTGAACTTTACTTCGACGCCGCTGAATTTTGCTTTTGTCCTGGCCGTGCTGGCGTCGATTTTCGTCTGGCTCTTCATCTGGCGCACGCGTTGGGGCTACGCATTGCGGGTAGTCGGACAGAGCCATGATGCCGCCGTCTACGCGGGAATTTCGCCGGCGCGGATCACCATAATGGCGATGTCGCTTTCGGGGGCATTGGCAGGCTGCCTCGGTTTGAACGAACTGATGGGGTCGCAGCATCGCGTCCTGATCGACTTTCCCGGTGGAGCGGGGTTCGTTGGAATCGCGGTGGCGTTAATGGGGCGAAATCATCCGTTGGGAATTTTTCTGGCGGCGGTGCTGTTCGGTGCACTTTACCAAGGGGGATCCCAACTGACCTTCGACATGCCACGCATCAATCGTGACATGGTAGTCGTGATCCAGGGATTGGTGATCCTTTCGTGCGGCGCGTTGGAGAACATGTTCCGCCAGCCGCTGACGGTGTTGATCGGACGGCGTTCAGTTTCGCCGGCGCGCAAATCGTAATGGAAACGTACACGCTCATCGTGCTTTTGCTGGCGGCCACCATTCGGGTGGCGACGCCACTTTTGCTGGCGGCGCTGGCAGGAATGTTTTCCGAGCGGTCGGGCGTGATCGATTTGGGGCTGGAGGGAAAAATGCTGGGGGCGGCATTTGCGGCGGCGGCAGTTTCGGCGACCACCGGTTCGGCGTGGTTGGGCTTGGGTGCAGGTGTCGCGACCGCCACGGCGTTATCACTTCTGCTGGGTGTTGCGTGCGTCACGTACCGCGGGAATCAGGTCGTGGCGGCCATGGCCGTGAACATTATGGTGGGAGGTCTAGGGCCTACTCTGGCGGTAGCGTGGTTTAATCTCGGCGGACAAACCCCGCAGCTTGATGCGGCAGGACAGCGGTTCACCGCGATTGTCTGGCCTTGGGCCAGCGTAGCCCGCGAAAATCCATTTCCGGGTTTGCTTTATGCTGAACTGCTAAGCGGACATAACCTCGTGGTTTATTTCGCGGCATTGCTGGTGCCGGCGACGGCGTGGGTGCTTTACCGGACCCGCTTTGGACTGCGCTTGCGTGCAGTCGGCGAGAACCCACTGGCCGTGGATACCGCGGGTATTTCCGTTACGGCGCTGCGCTATCAAGCGATGCTCATCTCAGGAGCGTTGTGTGGAGTGGCAGGTACCTACCTTTCCGTCGCGGCGAGTTCGGGATTTGTGCGTGATATGACGGCGGGGAAGGGATATCTCGCGCTTGCGGCATTAATTTTTGGCAAGTGGCGGCCGTATCCGACGCTCGCAGCATGCGTATTATTTGCATTTACCGATGCGCTGGCTGCGCGGCTGCAAGGAGTCTCACTGCCTTTGGTCGGCATCGTCCCGGTCCAGTTTATCCTCGCGCTGCCTTATTTGCTGACAGTGCTTCTGCTTGCTGGATTTGTCGGACGGGCGATTGCACCGCGCGCAATCGGAGTACCGTATTCAAAAGAAAAATAGAACGGTGGATACAGTTTTATTGGGGTAAAATACCCACGTGATTATAGGCTAATTAATTTCGAAACTGTTTCCGAATCTGCGCGTCTGATGACCAGCTTCAACTGCTTCTCATCATGTCGATGCATCTTCTTGAATCTGTTTCCCTCGTGGGCGCCGCGATCGCTGCCGCCACGGTCGCACTATTATGCGGCCTCGGTTTCGTCGTATGGTTTGCCGGCGGGAAAACTCATCCGGGTTCGAGATAATTCCCTGTTCATTTCAAGGATTCGCCGGTTGTGAACTTGGCACGCGGGCGAAGCCTCTTCAGCGTTACGGGATGGATATTCACGAACGCCTGGCGCGACACTTGGGGAAAAAGCCGGAGATAAGTCGCGCCGCATTTATCGCTGCTAATGCGACAATCCTTGGCGACGTCACTCTCGGTCTTAACAGCAGCGTGTGGTATGGCGCGGTCTTGCGCGGTGACATTAATTTTATCGATATCGGAGAAGGCACGAACATCCAGGACCTCGCGTTGGTGCATCTGGCCGACGAACTCGGGGTGAGAATCGGACGCTACTGCACGATTGGCCACAGCGCGATCATTCACGCCTGCGAAATTGGCAACGAGTGCTTGATCGGGATGGGCGCAACCGTGCTCGACGGCGCAAAAATCGGCGATCGGTGTATCGTCGGCGCCAATTCGCTCGTTAAACAAAATTTTGTCGCTCCGCCAGGCTCGATGATTTTTGGCTCTCCCGCAAAAGTGATTCGTCCGTTGACCGACACTGAGCAAAATGGGCTGAAGCCGTGGGCGGAAAAATATATCGCGGTTGCCGGTGCCCATGCCGCGATGCGCCGATAGTTGGTTGGGTGGGCGTGGTTTGATGTAGGAGCGGCTTTATGCCGCGATTCGCGCGCGTTGCCACTTTCGGATCGCGGCGTAAAGCCGCTCCTACAGTAGGAAGTGATGACGGGTGGAGATTGGGATGTCTTGTCATCCCCCGTCGCGGCCCGTGACCCTTCATTTTTCCAAAATCGAAAACGTATAACGAAAGTTCTCATCGTGACTTTCGCGTTTATACGCTTCGTGCCATGGCTGGTTTCGCCATTCCGGGAACCACCGGTCGCCAGGCAACTCCGTATGCACCAGCGTCAGATACACTCGCTCTGCCAGGGGAAGCGTCTCCTCATAAATACGCTGTCCGCCGCATACCATGATTTCCCCGGGCAATCTTTGCGCGATCGCGAGCGCCTCGGATACCGTCGCGGCGACGTGAACGCCGGGTGAAGCGATCGACGTGTCGCTGGTGATGACCACAGGTGTGCGGCCGTCAGTCATTACCTTTCGCCAGCTTTCGAATGACCGTCGTCCGAGCGCGATTATTTTCCCCGCCGTCTTTTCATGAAACCAGATTTTATCCTCGGGAATGTTGAAGGGTAGACGTCCTTGGTAACCGATGACGCGGTTCTCGGTGCATGCGACGATCAGGTTGATGGGTTTGGTCATTGCGGGATTGCGCTCGTGTCATAAATCCAAACCATGCTGCGGCATGCGTAGCAAACTTCGTTTTACGGCGGCGGCATTTATGGTGCTCGTCGCCTTTTTTGTGTCCGCCCACGCCGAAGATTTCGGTCCCCGCTATCAGGCGATCGTCGATTCGAAAGGCAAGGCGAGCGAGACCGAGCGACTGCAGGAGCTTTTCAAGGTCGACTGGGCCTACACGCTGGATGTCACCCCTGAACTGGCGACGTATATCGGGGTACCGGGCTACGATACCAAGTGGACGGATTTGTCCCCCGCCGCCATCGTCGAGCGCAAAGGCCTGACTGAACGACCGCTCAAAGTACTGGCGACAATCGACCGGGCGGCGTTGTCCGGCGCAGACCAGATCAATTATGATCTTTTCAAGCGTTTGGCTGAGGAGTCGCGGGAAGGCGCGAAGTTTCCCACTGAACTTTTGCAGGTTACCCAGCTCGCCGGCGTTCAGCAGGACGCCGCGCAACTTTTCAGTGCGATGTCTAATACCACGACTGAGCAGATGGAAAATCAACTGGCGCGACTTCGTGCGCTGCCCGGGGTGGTCGATGAAGTGGTCGCGTTGCTCGAAGACGGTCTGCGTCGCGGTATTACTCCGCCGCAAATCACCCTGCGTGATGTGCCCCAGCAAGTGACCAACATGATTCCGGAGGAAGCGTTCAAGAGTGCGCTGCTCCTGGGCTTCAACGATCTGCCTCCGACCGTGCCTGGTGAGGACGGTACGCGCCTGCGGGCGGAAGCGGCGAAGGTGTACGCGGAAAAAATACGTCCGGCTTATCAGCGACTGGAAGCGTACCTCACCAAAAAATATCTTCCTGCCGCCCGCACCACGATTGCTGCGTCGTCACTGCCCGATGGAGCTGCCTGGTATGCGTGGAATATTAAAACTCAAACGTCCACGAATCTGACGGCGCAGCAAATTCACGATATTGGTCTGGCCGAGGTGAAACGCATCCGCGCGGAAATGGAGAAGGTGAAGGACCAGACAGGTTTCAAGGGCACGCTCCCGGAGTTTTTCGTCTATTTGCGTACGGACCCGAAATTTTTCTTCACTGACAAGGATGAGTTAATGCGGGCCTATCGCGACATCGCGAAACGCGCCGATCCGCAACTACCCAAGTTGTTCAAGACGCTTCCCCGATTAACGTATGGCGTGATTCCCGTTCCTGCCTACGCCGAAAAATCACAAACCACGGCTTACTATTATCCCGGCGCAGCCAAGACCGGGCGGCCGGGTTATTTTTATGCGAACACGTACGCGCTCAACACGCGGCCGAAGTGGGAAATGCAGCCATTGACGCTGCATGAAGCGGTGCCCGGGCACCACCTGCAGCTATCGCTCGCGGAGGAACTCGGCGATCTGCCGGATTTCCGCCGTTACGGCGGCTATACCGCGTTCGTGGAAGGATGGGGGCTCTATTCGGAAAGCTTGGGTGACGAGATGGGATTCTATACCGACCCTTACGATAAATTCGGCCAGCTGACGTTTGAAATGTGGCGTGCAGTACGTCTCGTGGTGGACACGGGAATGCATTCGCTCGGTTGGTCGCGCGATCAGGCGATTCAATTTTTCAAGGACAATTCGGGCAAGTCGGAGCACGACATTGTCGTCGAAATCGATCGCTATATTGTGTGGCCGGGTCAGGCGCTGGCCTACAAATTGGGCGAATTGAAAATCAAGGAACTCCGCGCCTATGCGACGCAGGCACTCGGGAAGAAATTCGACGTGCGGCTGTTTCACGACGAAGTGCTGCACTACGGTGCGGTGCCGCTCAGTGTGCTGGATGAGAGAATTAAAGCCTGGGTGGCGGCCCAGCAAAAATAGAATCAAAGAGCGGCGGCGGATTCGTTTCCGGCGCGGCGATCATTTCATCAAAAACAACCTTATAAATTTATGATCATCGGAGTGCCCAGGGAAATTAAGATCGGTGAGACTCGTGTTTCGATGACGCCCAGTTTGTGCCGTCGCGTTACTTCGCTCGGTGGCGAAGTGATTATTGAAAGAGGCGCGGGGCGCAGTGCTGGCTTTGACGATGGTGAATATAAAAACGCCGGAGCCGTGCTCGTACCGACGGCCGCCAAGGTATGGAAGCGGGCGGATTTGATTCTCAAAGTGAAGGAACCGCTCGCGGAGGAATATGACCTGATGCGACGGGGCCAAGCGTTGTTCACCTACCTGCATCTCGCGGCCGGGCCGGTGCTGGCGAAGGAACTTTGTCGAAAAGAGATTCTTGGCATCGCTTATGAAACGGTCGAAGGCGTCGATGGCTCGTTTCCTTTGCTCAAGCCCATGTCGCAGATCGCGGGACGTCTCTCGATCCAGATCGGTGCATACTTTCTCCAATCGCAACATGGCGGTTCGGGTGTGCTGCTGGGCGGTATTCCCGGGACGATGCCTGGCCATGTCGTGGTAGTCGGCGCCGGAAATTCCGGTGCTCACGCGGTGCAAATGGCGGTGGGAATGGGAGCGCGCGTCACGGTACTCGACCTTGATACCCGTAAACTGGAGATGCTCGACATCGATTACCGTGGACGGATTGTGACGTTAATGTCCAACCCGGCGAACATCGAGCATGCTGTCGCCGATGCGGACCTGCTTATCGGCGCGGTGCTGATTCCCGCGGCGAAAGCGCCGATCGTGGTCACTAAGAAAATGGTGGCGCGGATGCGACCCGGCAGTGTGATCGCGGATATTGCCATCGACCAGGGCGGCTGCATTCAAACGATCCGGCCAACGTCACATGAAAAGCCCACTTATCAGGAGCACGGAGTGATCCACTACGCCGTGCCGAATATGCCTGCGTTGGTGGGCCGCACCTCGACGATGGGATTGACCCAGGCGACCGAACCGTTTGTGGCGATGATGGTGCAAAAGGGGATCGAGCGTGCATTGAAGGAACACAAGGGTCTCGCGCGCGGCATCAACACCCGCAATGGGCGCATCACCTACGAAGCGGTGATTAAAGCGGTGGGCTTTGATTCGTGAGGTTGTGTAGGGTCAGTCGATCTGAGCAATACCTGTCGTGACAAATATTGGCCACCAGTTTTTCCGGACGTTTCTAATCGGCGTGGGTTGGCTCGCACTTAATGGCGTCGTGAAGGCAGCGGAGAATTGGGTGAAAGTCGCGTCACCGCAGTTTACGTTGTACAGTTCTGCGAAAAGCACGGATGCCCTTCAGGTTGCGGAAGAATTTCAACAATTCATCAACGCGCTGGGGGAGGTTTTGATCGTGGATGCGCGGCGATTGCCGCCACTGACGATCGTAATGTTTTCCCATCCAAAAGAGTTCAGGGCGTTTCGTCCGCTTCGGCCCGACGGTAAGCCGTGGGATGTCGCCGGTTTTTTCTCACGGCAGGAAGGATGGGCGGTATTTGGTTTGGGCGGGTCGCGATTAGACCAGGATGTTCGACGGACGGTGTTTCACGAAGGGGTTCACTGGTATTTGAGTGGAAGTGAATATTCCTGCCCAGCGTGGCTGGAGGAGGGCCTTGCAGAAGTGTTCTCGACGTTTGTCATGGCCAAAAATCACCGTGAATGGGGTCAACCCATTCCTGATCACATCGCGACGCTGCGATCGTTACAGCTAATGCCCCTCGAGCGACTGTTGAGCGTTTCCCACACGGATCCGCTTTTCAATGAAATGCAGCGGACCAGTTTGTTTTATGCCGAGTCATGGGCGTTTGCCCACTTCCTCCTGTTCGGTGAACATAACGGCGAACGAAAACTATACAATGAATACGTCAGACTTTTCCGCAGCGGCATACATCCAGACGACGCTTTCCGGAACGCGTTCAAAAAGGATTACCTCACCATGGATCGCGAGCTTTCGCGTTATATTGAGGGCGGTCGGTATTTCGTGGGCGGACGCGCGGCCGCTCCACTTGGCAAGTCTCTCACGGTAACTTTGGTGGGAGACGCGGAGCGGGAGATTGCGCTCGCTCGTCTGGCGCTCGGGGCAAATAGCGTTCCGTTGGCACAAATCCATCTCGACAAGGCGACCGGATCCGATGTGGATCCGGTTGCGTTCAACGAAGTGGAGGGCTATGCGGCGCTGATGAATAAGGACGACGTGGAAGCTCTGCGTTTCTTCACCAAAGCAGCGGCGGCGGGGTCCAAAGATTATCGCGTCTACTTTGAGCTGGCCCAACGCAAGCATCAGGCCGCGGCCGATTCCGGCGATTCGATCACGCTCTCACCAGCGGAGGCCAGGGAAGTCGCGGACAATTATGAAAAAACCATAGAGCTGTGCCCGTGGTTGCTTCCTCCCTATCAGGGGCTCGGCGGTATCATCGGCCTGTTGGGTAAAGATGGCGAAAAGGATCGCTCCATCCTGCAACGCGGAAAGGAAAAGTTTCCGGCCGACGGAATGATTCAGCTCGGATTGGCCGCTTCATTGCACGAGTCCGGACAAGGCAAAGAGGCGGGTGAAGCGCTGTCCGTCATCTTGACAGATCCGGGAAAATATCCCCCCAATGTTTCCAGGTATGCGCGTGGCCTGGACCGCAACTGGACGTTCAACGACGACAATGAACGCATTCGGATATTGGTGGAAAGCGAACGGTTTCCGGAAGCATTGAAGGAAATTGACGTTTTGCTGACCAAGGATGTGCCGCAAGCGAGTCGCGCAATGCTCGCTTTAAACCGCGCAACAATCTGGGTTCAGGTTCAGCTGATTCTGGCCGTTCGCGCGGGCGACGAAGGTCGATGGACCGATGCGCGGAAAACGCTCGAAGAGATCATGGCTGCCTCCGTTCCCAACGGAACGAAGTATGAAGCGAAGATGCGACTCAACGAAATGAATCGCCGGAATCTCGGGCGTGACTGAAACAAACTGAAGTAAACCCGTTAACCAGGTCGAACGGTTTCAGCAAATGGATGTTATGTTTGTTCCGGGGTCGGGACCACACAGGTGTAACCCCGCTCACGGAGTCGCGCGACCGTTCGTTCGATAGCTTCTACCCGAATCGACGACGGAACTTGCGGTCCTTCGTGTAGCAGGAGAATACTGCCGGGACGAACGCCGCGCAGCACGCGCGCAGCCACTGCAGTTGCCTCGCCCCCGCGCAGTTCCAACCCCCGCGCGCTCCAGCCGATACAAGTGAGCTGCCTTTTTGCCAGCGCCGGCGCGAGCCACAGATTTTTTATGCCGACGGGCGGGCGAAAGCGGCTGGGAAACACATTCAAAATGCGCAGCGTGGTGAGTCCGTCGTCGAGTTCACGGTTCAACCGGACCGATGAGGCGCACCAGAAACTGCCGGCGGGATGCGTGTGGGTATGATGTCCGATCTCGTGTCCCGCTTCAACGATTGCGCGGATCAGTTCAGGATGTGCCGCCGCATTTTTTCCGATCACGAAAAAAGTCGCGCGAGCTTGGTGTTTTTTTAGCGCCGCGAGGATTTTCGGCGTGTCCGCCGGATCCGGGCCATCGTCGATTGTCAGCCAAACTTCCTTCTTACTTGTTTTGAAAGACCGGCAGGTGCGCACCAAGCCCTGCGATCCCGGGGAAAATAAATGGTAGGCGAGAAGCGCGTCGGGTAAAAACCACAAAGCCAGGGCGGTGGGCAGCGAAACCGGAAAAATTGCCAGCGCAACGAATTTACCTGCCAGATTGAGCGTAAGCAAAAGCCAGACACTGCGGGTGTGCCCCGGGCTTGCATCTGAGCCGAGCGGGAGCGCAACGGTCTGTGATCCGTTTATTTCCATGAGTAGCCGACGCTGAAACCCAACGCATCGATGCCGGGGTTTGGTTTTGTCTGTCCGCCATTGGACATATGTTCGTAGAGAATTCCTGCGCTCACGGTGCGATTATGACCGATGGCGTGCTCGATTCCACCACGAATAAACCAGGTCAGCGTGAAGTCCTGGCCTTGACCGCCTTTCACTCCGCGCGAGTCCAGCAGCCCGGCACCGCCGCCGGATCCGGTGAACAGACACCACTTGGCGGTTTTGTCCCAAAGCTCAACTGATGGCGATCCCACGAAAGCGAGATAGTGTGCTTCCGGTCCGTTTTGGATCCAGGAGCCGATCAAGGTGAGTCGATGGCGGAAAAGAATTCGTGCGCCATTGTCGAACGTGTGCCCAAAAACTTCCGAAGATCGCCACGAAATTTGGGTGGGAACAATCCGGTACGAGATCGGTGTGCCGGCGCCGATTTCCCAAATCAATCCGGTTTCCACGCTAAACGAGCTGCTTTCCCACGGAAGCTGCGGCGTCTCGTCCGCGGCTAAAACCGCGGTGCTGCACAACGAGGCAATTGCAAGAATTTTGGCGGCACGGAACAAAGGCGAAGCGAACATGAGATGATTTTAATGGCACCGGAAACAAAGGAGCGCGACCGGCTGGGAGATGTTGCTCGCATGTTCGGAGATGAAGTCAAACCGTACGAATCATTTTCAATTAGGCAGCCGGGAATGGCTTGCCCCGGAGGTGAGCATTAGGCATTTCGACAGCCGTTGAACACCCCTAATTATAGCCCTGTGGTCCGGTATTTTGCCGGTACCGCGTTCGCTTCCTGATCCTCATGTCTTCAGCCATGGCGGAGTTATCTCTTTTACGAATTGCATTTGGCTCTGATCAAAATGCTTCGTTTGAGGTCGGGCTTCCGGTGTTGGGTGGCGAACCAGTCGAAAGTCTTTTTCCTTCTGCCCGCCCTGAAGGTAAGGTCGGATCCTTAAATTTTTTCCGAACCTCCGATTGGCTGCTCGGATTCGCCAGCGTTCCATTGGAGGGGGGCCTCGAAGAAGCCGCACATCGTCTGTATTTGGATGTTTTTAAGGCCACCCGGGGATTGCAGCTGGCGCGAATTTGGAACTACGTGCCTGCCATTAACGAACCAAGCCCGGGTGGTTTGGAAAACTATCGTGTATTCTGTTGCGGTCGATCGCGGGCCTTCGAGAGCCATCACGGTGGTGGTTACAAGGCTCTGCTACCCTCGGCCTCAGCGGTCGGATGCGCGTCCCGGACGCTGACTGTTTCATTTGCCGCCTCGTCTGAAATTCCGGAGCACGTCGAGAATCCATTACAAATGCCCGCGTACGAGTATCCACAGGACCACGGACCACGCTCGCCCAGTTTCGCCCGGGCGACGGTCGTGCCCGGGAAAAAAGGGGTGACGGTTTTTGTATCGGGTACCGCGGCGATCAGGGGACACGCCACGGTCGCGCCTGATCATCTGGCCGGCCAACTTGATTGTACGCAGGAAAATTTGCGCGAAATTTCAAACGCATGCGGCCTCGGCAACGACTTGGGTCGGAGCAATTCGTCGGCGCGGCATTTCAAGGTCTACGTCCGTTTCGCTTCCGATGCGCCGGCGATCGCCGATCAATTGAAGCGCGAGTTGCTTAAACCGGGAGATCGAGTGTCCTACGTGCAAGCGGATATCTGTCGAACCTCTCTGTTGGTTGAAATTGAAGCGACGATTTTTGGGGCGAAAATGTGACCAGGCGGCACGCGGGTGTTCGTCGAAATTGTTGAAGTAAAGTAGCCCTGCGCGGGAGTGCAGGGTCCCGCGCGATTCTTACGGTGTGATTCGATTTCGAATCTGCGGGTGCAATATCCGGACTAACCACCGATCATGCCTTGCATCGCCCGCGTGTCAGGTTTTCCACGGGCAGTCAGCGGCAGGGATGGAACGATCATCCATTTTTTTGGGATTTTCCACGGAGCCGTGTCCACGTGTAAAGCGGTGCGCAGATGGGTGACCCCAAGGGTGGTCGCCACCACTGCCCCAAGCGCAGGATCGCTTTCATTGTTTATCCCGACCCACGCGTCGGTGACGCTGGGAATGGCGCGGAGGCGCGCGAGGACTTCCGAAAGGTTTACCCGACGCCCTGCGATTTTCACCGTCTGACCCTGTCGCCCAAGCAGTGTCAGCTCGCCGCGCGAATCCAATTTCACTAAATCCGACGTGCGCCACACGCCGTGCTGACTTCTGTTGCGGCGGCGATTTCGATGGGTAAACACGGCGGCGCTGCTTACTTCGAGCTGGGAGGATTTAATGGTCCTCAAAACCACGCCGCGGAGGGCGCGGCCAACACCACCCGAGAGCGTCGCGTGACCATTTTTGTCGTACGCGATCCCTCCCGTTTCACTCGAGCCATAGAAATTATGAAGGCGGATTCCGTGGCGGGCGTGGAATTCCTGAGCCACGGATGGCGGCAGCACGGCACCGGCGGATATTCCAAGACGGAGACTTTTCAATATTACATCCGAGGTCGACAACGCGCGCCACATCGCGGGCACGCCGGGAAATACTGTCGGCTTCCATTTTTCAAAATCGGCGGCGATCGCGTGCGGCAAGGGTGATGTACCACAAACGAGAGGAACGCCCTTCACCAGAAGCGGCAAAGTCAGGTTGCCCAAACCATAGGAATGACCGAGCGGAATTAGCGCGTAGTTCAAATCGCGCGGGATAATTCCCATCGTGGCGGTGATTTGAGCGGCATCTGCGAACAACTGCGCCGAGGTGAAAGACAACGCTCGCGGGGCGCCGGTCGTACCTGAGGTCAGTTTAATCAAGCAGATGGCGTTTTTGTGACTGTGCCCCGGTTTTTTTGGCAAAGGGATTAGTCTCGTGCCATCCCACCAAAATCGGGCACGCACGGCGTCCGCGATCCTTCTTTGGGCTTCCTTCGGTTCCGCGGCGTCGACCGGAACGATCACGGCGCGAGCCTTGAGCAGTCCGAGAAAAATTTCCAGCCACCCAATGCCATTGGCCGTTGAGTAAACCACGGGTTGGCCGAGTAAATCGGCGGTCGCGATTCCCTGGGCGGGCAACCACGCGCTGGCGCGGTCATCCAGCTCCTGAAACGTCACGCGTTTTCCCGTGGCGCATTCGCCGACGGCCGTTCTGGATCGATATTGCCGCACCGTTTTTTTCCAGGCAGATAGCAGAACGTCGTCGCTCATGATTTTTTCCCCAACGCGGACAAATGCTCGAATTCAATAAACAGCAGCGCGGTGATCACCATCAGGGAAACCGTCGAGCCGAGCGCTCGCACGACGGGAATGCCGCTCAGGGCGAGAACTCCGAAGGATGCCCCGGTGGTAAACGCGGACATCCGTACGGAAACGGGAGGCGCTTCCCGACGGTACGCCGAGGTCGCGGAAAATATTGAATAATTATGAGTGAGACAGACGCCGAGAAACGCTCCGAGCAGGTGAAAAAGATTGAGCGGGTGACCGAGCCAGCCGGCCAGACCGAACAATCCGAGACACGTACCACATGGAATCGCGAAAATTCGCGCACCGTCGCGCCAGCCATAGGAAGCGAAAACACCGGCGCCGACAATCGCGAGTCCGATCAAGCTGAGCCAGAGCGCGGAACGCCGGTAGCGGCTGAAAATTTGATTCAAAGTCTGCAGCTGGCCGGTGGTCACTGTGCGCATTTCAGAAGGCGGACTCTCCTGCGGCGCTTCCCGCGCAATTGTAATGAACCAGTTGAGTGTTTCGCCCGTGTGCAACAACAAGCCCATGGGTCCGACGAGTTTTGTCTGGAAGGACTGCAGTGCGGCAGCAAGCCCACCCGATTGCGCCTTGGTCGAAAAGTCGGCGTAGGCTTCGAAAAATGGCGAAAATTCATTTCCGTCGAATCCGGATTTTTCCAAAGCGGTGCGCAGTAAATTGGGAAAATCAGTCCGGGCGCGTGCGAATTCGACTGCATCAGTGTATTGCTTTGCGGTGGGCACCACCGTGCGAAGTCCGATGGTGTGGGTATTTCCGCCGCCCGCCTTGCGCAGCCAAGCATCCAGGGTGTCGAGTGACTGTCGTGCTTCCTCCAAACTGGAACCATACGTCAAATAGACGGTTCGATTGGTTTGTTCGCCAAAGAGTGCATTGATGCGGGCGTCTTCCTGCTTCAGCTCGGGTGAGGATATTTCAAGTTCTCTGATGTCGTCTTTCCATTTCAGAAGCGCGATGCCGGGCAGGGCCGCGATCCAGAGAATCGTGAGTCCGCGGCGGAGACTTTTTCTGGTCGCGGGGGAAAACGTCCGGTTCGCGCTAAACGATCGTGTTTCAAGGAAGGGATTTTTAACGGTGGAAAAATAAATCACCGCCGCCACTAGGGCGGAGACCAGGCCCGCGCCGACAAACACCCCGAGTTGTCGGATGAACGGAAGCTCTGAAAACAGCAGCAAAGCGAATCCAGCGACGGTCGTGAGGCAGCTCGCGAGGAGAGGCTTGGCGAGCCGGCGGACTTTTTCCCAGTAGTCCTCGTCCGGGCGCAGGGGAGGTTGCATGAAAAGATAAAACCCATAATCGATCGCGACTCCGGTGAGAAGCGAGCCTACGACGAAAACAAGAATGTGCACCCGATCGAATACCAGGGTTGCGCAAACCCAGGCACCCAATGTCGAGAGCAGTACGACCGGCACGAGGTGCAAGCCACGATATGCACTGCGAATGAAGGTAATCGCGACCGCCAGCACGGCAGCGAGCGACAGCGCGTTCAGCCACGTCACTTCCTTTTCAATGCGAGCGCGACTGGCCGCCGCAAACCGGTTTACCCCCGTATAAGCGACGGAGAAACCCGAAGTTTCCGAGCGAACAATTTCGGTCGCCCGGACGATAGCGGCGAACGCGGGCTGTTGTCCGGGTTCGCTGAGCGGAGACTCCGACAGTCGCGCCCAGACCAGCGTGGGCGCCTCCGCCCCAGTACTCGCGGGCTGCACGAGAGAAAGCCCATCTTTCAAGCGCTCTACGGCTCCCGCCATCAGCAGCATCGGATCGGAAGGCACCATCTCCTGAAATGCGAGAGCCTCAGGCGAACTGAGAAAACGGCTCAACTCGTCGGCGGTTTGTCGGGCCAGCCATTCGGGAAATTTTTCCGCCGGTTCACTAGTAGTGGCATATCGGGTTCTCTGTTCATCGAGCCACAGGGGAAAAAGGAGATGGAAGCGTTGAACGAACAGCTCGTGCCCCATCGCATCACGTGCGGATGAGTCTCCCATATTCAGCGCCTGGTCGAATGCCGGATCCTTTCGCAGCTCAGCGACGAAACGACTGGCCGCGTTGACGGGCGCGGGACGGTTGTTCGCGTCGGTCAGGACAAAAAGCATGGTTCGCGATTCGGCCTGGCTTGCGAGTGAACGCACCAGTGTCAGTTCCGGCGCCCGCTCGTTGGCGGGAATGAGATCGAGGACATCGCTGGAAATCTTTTGCGAATAATCCAGTCGTAACAGCCAGAGTGCACCAAGTCCCGCAAAGAGACCGAGTACGCACCATCCAAGAAATTGACGGTGTCGAAAGGTCATTTACCAAGAGGAAATCGCGGGTAGAAATAACAGCCATCGCGCCAAAGCACGCCGGATGCAGTTGCCGGGTGCGGTGGTTGACGGGTTGGATTGATGGGATGATTTCTCACCGGAAAAAACGGCTTAATTCGTCCGCGGAAAACGAAGCGGCAGGGCGCGGGGCATCGATCGTGATGACGATGGCCTGCTTTGCCGTGCGACGGATTTCGATGTGACGAATGGTAGAGCCTTCTCCGGTGGCGCTGATCCGGCCGACGCTGCGGCGGAGGCCATCCGTACGTGGAACGAGAACGAGAGACCATTTGCCTTGGTCGCGCTCACCGTACAGTTCGAAATCCTTTTCAAGCGCGGGAAAATCAAACCGCAGGAGATGAAGCAACGCTTCGTTGGCCGAGGTGGCGCGTGGATCGGCGGGCGGGGCTTTTTCCCCGGCCGGCGCCCGAATGAGTATTCCCTTTTCATCAAGAATAACGACGTGTTCGTCCGGCGCAGTGTAGTGGAGGCTGAGGCCCCGGGTAGGGGAGACCCGGACTTCACCCTTTAATTCCACCGGCTGTTTTTTGAATGGGAAAAAACGTTGCTCCGAAAAATCCGCGGCAACATCGCCACTGTGGGCAAACCCGGTAATGAGATCGTCCCAGTTTCCAGCTCCCGCGGCAATTTGATGTTCGGAATTAACCAACGGATCCGATTCTGCCGCGCGAAGGTGGAAGCTAGCGAGAGCCAGTAGTGCGATGGACAACGCGGCAGCGCGCCACGCACGCTGGCGGCGGCGAACGGATGGCCAGCGCCATAACAAAAGCTCCGTGATCAACCGGGTGTGCATCCAGACGAGCGTGATGTTATCCCGCACATAATGGAAGTGCGTTACTCCGCCCTCTGTTTTTGAAAAATAACGGACGGGTGCGGGAAGATTGACTGGTTTCACCCCTGACCAGCTCAATCGCACGGCAGCCTCAGTATCGAAATCGTAACGACGACCCCCGCTGCGTGATCCGAGGACTGAAAGCAACGGATGCAAAGGATACACGCGAAAGCCAAATAGCGGGTCAGCGATTCCGGTTCCGAGCAGTTCGAAATGGACCAGCCCGACGGAGAGTTTTCGGCCGTGCAGACGTTCGGGGGGGATATTGGAAGGAAAGATCGGCTGCCCCAGAATCAAGGCTTCGGGCTTCTTTTTGGAAGCCGTCATGAATTCTTCGATGCTTTCCGCAGGATGCTGACCATCGGCATCCATAACCAAGACGTGCGAGAAACCCCGGGCGACTGCGGCTTTTGCCCCCGCCAGCACCGCTGCTCCTTTACCGGAATTTTCGCGCAGGATAAGTATATCGAGCGCAGGATGCCTTGCGGATAATTCGAGCAGCATTTTCTCACTGCCGTCGGTACTTCCGTCCACGACTACGAGGACAGGTTGCCAGTAACCCAGCACCTGCTTCACCACCTCTTGCAGGCGTGGGCCTGTGTTGAACGTGGGGATCAGGACAAGGTGGCTGGATGACGTCGTCATTCAAATGGACAGTAAAACAATGAAATCATGCTCACCGCCACGCGCAAATCGTCAAGTTCGCGGCAGCAAATCGCGATCGGCAGTTTCGATCATCGGCCCGATCGCTTGATCGGGGAATTCCGAAACCAATCTTCAATCCGAGCGTTCACCTCGGTGGGGGACTCGGTCGTATCGACAGAAATCAGTGGTCCGGCCTGAAGCGTGATGTGGGCTGGAAATCGCGGCAGTTTCCACCAGGCGAAGCCTTTCGAAAGCACATTGGAATCAGTGGTGACGCGGACCAATTGGACCGGGACGCGGGCGCGGCGCGCGATGATCACGAAACCGGGTTTGAACGGGCCAATCTTTAATCCAGGCGGCGTGCGCGTTCCTTCTGGAAACACAATTAATGCGTGCCCGGACGCCACTTTTTCGCCCGCCCGGCGCACCAGTTCGTGGCCGCCATCGCTTGCGAGATAACCGGCGCATCTGGCCGCGGCGCCGAGCACCGGGTTGCGACGGATGGCAGGTTTAAAAATACACACTGCCTCTGGCACGCGGGCGAGCAGACAGGTGATGTCGATCAGCGCGGGATGATTTGCCGCGATCACCAATCCTCCGCGCGGAATTTTTTCGAATCCCTCATAAACGACTTGAACTGTCCCAGTCACGCGGCACCACCAATGAAAAACGGCAAAGTGGCGGTGAATGAGTCGTTGAAAGAATCGTTCCCGCGATTCGCCCGATGGCAGGATTCCGGCGAACAAGGAAAACAGCGAAAGTCCGAGACCGAAAATGCCAAAGAAAAGCAGCGAAAGATAGTAAATCGGGAGGTAGTAGAGTGAGTGAAAAAACATGCTGCAATTCTGCGCCACAGTTAAATGTATCAACCGTGTCCAATGCGACCGCAAAACCGCAATCTTGCACTTACAGCAGCCGGGTGATCGGCGCCTGTCTCTTACGCCCGCCCGGCCATGCGCTGCCGGGCGATTTCCCGTTCCACTTCAGAAAGACGGTAGGCGAGCTGGCGCATCATTTCGCTGTCCCAGTTTTCGCGTTCCCCGCGCACGGTTTTTTGCAGCAGGGTTTCGCGATGCCGGGTCAGCACGTCGAGCTGGTTTGCGGCGTTGACGTGCGAGTATTGACGGGCGGCAAACCACGAGGAGAGATAAACTCCAATTGAAACCACCACGACAAAGAGAATTGCGCCTGCTTCGACCATAGTGACGTTACTATCATCGCAATCGATCCGTTTGCACATCGGAAGTCCCAAGCCGCCGGCATTACAATCTTCGCTATCACCGGACATAATCCGGTCTCATGGCGGGGACCTCCGTCCGTTTGACGTTACTGGTCGGAAGTCAGCGGGTTAAGTGGCAGAAAATTGAACCAGAGAAACGGATACTGACGGACCTTGGTTTCAAGCTCATCGAGCACGGTTTGAAAATGCCGGCGGGCTTCCTGCAGGTTTTCGTCCCGGTTCATCGCGGAATTCGGAAGAAAGATTGGCGACGCAAACACATCGATTTCGTCCGGTAAGTTACCTGGAATGGCGATGCAAAACACGACCGGCAGCCCAAACAGAATGGCGAGATGATAGATGGTGAAAGGAAAGATCCGGTTACCGCCAAGGAACCGAAACGGCGCGGTTTTCGCACTGTATTCGAGCCGGTCGCATTTGAGCGCCAGTGAGGCGCCAGATTCAATCGCGTCCTTTAAATCGAATAACATGGTGGCGGGATTATTGATCCAAAGAAATGACACCTTGTCGGAATATCTCTGCCCGAGCAAACGCGTGTCTTCGGAGTTATCCACTTGCAACCGAATTATGGATACGCGGCGGCCTTGTGCACCGAGAAGATATCCGAGCAAGTCCGAGCAGCCAAAATGAAACGTGCCGAATAACGCCGGTTGTGATGACCGTAGAAGTGTTTCAAAAGCATCCCGGTTCCCCGGAGCGAGCTGGCATTTCACCGGCGCGCCGCGACCAGTTCTCAAATTGAGAATCAACAAATCGGTGAACGCGAAAAAATGGCGCCATATCTCAATCCACCGTGGTGAGCGGCCGAGCACGACCTCAAGATAAGCCCGCGAATGTGCCCGCTGACCCGGCATCGAAGCGACGCCAACCCACGTTCCCGCCATCAAGAGCGGCCGAAAAAACCAGCGGGGCCACCAATGTTCGGCCCACAGCAAAAAAGCAAAGCCCCAGCCGGGACCAGGATTTCGTTGGGGTCTCGGCGGGAGGCTCATAACCACCGGAGATTCCATCCGCCGCCCGAGCCGGACCAACTCAACGGTTGCCGTTCTGCGAGGATGTGCGAAAATTCTTCCAGCGAAGGGCAGGCCTCGTCGAGGCTTTCATCCGGATTGAAGGAAATCCGTCCGACCGCTCCGTCGGAATTACGCGTGAGCATGAGCGCAAAAGCGAACGCCCGGGGTGCGGCCATTTGGTGATCGAGCATCCAGCTGCCGCGTTCTTCGCCCCCCAATAATATTACTTGAGCCGCAGGCTCCATTAACGCGGTGAGCAGCGCATGCTCCACCAGGCGGGCGCGGCCTGCGAGAGGCCACAGCCGGCTCACGGGTTGTTGCCGCCCAATCAGGATTTGTTGAACTCCGCCGGGGTGGATGGACGTTTGAAAGAGCAACGGGCTCGCGGCGGGAAAACTGGTGAGAAATTCCTCGAGGGCACGCGTCTCCGCAAAGGTACTCGCGTAGACAACCGCGTCATCAGGAGAGAGCGGCACTTTCTCCAGCACCACGCCAGTGAGGAGCCCGAGATGAGTCATTCGTCGCAGAGCTGTGCGCGGAAATTTGTCGGCGAGTCGCACCCGCGCTTCCGCCGCGGTCTCGGCGGGATCAGGTCGTTCCACGCGCACATGATGAATGAAGCGTTCAATCATGGGTGAGGAGCATCGCGGCGTGGGCGCCGCCAAACGCATTGCTGGTCAGGACCGCGCCATCAAATGCCGCAGTGGCAAATGGGGTACGCGCGATCGAGTTCGTGAAAGTAGGTGCATTGGCGCCCACGGTTCCCGGCACCTGGCCCGCGCGTAGCGATGCAAGCGCAATCGCCAGCTCAACCAGACCGCAGCTGCCGAGCGTATGACCAAGACTGCCTTTCCAACCGACGAGTGGAGCATTTGGGAAACGCCGCGCGATGGCTTCTGCTTCGAGGCGCCCGGCTTCGAGAGTGCCGGTACCATGACCTTTCACCCAAAGACGGCGTCCGCTGGTCACGGCCGCGATTGCCGTGGCGCACGCGTCGAAGCCCGCGCCGTCAGGCTGGTTGCCCGTGAAATGAAACATTTCATTGTGGAGAGCATGGGCGGCGATGCGCATGGGACGAATTTCTTTCGTCAGCACCGCAAACGCGGCGCCATCGCCAAGACCGATCGACCCGGTTGCCCTCATCGTGTAGGGGGCGGGCATGGCGTCGTTGAGAATTTTCAGGCTGTGAAATCCACCGGCTACGAATGAGCTGACGAAATCGTACGACACCACGAGCACCCGGTGGGCGATGCCTGCGTGCAGCAGTCGGGCCGCATGCGCGAGGCCAAGGTGGGCGCTGACACATGCGTGGGAAAAAACGTGGATCTGTTCCCCCCAGCCAAATTCCCGGCGCAACAGTTCAACGCTGGCGAAAGGAGTGCTATGGACCAAATGGGCGGGATCGCGGTCGCGAACGAATGCGTACAGACTGCCCACGCCAAAATTACTACTCGTGACAATTACAGGAAATTTCGCCGAGCCCCAGGCGGCGGGAGGAATTTTCGCAATGAGGCGGTGCAAGTCCGGCAACCATCGTGGGGGAATTGTTTCGTCCATGGCGCCGAGCAATGCCAGTGGAACTTCATCGCCGCCATCGCGGCCGAGGATCGGCGTTAGCTTCAGGGCGATTTCTCCCCGAACCAACGCGGCGTGCGTTTGTTCGGCGTCGCCGAGCGGAGTCACACAGTCGCATGCCTCGATTCCGACTTCCAGTTGGTCAGCCGACGTGCTCATGAATCGCTTGTGCAACGAAACGCATTCCTACTGTAGGGCTGGCCCTTGTGGCCATGCCTCTTTCGTCGGGACGGAATGGCGTGGACGCGAGGTCCAGCCCTATCACCGACAGGCGACTTGCTCCACCAATGAGGTCACGATTCGATTGCATCGTTACGGCTCAGGCGTCTGGTTTTTGGCTGCGAATATAGGCGGCGAGCGTGCTGATATTGGCCAGCGCTTTGCGTGATTCTTCGCTGCTTCCGATTTTGACGCCGAATTTCTTTTCGATGGCGAGCACCACTTCCAGCGCGTCGATCGAATCCAGCCCGAGTCGCGGCGAACCGATCAATGGTTCGTCATCGGGTATGTCCTCGGGACGGACATCAGTGAGTTTAAGCGTCGTAAGAACGAGAGATTTAAGACGAAACGCGAGGGTGTCGGACATGAAGGTCAGGGAATTGATGCGGTGCCAAGTTGCTGGATTCCGTCGTGGATATTGGCGAGGGCGGCGCCCTCAATCGCGAGACGAAGTCGTTCGACGCCGGTGAAAGCTTCGCGCGGTTGCGTGGTGTGGCTTGACGAAATTGTTTTTTTCCAGATTTCGTAACCGTTGCCCGCGCGGCTGAGCGTCCACGTGGCGTCAACCGTGGCAGTCATGCTCGCGCCGATTTCAGGTTTCGGAAGATCGGCAATGGCGATTTCCAACCGGTAGTCGGCCCCGGATTCTTCCGCGGAAAGAACTTTCCCAAAGAGTGCCGCTTTTTGCAGCGACTTCGTCAGCTCGGTGACAAATTGAGGGCGGGAAACCTGCGACGTGGTCGCGGTCGCGGTATCCGACCCTCCCGTGATTTTGATCGCGACTGACTCGGGATGTTTGGCGACGGTGCTGGTCGGGGCGACGGGCGCACTCGACGCACATCCGCCAAGCAACAGTGCGCAGCAGGCGACCAGCGGGATGAATATGGCTTTAAACTGCATTTTAACGGACGGGAATCGGTTACTTGGTTAGAACGGTGACAGGGTAAATGGTTCGATGTCTAGTATTGCCCGATACAGGCAAGGGGCGAAGGAATTTTTTCCTCAGGATGAAATGCGCATAAGAGAAACGGGGGGTCGTGGAATTTCCGAATCAATCCGGGCGGCGCAGAATATGGCAGACGTTGCTGCCGCCGAAGCCGCTGCTGTTGTTGAGCACCAGTCGCGGAGATTCGTCCAATGACTGGCGGGGCAGATCTAGACCCGCGCATACCGGGTCCGATTCTTCGAGATGGGAGGCGCCGGGAATAAATTTTTCATCGATGGCTAGGGTACAAAACGCCGCCTCCATTGCGCCGGCGAGCGAAAGGCCGTGTCCGGTCAACGCCTTGGTGCTGCTCACGCGAGGCCGGGCGCCTTGGTCAGTGAAGATTGCCTTTAAAGCCAGTGCTTCGGAACGGTCGCCCGCCGGGGTCGAGGTGGCGTGGGCGTTGACGTAGGAAATTTCGCCCGGGCCGACGTTCGCGTCGGCGAGCGTGCGCCGCATGGCCTCACGCAGGCCCGCTCCTTCCGGATGCGAAGCGGCGACGCTGTGTCCGTCGCCGGCCTGGCCCCAACCGATTAATTCCGCTTGGATCCGCGCGCCACGTGAACGGGCGAGCGAGGCGTCCTCCACGATGATGACCGTTGCGCCGCCCGTGCCGACAAATCCATCGCGGCGGCGGTCAAAGGGCCGCGAAGCGGTCGCGGGATCCGGATTGTTAGAGAGTGCACGGAGACTGGCAAAAGGCAGGATGCTTTCATCGGTCATGTCCTCCGCGCCGACTACAATCATGCGTTGCTGGCGTCCGAGACGGATTTCGTCCATCGCGTAACCCAGCGCGTGACTCGACGAAGCGCACGCGGAAACGAATCCGCATACTGCTCCTGTGATTCCGAAATGGGCCGCGAGATTAAAATTCAGGGTGCCGGCGATCGAGGAAACGATGCCCATGGGATTGCCGCGCTCGCCGCGGGTTTCACGCATTTGATCCAGGAAATTACCGAGCATGAAAGGTGAACCGGCGGACGCGCAGAACAAGCCCGTCGTGCCATCACCGAGCTGGCTGCGATCGAGGCCGGCTTCGGCGAGGGCTTGTTGCAACGCACACACCGCATAGACGCCGTGGGGCGCGAGGCCGCGAATCAATTCGCGATCGACGGAAAATTGCGCCGGCCACCGCCAATCGCGCCAGTTGGTGGTGGGAAACGAAAATCCCTTGATCGTGCCGGCAACTTTGACGGCGAGCGACGGATTGTTGAAAAACTCGACGTTTTCAAAACCGTGCTGAAGTTCGCGCAGACTTTTTACCACCGAGGTGCGGTCATGTCCGATGCTCGTGACGAATCCCAGACCGGTGATGACGGGCAGCGGCATGCGGGCTTGAACGCCGGTTAGCTGCCAGCCGGAGTGGCTACCTTTCGGTGAATGAAATTCCGCAAGTCTCCCAACGTGCGGACTTGGATGATTTCTTCATTGCTGATCGAAATGCCGAAAAGGTCTTCGGTGAAAAAAACGACCTCGGTGATCGCCAGGGAGTCGAAGCCCAAACCGCCGATCAGTTCTGTGGTTTCGGGTAATTCCGCGAACGGCGTGGCCGGATTTTTGGGGATAAAATCCTCCAGAATGGCAAAAATTACAGGGTCCAAGGTCGCTGGATTTCCGTCGCGCTGAAACTGACGAAAAGCGGCTTGGGCCGGCTCAGGCAGGTGCTTGAGCCGATCATCGCGATCGGCGGCGGGAACAGAAGGCACAGCGGTGGGGACAGTAGGCTTCATACGGCGCGGGTGGGAAGAATCCGTGATATTACCCCGACGCCAAGGGAAAAATCAGGCTTTTACCGCGGTAAATTCGCTAAAAAGGCCAAGCATCGACTGTCGTTTTACTTCCACAAATCCAGCCGTGCGCAGGGCGGCAAGCACGGCCTCCGGGGGAACGCAGGCATCCATCGTTTCCCAGTAATAGCGCATCATGTTTCGAGCATCGTGACTGCGGGTAAACAGCTGGGTGAGAAACGGGTAAATCCGGCCGAAATAAAGTCGGAAAAGCCACGCGGGGAATCGCCCCGTTGGTTTGGTGACCTCCAAAATGAGAACTTTGCCGCCGGGTTTAAGAACCCGATGATATTCGCTGAAAGTTTCTTCCAAACTGGTGACATGCCGCAATGCATAACCCATGGTGAGGAAATCGAAGGAATTTTCAGGAAAGGGCATGGCTTCGGCTCGACCCTGAACGAAACGTGCGGCAAGTTTGGTCCGTGCCACCGCCAACATCCCTTCGCTCGGATCGAGGCAGGTGATATTCTCCGCGGTCCCAAGAATCTTCGCTGAAGCAATTGCAACCAGTCCGGTGCCACAGGCGACATCGAGCAGGTGATGCCCGCGCTTTAGGCCATGTCGTTTTTGGACCCAACGACGATACCAGGAACCCGAGCAAAGAAAGCCCCAGTTAACAATGCCGTCGTAGTATTTGGCCCCTTTGTCGAAAAGCCGGTTAACGAATTCTGGTTTTGCCTCGGGCGTGGCATAATGGTCGGCCAGCGTGGGATGGGGGAGCACGGCTTGAGTGTGCTCGATCGGTTTCCACAATGCCAGTCGAAAGCTCCGCTCAGGATGGCGACCACGAAAAAACTGTAATCGCGGTTAGCGGTCCGGCCGGTTTTTGCGAAAACAGAAAATGGGCCAATGGCTTTCGCAGCCGATAAGACCTAAAGCTTATCGTGAATCTGAGGGCTTGTCGTCTGACTTCAGTTTGATCGGCAATGTAGGAGCGGCTTTATGCCGCGATACGAACGTGGCAACACGTACGAATGAATCGCGGCATAAAGCCGCTCCTGCAAGAGGAGGCGGTGGCAGCCAGTGATTCCGACGATGCTTAATAATAACGAACGTGAACGCACGTTCCTCGATCCTAGGGCTTTCGCTCGTTGCCCCAGAGTTTTGGATCACTGCCATGTTGTTTGCGCCACGCGTCGCGCCATAGGTGAATATCCGAAGGCGTGATGGCGGGCATCGGCTTGCGCTCGGCCTTGGTAAAGGATCGAGGCAAAGGACTGGCGGTGTCCTGATACCAATATGCCACCGACGCGAGATCGAGCGTGAGATTGTCGTTGTCTCCGTGCTCGATCGTGTAGCGGCATGATTGGTCGAAGTAAATCGGGTCTGCGAGGTGGAAGCGGTAAACATGCGTGCGCCCGAGCCAGCCGGTTTCGTTGTTTACACGCGCGTAACCAAAATAGGGGTGCTGAAAAAGTTCCTTGGGCGACCACGAGGTGTTGAAATAATCCTCGGTGCCCGTGCCGTTCAACGGATGCGGGTCGCCATCGATGAACACCATTTCATCGCCTTCGCCATACCACATGGTGGTGGGACAATTCACATAATAATTCACGCCGACGAGGTGGCCTTTGCCCTTGATGTCGGCAAAGACGTAATTGCGTTTGCCGTCGAGATTCTTGCCGGACTTTCCGAGCAGTCCCCATTCGTTTTCGCCATCGGGCAACGCTTCAGTGAGCTCGTGGTTATACCACGCATGGAAGCGGCCGAGTCCCTCTGGCAGCTGCGGTACTTCTTCGTAATCGATGTTGAAATAGAGTGCGTCGATTACACGACCAGTTTGGTTTTCGATCTCAATCCGCGCTCCCGAGGCGAATGGCATCGAAAAATAACTCACATATGATTTGCCCCAGCCGGGAGTGACGGCGAGCGGAGCACTGACGAAATTATAGGCTTCTCCCCAGCCGTTGCCGAAGAAAGCCCCAATGGGCGCTTCGACCGATGCATAGGATTTTCCGTCCCAGAAAATTCGCAGGATGACGTCGTTGCGGTTGAGCACCTCCGCGCCGGGCGCGAGGGTAATCCAGATGTGCGTGATGATACCTGCGCCGCTTACATCCATGATGTTTACCTTGGCGCCATCGGCGACGTGGCTGACATTGTCACCATTACCACCGGTCCGATCATAGCTGCTGACGCGCTTTGATTTCACGGCTGGCCGGATTTTGGCGAGTTCGGTGAATTCCGAAGCTCGCGCGGGGATGAAGCAGGCGGCTGAAATTATAAAAGCCGCCAATAACTGAAGCGCTTTTCTCGTGGTCATCGTAAATCAGGGGTTGGGGATTTAAACTTCCGTGGGCGCGGACAGCCTCAAGGCGCGTCCGCCATAAACACGCAATGACGAAGCAGCGCGCGAGGCGATGACGGACTATTTCATCCGGGAGCCGACATTCCAATTATTCTAAAAATCGCAATTGAAACGCGGAGCAGGGAGCGCGCAGACGAGGAAATGAAGTATTGGCTTCGGCGGGCACCTCATTTGCGAAATGAATACCACCCCATAGTGTCCTCGGATCTAAATTTCTGTTTTTGCGCTTCTTGTGCTTTTTGTGGCCGATTCATCTGTGGAATTCAGGATGATCGTTCCGTCTGTGCAGGAGCGGCTTTATGCCGCGATCAGGACGTGGTACATCGCCCGGAATCGTCGATGTGCCCCTCGACGGGCTCTGGGTCCTGAGCTTGTCGAACGGAGAAATCGACGACCACCTTCGATGATGGTCAGCGCAATGGCTCTGCAGCGGACAACTCGATCATGATCACCTTGGACGGCCACCGCGGCTCCTCCACTGCAGTGAGACGTCCATAAAAAACGAAACTTGCACCCTTGATTAATTGCGCCGTCAGATCCGGATCGTTGCGCGCGCCAGGAGAGAGGATCGCCAGGACGCGATATTTGGACAGTTCACTTTGTTGCTCGGTAAATTCGATCCGGCCACTGGCTTGATCGTACGCCTTGATGATCGCGTTAAAGCGAAAGCGCCGATTCATGGCGGCTTCGAAAAGTCTTTTTCGATTAATGTTTTTAACGATGCCATTCCGCGATTGGAATGGTCCTGTGACACCGTCGTTCGGTGGCGCGATTTGATCCGGGTTGTCCGGCACCCAAAATGCTCGCAGCAATGCGGCGGGATCGAGCACGGGAAAAGCCGAACCCAGCGCGGGATGCAGCTTCACCTCGCCATGGTCTTCCAGAGTAACTGGCAATTCCAGCGGCGGGAAATCCTTGGCTTGCAACGTGAGCTTTCTCGTCCCTGCCGGGAACTGTTCCATGGTCAGGGGCGTTTGACCGAGGACGCGTTTCCCGAGCAAAACGGTCGTGCCGGGTGGACTGGTTTCCACCGTCAACTTTCCATAAGGGAAGCGGACCGATCCGGTTGATTCCACGCCTTCAGTAATATTCGTCTTAAACAGAAGGCTTGGCCAGGTGGGGTATTCGAGGGAGAGCTGGCATGCGCCCGGAGGCAATTGGGGGATTACGAGTGGTGTTCGTCCGAGGACGGCTGCGCCGAGTCGCACGGTGGCGCCCGCGGGATCAGAATCGAGACGAAGCGAGCCGCCTTTGAAGTTTATCATCAGGTCGGTCGTGCGCTCGGCGTCCACGACGGCTTCCTCGCGAACTTCCGGCCAACCTTCAGCGCGAGCTGTGACCGCATACTTTCCAGGGGGCAGTCCGGAGAGCGCCTGATCGGTGGTGCCGCTGAAACTGGCCGTCGTGACATCGCCGGGGGCCGCGAGTTTGGTCGCGGCGATGGTCACGTTGCTAAGATTGGATTTGGCGACCAGGCGTCCGGTCGTCTTGGGGTCCGGGCCCTGCACGCTTTTGCGAGTCGAGGATGATGTCGCACATTTTCCGAGCAGAAGGAAAATAACCACGATCGCTACGAGAATAACGGGACCGAATCGGCGTAGCGGAGACCCAAGGGGAAAAAGCGAATCATACAATCCTGGCAGCTTGGTTCTGCCGGGATCGGAAGATGCGATAGGTGGAGGAGATGGCGGCGGAGTGGGTGAAGACTTGGGCGCAGGCGCAGTGGGATTTGATGTGGATGCAGGAGGCGGAGGGCTGAAAGCAGGTGGACTCGAAGTCGAAGGCGGAGGTGGGAATTTTTTGGGTGGTGAAATCGGCGCTGCTGGAGGTGCAGGGAATTTAGCGGGTGGGAGCTCCGGCGGTGGCAGCGATGTTGAGGGGATCGGCGCGTTGGAAGGCGTCGGCGGGCGGGCGGACCAAGTCTCCGGGGATGGTGGAGGAGGTGGTGGAGGCGTACTGCCCGAACTGGGTTGGCCACCCACCATTGGAGGGAGCTTTGGTTTAGTCTTGGGCGCCGCGACTGGCATCCCGTTCGCTGACGGAGGAGTTGATGATTTGGCTGATGCGGCGGTGGCGGTCCGTGACACACTTCTGCGTTCAGGATTGTGCGGAGGTAACGCGTCCGGCGACTTGATGGAGGTCGGGGATATTTTCGCCAGCAGGTGGTAAGCATCGTTGATGGACTCCACCATTCGCTGAGCTTCGCGCACCGCTTCCGGGCCACCTGATCCCGCGCGATCCGGGTGCCATTTTTCGACGAGCCGGCAATATGCCGCGTCCACCGCGGCGCGCGATGCGCCAATATCCAATTCAAGGATCCGATAGGATTCTGTGACGTCCATGAAATGCCGTCGGGCGGTCAATTTCTTACTGCCAGAGGCGACTGGAGCAACGAGTATTTCGGTAAAATTGTATCAATCGGATCGATTGATATTCAGATTGGGGAAATCACCTTATTGTTACTCGAATGAAACAGACTAATGGCTCACCGGCGGATTCATTTTCACTCTCTATTTATCTTTCACAAAAACCAGCAGATCGCCGGGCTGGCATTTTAGTTCGCGACAAAGCGCTTCGAGAGTGCTGAAGCGCACGGCCCTGGCTTTGTTGGTTTTTAGGATGGAAAGATTGGCCAGCGTGAGATCCACGCGTTCCGCCAGTTCAGTGAGACTGATGCCGCGCTCCGCCATGATGCGGTCGAGATTGAGTTGGATAGGCATGGCTTAAACGGTGAGGTCGTTTTCGGTTTTGAGATTCAAGCCCTGCCGGAAGGCTTCGGCCACCACCAGCACGAGGCAACCGATCAGAATACCGCCCTGCGTGGTAATCAGCCCGGCCGACACGTGAAACTGCAATGGCCCGGTCCCCGGCGTGAAGGGCAGGCTGGTTTGAAAACCGGTGAGGACGACGTGCTGGCTGAAATAGCCGCTGAGCACGTGAGACGCCCAGATCTCCAGTCCGGCGCTGATCAAACAGTAGGCGATGAGATTCGCACCGATCCTTCGAACGAGGCGCAGGTTGTCCTCGTTGAAAACCTGTCCGCAAGCGAGATTGCCGCACAAGTTGCGCAACGCGGTGAACAGAAGGTATGAAAAAATAATCAGGATGGCCATGGGCGGAATGATCGCCCGTCGCAGGGCCGAGGCCAGCACGGCGTCCTGACTGGCCAGGTCGACTTGCAAGGTTCCGCGCAATGAGTGCAGCGCCAGCGATCCCGACGAGGCGGTGTCGGAATCGAGGCCGATCTTTCCTTGTGAATTCGGCAGGGATATCTCCCCGACCGTGGCGATGAGTTTGGCGTCATGGCCAAACTGTTTTTGAATCCATGTGTTGTAGACCAGGGTTAATGCCCAAAAGACCGCCATGATTATGGTCATGATGCGGAGGAAGGTGAAAAGGACGCGAAGCGTGCCGGGGAGGTTGGTGAATAATTTCATTGGTTGAGGAATTGAGGGATATTGATAATCGATAAATGCGTTTTTCATTTCGTCAATATCTTATTTATCGTTTTTCGATAATTTCTCCTCCGGGGGTAATTTTCCCGTATCCTAAACCAAGTGACGAAACTGCGAGGGTATTTCGCAGGAACGGCTTACGCCGCGTGGAACGTCCTGATCGCGACGTAGAAGCAGGTGGTCGCCGATTTCTCCGTTCGACAAGTCCCTCGACAGGCTCGGGATCGCGACCCGTCGGCGGGCTCTGGGTGGTGAGCGAAGCCGAACCACTCAGCACCCCGAGCCTGTCGCGGGGCACATCGGCGATCAGCGACCGCCGGGTTTTGCGTGAGGTCAGAATTTTAACCGAGGTTGATCTCAGTTGGCATCTTCAATTCTTTCCCGGATCAGAAAAAACGCCTTCCGTGAAGGAAGGCGTTTGTGTTTTGGCTTAGCTTTTCACGGCCGCGACGCTCAAGTGAACGGGCAACTCCGCATACCGGCCCGGCGTCATGGAATAATTTGCGCGTCCTTTGGAGAGCGAGCGAATGTCCATGGCGTAACCGAACAGATTCTGCAGCGGAACTTCCGCCTCGATGACACACGCTGAGCCATCGGCCGTGACGTTGCGGATTTCTCCGCGACGGCGGCTGATGTCTCCGAGAATATCTCCCTGGTATTCGACGGGCGTGGTGACTTCCACCGCCATGATGGGCTCGAGCAGGATCGGACCTGCTTCCTTCATCGCGTTTTTGAAAGCCATGCGGCCAGCGTTGCGGAAGGCGATTTCCGACGAGTCGACCGCATGGAAATCGCCGTCGACTATCCGGCAGCGTACATCCGTGACTGGGCTGCGATTGACCACGCCTTCTTTCACGGCGTCTTCAATGCCTTGAATCGTCGGACGGACGAATTCCTTGGGAATGGAGCCACCGACAATTTCGTTGATGACTTCGTTGCCGTTGCCGGAATTCGGTTCGAGTACGACTACGACGTAGCCGTATTGTCCCTTGCCGCCGCTTTGGCGTTTGAATTCACCGTCAGCTTTCGCCGGGCGCGTGATGGTTTCTCGGAAAGCGATTTGCGGTCGCCCGGCCGTGGTTTCCACGCGGAACTCTCGAGCCATGCGTTCGCGAATGATCTCCAGGTGCAGTTCACCCATGCCGGACAAAAGGGTTTGTCCGGTTTCGGGATGAGTGTGGGAGCGCAGGGTGGGATCTTCCGCGAGCAGACGCTGCAGCGCCAGGCCCATGCGTTCCTGATCCTCATTGGTGAGCGGCTCGATGGCGAGCGACACGACGGGTTCCGGAAAGGTGGGACGCTCGAGGAAAAGGTCGACGTCGCCGGATAACGTGTCGCCGGTGACAACGTCTTTCAGTCCGAGCACGGCGCAGATATCGCCGGCCTGAGCTTCGGAAATATTTTCCTGGGCAGCGGCGCGCATGCGTACGAGACGGGTGACGCGTTCATGTCGACGGGTGCGCGGATTGTAAACCGACTGACCCGGCTTGAGCGTGCCTTGATAGATGCGTGTGAAGACAAGCTGACCATTGGGAGTGTTGGTCAGTTTAAAACCAAGGGCCATCAAAGGAGCCTGAGCATCAACGCGCAGAGCATGGATTGCATCGTGATCGTCGCGTGCGAATGGATTCGAGTCGATCGGGCTCGGTAGATAATCGACCACGGCGTCGAGAATGCGCTGCACGCCTTTCTCCTTGTACGCGGAACCGGGAATGATTCCGACGAAGGTGCGTGCGATCGTGGTGCGCCGGATCGCGGCTTGAATTTCCAATGCGGAGATTGGCTGATCGTTGACGAACAATTCACCGAGACGCGAGTCCACGTCCGCGAGACGTTCGATTAGTTCATCACGGGCGCGGGCGGCTTCGATTTGATGGGACGCGGGAATGCCTTCCCACGAGGGAACGAGTCCTCGCGGATCGGTCGGCGTACTCTCAAAGTGCATGTTCCTCTGATGAATCACGTCGATGAGGCCGGAGAAATTTTCCTCTTTGCCGATGGGAAGATACAGCGGGTGGCTATTTGCGCCGAAGCGTTTGGCGATTTGGTTCACCACCCGGGAGTAGTCGGCGCCCACCCGGTCCATTTTATTAATGAATACGATGCGGGGTACTTTGTACTTGGTGGCCTGGCGCCAGACGGTTTCTGACTGAGGCTGCACGCCGTCGACGGCACTGAAGACGATTACTGCACCGTCGAGGACGCGCATCGAACGTTCGACTTCAGCGGTGAAGTCGACGTGGCCCGGAGTGTCGATGAGGTTGATGACATGGCGCTGACTGGAGCGGGCGCCTTGATGCGTGGTCCACGCGCAGGAAATCGCCGCCGCGGTGATGGTGATCCCGCGTTGTCGTTCGATCTCCATGTGATCGGTGACGGTATTCCCCTCGTGGACGTCGCCCATCTTATGAGTTTCGCCCGAGTAGAAGAGAATGCGTTCGGTGGTGGTGGTCTTGCCCGCGTCGATGTGAGCGGCAATGCCGATGTTTCGAATAAGCTGCGAGTTCATGATGTCTGATCCTTAACTGGGTTGGCCGCGCCGAACTGAACGTGGGTGCACTGACGAATGCCCAAAAACGGGCATGAAAAAACCGCCGGGTATAAGGCACCGGCGGTTTCAGCGGCAGATCGTCAGTTGCGAGGCGCTAGGCAACGTCAAACCAGCCACGGTCACCCACGGTGCCGTGCAAGCTGAAGTTTGAGAGGAGGAGAATGGCTGACATCTGCCGGTGAAAGTTGCGAGGTTTGGAGTTTTGTCAACTCGCGCCGGGGAAGGTTTGAAGCACTCGTCCGAGTGCAACCGGTATTTGCATTTCTCGTTGAGCGTCTTACCCGCTCGTGGCGGATATAATCAAAACCAACCGTGTTTTCGCTCAAAAGGATCTTATGTTTTGAAAACACCTCCATTATTGTGGCGTTAATCATGGCATTGGGCTAGCTCGTGTTCCGTCATGTGGAACTTTGTCTGGAGCTGTGTGGAAGCGGTCTTTTTGAACCCTTGGGTGACGGGGTACGTGATGCCGGTGCTCATTGGCTTCTGGCTGGCGATCATTACCGCCAATATCATTTATATTCGTGACATGAAGGCCCGGGTTCTGACCGAGCTGGTTCAATTGCAATTACGCTTGGGCTCGCTCGATTTCGACACGCACAACGAATTGGATGCCAGGACGACATTGATATATCAGGCATTGCTCTTGATCGGTGAAGATCTCACCCGGCGTGGCTATTTCACCTATGAAGCCTGTCTCTATAAAACCTATTCCGACCACACCGCTGTAGTGGTCTACTCAATTAAAAAGGTGCTCGCAGCACGGCTGCAGCGATTCACGTATGAGCAGCGTCAGGCCTTTGCCACGAACCCCGGTGAAGCTCGTTTGCCCGAGGGCTTCGCCAAGGAGGTCCGCGATGAAATCCTGAAGATACTTACCAGCAGGATAGACAGTGATGTGGACCGGCTTTACCTGTTGAGATCGGATTGGCCCGCGGTGTTGGGATTGCAGACACTGGCAAAATTTCTGGACAGTCGACGGCCTAAACCCGCGCCGCGGGTGACTACTTTCTCATCGATGCCGCCAATCTCTACCGCCTGATCGAGACCCGTCAACGACCAGCTTCTCAAGCGGGTGGTCACTAACGTCGTGTTTATCGGGAGTACCTATTTTGGCATGGGTGCTTTAATCCATTTGTGCTCGTTCGTGGAATCATCCAAATCGATAGCGCGAATATGAAGATCTATTTCATGGGCATTTGCGGGACCGCAATGGGCAACGCCGCGCTTTTGGCGCGGGCTGCCGGCCATGAGGTACTTGGTGCGGATACCGGCGTTTATCCGCCGATGAGCACAGTCCTCGCCGAGGCGGGAATCACGCTCCATGAGGGCTATGATCCTGCGCGTCTGGAAAAATTGGCGCCTGACCTCGTGGTGATCGGCAATGCCATGTCGCGTGGTAATACGGAGGTCGAGTGGCTGCTCGATACGCGGGCGATCAATTTCACGTCACTGCCCGCGCTGCTCGCGGATTTTGTGCTCAAGGGTCGCAAGAATATCGTCATCGCGGGAACTCACGGGAAAACCACCACCACCGCGTTGACGGCATTTCTCCTGCGGGAAAACGGACGTGACCCGGGCTTCCTGATCGGTGGCGTGCCGCAGGATCCGCCCATGGGAAACCATCGTGGTTCGAGCGAGGATCCGTTTGTCATCGAGGGTGACGAATACGACAGCGCGTTTTTCGACAAACGCAGCAAATTCATCCATTACGCCCCGCACATCGCGGTATTGAACAATCTCGAATTCGATCACGCGGATATCTTTCGCGACCTGGCGGACGTGCAGCGCACTTTTCTTCATTTGACGCGCATTGTACCGCGGAAGGGGTGGATCGTGCTCAACGGCGACGATGATAATTTGCGCGCGTTGGGTATGCTGGAATGGACCAACGTGGTTCGCGTCGGAACGACCGTTGGCAATGACCTGCGCATCGTGGATTTTACCGAGAACAGCAGTGGAGCAACATTTGGCCTGATCTGGCTGGGCCGTCCGTGGTGCACGATCAAATGGAATCAACCCGGTTTGTTTAATGTGCGCAACGCCGCGATGGCGGCACTCGCGGCGGGGCTCGCGTTGAACCCAAATGATCCGACGGAAATCAAACTCGACGCGCTCGCCCGGTTCCGCGGCGTAAAGCGCCGGCAGGAGATTTTGGTGGATACGCCCAAGCTGCGGGTGATCGAGGATTTTGGTCATCATCCGACGGCGCTTGCGGAAACGCTGCGTTCATTGCGCAATCGCTATCCGGCCGCGGTGTTGACCGCGGTGTTCGAGCCGCGCAGCAATACGGCGCGCACGAAAGTCTTGCAGACCGGCTTCACGCGCGCCCTCGCGATGGCTGACGAAGTGTACATCGGCGCGGTCAATCGTGCGCATAAACTTCAGGACACCGATCGCTTCGATGTTGAAGCCGTGATCGAGCATCTGGCAGCGCAAGGGATTCACGCCTGCACGGCGCCGACCAATCGCGAATTGCTCACACGACTCATCGCAGGGCCATTGATGCCGCGCAGTGAACCTCAGGTCGTAGTGTTCTTTTCAAACGGATCTTTCGACGGCATCATCGGAGAATTCGTCGAAGCAGCGGCGCCTTGATCTGCTACGTTACTTCACTTCGTTCCGGACTAAGGCAGGTTTAGCCACGAAGAGTACAAAAAATAGAGAGGGGAACTGAAGTCCCAAGGCCTCTATAGAGGCGCGGAGATATCTGCGGTAGCGGGAAGAAACGATTTTCGTGACTTTTCGTGGCTAACCTTCCGGGCTGAAGGTTGGCTGCCTGTTACTGCGCCTGACGCGCGACTTTGAATTCCTTCGGCTTTTGGCCTTTCGGCAAAGCGAGCAAATCATAGTCCTGATAACCGGTGATCGTGACATTCACGAATTCGCCGACCGGCAATTCGCGCGGCACATAAACGCGCCCGTCAATATCCGGTGCATCGGCCTCGCCGCGGGCAATCCCCGGTTCTTCCACGAGTACCTTCAATGTTTTTCCGACGTAACTCTTGCTGACGTCCGAGGCAATTTCCTTTTGCAGCGCCATCGTCTGATGCCAGCGGGCTTCCTTCACCTTGGCGGGAATCTGATCCGGCATCTTCGCGCCGCGCGTGCCTTCTTCCTGCGAATAGCGGAATACGCCCAGGCGTTCGAATTTGGTTTCGCGGATAAAATCACAGAGCTCGGCGACGTCGGCGTCGGTTTCACCGGGAAAGCCGACGATGAAGGTCGTGCGGATCGCGATTCCAGGAATTCCCGCGCGAATTCGTTTCAGCAGATCGCGGATGTAATCGCCGCTCGTCTCGCGTTGCATGCGGGTGAGCATCGCATCGCTGATATGCTGAAGCGGAATGTCGATGTAGCGGGAAACTTTTGGACACTCGGCGATCGTCTTGATGAGCTCGTCGCTCCAGTGCGCCGGATGCGTATACAGCAGGCGAATCCAGAAATCGCCGGGAATCGCATTAAGCTCGCGCAGCAGGGTCGTGAGAGCCGTACCTCGCGAGGAATCGACCGGAGTGCGTGGATTCGGACGCTGTTCCCACGTGTCCATGCCGAAAAACGTGGTGTCCTGTGAAATCAGGTTAATTTCCTTCACGCCCTCGGCGACGAGTCGGCGGGCTTCCTGCACGACGCTATCGATCGTGCGGCTGCGATGGCGTCCGCGAATCTGTGGAATAATGCAAAAGGTACAGGGGTGATTGCAGCCTTCGGCAATCTTGACGTACGCGAAGTGTTTTGGCGTGAGCCGGAAACGGGGAGTGTCGTAGTCGGGAATGTACGTCGATTTCCCTTCTATGAAAGTGATTGGCGCGTCTTTCTTGCCACGTTCCCTGGCGTAAATTTCCTCGATGATCGGCGCGACTTTGGTCACCTGATCGAGGCCGATGAAGGCATCGACTTCGTCGTGGAGCGAGTTCGACAAATCTTTTGAGAAGCGCTGCGACATGCAGCCCGCGACAATGAGCTTCTGCTCCTTACGGCGTTTTTTCATGCCGCGATTCTGGTGAACTTCCAGGATGTGCCCGATGGATTCCGCTTTCGACGAATCGATAAACGAACAGGTGTTAACGATCACCACGTCGGCGTTTTCCGCATCGGGAATAACGGACATGCCTGCCTGATGCAGGTGACCGATCATGATCTCGCTATCGACGAGATTCTTGGCGCAACCGAGGGAAATGAGGCTGACTTTGAGCATGGGCCTATAAAAACAAAGGCGCGTCCGGGAGGGACGCGCACTTGGGTAGGAAAGCGGGTCGTGGTGTTACTTCTTGGCGATAGCCGCTTTGATGCGGGCTTTCTTGCGCTTCAAGTAGGCAACGCGGCGTTTCTTCTTAATGTGTTTGTTGAATTGTTGTCCCATAAAAGTGGAGGTAAAGGTACAGTTGCTCAAAATCGCCCGCGGGAGTCAAGCGTCGCGGCAGGCCGAAAATCGACGATTTTAGCGGAGGTTTTGGACGGTTTGTTAATACCGGGCCATGCCCGGTTCGACGGATTCGGCCCATGCGTCGATTCCACCCGCGATATTGGTGACGGAAGGGTAATCGTTGGCACGAAGATACTGGGTTACCCGCATGCTTCGGCCGCCGTGATGGCAAAGGACGAGAATATGCTGGTCGTCCGGCAACTCCGCCAGCCTTCCGGGAATTTGAGCCATCGGAATATTCACGCTGCCGGCGATCTGACAAATGGCTACTTCGTCAGGCTCGCGTACATCTAGAATAATTTTTCCGGGCTGTTTGGCCAGCCGGGCTGCTTCGGCGATGTCGATTTCCAAGGGTGGTTCCATGGTATTAATTCACTAGGAGCCGGATTCCGTTCAAGTGCAAGGGCGGTCAGTTCGCCGTTGACGCGATCACAACCGGCCAAATCGTGGCGGCATGGCTGAACGTTTTGTAGTGATCATGGCTGGCGGTCGCGGGGAGCGATTCTGGCCGCAGAGTCGTCTGGCAACGCCCAAGCATCTTTTGCCTATCGTGGGCGACAAATCGATGCTGGCTCAAACCGTTGATCGTGTTGTCGGCGTAGTACCGCGAGCGAACGTTTTTGTCATTACGACGCAATCGCAGCTCAAGGGTTGTCAGGACGCGTGCCCGGATTTGCCTGTGGCCAATATCGTCGCGGAACCGATGGGACGCGATACCGCAGCGGCGACTGGGTTGGCGCTCTTGCTCGTGAAACAGCGCAATCCCCAGGCGTCGTTTGCGATGCTGCCGGCCGATCACGTGATCCATGACGTCGCCGAATACCAAAAACTGCTTCAGGTCGCATTTGAATCGGCGGAAGCGGCGGATGTGCTCGTCACGCTGGGGATCACGCCGACGGAAGCGGCGACTGGATTTGGCTATATTCAGCAATCGGGGCCGTGGAAGGAAATTTCCGGTCGTTCCGTGAAGGGAGTAAAACGGTTCGTGGAGAAACCCGATTTGGAAACAGCGAAGGCGTACGTCTCGTCAGGCGAATATTACTGGAACGCGGGGATGTTTGTCTGGCGCGTGCCGGTCGTGGAGAATGCCTTCAAATCGTATGCGGCCGATCTGTACGCAGGACTGACCAAATTGGAGGCGACCGTTAAGTCGTCGGGTGATTGGAATGCACCGCTCGCGCAACTTTATCCCACGCTGCCGAAAATTTCCGTCGACTATGCTTTGATGGAAAAATCGACGAACGTGGTCGTGGTGCCTGCGACCTTCGACTGGGACGATGTGGGCGCGTGGCCTGCCATCGCCAAACACTTCAAGCAGGACGCCGGCGGCAACGTGTTGCGTGGAGTGGCGATGGTGGAAGACGGAAAGAACAATATCGTCGTCAGCGACGACGGCCATCTCACCGCCGTGGTGGGTGCAAGCGACCTGATTGTCGTTCATACGCCCGAAGCGACATTGGTTTGCCCCAAAGACAAGGCGCAGGACATCAAAGCCCTGCTCAAGCGTCTCGCGGATGACCCGACGAAAAAGAAGTTTCTCTGAGGAATGCGTTGTCTCGGCATCGACTATGGCACGAAGCGCGTGGGACTGGCCCACGGCGACGACGTCGGAGTTGCCACGCCTTTGCCTGCGCTCATCGACACTGACCAAGCCATTCGTTGGGGAAAGCTGGCGGAGTTGATCAAGCAGCGTCGCATTACCGACCTGGTGCTGGGCTACCCCTACAATATGGATGGCTCGGTGGGGTTTAAGGCGAAGGAAGTCGATGCGTTTGCGGCGCGACTGAAAGAGCAGTTCGGACTCCCGGTACATTTGGTGGATGAAACGCTGACGAGTTATTCAGCAGAATCGACGATCGCGAAAAAACACCGAAGAGATGTGCGTGATTCGGGTTTGGTGGATTCCCGGGCGGCGTGTTTGATTTTGCAGGATTTTCTAGATCAGAAAATACCACCGACTATTCCGGGCCAGGAATAGTTAACCACAGAATACACGGAACACACAGAAAGGATGCAATATGGCCGAATTCATTTATGGGAACGAGACGCATGCGCTGCTTGGCGCCTGCTTTGAAGTTTATAAAGATAAAGGAAGCGGATTTCTGGAGGCCGTTTTTCAAGAATGTCTCGAATTGGAACTGACGGACCGGGAAATCCCTTTTCTTGCGCGTCCTCAACTTCAATTGGAATACAAGGGACGGTTACTCCAGCAAACCTACCAACCCGACTTTATCTGCTACACTAAGGTGATTTTGGAAATCAAGGCAGTGAGCAGTCTAGCCGATGAACATCGGGCGCAGGTGCATAATTATCTTAAAGCAACTGGGCTTCGAGTGGGATTACTCGTGAACTTTGGGCACTACCCGCTGGTTGAACACGAACGTATCATTCGATGATGTTCACATCCGTGAATGGTTAACCACAGAATACGCAGAAAACACAGAAGGGCTTTTTGAGCCATCGCACTTTCACGATCCGAAATTCTGTGTATTCCGTGTGTTCTGTGGTTCCAAATTGAACTTCAAATCCATTAATTGAGCATTAATGCGTCGTTGGTGAATAATGCTTTTTGGTATAACCACGGAAAACACTGAAAACACAGAAGGACTGAGGCCGAACCCGAACAGGGTTTTACTAAAAGATACCTCAAACATGCACAGATCGATGGCCGAAGCGGGGCTGTTATAGCAACGCGCTTCCACATTCCGATTTTCTGTGTATTCCGTGTGTTCTGTGGTTTCCAAATTGAGTCCCAAATCCGAAGCGTCGCCGCGCTGGAAGTGTGTGGTCGCCTACGACGGCACGACCTTCCAAGGGTGGCAGAGCCAGGAGGGCGGGAACACGATCCAGGATTTGATCGAGAAGCAGCTCACGAAAATCACCGGGAAGAAAATTCGCATCGAGGGGAGTGGGCGCACGGATTCCGGTGTTCACGCACTGGCGCAGGTATTTCATTTCGACGCTGCATGGAATCACGGCGCGGAAAAACTGCGGGTCGCTATTCAAACCGGACTGCCACGCTCAATTCGGCTGAAGAGCATGCGCCGCGTGGCATCGACGTTTCACGCCCGGTTCAACGCGAAAGGGAAAGTCTACCGTTATGAAATCTATCTCGGTGAAGCGGACCCGTTCATGGCGCCATTTTGCTGGTCGTTTCGCCGCGAACTCGATTGGAAAGCGATGCAGGTCGCGGCGAAAGTGTTGCGCGGGAAACAGGATTTTTGGGCGTTTTCAGGCGAAAACGACCGCACCTACGAGACGACGGTACGGGATTTACGCCGCGTGGATCTTGTGCGTCGCGGTCGCAAGCTCTCGTTCGTTTTCGAAGCCGATGGATTTCTTTATAAAATGGTGCGCAGCCTGACCGGCGCACTGATCAACGTCGGACTCGGCAAACTGACGCCCGAGGAAATCAAGGAATTGATCAAAACCCGGCGGCGTATTCCGACGGTAGTGACGGCGCCTTCGCAGGGACTTTTTCTCGTCAAAGTAATCTATTGAACGAGATGAAAGCTGTTCTCACCGAACTGTGGCGCGCCCGCCTGGATATTGTTTTCCCTCCTGGTTGCGTTCATTGTGGCGGTTTGGTGGGCGACGGAAATTTCCGGCATCTTTGCGATCAGTGCGCGAAAACGCTTTTCCTGGTAAAGGCGCCGCACTGCTCCACCTGCGGCCACCCTTATTTTGGCGAGACGGAAATCAACCGCAGCTGCCTGCACTGCGAAGAGCTTGAGCCGGAATTTTCGGAGGGTAAAACGGCGATCCTGCTTAAAGGTCCTGGTCGTTCGATCATTCATGCGCTCAAATATCATCACGGGCTTCACGTGATTGAGGACATTGTTAAGATCATGCGCGCTGCGCCCGGTTATGTGGATTTCATCCGAAACGCCGTGCTTGTTCCCGTGCCACTGCATTCGCGAAAACTTCGGGAGCGGCAATATAACCAGAGCCAGTTGCTCGCGGAATGCGCAGCAAAAGCCGCGGAAGGAACGGCACGGGTCGAGCAGGTGTTGCGTCGGATCGTAGACACGGAATCGCAAACATTCTACGACAGAAAAACGCGCCAAAAGAACCTCAAAAATGCCTTTGCTTTGGCTCCCGACGCAGCCATTAATCCGCTTCTGCGATATATTCTCGTCGATGACGTTTTTACAACCGGTTCCACTCTCAACGCCTGCGCGGCCGTCCTTCGGCGGGCGGGTGTGAACACGCTCGACGCGCTCACCTTCGGACACGGCTAGTACCATGACACATTTTGCCAAACCCAAGCTTTCGTCTTCGCGAAAGAAGAAAAACATCCCGGAAGGTCTGTGGACCAAATGTCCGATTTCCGGTGAGATCGTTTTTAACAAGGATCTTGAGCATAACCTCATGGTCGTGCCGAAAAGCGGCTACCATTTTCCGATCGGGTCCCGCCAACGCATTGCGAGCATGGTCGATGAAGGCAGCTTTCACGAATACGATGAGAGCGTGAAATCATCCGATCCCCTGAAGTTCGTGGATTCCGCCGCCTATCCTGACCGGATTAAAAAATACGAAAAGGAAAGCGGACTCCCGGAAGCGGTGATTTGCGGATTGGGGAAAATCAACGGAATCGAAGTTTCCCTCGCGGTCATGGATTTTCGTTTTTGTGGCGGTGCGATGGGCGCAGCCGTCGGCGAGAAGATCACGCGTGCTATCGAGCGGGCGTTAAAGAAGAAAATTCCGTGCATCATCGTCAGTGCATCCGCCGGGGCGCGCATGCAGGAGGGTATTTTCAGCCTGATGCAGATGGCGAAGACGAGCGCGGCGCTGGGACGGCTGGCGGAAGCGAAACTTCCGTTTATTTCGATTCTTACTTACCCCACCACGGGTGGCGTGAGTGCGAGCTTCGCTACCTTGGGCGACGTGATTATCGCAGAGCCTGGCGCACTGATCGGGTTTGCCGGCGCGCGCGTGATCAAAGAAACCACCAAGCAAACGTTACCGCCGGGTTTCCAGACCGCGGAGTTTCTTTTCAAGCACGGCTTGGTTGATCAGATTGTCAGCCGCCTCGAGATGCGCGATCGACTCACGAGTTTGTTGCAAGCATTGCACTCTCATAAATATCAGGCGCGGCGGGTCGCGACGGCGGCACCGTTCCAAGCGGAAGTGGCGAGCTAGCCGGTTTTTATCCATGCCAAGTGAGGGGCCGCGATTGACCGATTATGCGGCGGTCACGGAATATCTTTACGCGCTGAAAGCCTCGAGCGGGGTCAAGTTTGGCATCGACCGCATGCGCCGTCTCGTGGAAGTACTGCGGCATCCGGAACGAAGTTATCCGGTGATTCATGTGGCGGGTACGAATGGCAAAGGTTCGGTTTCCGCCATGCTCGAATCGATTTTCCGCGCAGCGGGCCTTCGCACGGGACTCTACACCTCACCGCATTTGGTGAAATTGGGAGAACGGGTGCAGGTAAATCGCCAGCTCCTGACCGAGGCTGAAATTGTGGCTTACGCCGCGGAACTGAAACCCGCGGCTGACGCGATCGGGGCGCGATCAGCGGATGAACACCCGACTTTTTTCGAGTTCATGACGGCGATGGCGTTCCTGCAATTTCAGCGCAAACAGGTCGATGTAGCCGTGATTGAAGTGGGCATGGGTGGGCGGCTCGACGCGACCAATGTGGTCCAACCGGAAGTGTCCGTAATCACGTCGATCGGACTCGATCACTGTGCGGAACTTGGGGATACTTTCGAAAAAATCGCCCGCGAGAAAGCAGGGATTATCAAAACCGGACGACCGGTGGTCATGGGGCGATTGCCACGCGAAGCGGAAGCCGTTGTGCGAACAATCGCCGCGGAGAACCATGCGCCGCTTTATTCGGTGCGCGAAAATTTTGGGGAAAATCTATCGAATTACCCAACGACGAATCTCGAAAGCGATTATCAGCGTTGGAACGCGGCCACCGCAGAACTCGTGACACGATTTCTGCCTGCGAAGTTGAAACCGGACGCGGCGGCGGTCACCCGTGGGTTGCGCTCGGTTAACTGGCCGGGGCGCTGGCAGCGGACGCGTGTCGGTGAAAAAAACCTCATTTTGGATTCGTCGCACAATCCGGAAGGAGTGCAGACTTTGGAAGAAAACCTCCAACGTCTGGTGGTCGAAACCGGACGGAAGCCCGTGATCATCGCTGCGGCGATGGGGGAGCTTCGCGCCAGAGCATTGCTGGCCGTGGTCAGTCGATATGCGCAGGAAATCCATATCGTAACTCCGAAACAAAGCCGGGCGACACCGTTTGAAGAAATGATCTCGTTTGTGCCCGCTGGGTCCCGCCATCTCGTCCATCGCGCAACGGTCGAAAATCTATTTCCGGATGCAACGCGCTGTACGGTGGGTGCAGCCGACGACACCGTGGTCGTCACCGGTTCAATTTATCTCCTGGGTGAAGTGTTGGAGCGAATCGAGCCCGGGCGCGGCGCCGGTGAAGGGAAGTTACAAGACTTTTAAAACAGGTGCAGTGCGCACTGCACGCTTGTCACTACGCGGCGGCGGCACATTTTGATTCGTCGATGAAGCCTGCCCCACGACTCGCGAAAGCGTTTAAAGGAAAACGTGTACTGATCACCGGCGGGCTCGGTTTCATCGGATCCAATTTGACCCGCTCCCTGGTGAAACTCGGAGCGAAGGTTACAATTCTCGACAGCCTCATTCCGGAATACGGAGGCAACCGCCGGAATTTGCGCGGATTGGAACGCAAGGTAAGCCTCAATCTTTCCGACGTGCGGGACCGGCACAGTCTCCCGGAATTTTTGCGCGGGCAGCATTATCTTTTTAATCTTGCCGGACAGACGAGTCACATGGACTCGATGAGCGATCCGGAAACGGATCTCGAAATCAATTGCCGCGCACAGCTCACGCTGCTGGAGGCGTGCCGGAAACATAACACCGGGTTGCGGATCGTCTTTGCGAGCACCCGGCAGATTTACGGACGACCGGATTATCTGCCGGTCGACGAAAAGCATCCGTTGCGGCCGGTGGATGTAAACGGGATCAACAAACTCGCGGGCGAGGAATATCATATTCTCTACAGCAAGGTGCACGGGATTCGCAGCACGGTGTTGCGGCTGACCAATACGATTGGGCCGCGAATGCGCGTGAAGGATGCCCGCCAGACTTTTGTCGGCGTGTGGATCAGGGATATTCTCCAGGGAAAACCGATCGAGGTGTGGGGCGGTGAACAGCGTCGCGATTTCACCTATGTGGACGATGCCGTGGAAGCACTGCTCCTGTCAGCATCGATGCCGGAAGCGGTGGGTGGCATTTTTAATCTGGGTGGTGTTGGCCAGGTTTCGCTGCGCGAACTGGCGAAGACTTTGGTTGAAGTGGCGGGGCAGGGCACTTTTCAAATTCGAACATTTCCCTCTGATCGGAAAAAGATTGATATCGGAGATTTCTACTCCGATTGCCGCTTGATTGAAAGTGCACTGGGATGGAAACCCCGCACGAGCATCAGGCAGGCGCTCGCAAAAACGGTGGCGTACTACCGAAAGGAATTGCCGTATTATCTATGATCGTTCCTGTGGAAGCTGGTCGTACTCGTTTTTCCTGAAAAATCGTGAGTAACAAAATCATTCCCGCTGATCCCAAAGCCAGTTATCTGGCCGCCCAGACGGAAATCGATGCAGCGGTGAAGCGCGTGCTGCTCAGTGGCCAGTATATTCTCGGTGGCGAACTCGACGCGTTTGAAAAGGAGTTCGCTGCCTGGCTTGGAGTGAATGGTGCAGTTGGAGTGGCCAATGGCACCGATGCCTTGGAACTCGCTCTGCGCGCAGCGGGAATCGGAGCCGGCGACAAGGTGCTCACCGTTGCGAATACGGTTACCGCGACCGTGTCAGCGATCGGCGCGACCGGGGCAAAGCCGGTCTTCGTCGATGTTGAACCGGACACGCTGCTGATGGATTTGAACGCCGTGGAAACATTGCTCACCAAGATGCGCGATCCGCGGATCAAGGCGGTCATTCCGGTTCACCTTTATGGGCAGATGGTGGACATGCCGCGGTTGATGCAATTGGCGGAGCAGCACCGGCTCACGGTGATCGAAGATTCGGCGCAGAGTCATGGGTCGACCATCGCCGGCAAAAAAGCGGGAGCGTGGGGACACCTCGCCGCGTTTAGTTTTTATCCCACAAAAAATCTCGGGGCGTTTGGTGACGCTGGCGCGGTGGTGGGCAGCGATCCGCTGCTGATCGAACAGGTTCGTTTATTGCGCCAATACGGTTGGAGGAAACGGTACGTGAGCGATATTCCCGGACGCAACAGCCGCCTCGATGAGATGCAGGCTGCGATCTTGAGGGTCCGGTTGACGCGATTGGATGGAGAGAACGCGCGACGTCAGGAACTCGCGTCGTATTATCTTTCGGAATTGAAAGAGTGTCCGCTGAAACTGCCTGCGCTGGCAGCCGATCGCACTCATTGCTGGCATCAATTTGTCGTGAGGAGCAGTCGCCGTGACGAATTGAAGGTTCATTTGGAAAAGAAGGGCATCGTCTGCGGTGTGCTTTATCCGGTTCCCGTTCACCGCCAACCCGCCTATCACGACGCGGCGCTTTCGCTGCCTCAAACCGAGGAAGCCTGTGCCCATGTTTTATCGCTGCCCTTGCATCCCGGTTTGACCGACGAGGACGCAAATCGCGTAGTGCGCGAAATAAAAATATTTTTTGGCGAAGAGCGAAGCGCGGGAAACCACAGTGATCCTGCCTTCAAAGTGAAGGCGACGCCGGTCGGGACGACATGAGTGTGATGTGAAGACGTCCCTCGTTAAATTGTGGAGAAATCCAGGCCGCCGGGAATTCACGCTGCTGTGCAGCGTGATCGCCGCCTGCATTTGCTTGTGGGCTTTTGTCGAAGTCGCCGAAGAAGTCAGCGAGGGCGACCACGAAAGTTTCGAGGCGAAGATCATGAGATCGATGCGACAAACCGATCACCCGGAATTGTTGCGTGGACCGGATTGGCTGTTGGTGACGGCGCGGGATGTGACGGCGCTGGGCGGCGCTGCCGCGACTATTCTCCTCGTGGGGCTGACGGTGGGTTATCTCCTGGTCAATCGCCGACATGTCGTCGCTCTTTTCATTTTCGTGTCAGTCGGCGGGGGATTTTTGCTCAGCCTCGTGTTAAAGAATTTCTTTACCCGATCACGGCCGGAAATTGTGCCGCATCTCATGGCGGAAGTTTCGTCGAGCTTCCCCAGCGGACATTCGATGTCGTCGGCGGTGGTGTACATGACGCTTGGCATGTTGCTCGCCCGGACGGCGGCGAGTTGGCCGCAAAAGATTTATCTGATCTGCGCGGCGCTCCTGCTCACCGGCCTCATTGGCGTGAGCCGGGTTGCGATGGGCGTTCACTATCCCACTGACGTGCTCGCAGGCTGGCTGGCGGGAATGGCTTGGGCGCTGCTGTGCTGGACCGTGGCGTATTGGTTGCAGATTCACGATAAGTACCCGCGAAAGTTGGAGGCGGCTGGTGAAGGCGACGCGGTGAATCGTTCGCGGTAGCCCGGATCGTGTGTCCCGCGCCGGGAGGCGCGGGACCTCAGGCGCGCCGGCTCATGGTTTCGTGAATCGATCCGGGCCGTTGAGGGCAACGGCCCCTACCACGATCTAAGAAGTGGAAGCAGACAAAAGTGCGGCGCGAAAACAATTGAGCCAATGGCGACTGCGACACAGGCGCTGATCAGCACGCCGAATGCGGCGATGTCTTTCGCGTGCTTGATCCGTTCCCGTTTTTCCATGGTGATTTCATCCGCGAGAAATTCGATGGCAGTATTGAGTGCCTCGGCAATCCAGACCAAGGCAATCGCGACCAGCAGAAGCGCCCAATCGATGCGGGATACGTGAAGAAATAATCCGGCGGCAACAACCAAGGCTGTCGCAACTGCGTGCAACCAGGCGTTGTGTTGAGTCCTGAGCAGTGTAACGGCGCCGCGAAATGCGTGGCGGAAGCTTTTCAAGCGGTGGAAGAGGGAAAAGGCCGACATGTGCTTGGGGAATGGATAAAAAAAGCGCGAGACGGACGGGCCGCTCGCGCATGAAGTCAGTTCATTGAGAACCGTGTTGCAGGATACTATTATTCCTGAGTGACGATCTTTACGCTCTCGAGAGCGACCCGATCGATCGGGGTGCTCTTTTCGCCACCGCCGCTGGATTTGGTGGGCACATTGGCGATGCGCTCGAGGACATCGTCACCAGCGGTCAACTGACCGAATGCGGTGTACTGGTTATCGAGAAACTTGGCGTCGCCGTGGCACAAAAAGAATTGCGAACCAGCGGAATCAGGATGGGAGGAACGTGCCATGGAAATCACGCCGCGGACGTGGGGGTTTTTGTTAAACTCGGCTTTGATTTTGTAGCCGGGACCACCGGTCCCGGGCATGCCGGTTTCGCCTTCCTTCGTATTGGGGCAGCCACCCTGGATCATGAAACCCTTGATGATGCGATGGAATGCCGTGCCGTCATAGAAGCCTTCGCGTGCGAGCTTCTTGAAATTTTCCACGGTTTTCGGCGCGACATCGGGCCAGAAAGACAGGGTCATTTCACCGTAGCTGGTTTTTAGGACGGCAACTTCGTTGGAGGGAGTGGCTTTGCTCATGGGAAGGTCAACAAGGCTGCCGCTACGGCCCGTCGCAAGAAAGAAATTCGTCCCCGAATTGAGGCTAATTGACGCAGAGGCACAAAGCGTGCTCATCATGGGGATGCGAATTCTGGCCTTGGTGGGATTTTTATGTGCAGCGTTGATGTCCATCGGCGAAACGATTGCCCCGAAAGTGGTGATCGTCGCGATGTTTGAGCCCGGAAAAGATAGTGGCGATATACCTGGTGAGTTTCAGTTTTGGGTGGAACGGTTGAAGTTGGACAAAGTTTATGCGTTGCCATCCGCCTATCACGATGTGCGGAGCAACGCAGACGGCTCCGTGATCGGAATCGTAACCGGCGTGGGTAACACGCGGGCCGCGGCGACGATCATGGCGCTGGGCAGCGATGCGCGTTTCGACCTGAGCAAAAGTTACTGGCTCGTGGCGGGAATTGCGGGAATCGATCCTGCGGATGCTTCCATCGGAAGCGCGGCGTGGGCCGAATGGATTGTGAATGGCGATCTCGGCCACGAAATCGATCCGCGCGAGATTCCCCCGGATTGGACGACGGGTTATGTGCCGTTGCGCAAAGGAAAGCCGTACGAACAGCCGCGGACCGCGGAGGATACCAGTGAAGTCTTTCGACTCGATGCAGGTCTGGTCAATTGGGCCTACGAACTGACGAAAAACACGCCGCTCAAGGACACTGCTGAGCTCAAGTCGCGCCGTGCATTATATGTTGGATTTCCCAATGCACAGCGGCCGCCGTTTGTACTTAAAGGCGATACGCTTTCGTCCGAAACCTATTGGCACGGAAAGCTCATGAATGAGTGGGCGAACCATTGGGTCGATTACCATACCGGCGGCAAAGGCCATTATGTTACGACGGCAATGGAAGACATCGGTACTTATCAATCGCTGTCGTGGCTGACTCGCGCGGGAAAAGCGGACGTGCGCCGACTGCTGGTGCTCCGTACCGCGAGTAATTTCGATATGCAGTGGCCGGCGGTGTCTGCGGCGGAGAGCATGTTCGGGGAAAAAATCGCGCACTATTCCGGGTACATGCCGTCACTGGAGGCGGCGTTTGAAGTGGGCAATCAAGTCGTGCAGGCAATTGTTACCGACTGGGAAAAGTTTAAGGTGGAACCGCCCGGCGCGAAGCAGCCATAGTGGCGGCTTCATGCGTTTTCGCCAGGTCACACTGCAAGGTTTCAGGAATCTCCCGCTTGCGACCGTCAAGCTGGAGGGATCACGCACGTTTCTTTGCGGGGCCAACGCCCAGGGAAAAACCAATTTTCTCGAAGCACTGGGCTATGTGACCGCGTTGCGATCGTTTCGGGGCGCGGAATCGCGCGCGCTAATCGGACTTGGACAACCGCAAACCGGGTTGGCGTTTGTGATTGAGCACGAACAATTCCGGGAGAGCCGGGTGACGATATCGTTCACGCCGCAGGGGAGGGAGGTCACTTGGGAGCAGGGTAGGGTCACGCGACTTGCGGACTATATCGGTAAATTCCCCACGGTGGCATTTTCATCGCAGGACAACCAATTCTTGCGCGGCTCGCCGTCACTGCGCCGTCGCTGGCTGGATCTGACGCTGGCCGCGATGGATCCGGCTTATCTGGTATCGCTTCAATCGTACACTCGCGCGGTCGCGGAGAGAAACATGCTATTGAAGCAAGGGGGACGCGACACTGCGGCGCTCGATGCGTTCGAGCGGGAATTGTGTATCCATGCGGTGGGTGTGATGGAAAAGCGCGCGACCGGAGTGATTGAGTTGAGCGAATTGTTTCGGGTGGCACACGCACGCCTGGTGCCGGCAAGTGATCCAACGCGTGGAGTGGTCGGCGAGGAGGCGGGGCTGGTTTATGCGCCCGACGCGGTGGCGGCGACGCCGGAGGAGTTTGCCTCAGTGCTCGCGAAGAACCGCACGCGTGACACGCTGCTGAAAACGACCGAGCGTGGCCCGCATCGCGATGACCTGGAACTCTTGCTCAATCAAAAGCCGGCCAAACAATTTGCCTCGGAAGGACAGCAACGGTGTCTTGTGATCGCGTTGCGACTGGCGCAGGCGGCATATTTTAAATTGAAAAGTGGAGTTACTCCCGTGCTGCTTTGTGATGACGTACTGGGGGAGCTCGACCCGGACAGAAGGAAGAAGTTTTGGACCTCGCTCGAAGGCGAACCGCAGGTGATTGCAACCGGGACGAGTTTGCCTGCGGACGACGGCGCGCCATGGCAGATTTTGAACGTGGAAAACGGAAACGTGTTTCAGGCCGGAGAAAAAAATCCATGATTTCCGTCAGAATGTTTTTGGGACAGTCGCTGAAGGATCGCCGGAAAAGGAGCGGCCCATGAGTTTCGAACCATGGCAGTGGGTTTTACTGGTCGCGGGGGCGATGATGGCGGGTTTCTCGAAAACCGGAATTCCTGGCTCGTCGATTTTGTTTGTGGCCATTTTTCCCAATTTGATGCCCGCGCGCCAGGCGACCGGGATCGTACTGCCGATGCTGATTTTCGCGGACCTGTTTGCATTTGCCATCTACCGGAAAAGTATGGACTGGCGTCGGGTTGGCCGGCTGCTGCCGGGGGCGCTCGCGGGTATTTTGCTCGGCTGGTTCGCGCTCGGGCACGTCAATGATCACCAAACCACGCAGATGGTCGGAGGGATTATTGCCTTGATGCTCGTCATGCACCTCTGGCGGCGGCGCGGAAACGTCGATGAAGCGGTCACTCATACGCCTGTTTGGTTTGGTCCGGTGATGGGCGCATTGGCCGGGTTCGCGACCATGGTGGCGAACGCCGCCGGTCCGGTGATGTCTCTTTATCTGCTCGCGATGCGATTGAAGAAGTTGGAGTTCCTCGGCACGGGGGCGGCGTTTTTTCTGCTGATCAACTGGATCAAAGTACCGTTTGTCGTTCAGCTTGGGCTGATCAATTGGGAGAGCCTGAAGCTGAATCTGTACCTCGCTCCTGCGGTCGCCTGCGGGGCGCTATTAGGCCGTCCGGTGGTGGAAAGAATCAATCAGAGGCACTTCGAAAACGGAGTGCTCGGGTTGACGGCTGTCGCCGTCATGAAGCTCTTGTTTTTTTAGCATTTTGAGCCGATCTGCACTGATCAAACACTCGCCGTTTAAATATATTTATTTGCAATAACCGGGAGTAATTTACGTATCCATTAAAAAATCCGTATATTCCAATGTACCTGTTAACCAAAGGTTTCGTCGGCTTCATTTCCTTCTTAAACTTCATAACTATTATCTCAATACTATGCACTATAACGCCTTCCGCGTTTTTTGATTGGAAAATAGGATAAATACCCTAGTTTTGCTTCGTGAACCCCATTAAACAGTCCCTCTCGATTCTCGCTCTGGTCGCAGGCTTGGGAGTTTCTTTTTTGGGTGCACGCGCAAGCACCGCGACGAACATTACGGGGCTGTATTATACCGGTGTGGATAGCTCTTCAAATGTTCTTCCCGGTGGTTCAACCGACTCTAATTGGCAGGTAACCTACGCGCGCGTGAACGGGAACGACTACAGCGGGAGCAGTACCTACACGGGCAACTCTTATGTTCTAAGTCCCAGCTACATTGCCGGCACTTATGTGGCCAATAGCTCGAGTTCAAAATGGATTACCGCTCCGGGAGCCAGTACCGCCGCGTCGGGGGGAACCACAAATATTGGTGGCGATTACCTGCCGGGCAATGGCACAACCAGTACCAATAGCGCCCAGTACGTTTATCGTCTCGCCTTTACGATTACGGGCACGGGCACGGGGAAGGTGAATAACGACGTTTCCATTTCGTTGACGCTCGCGGCGGACGATCAGTACTCGGTTTATGTGAACCCAGCGGTAAATGCGAATGGCAGCATTAATACCGGTAGCACAAATACAGTTCTCGCTGGATCTCGCACGAATGCTTGGAGCAACACTTCGGCCCTGTATTTGCAGAATTTCACCGACGCCAACGGCTCGAACAATTCCAAGTTCGTTCTCGGCACAAATTACATCTACGTCGTGGTCGACAACACCAACAGTCAGACTGGCACCAGTGGTTCGAATGCGCTGAATCCGAGCGGATTGTTGGTTTACCAGGTCGGCAATGCCACGCTGATCGATGGCAACCCAGTGCCCGAAGTCGGTGCTATCCTTCCAGTCGCTGCGGCCCTCGCCTTGTTTGGTTTCCGCCGCATCCGCTCGCGGATCGGCGATATTTTCCCAGCTTAATTCCCCAGCGCGGTTTGGATCACTTCCACTTCGCGCGTGGTGAGAGTATTGACGGGAATTTTGTCCAAAAGCGCGCGTGCTTCCGTCTTTTTACCGGTGCCAGCCAGCGCCAGTCCGTGCACGAAGGAAAACGCGGGTGAATGATCATTTTTTCCAGCGAGCGGCGTGAGAAGCGCAAGCGATTCCGTCGCATGTCCCTGCATAAACAAATTGAAAGCCAGCGTTGCCACATAAATAGGATTCTGCGGCTGCTGCTTGAAATTTTCTCGCGCGATTTGCTCGGCAATTCGCTGTTCGTGCCCGGTAAGGGCAGCGAAGAACGAGAAATTATTCCCTACCGAGGGATCGCTTGGCCGCAGCAGATGAAGGCGCCGAAACACCCGGTACTGGCCATCAGCATCCCGACGAACCTGATAATGGCGTGCCAGGGAGCCCAAAGCCTCGATGGCGGTGGTGCCTTCCTGTTCGGCAGCGCGCCACCACAGTGCCTCGGCGTCGGTTTCGCGACCCCAGCTATAAAGCGTAGATGCCGCGAAAAGCGCGTGAACGCCGTTCAGTTGGGCGTGGCTGTACAGCGTTTTCCAGAGCTCTGCCGCCTGCGTTTCGTTATTCAGCTCGCGCGCCGCCTGCATGCCGTAGGCCCAGCGCAAAAATTCGCCTTCGGTGCCCCAATTTTCGCCTTGGGTCCACGCTTGAAGGGCGGACCAATCCGCGGTTTTCCGGAGCGCCTCGGCCACGGCCAGTGTCAGTGGCGGCCGGCGCAGCGCATCCTGCGGCAAGGTTTTTGCCCAACGCATCGCCTCTTCACTGCGACCAATCTGGTTTAACCAGCTTAAAAGCCGGGTGGCGGCCTCAGGATTCACTGAATGATCTTTCTCCATCGACGTCAGCACTTCGGCGAAACGCGACGGATTCGCCCGGGCGAGTGTGGCGAGATAATCAGGCATGTCGCCGTTGGTGAAACTGGCGTTATTGCGAAGTGCTTCCGCCCATTTTGCCATGGCATCGAGGTCGCCCTGGGTTTGCGCGTCACCCAATAATGTGCGCAAGACAACCGCGCCCCATTCGCGATCAGTGGTCCATTTTTCCAACAACTTGAGTCCCCGCCCGCGCTCGGCAGCATCCTTGGCGTTGAGTAAAATTACCGCGAGCGGAACCTCATCAATTGCGACCGGCCCATCGATAAGCAGTGCGTTTTCGAAATGTTTTTTTGCATCGTCGAACAGCGCTTCCCGCCGGGCCAGCTCGCCCAGCAATCGCTGTGCGTCCGGCGATTTTTCGAGATCGACCGGTGGTACCTGATCTAACGCCTGCCCGGCTTCGGCGACCAGATCCGCCCGCAAAGCTTCGGCGGCCCACGCAATCAGCAGGGGGCTGTTTCCGGGCGCCAGCTTTACCGCGTGATGGGCATAATCCGCGGCGGCAGCTTTCTGTCCGCGCAGGCGGGCGATTTCCGCAGCAATTTGCCAGGGCTCCGGATTATTCGGATCGAGTTGCATCGCTTGCTGCACCGCTTCCACAGCGTAATTGATACGTCCCGCCGCGAGCCATTGGCGGGCCATCTTCACCGAATTGCGTTTTGTCCACCAGGGATAGCCCCAAAATAAGAGCGCGGCTGCGATGACAGTGCTCGCAATCAATCCGCCCATTACCCAACGGAAAGGTCTGCTCGTTTCCCAGCGATCAAGTGAGCGCCACCAGAGCGTACGCAATTGGAAGGCACCCACGCGCTGAGTCGTTCGCTGCCACCAGTTGGAAAAAGGAACCTCGGTCCGCTCGTCAGCGCGCGGTCTCTTGTCGGAACGAGGTGATTTCATGCGGTGAGGATCTGATGTAGGAGCGGCTTTACGCCGCGATTCGTGCGCGTCGCCACGTTCGACTCCGCTCCTACTGGGAAAAATGGGGACAGACGCATGTGATCGAGCTGTTCGAAACGTTAATCGGAATAAACGGGTTTGGAATCAAGATATTCGAACCGTCGTGTCATTTCTTGTGGGAAAACCAAAATAGCCGGCAACATTCCGCTTCTTCTTTCAGCTGCTTCGGTGTATGCGGTGATTCACTTTATGGCACGATCGTCGGTCAGGGACATGTGGAAGGCAAAGCTCGAGGGCAAACTCACTGCCAAAACCTGGCCGGAAGCGCCCACCTTGCAGCGACCCGCATTTAACGGCCGCGTGCTCGGCATCGACCCCAGCCTGCGCGGAACCGGCCTTGCCCTGATCGAATTTGTGAACGGGCGGCAGCCGGTGTTATTGCGCTGCCAGACAGTGCGTGTTTTGCCGAAACACTCGATGGCATACTGCCTGGGCGAGATCCATCGCGCGGTCGCGACATTTGTTGCGGATTTCGATCCAGGACACGTCGCACTGGAACAAACGATCTTCGTGCAGAATTTTCAAACTGCCCAAATTCTCGGCGCCGCGCGTGGTGCGGCGATCGCTGCCGTGGCCCTCCAGCAAAAAGAAGTTTTCGAGTACGCGCCGCTGCGCGTGAAACAGGCCGTCGTTGGCGCCGGACGCGCGAGCAAGGAGCAAATGGCGCGCACTGTGATGTCGATGCTCGGTCACGGCCGCACACTGGCGTTTGATGAAGCCGATGCGGCCGGTGTGGCGCTGTGCCATGCGCTGACGTGGCGGGGATGACGTACTTTCATGAAAATTATTGCTGTGCATCGAACTGTTACTCATCGCAGGAGCGATGTCCGGCTGAGGTAGGGCGGATTATCCACTGCTGTCCGGTTAAGAGCGGAGAAGAGCTTTGTTAGTGACGGAAAGAGAGGGATCTAAGATGCGGAAGGGGTGTGAGCGGTTTGGCGCTGACAAGCATTGAGGAAGGG
>Ga0307508_10000282_pt1 | contig 62510 bp, 45 predicted proteins | sample 9_EM_MG_FD_203089 | JGI IMG/M metagenome (GOLD analysis project Ga0307508, IMG submission 203089) | Populus trichocarpa ectomycorrhiza microbial communities from riparian zone in the Pacific Northwest, United States - 9_EM | ecosystem: Host-associated > Plants > Roots > Unclassified | place... | reverse complement strand
CGTTCGTTCTGGCGTTGGCCGGCGGGAATTCGGTGGTCTTCTGGCTATGGGCGCGGGCGGCTTTCGACGACGACTTTGTCGTCAGGCCCTGGCACGGCGGCTTGTGGGCCGTCATCACAGGCTTGCAGTTCTATATCGCCGGCTGGAGCCTGTGGCCGACGTTTGACCGGGCGCTCGACCGGGCGCTGTCGTTGACCACGCTTGGCCTCGCTCTGCTGGCCGCGGCGCAGACGCTGGCGACATGGCGAACGGACCTGGTGGCCGGACGGCGCCGGCTGCGGCTGGTCGTCCTGGTTGGAGCGTCGGCCGATACCGTCATCGTGGCTGCCGCGAACTTTTCCGGGACGCCTTCGATGTCCTTTTCGGCGATGACGAGTGTCGCCAACGCTTCCGCCATGCTCGGTTTGGTCGGCCTCAGCGCATGGAATCTGCTCCAGTCGGCCGACACGCAAGGCTCTATCCTTCCCCCGACGACAGGCGATGCGTCCGGCTCCGCGCGCGCCATGGCAAGGGATGGCGCCGGCAAGCCGCCCGAAATCGAGCAGGCCCTGTTGCGCCGGCTCGAGCGGCTGATGGTGGTCGAACGCGCCTATCGGCGCGAGGGCCTGACCATCGGATCGCTGTCCGCGGAGCTTGGTGTGCCGGAATATCGGCTGCGACAGCTCATCAATGAGGGTCTGGGACATCGCAACTTCAATGCGTTCCTCAATCGCTACCGGATCGAGGACGCCAAGGCGGCCTTGGCCGACCCCGAACAAAGCGAGGTGCCGGTGTTGACGATCGCCATGGATGCCGGATTCCAGTCGGTCGGGCCATTCAACCGGGCCTTCAGGGCAGCCACCGATCTCACCCCGACCGAATTCCGGCGTCTCGCACTGGCGAAGCATGCCTCCACGTTGCCGGGGGACAGCGCTGGTTCAGGAATCGGCCAGCCGAACTGAGGAATCGGCCAGCCAAGTTCGGAGTTTGGCGAGAGTAAACCGCAGATATCGGGCAAGCTTCCCATCCACCGCAACGGCCTGAAGGGCTCCCCAGTGAAAATCATCCCCGCATCCTGCATTGCGGCGCTCACCCTCTGTCTGGCGGGTGTGGCGCTTGCCGACGATTTGCAGACCGTCGGCAATCCGGAAAGTCTCGGCTTTTCGGCACGGCGGCTGCAGCGCATCACCTCCTGGTTCGAGGCGCAGAGCGAAAAGGGCGATCCCTCCGGTTTTGTCGTGGCGATCGCCCGAGGCGGAAAGCTCGCCTATTTGCAGCCCACCGGCTTCGAGGACCACGACAAGAAAATTCCGATGCGGCCGGATTCGATTTTTCGCATCGGATCGATGTCCAAGCAGATCACCAGCGTCGCCACCATGATGCTGGTCGATGAAGGCAAGCTCGACCTCGACGCTCCCGTGGCGCAATATTTGCCGGAGCTCAAGGATATGCAGGTCGTCAAGACCGATCCGGCGACGGGAGATGCCATCCTCCTGGAACTTGAACCCCCGAAGCGGGCGATGACCATTCGCGACCTTCTGCGCAATACGTCAGGCCTCGTCTATGCGGGGCCGGATTATGCAGATCCTGGATTTGGCAATGCGGCGATACACGCGCTTTACGGCGCCAAGGCGCCGTTCAGACGCGACAAGACCCTTGCCCCGTTCGTCGTGAGCCTTGGTGCGCTCCCGCTTTTGCACCAACCGGGCGAAGTCTGGGAATATTCTCTGGGCTTCGATGTTCTCGGGCGTGTTATTGAAGTCGTATCAGGCCAGACATTCGACCAATTTCTGCAAAGCCGCCTCTTTGCGCCGCTGCACATGGTCGATACCGGCTTCTCCGTGCCGGTGGATAAACTTGCCCGTCTCGTTGCAGTGCCGCCTTCGCGGAACCCTTCCCTTTGGGACGTCACGAAGCCACAGACGTTCTTTTCAGGCGGTGGAGGGATCGTTTCGACTGCCCCCGACTTTCTGCGCTTTTGCCAGATGCTGCTCAATGGTGGTGAACTCGATGGCGTGCGCATTTTGAAACCAGAAACGGTCCGGCTGATGACGACAAATTCACTGCCGCCCGACATGCACATCGCGGGACACGAAGCCGGCCCAGCTTTTGGGACGGGTTGGGGACTCGGTTTCGCGATCCGCACCAATCCGGATTTCAGCCTGATTCCAGGCGCTGTCGGCAGCTTCAACTGGCAAGGGCTCTGGGGCACATTTTTCTCGGTCGATCCGTCACAGAAGCTGATCCTGGTGTTGATGATGCACCGGTCGGAGGGGAACGATAACGGTTTCTATTTCAACGCCATCCGTCGTCTGCCCTATGCGGCGTTGAAGGTTCCTGAAGCCCCCCTGCCCGTCGCGTCGGAGCAATCGAAAGCCGTCGCTCTCACCGAATACGTCGGACGTTACGACTTCGGCGGGTCCGCAAGTTCGCTGGACAGACAGATTGCGGTCGCCGACGGTAACGGCTGGACCGGTCTTGAGTCCGTTGTCGTGGAGACTGATGGCCTCAGGGTGATCAAACTGGCCGACGCAGGCCCCGCCGCGAGGGCGGGCGTCATGGCCGGAGATCTCATCACAGCTATCGGCAACGAGTCGATCAGGGGCCTGACCCTGGAAGCGGCCTTTCGCCGGATTTCAGGTCCGGTCAACGCAACGATCAAGCTCAAAATCATCCGCCAGAAGCAGAACGATCCGCTCGTTGTCGCCTTTGCCCGGGAGGCGGTCCCATCGCACAGTGTCTCGCTTCAAATCCGTGCCGCGGACGGCAAGCTTGTCGTTGAAGCAACAGGCCGCTGGTCGATCCTTGATTTCGACAAGGGCCGGCCGACGCCCGTGGCGGTGCTTTCGAAGGATGAATTCTACGTCGAGAGTGACGATCACACGCGGATCGCCTTCGTTCGCGACGCAGCTGGCAAGGTCAACGGCGCGGTTCTCAATCCGGGACCATGGGAGCAGCGCGGCGCGCTCGCCCCATAAGGGCACACTGACATTTGATGACGGCAAGCCCACGCTTCGCGGCAAGGCCGCCGATGGCCGCGAGATTTCGATCGCGGGCAGGCCTGGCGGCCAACTCTATTGGGGCGCCTGATGGCTGACGCGCCAGATCGTCCCGTTGCCGTCTTCCGAAACCAGCAGCGCGCCGTCATGGGCGACGGCAACGCCGACCGGCCGTCCCCAGACATCGCGGTCGTTGACGACGAAGCCGGTGACGAAATCCTCGTATTCGCCGGTCGGCACCCCGTCCTTCAGACGGATACGAATAATCTTGTAGCCGGTCCGTTGCGATCTGTTCCAGGAGCCGTGCGAAGCGACGAAGGCATCGCCGCGATAGTCCGCAGGGAAACTGGACCCGTCATAGAATGTCAGGCCGAGCGGAGCCGAGTGCGGCTGCAGCAGCACATCGGGGATGGTGACCTTGTCCTTGAGATCCGGTCGCGCGCCATGAAGGCGGGGATCTTCGTTGGCCCCAATGTAGAACCAGGGCCAGCCATAGAACGCACCCTCGTTAACGCGGGTCACATAGTCGGGCACCAGATCGTCGCCGAGCCCGTCGCGCTCGTTGGTCGCACACCAGGGCGTGCCGTCGGCGGGCGAGATCGCGAGACCGACGCAGTTGCGGATGCCGGTCGCGTAGATCGCGGGATTCTTGCCGTCGGGATCGAACGACAGCACCGCGGCACGGCCCTCCTCGTAACTCCAGGCGGCACCGAGCGGATGGGAGGCGCTGAAGGACGCGAGCCCGCCGGGCGGAGCGCCGATGCCCTCCGCGACATTGCTGCCCGAACCGACCGAGACCAGCATTTTGCGGTCGTCCCTGGTGAAGACGATGTTGCGGGTCGAATGTCCGCCGACCGGCAGGCTCGCCACCACGGTCTCCGCCGGCCCGGACGCCTTGAGATCGCCGGCGCGATACGGGAAGCGCACGATGTTGTCGGTGTTCGCGACATAGATCCATTGCGGGTTGTCGCCGCTCGGGAAGAACGCGATGCCGAAGGGCTCGCTGAGGTCGCTGGCGAAGCTTTCGTTCACGTTCGGGCTCGACGCGCCGTCGGCGGCGCGTAGCACCCGGATCTCGCCGCTCCCGGTTTCAGCGACGAAGATATCGCCGTTCGGCGCAACCTTGAGCACGCGCGGATCGCTGAAACCTTTGGCAAACTGCTCGATCCTGAAACCCGGCGGAACCTGCAGCGCGGCGCCGGCCGGGCGCGGGACGACGACCGCGCCTTTCGAGGCGGAGGGCGTTGCGCCTGGCCGCGGCAGGTCTTTCGGGCTGATCAGACGTATCGTGCCGGGCTTGTCGCGCCGCCAGTCGCCGAAGGCGTCACGTCCCCTCAACACGTCCGGATCCGCTGCCGCCGAACCGGTCGCTGCGACCACAAACAACAATACCGACACCGTCGGCAACGAGCGTCTCGACATGTTTGCTTCGCCTTCAATCATCCGGGAGGGTTACGACAATGCCCCGAGGACCCCGCGGGTTGCCTGATCGATTTCCTCGACATAGCGGCGGCGCGCGAAGGACTCGGTCAAAAAGCCGATCACCTTGCGGCTGTCTTCCGATTCAAGCACCGCCAGCAGCTCGGCTTCCGCATGGTCGAAGATCTTCATGGCAGTCTTGATGTTCATTTCCGGCAGCAAAAAGACGCTGCCATAGCGGGCGAGCTCGACCACCTGGATGTCATCGACGATCTGATCGAGCTCCCCGGAGAACAGCTCCGGAAGCATCACCAGCCCGCAATAGTCATCCGCATTGTTGACCACGACAACGGCCTGCCGCGACCCCAGCACGAACTCGCGACGGCAGGCGGCGATCGTCGTCGTCGACGGAACCTTGCCGACATCGGTCCGCATCATGCGCTCGACGGTCAGGTTGCGCAGCCATCCGACATCGGACGCACTGCGAATGGTCTCGCCGCGCAGGTGCAGCCGCCAGGTCGAGAAGGAGTGACCGAACATGAAGCGAACACAGATCGAGGTGACGATGCAGCCGGCCAGCACCACGGCGGTCACGTCCACGTTGCGCGTCATTTCCAGCACCAGAAACGACATCGTCAGCGGACCGCCGACGATGGCGACGCCGAGCGTCGCCATGCCGGTCAGCATGCTGACCAGAGGATCGACCGCGAGCGTGGGCGCAGCCAGCAGCAACAGCGCCGCAAACAGCTTTCCGAGCAGGCTTCCGACGAACAGCGATGCGAAGAACAATCCGCCGCGAAAGCCGGATGCCAGCGAAATCAGGCAGGCGATGAGTTTCAGGGCGATGATGATCGCGATGGTGCCGGCCGCCAACTCGAGATGCAGGTCGAGCAGCATCGCTCCGTGGCCGGCCGCCAGAACCTGCGGCGTCACGATCGCCATGGCGCCGACGCAGACGCCGCCGACCGCAGGCCTGATCCAGGACGGCAGCCAGGGTTGCGCGAACAGGCGCTCGAACAGGGGCGAAATTCGCATCACCGCGATCCCGATCGCGCTCACGATCAGCGCCAGCACGATCAACGCCAGATACTGCTCGACCCCGACTGCACCAACCTTGGGCACTTCCAGCGAATAGGGCGCGCCGCCCAGCCACTGCGCGGTCAATGCAGCCGCAAGCGAAGCGGCCAGGATTGGAGCCGCGCTGGCGACGGAATAGACCCCGACGATCAATTCGCAGGCAAAGAACGCCCCGGTAATCGGCGCACCGAACGCGGCCGCAATCGCGCCGGCTGCGCCGCAGCCGACGATCAACCGCAGATCGTTGCGCCTCAGGTTGAAGAACTGCCCGAGCAGCGACGCCGCGCCCGCCCCGATCTGGGTATAGCCCGCCTCCAGTCCGACCGAGGCGCCGCAGCCGTTGGAGAGCAGCGTCTGGGCGCTCACCACGACGCTGTCGCGCAACGAGAGCCGCCCGCCACGGAGCGCGTTGGCTTCGACCGGGTCGACGGCATTGGCGATCTTCCAGCGGCGGCGCAGCCACTCCATCACGCCGAGCAGGAGGCCGCCGCACGCGGGAGCCACCAGCGCCGTGACCGGATTGACATAGGCGTTCGCGCTCAGCCGGACATCGATCGGAAGGCCGTAGATCAGGACGTGGGCGATCTGGGCGATTTCGCTCATCAACGTCACGACGGCGCCCGCGATAACGCCGACCACGAGCGCGAGCGGTATCAAATAGAACTCGTTACCGCGGAGCAGGACGCGCAGCCTGGTCAGGACTGCGTTCGATCCGCTTCGATCGACCATGCGCCGGAACCTGAGCAGCGCGCGCCGGTCTTCCTGCTTCACCTCAAGCATCACAGTGCCCATATCCGGCCATTTTCCGGCGGCACGCGTCGACAATGGCTTGCTGCTTTTTGTTTTCGACCCTGGTCATCGCCGCCGGTGTCGCCCTTGATATCCGCATTCAGACCTGTTCGATGACGACGAACAGATCGATGTCATCGACCGCGAGGCCAGCCTTGTCAATGCCTCGCAGCATGCGTTGGTCTGCTTCCTGCCGGGGAAACTAAGCTCGGTTGGACAACACCCCTCAAGTTCGTGAACGCCTATTCATCAAACCGAAACGCTCGCCTCAGCCTGATGTCACTCTCGCGCAGAATGGCAGCATCGATCCGCGCCTCGCCGGAGGCCTGGGCGGCGCAGGCAAACAAGCGATAGAACTGTGCACCGTCATAGGCGACCAGCAGCAAATCCACGCCGGCATTGAGCGCCTCGACCACCGCCGTGCAGACATCGTGCTGATAGATGGCGCCCATCACCAGATCGTCGGTGATGACGATACCCTGGTAGTGCCATTGCTTTCGGATCAGCCCGTCGACGATCCGCCTTGAATGCGATGCCGGGCGATCCGGATCAAGCGCGGTCAACGTGACATGCCCGACCATCAGCCCTGCCTTGGAACCGGACAGCACGTCCTTGAAGGGACGCCAATCGGATGCTTCCAGCTCCTCGATCGGCGTCGCGAGGTCGGCGTTGAAATGGTGGGTATCGGCGCTGACCCGTCCAAGTCCGGGAAAGTGCTTGACCACGGCGCCGACGCCGGATGCCTCAAGACCGCGCACATAGGGCAGCGCGATCGCACTGACGGTTGCAGGATCGCTCGCGATCGCGCGCTGGCCGATCAGGGTATTGAAATCAAATCGGGTATGCATTGTCTGCGGTTTCAGATCGAGCACCGGCGCGAAGTTGAGCGTGACGCCAAGCGCCGCGAGTTCCTGCCCGTGAATTCGCCCAAACCTCTCGGCCGCCTCGGCGCGAGGCCCGGGCGCTAGCTCGGTCAAGGTGGAAAGCGCCGGCAGCGCCGTCAGAGGCGGGGCGAGATGCGAGACGATGCCGCCTTCCTGGTCGGCCGCGACAATCAGCGGCGGCAGCGAGGCTGCGCGACGCCGCTCCTGAAGGGCCGCGATTTCGGCTTTCACGGCCTCTGCCGTTCGGCCCGCGACATTGTGCCTGGTCACGTAGATGCCGGCGATCAGGCCCTTTTCGGCCAGTGCCGCCACTTCCGCAAATGACGTGTAGCCAACGATGAAGTGCCGCCCGAGACCGATCGCTTGCGATGCCTCGGTCTGCAGCACGTCACGCTTGCGGCTCTCGAACGACAGATGCGCGCCCAGCATCGCCAGCGACGGCAGGCACCACAGCAAGACCAGCAGCTTTGCCGCGCCCCCCCGCCGACGCCAACTGCCGCTGCCGATCAGGACCAAGGCAATCGCAGCGCTCGCCGTGGCGAGAGCGATGTTTCCGGCTCCGCGCAGCGGGACCAGATAGGGATCGTTGTTGTTGACGCCGGCGAAGATGGCCAACAGCGCGGCGAGCCAGAGCAGGACGATACCAATACGTCTGATCATGCGTCCCCGATCCGAAGTTCGCGACCGCAACGACCGCGTGAGACCTCGCCCGTATCAAACCTCCCTCATCGACGCGAGCGCTGAAGCCGCGTCTGCACCAAAACTGCATAAGAATCCTGGGCTCCTGCAAACAGCCTTCCCGCCATCTGCACAACAGCCGTTCACATTCGGCTCGCGCAAGACACCCTCGACCGCGCGCCGTGCCGCGTCTTGTCTGCACCATCAACGGCTAGCGGTCGGCAACAGCCTCGGGAGACATTTCGAGATGAGCTTCGCCCCAATGGCGCCCGCTATTCGGCCCGCGCGCGAGTCCGTCCTCGTCGTCAAGCTGGCCATCGCCTTCGCCCTGGCGGCGCTGGCCGATTGGCTGTTCTACGACCAGACTCCTGGAATTTCCGTGGCCATGTTCGCTATCGCGCTCGCCTGCGGCTCCGTGATTGCGAACATGGCGGGCCTCGATAGAAACAAGATAGGGCTGGCCGGCCTGATCTTGCTCGCCGGCCTTGCGCCCGTCGTCGAGGAGGTCAACGCCCTCTCGCTGATCTTGCTTTTTTTGGCGTTCGGATTGAGCCTCGCGCACGCGACCAATCCCGACCTCGACAGTCCGGGGCGATTCGCGTTGGCGCTTCGCGACCTGTTCCTGATCGGCCCGTTCAGGTTCTTTCGCGACGCCATCGGCGTGTTCAGCCTGCCGGGATTCATCAGCAGCATCGCGGTGTGGCTGGTTCCGCTCACCCTGGGGAGCATCTTCATACTCCTGTTCGGAGCGGCCAATCCGGTGATCGAGAAGTGGATCGCCCAGTTGATTCCATCGGGCGGCGCCTCCCCGATCAGCGTCGCGCGGCTGCTGTTCTGGACCGCGGCCACCATGTTTGTCTGGCCGTTCATCCAGATCTGGTGGCGCCGCAAGCCCGCTTCACCTCCGGCCGAACCGGTGCTGCAGGCGCGCGAGCCCGCGACCCGGCCTTCTCCGCTGTTCGGCGCGGCTTCGATCCTGCGCTCGCTGATCCTGTTCAATCTGCTGTTCGCGGTGCAGACCGCGCTGGACCTGATCTATCTCTGGGGCAACGTAGAGCTCCCGCCCGCCATCACCTATGCGTCCTATGCCCATGACGGCGCCTATGCCCTGATCCTCACCGCTTTGCTGGCGGCCGGCTTCGTTCTGGCGGCGATGCGCCCGGGTGGTCCGGCCGAAAAATCGAAGCTGATCCGGCCGCTGGTCTATCTTTGGGTGGCGCAGAATATCCTGCTGGTCGCGTCCGCGATGCTCCGTCTCGATCTCTATGTGCAGATCTACCTGCTGACGTACTGGCGGGTTGCGGCCTTCATCTGGATGCTGCTGGTCGCGCTCGGACTCGTGCTGATCGTCGCCCGCATCGTCCTGGAGCGCCCGAACAGCTGGCTGATCCGCGCCAACCTTATCGCCCTGACGACGGTGCTCTATGCCTGCTCCTTGATCAATTTTACCCCGATCATCGCCGACTACAATGTCACCCACAGCGGCGAGGCATCAGGCCGCGGCGCACCGATCGACGTGAACTACCTGTTTCAGCTGGGGCCGCAGGCCTTGCCGGCTATCGACAAGGCGATCCAGCTTCGCGCCTTCGATCCCACCCTGGTTTCGCGCCGCGACTGCCTGCAAAGACGGGCGAGAGACACGGCCTCCTGGCGCGCCTGGGACTTTCGCAGCTGGCGGCTCCGGCGCTATATCAGCGTCCTGCACCCTGGTTCGGCAACAGGCTCATAACGACAGTCCGGAGAGACGTTTGACGCACCGCATCCTGATCGTCGACGACGATCTGCACATTCGCGAAGTCATTCGCGTTGCGCTCAAGAAGGCCGGCATGACCGTGGCCGAGGCGCGTGACGGGAGGGAAGCGCTGACCCGCTTCGGCAGCGATCGGCCGGACCTGATCATTCTCGATGTCGGCATGCCGGAATTCGACGGGCTCGAAGTCTGCCGGGAAATCCGAAAATCCTCCGATGTGCCGATCCTGTTTCTTTCGGCACGCGACGACGAAATCGATCGCGTGCTCGGCCTGGAGATCGGCGGCGACGATTATGTCACCAAGCCGTTCAGCCCGCGCGAACTCGTCGCGCGGGTCAACGTGATCCTGCGTCGCATGACCGCGCGCGGAGCCGACGCCAGGGCTCCATCCGGCCCACTTGCACAAGGCAGCCTTTCGATCGATCCGGAGCAGCACGTCGCCGCCTTTGCCGATACGCCGCTGCACCTGACCGCGATCGAATTCGGCATCCTGCGCACCTTTCTGGCGCGGCCGGGCGCGGTATTCAGCCGGGAGCAGATCATGACGGCAGCCTATCAGCTCAACATCCAGGTCTCGGACCGCACCATCGACAGCCACATTCGCAACATCCGCGCCAAGCTCGCTGCGCTTGATTGCGACAATGTCATCGAGACCATTCACGGCGTCGGCTTCAAGCTCGGCCGCTGCGAGCGGCAGCCATGATCGCCCGACGCACGGGCCGGGCCACAGGCGAAAAATGGCGGCCGTCGATCGGGCTGGTGGTTTTTGCGGTGCTCGCCTCCGTGGCCGCACTGCCGCTGGTCGGGCTGTTCTTTTTCCGCGTCTATGACAATCAGCTGATCCATCAGACCCAGGCCGAGCTGATCGCCCAGAGCCGGGTGCTCGCGGCGGTCTATGCAAGGGAGGTCGAGGCGCATCTCGGCGCGGGCATTCCGTTGGGCGCTGAAATCCCCGCCGAGGCACGCGCGGACCCGGAACGTTTGACGCCGATCCGACCCACCCTCGATCTCGCCGGTGACGATCTGCGCCGGCGGCGGCCCGACGCGCTTCCGGCAAGCGCACCCGCCGATCCGGCCTATGTCGAGATCGGCGCACGGCTGATGCCGATCATCCTGGAAACCCAGAAGGTCACGCTCGCCGGATTCCGAATTCTCGATCCGAACGGCGTCGTCGTCGCCGGGCGCGATGAAGTTGGGCAGTCGCTGGCGCATATCGAGGAAATCGCCGCCGCCCTGAAGGGAGAATATCAGGCGGCGCTGCGGATTCGCGTGCCGGACAAGCCGCCACCGCCGATCTATTCCATCAGCCGGGGCGTCGGCGTGCATGTGTTTTCGGCGATGCCCGTGATCGTCGACAACCACGTCGCCGGGGTGATCTACACGTCGCGAACGCCCTACAACATCTTCGATCATCTGTACCAGGAGCGGAGCAAGTTCATCCTGGCGGGGCTGACCGTCATCGTCGCCGCGATCATCATCGGCCTGGTGTTTTCCCGCACCATCACCCGACCGATGCGCGAACTGATCGACCGCGCAACGCGCATCGGCCGCGGCGACCGCAACGCATTTCAGCCGCTGCAGCACCACGGCACGCGGGAATTTGCGCAGCTGTCGCACAGCTTCCTCAACATGGCCCGGCAATTGTCGCAGCGAAGCGACACTATCGCGACCTTCTCGGCCCATCTGACCCACGAATTGAAGTCGCCGTTGACCTCGATCAGGGGCGCTGCGGAACTGCTGCTGGATTCGCTGCAGAGCAAGTCCGACAAGCTCACGGCGCTGGAGCAAAAGACCTTCGTGTCGAACATTCTCGACGACACCAGGCGCCTCGAAGCGATGAGCCTGCGGCTGCGCGAGCTTGCCCGTGCCGAAAACGCGCCGCAAAACGAGCGTACCGAATTGGCGCAGGTCTTCAGTGGACTGAAGACCCTGTTCCCGACCCGCGCGATCGATGCGGACGGCGGCCTCGATCGCGCCATCGGAATGTCCAGCGAGAAGGCGCTGATCGTCCTGTCACATGTCGTCGACAACGCGATCCACCACAACGCAAAACATATGCGGCTGCAGGCCATGGCTGACGAAACCAAGGTCACGGTCACGGTCAGCAACGACGGCGACGCGATTTCCGAACCGAACCGGGACCGGATCTTCGACGCCTTTTTCACCACGCGGCGCGATAGCGGCGGCACCGGAATGGGGCTCGCGATCGTGCGGGCCATCATGACCAGCCATGGCGGCTCAATCCGGTTGTTGCCGTCGGACCAAGGCGTCGCCTTCGAGCTGCAGTTTCCGGCCGCCTGACGCCGTGGGCCTTGCTTGCGAAAACGCCAAACAGGCTAAACCCGCTCGATGATGATGGCCGGCGCCATGCCGCCGGCCGCGCACATGGTCACGAGCCCGCGCCTGAGATCGCGCCGTTCCAGCTCGTCAAGCAGCGTGCCGATCAGGATCGAGCCGGTCGCGCCGATCGGGTGACCGAGCGCGATCGAGCCGCCGTTGACATTGACCTTGTCGCGATCGAGCCTGAGATCGCGGATGTATTTCTCGGCGACGACGGCGAAGGCCTCGTTGATCTCGAACAGATCGATGTCGTCGAGCGCGAGCCCGGCCCTGGCGAGCACCTTGCGCGTCGCCGGCACTGGGGCATTCAGCATCAGGGTCGGCGAATCCCCCATATTGGCCATGGCAACGACGCGCGCGCGGGGTTTCAGGCCATGCGCCTTGGTGTAAGTCGGCGAGGCCAGCAGGATCGCCGCCGAGCCGTCGACCACGCCCGAGGAGTTGCCGGCGTGATGCACGAAATTGATGTCGAGATCGGGAAATTTCGCCAGGATCAGCTGGCGATAGGTGGTGCCTTTGTCGTCGAGCGCATAATCGGCGACCGCGGGAAAGGCCGGCTTCAGGGCGGACAAAGCTTCCATCGTGGTCTGCGGGCGCGGGTATTCCTCGCGGTCCAGCGCAAGGCTGCCGTCTTCGCGCATGACCGGCACCAGGCTCTTGCTGAAATGACCGCCTTCGATCGCCCTCGCCGCCCGCTTCTGGCTTTCCAGGCCGAGCGTGTCGACATCCTGCCGCGAAATGCCTTCCAGTGTCGCCACGGCATCGGCGCAGACACCCTGATGCGATTGCGGGTGTCGGGCGCGCAGGCGCAGATTGCCATTATCCATCATCAACGGCCCCTCGCCGCGGCGGCCCTCCATCGACATCATCTCGCATCCGCCCGCGATCACCAGATCCTCGGCGCCGGCCATGATCGAGGCCGCCGCCATGTTGACGCTGGTGATCCCTGAGCCGCAAAAGCGGTCCAAGGTGACGCCGCTGGCGCGCACGTCATAGCCGGCGTCGAGCGCCGACATCCGCCCGAGATCGCCGCTCTGCTGGCCGCGCTGGGAGCTGGTGCCCCAGATGATGTCGTCGACGTCGGCGGTATTGATGCCGGTGCGCGCGGCGAGCGCGCGCAACACGGTGGCCCCGAGTTGCTGCGGATGAATCCCCGACAGCGCCCCCTTGCCGGCCTTGCCGATGCCCCGCGGCGTCCTGCATGCATCGATGATCAGCGCGTCAACCATGTCTTCCGTCCTCTTTCCAGTCGGTCATGGTTAGCAAGTGCGATCGATGCAGGGAATGCCAGACCGCCTCCGTGCCGGTATGCCTGATGTGCGGGGGCGCGAAATCGCACCGGTCGACGCCGGGCGACCCCTGCTGGAGCGAGCGGTCCAGCGGAGTGGTTTAGGGGCACCTGACGCAGTTTGAGAAGATATTGTCGCAACACGATGTTGCTGCGAGACAATTCATACCTGGGTTGAGACATCAGGCTAATTGTCGGTGCAAAGGGGCGTCGAGCAATCGCGCGCCACATGATTACTCTAGCCGGGAATTGATGGACAAATCGTTGCGCGAGATGCGATCGTTCATCGCGTCCGCGCGGCTCGCCGCCTCTTGGCGGCCGAAAGCGCAATGCGCAGGGAGCATCGCGCTTCGCTTCATCGATCCATTTACGGCGCGCAGGTGAAGCTCGCGGCCGCATTGACATCGCCAGTTTTGTAGTGCGGCCAGGCCGGCCATTGACACAACGGCAGCGCCCGGAGCACCGGGAATGCCGGCGCCTCGACCTTCTGTTCGACCACCTCGAGATCGCCGGGGGCCTTGCCGCTCTCGACCCAGTCGACCAGCACGCCAAGCATGTCGACATTGGCGGGCGCGCCGGAGCCAACGTGATCGACACCGGGCGCGGTGTAGAGCCGCGCGAACTCGGCCGTCTCCGCCTTGCCGAGGGTCTGCTGCACTTTCTCGAAATAGCGAATGCCGGCATAAGGGCTCTGCGCATAATCGGCCATGTGCTCGAACATGATCAGCCGGCCGCCATGGCTGCGGAATTTGCCGAGATCCGGATTGGTCGAGTCCATCAGCGCGGAGACCTCGAGCAGGCGCGCCTTGTGGTCCTCGACCTTATAGGTCCTGACGTCGAGCTTTGGATCGCGCGCCATGACATATTGAATGGCGCCCGAGCCAAAGACCCATTGGATCGCGTTGGCGGGCACCGGCGGCTGCGCCGGCGGCGCCATGCCAAGCCACCACGCGTTCCAGCCTCCGGTCGGGCCGAAGGCCGGCGTGTCTTCGCCCGAGACGCCCCAGCCCGGATAATCGTCAAGGCCGTTGGCAAGCGCGAACGGAAATTTGAAGGGCGAGTGCAGCGCGTTGATCGCGGCAATCTGCGGATCGGTCAGGCACTGGTCGTCGCCCCGTCCTCCGGCGCAACGCAGCGTCTCGGGCTTGAAACTCGACTTGCATCCCACCGCGTCCTGGACCAGCCGATCATCGGAGCCGTCAGCCTTGTCGCAGGCTTTCAACACCGCCTCGGCGACGAGCTTCACCTGCGCCGGCCGGATCCAGGCCTCACCCATGGTCACGAGCCCCGAGCGGTTCGAGGCGTGCAGCAAGCCGACCCAGTTGATGACCGGAACGCGCGCGAGGATGCCGTCGAAATCCTCCGGATAGCGCTGCGCCATGGTCATGGCCTCGCGGCCCCCCTCCGACGAGCCCATGAAATACATCTTGTCGGGGCGCTTGCCATAGGCGCGCACCATGAGATCGACGGCCGCATCGCGCACTTTCTTGTAGGCGCGGTGCGCGAAGTTTTCGAAGGCCTCGTCATTGAGCGCAAACACCTGCGGCGGTTCGCCGGGCTTGGATTGGTGGCCGGAATCCGTGCCGTAGGTGACAAATCCCCGCGCCAGCGGAGACGGCTTGTCGAAAGGATATGCTGGCGGCAGGCCAAGCCCCGTAATCAAGACGCCGTTGAAACCGCCCCCGCCATATTGCAGCGAGCGGCCGTTCCAATCGACGGGCAGATTGACCTCGAACATGATCGGCGGCGCGTCGGCATTGCTCGGTTCGAAATGACCCAGGACCTTGCAGAACGTCGGATTGGCCGGCGTGACGCGCGCGGCCGGCGTCGGCGCCTTCTCGGCGACCGCAGGCTGCGAGGCCGCCTGCATCGCCGCAGAATCGATCCGCATCGCCTCCTTCGCCAATCCGGCAAGGCCAGTGCAGGTCGCCGCGGGATCACCGACGAATGTATCGGTTGCGGCCGGCGCCGCGGACGCAATCGTCAACGCCGCGACTGTGATGCCGATGCCGCAAACGCGTGCGGCCACGTCAAATCTTGCCATATCCTGTTTCCTCCCCTTCGTGCCCCATGTCTCTGGGGTCATGGCCGGCGCCTTTCAGGCGCCGGGGTCGAACGCGTGCCGTCTGGAGCGAGCGGCCTAGAACGGCAGCCCGACATAGTTCTCCGCCAGCGAGCGAAGTGCCGCTTCGGAGGAGAACAGGTATGCCATGTCGGTGTCCTGCAGTCTGTCCTCATAGGCGATGCGGTCGGGAAAACGATGCAGCAGCATGGTCATCCACCAGGAGAAGCGCTGCGCCTTCCAGACCCGCGCCAGCGCCCGCCTCGAATAATCCTCGAGCCCGGCATCGTCGCCCTTTTGGTAGTGATCCATCATGGCGTGATAGAGGTAATAGATATCGGAGGCCGCGCTGTTGAGCCCGCGCGCGCCGGTCGGCGGCACGATGTGGGCCGCATCGCCAGCGAGGAACAGCCGGCCGTAGCGCATCGGCTCGGCGACGAAGCTGCGCAAGGGCGCGATGCTCTTCTCGATCGACGGACCGGTCATCAGCCTTGCGGTCAGTTGCGCCGGCAAGCGCCGCTTCAGCTCGTCCCAGAAGGCGTCATCGGGCCAGTCCTCGGTCGTATCCGTCAGCGGCACCTGGATATAATACCGGCTCAGCACCTGCGAGCGCAGCGAGCACAACGCGAAGCCCCGCTCGTGCTTGCAGTAGGTCAGATCCGGCGAGACCGGCGTGGTGCGCGACAGCACGCCGAGCCATCCGAACGGATAGACGCGCTCATATTCCTTGAGCTTGTCCTTCGGAATCGATTTGCGGCTGACCCCGTGGAAGCCATCGGCGCCGATGACATAGTCGCAATCGACGCGGATGGTCTTGTCGCCTTCGCGATAGCTGACAAAGGGCGTGACGGATGTAACCTCGTGAGGGGTCACCTCCTCGGCATTGTGGACGACCTTGCCGCCCATCTTGTCGCGCGCCTCGTAGAGATCGCGCGTCAGTTCGGTCTGGCCATAGACGATCACCGAGCTGCCGCCGGAATACTTGTGGAGATCGACGTGGTCCAGCACGCCGTCATGGGCAATGTTGAACCCGTTGTGGATCTCGCCCTCGCGGTCCATGCGCTCGCCGCACCTCGCCTCCCGCATCAATTTGGCGAAGCCATGTTCGAGGACGCCGGCGCGGATTCGCGACAGCACGTGCTCGCGGCTCGATTTTTCCAGAACGATGGTATCGATGCCCTGCAGATGCAGGAGCTGGGACAGCAGCAGTCCCGACGGTCCGCCGCCGATGATGCAAACCTGGACTTTCATCTGGCTTCCTCCCCTTCGGCCCCAGCGGGGTTACTTTCCGGTTGGACGATTCTATCAAAATTGCTGAACGTTCAAATGGATGGAGCCTGCAATATCTTGTACAATTCGAACATGGCCGACTCCGTCACCAGCAGGTCCATTCAGACCTACAATCTGTTCGGCGAGGCGCGCGACCTGCCCGACGTCGTGCATTGCGAGACGATCGCGGCCCGCTCCGTGCTGCATGAATGGGAATTCGCCGCCCATCGCCATGCGCGGCTGCACCAGATCCTCCTGATCGAACGCGGCAGCGGACACGCGACCTTGGAGGGACGCACCCATCGCCTGCCGCCGATGCGGGTGGTCAATGTCCCGGTCGGGCACGTCCACGGCTTCTCCTTCAAACGGGGGACGCAAGGCTTTGTGCTGACGATGGCCGTCGAAATGCTGGACGAGGTGCTGACGCCGGCCGAGGGCTTGCGGCGCGTTCTCGCGCAATCGTCCGTGGTGCGAGGCACGGCGCCGATGCGCCACGCGATGGCGCAGATCTTTGCGGAATTCGCCGGGCGGAACTTTGCCAGGGCGCATCTGCTGCGCGCCCTGTCGGCTGCGATGATAGGCCTGGTCGCGCGCGAGATGGCGGACAAGGAGGGAACGCCGGAGGGCTCGGCAACCACCGATCTGTTCCGGCGCTTCGAGGCCCTGCTCGAGCAGAACTTTCGCAAGCACTGGGCGGTATCGGATTATGCGGCCGCGCTTGCGATCACGCCCACGCATCTGAGCCGCCTCGCCCGCGCCGCGACCGGGCACGCAGCCTCGCATCTGATCCTGGATCGGATCATTCGCGAGGCGCGGCGCAATCTCGTCTATACCAACATGCCGGTCGCAACGATCGCCTACGCGCTCGGCTTCAACGACCCCGCCTATTTCAGCCGACTGTTCGCAGGCGCGACCGGCGTGTCGCCGCGCGGTTTCCGCGACAAGGTGCATGGCGATACCAGGCCATGAGGTCAGGGATTTGATAGCACCCTTCACCGCAAGCAAGGAGCATGGCGACCAATGTCGGATCATTTGAAGGAGGTGCCACCGGCGGCGGTGCTGTTGGGGCGTGAAATCGTTTCGGTCGACGCCAAGTCGGGTGAAGTGCAATTGCGTTTTCTCGCGCACCGGCAATTTTCCAACCGCCACGGGACCATCCAGGGCGGGATGCTTGCCGCGATGCTCGACTCCGCGACCGGCAACGCCGTGATGGCGAGCCTTCCACAGGATCGAACGGCAGTCACGACCCGATTGGATACGACATTTGTCAAGCCGGCGGCGTTAGGACCGCTGACTGCGACCGCGCGCCTTGTCAAACAGGATGAACGGTCGGCTCTGGCCGAGGCCGAGCTGTTCAATAGTTCCGGCGAGGTTGTGGCACGCGCCATTGCGGAATTGCGGGTGCGACCGCGCGGTCAACGCGCATAGCGGTATTTTCGTCCCGGTCGTTCACTGACGTAGCGATCTCTTAAGGATGTTGTTCTCCGCCGGGAGGATCGAGATCGGACCCCCCTTTTAACGCCGTTCAAACGATCTTCCCCCAACATGGGATCCCGCTCCGGGACAAAGCCGCGATGGCCTCTCAACAGGCATCAAGATCGGATGATGCGCGCGCACGATGAACCTTTGGTCGAAACCGCGGACGTCCTGCTCGCTGCGCTCGAGCGGGCGAACGACGCTGTCGTCGTCATCGATGGCGATCTCCACGTCAGCCATGTCAACGCGGCGGCCGAGCTCATCTTTCGGGTTACGCGCGCGGACATGCTCGGGTGTCATGTCGGCGATCTCGGGCTCAGGGAGCTGCAGCAGCATCATGTTGCGACACCGGCCTCCGATGAGGTGAGTGGCTGCGACACGATCCAGCGACACAGCTCCGAGATCACGATCCAGCGCAAGGACGGCACCCGGTTCCGGGCCGCGCTGTCGCTTTCGCATATCGAGATCGGCGGCCGAAGCCGCAGCATCGCGTTCGTTCGCGACGTCACCGCCGAGGTCGAACAACGAGAAAAGCTGGCGCTGCTCAATATGGTCGCTGACAGGACCAACCGCGCGGTCGTGGTGACCGATCAGGATCGCAGGATCATCTTTACCAACGCCGCCTTTGCCGGAATGTTCGGATATTCGCCCGAGGAGGCAAACGGGCGTCAGGCGTACGAACTGCTTGTGGGTCGCTATACCGACCGCAAGGCGCTGGCAAGATTGCGACGCCGGATCGAAGCGGAAAGCGCCGGCGAGGAAGAGATCCTCACTTACGACAAGAACGGCGAGGAAATCTGGATCTCGGCCAACGTCCAGACGTTCCGCAACCGGCGCGGGCAGATCCAATACCTGTTCGCCCTGTTGACCGACATCACCGAGACCACGCAGTTGCGATCGCTGCAGCAGTTGATCATGAACGCGCTGGCCGACGAAATCCCGATCACTGATATCGCCGACCAGCTCTGCCGACGGGTCGAGGAGATCGCGCCGGACGTCGTTTCCTCACTGCTCCACATCGACGACTGTGGGTTGATTCATCCGCTCGGCGGCCCGAGCCTTCCCGATGACTACTCCAGGGCGCTGGATGGCGTCGCGATCGGTCCGGATGTCGGCTCCTGCGGATCCGCGGCATTTTACGGCAAGGCCGTGCTGGCGGTCGATCTCGACACCGATCCACGCTGGCAGCCGTACAAGACCCGACCGCTCGAGGTTGGTCTGCGCGCCTGTTGGTCGACGCCAATCAAGGCCAAGGACGGTCGCGTCATCGGAACCTTCGCGTTCTATTTCAGGGAGTGCCGTCCCCCAAGCCGGTGGCATCAGCGCATTGTCGACGCCTGCGTCCATCTCGGGGCCTTGGCGATCGAGCGCAAGGAAGCCCGCGCCCAAATCGCGCGGCTCGCCTATTTCGACATGCTGACCGGCCTGCCAAACCGCGCGCGCCTGCGGAATCTGATCACCGAAGCGATCCAGGCCTGTCCCGCCGGACAACACGTTGCGCTGGCGTTTCTCGACGTCGATAATTTCAAGGATGTCAACGACACGCTCGGACACTCGGCCGGCGATGAACTGCTGGTCCAGTTTGCCCAACGGTTGCGCGCGCAGATTCAGCCGGGCGACGTATTGGGCCGTCTGGGCGGTGATGAATTCGTGATCGTGCTGCCAAACCGTGACGCCGCAGAAGCTTCGCTGCTCGCTTCACGGATGACGGAGGCTTTGATCAAGCCGCTCAAGATCGGAACCAGAGAGGTGCCGATGTCCGCCAGCATGGGCATCAGTCTCTATCCGGACAATGCGACCGACATCGATATCCTGATCCAGCAGGCCGATGTGGCCATGTACCAGGCCAAGCGGGCGGGCCGTTCGACGTATCGCTTCTTCAGCGCCGACATGAACCGGCTCGCCGAGCAACGGCTGGCCCATAGCGCGGCGTTGCGCAACGCGATCGCGAATGATGCCCTGAAACTGCATTATCAGCCACAGATCCGGACCGTCGATGGCGCCATCCATGGCGTCGAGGCGCTGGCGCGTTGGCATGACCCGGTGCTCGGCGAGGTATCGCCTGCGAAGTTCATTCCGCTGGCCGAAGAGTGCGGACTGATCGAACAGATCGGCCTATGGTCGATACGCGAGGCCTGCCGGCAAATGGCGCAGTGGTGCAAAGCCGGATTGGATATCCCCTGCGTGTCGGTCAATCTGTCCCCGATCAATTTCCAGAACGCTAGCCTGGCAGCGGCGGTCGCCGACATCCTGGCGGAGCACGGTCTGCCGCCGGACATGCTCGTGCTCGAGATCACCGAAGGCGTGATCCTGAACGAGCGCTCGGTCGCGATCGAGACGATGAATGCGCTTCGCGAACTCGGAGTTGGGCTCTCGCTCGACGATTTCGGCACCGGCTATTCGAGCTTGAGCCGGCTGGCACACCTGCCCATTCGCGAGCTGAAAATCGACCGCAGCTTCATGCGCGATGTCGAGCAAGACTCCAGCGCACTGGCCATCGTGACATCGGTGGTTCGCGTCGGCCAGAGTTTGCAGCTCACCGTCGTCGCCGAAGGCGTCGAAACCGATGGGCAGCTGGCCGTGCTGGCGGAGCTTGGATGCGACGTCGTTCAGGGCTTTCTCTATGCCCCTGCCCTGGCACCCCCGGCGTTCGGGCGCTGGCTGCTTGACCACAGTGCCAGGCGCGCGAGTGAGATGCTCAAGCGCGTCAGCAGGTCGTTGTCCCAGCCGCGGGCAGACGCTTCGCCTCGCGTTTCCTCAGCCAAGCGGCCGGGTTAGTTAGGCCGAGTTCGCGGGCGCCACGAGACACTTGGCGGCGCAGTTGTCGCGACAAGGCGCAAGCGGGCTGGCCGGCCCTTATGTCGGCACCATGCCGTGACGGCGTTTGGCCTCGGCGGACTGGTCCGATGCGAGGTATTCAATGAAGGCACGCGCACGCGCTGCGTTGGCGGCTGCCCGGCAGATCCCTGCGGCAAAAATCGTCATCGGCTGAATGACCTCGGGAAGGACTCCAACGATCTCGATTCCCGGGGCATCCAGAAGCTCGCTCAGCTGCTGGAAGCCGAGGTCTGCCTCGCCGCTTTCAAGCAACGCGGCCACAGGAAGCCCGGGCCGGGCCTGAACGATCCGCTTGGAAAGCTCTGGCTCAAGACCCCAGTCGCGCACCAGCTTGAGCACATGACCGCCGCTCGGGCCGGTCGAGATGCCGATCGCGCGCGCCTCCAGCATCGCGGCCCGCACCGCTGCCGCGTCGAGTGTTGCCGGACGCTTCGCGCCGATGCGGACAGCCATCGCCATCGGCGATTGCGCGAAGCCGAGGATACTGCCCTGCACGATGCAGCCGTCACGCTCGAGCTGATCAAGCGCGTCCGACGCGAGGACTGCGAAATCGAAGGCCTCGCCGGCGCGGATGCGCTTGGCAGCATCGACGCCTCCGACGGATTCAATCGCAACCTTCTCTGCGGTCGACATCGCGTAGGACTCGGCGAGTTCGGCGAGGATCTGCCGGGTCGCCATTGACGAAATGCCACAGACGTTGGCGCTCATCGATCGTCCTCAATCAGCCAGCGTTCAGCTGCTGCTCCAGATCATTGAGCACTTGATAGCATGGCAGCACCTGGGCAACGCTGGAGTTCGGCTCGCGGCCCTCGCGAATGGCGGCGAAGAACTCGCGATCCTGCAGCTCGATGCCGTTCATCGAGGCGTCGACCTTGGAGACGTCGATTTTCTCTTCCTTGCCGTTCACGAGGTCATCGTAGCGGGCGATATAGGTGCCGGTGTCGCCGATGTAGCGGAAGAAGGTGCCGAGCGGGCCGTCATTGTTGAAGGACAGGCTGAGCGTGCAGATCGCGCCGCTCTCGGCCTTGAGCTGGATCGACATGTCCATCGCGATCCCGAGCGCGGGATGAATCGGACCCTGCACCGCATTGGCCTTCACGATCGGCGAGCGCGCCTGGTAGGCGAACAGGTCGACCGTGTGCGCCGCATGGTGCCACAACAGATGATCGGTCCAGCTCCTGGGCTGGCCGAGCGCGTTCATGTTGCTGCGACGGAAGAAGAAGGTCTGCACATCCATCTGCTGGATGTTGTACTCGCCGGCGACGATCTTCTTGCGCACCCACTGGTGGCTCGGATTGAAACGGCGGGTGTGGCCGCACATCGCGACGAGGCCCGTCCGCTTCTGCAGGTCGACGACTGCTTGCGCATCGGCTAAGGAATCGGCCAGCGGAATTTCGACCTGCACATGCTTGCCGGCCTTCATGCAGGCGATCGCCTGCTCGGCGTGCATCTGGGTCGGCGTGCAGAGGATGACGGCATCGACCTCTTTCAGCGCGAGGCTGTCGGCAAGATCGGTCGCGGCATGCGCAATGCCGTATTTCGCGGCCACCTCCCTGGTCGGCTCGAGCCTGCGCCCGACCAGCGAGACCACCTCGACGCCGTCGATGTTCCTGATGCCGTCCAGGTGCCGGATGCCGAACGCGCCGGCGCCGGCAAGCGCGACCTTGATGGTCTTGGCCGTATAAGTCTCGGCCATCTCAATTGTTCTCCAGGATCAGATGGCCGACCGCGGTGTTGCTGGCCGGCACATGATAGAACCGATGCCGGACGGTGGGCTTCTTGCCGCCATTGATATCGCTCATGGCGCCGCGCGCGATCAGCCACATCACGAGTTCGATGCCCTCGCTGCCGGCTTCGCGCACGTAGTCGATATGCGGCACTTTGGAAAGCCCGTCCGGATCGTCGATCAGGCGATCGAGGAACATCTGATCAAACTCCTTGTTGATCAGGCCGGCGCGCGGACCCTGCAACTGGTGGCTCATGCCGCCGGTGCCCCAGATCTGCACGTTGAGCGGCTCCTCATAGGATTCGATCGCCCTGCGGATGGCCTGGCCCAGCATGAAGCAGCGGCGTCCCGAGGGCACCGGATACTGGACGACATTGACCGCGAACGGAATCACCGGGCATGGCCAGGCCTGCGGCTGGCCACACATCACGCTGAGCGGCACCGTGAGGCCGTGATCGACGTCCATCTTGTTGACGATGGTGAGGTCGAAATCGTCCTGGATCACTGACTGCGCGATATGGGCGGCAAGCTTCGGATGCCCGATCACCTTGGGAACAGGGCGCGGCCCCCAGCCCTCGTCAGCCGGGTTGAATTCGGCAGCGGTGCCGATTGCAAAGGTCGGAATCATGTCGAGGCTGAACGCGGTGGCGTGATCGTTGAAGACCAGGAAGATCACATCGGGCTTGTGCTCCTTCAGCCACTGCTTGGAGGGCTCGTAGCCCTTGAACACCGGCTCCCAATAAGCCTCATTGGTCTTGCCGAGATCGAGCGCGGCACCAATCGCCGGCACGTGCGAGGTGTAGACGCTTGCGGTGATGTGGGCCATTACTTCTTCTCCTCGATGTAGCGGTTGCCTTCGACGGAGCGTCCGCCCTTCACCATCATGTCGCGATAGGCTTCCTCGCTCATGCCGGTCATGCTGCCGGCCATCTGCTGGAAGCTCTTGCCGTCGGTCGCGCCGATCTTGGCGAGAAAATAGATATTGCCGCCGAGCGCGATGCAGCGGTTGAGATCGCGCGCCAGCACCGCCTGCTTCTGCTCCTCGCTCATCGGCCATTCGTCGAGATAGGCGCGCTCATTCGCCTTGAAGCGGGCGCGGTTCTCCGCCTTCATCAAGGACATGCAGAACTGGTTCAGGTGATAACCCAGACGCGACATGTCGGCGTCGAAGATGGTGGTGCCGGGAACGTCCTTATATGGTTTGTCGAGCGACATCGGTCGTCTCCTTCGAAGTTTGCTCGGGCCAGTAGAGCCGCATCGGATTGTCGACCAGGAGCTTGCGTTGCAGATCAGGCGTGATTGCGATGTGCGGAATGAAATCGACCAGGAGGCCGTCGTCCGGCATGTGGCCCTTCAGATTGGGATGCGGCCAGTCGGTTCCCCACAACACGCGATCGGGGAAGGTTTCGACGATCCTGCGGGCAAACGGCACCACGTCGCGATAGGCGTTCTGCTCGCCGTTCAGCGCCGGCGGCCCTTGCACCGACAGCCGCTCCGGGCAGGTCACCTTTGACCAGACATTGGCATGCTCGCGCATGAATTTCACGAACAGTTCAAATTCGGGACCATCGACGGGCTTCGACACGTCCGGGCGGCCCATATGGTCGACAACGACGGTGGTCGGCAGCGCGGTGAAGAAGTCCCACAGTTCGGGCAGGTCCACCGCCTCGAAATAGATCACGACGTGCCAGCCGAGCTTGGCGATGCGGGCGGCGATCTCCATCAGCTCGTCCTTCGGCGTGAAATCGACCAACCGCTTGACGAAGTTGAAACGGACGCCGCGCACGCCGGCGGCATGCATCGCCTGCAGTTCGGCATCGCTGACGCTGCGCTTGACGGTGGCGACGCCGCGCGCCCTGCCTCCCGAACTTGTCAGCGCATCGATCATCGCGCGATTGTCGGCGCCGTGGCAGGTGGCCTGGACCACGATGTTGCGGGCGAATCCGAGATGGTCGCGCAGCGCATAAAGCTGATGCCTGGACGCATCGCAGGGCGTGTATTTGCGCTCCGGCGCGTAGGGAAACTCCGCGCCCGGGCCGAACACGTGGCAATGCGCGTCCACGGCACCTAGCGGCACCTTGAAACGAGGTCTTGAGGGACCGGCATACCAGTCGAGCCAGCCGGGAGTCTTCTGAAATTCGGGTGTCTGCAACGCCGTGCTACCTTTCACTTGCTCAACTTGGTGCTGGCGAGGATGCGGTCAGCCTCGACCCGCCAGTCCGCGCTGCGTGCGAATCCGTCCGCACCTTTCTTGCCGAACAGGCCGTCGTCGGCGAGATCGGCGATGAAGGCCTGGCGCTCGGCCGTGCCCTGCGCCGACCACGGCGTCAGCCCGGCCTCGCGCACGGTCTCCGCGACCTCGCGGACCTCCTCGGCGCGCCGCCGCCCATGCTCGATCACGCGCTGGAAGAAATAGGCGCCCTGCTTCTCCCAGTTGATGCCGGGAAAGGTCTCGCTGAGCGAAGCCAGCACCGCATCCTCGACGCCATAGGCTCGCGCTGTCGTGAAGGCCTCGATGACCATGGCTTCCATGCCCTTGATCATGATGCTGCGGCACATCTTCACCGCCGAGGCGACGCCGAGCTGATCGCTCGCGACCTTGGCATTGAAGCCGAGTTCGACCAGAAGCGGCGCGAGCTCGTTCGCGCCGGAGCCGCCGAGCAACAACGGGACCTTGATGCGGTAAGGCGGCACCGATGTCATCACGGCGCCCTCGACATAGCGCGCGCCCGCGCCATCGATCAGCGCGGCGGCGCGCTGCTTGGCGCCGGGAGAGGCCGAGTTGAAATCCAGGAACCAGGCGCCCTTCTTCACTGCCGGCGCACAAGCCTGCGCCACCGGCACCGCCTGACTTGCGGTCACGGCCGAGATGATGAAGTCGGCCTGCGCGGCGAGATCGGCGTGTGACGAGGCGAGCGCAACGCCGATGCTTGCGGCATGATCCTGCAACGGCCCGGCCTGATTGCCGCCGAGCTTGATGTCATAGGCGCTGACGGTGATGCCGTCCTTGCGCAGGTCTTCGGCCAGAATCCTGCCGACCTCGCCGTAACCGACGAGGCCGATATGCCATTGGTTGGAAGCAATGGACATCGCCGTCAATCGATATATTTGAGGCCGGCCTTCGCCAGCGGCTCGCGCATCTTGTACATGTCGAGGCCGAGCACGCCTTTGGCGAGTTGGCCGCGCTTGTCTGCCTCGTTGGCCTCGCGCGCCGCGGCCGCATCCGCCGCCTGCTGGGCGATGGCAGCGGGAACCACGACCACGCCGTCCGGGTCGGCGATGATGACATCGCCCGGATTGACCAGCGCGCCGGCACAGACCACCGGGATGTTCACCGAGCCGAGCGTTGCCTTGACCGTGCCGCGCGCGCTGATCGCCCGCGAGAACACCGGGAATTGCATCTCGGTCAGATCCTTTACGTCGCGCACGCCGCCGTCGATGATCAGGCCCTTGGCGCCGCGGGCGCGATAGCTGGTCGCGAGCAGATCGCCGAAGAAGCCGTCGGTGTTCTCGACCGTGCAGGCCGCGACCACGATATCGCCTTCCTGGATCACTTCGGCCGCCACATGCATCATCCAGTTGTCGCCGGGCTGCAGCAGCACGGTGACCGCGGTGCCGCAGGCGTGCGCGCCGGCATAGATCGGCCGCATGTAATGCTGCATCAGGCCGACCCGCCCCATCGCCTCGTGGATCGTCGCCACGCCAAACTGCGACAGTTTCTCGACCGCGGCCTTGTCGGCGCGCACGATGTTGCGTTTGACGATGCCGATATTGTTCATCGAAGCGCTCATGGTCACTTGCCTTTCGCCTTCAGCGCCGCGTCCAGCCGCGGGAACACGCGCCGCGCATTGCCTTCATAGATCTTGTGACGATCCTCTGCGCTCAGCGTGGTCGCCGCCTCGATGTAGCGTTTGGTATCGTCGTAGGGGAAGCCGGTCTCGGGATCGATCCCGCGCACCGCGCCGATCATCTCGCTGGCAAACAGGATGTTGTCGACCGGGATCACGTTGGTGAGCAGGTCGATGCCGGGCTGATGATAGACGCAGGTGTCGAAGAAGATGTTCTTCAGGAGATGGTCCTTCAGCAGCGGCTTCTTCAGCTCCTGGGCGAGACCGCGGAAACGGCCCCAGTGATAGGGCACCGCACCGCCACCATGCGGAATCAGGAATTTCAGGGTGGGAAAATCCTTGAACAGGTCCGAGGTCAGGCACTGCATGAAGGCCGTGGTGTCGGCGTTCAGATAATGCGCGCCGGTGGTATGGAAGCAGGCATTGCAGCTGGTCGAGACGTGGATCATCGCCGGAATGTCGAGCTCGACCATCTTCTCATAGATCGGATACCAGTGACGGTCCGACAACGGCGGCGAGGTCCAGTGCCCGCCGGACGGGTCCGGATTGAGGTTGATGCCGACGTAGCCGTAGTCCTTGACGCATTTTTCGAGTTCGGGAATGCAGGTCCTGGGATCGACGCCCGGGGACTGCGGCAGCATCGCAGCACCAATGAAGTTGTCCGGGAAAAGCCTGCTGACGCGAAAGCACAATTCGTTGCAGATCGCGGCCCAGGTCGAGGACACCTCGAAGTCGCCGATGTGATGGGCCATGAAGCTGGCGCGCGGGCTGAAGATGGTGAGATCGCTGCCGCGCTCCTGCATCTTCTTGAGCTGGTTGTTGACGATGCTTTCGCGCAGTTCGTCGTCGCTGATCTTCAGTTCGCTGGCCTTGGGCTTGGCGGACGGATCCTTGATGCCCGCAATCTGGCGGTTGCGCCAATCCTCGAGCGCCTTGGGCGCCGTGGTATAGTGGCCATGTACGTCGATGATCACGTGGTTCTCCCTGTTCGGAAGGCGACAGCCTCCCGCTTTTCGTGATTGTTATTCAGCCGCGGCCAATTCGGGCTGCGCCATCCAGACCGATCCCTGCGCCATAACCTCGCCGCGCGTCAGGGCTCGACGTCCGCCAGCATGTTGCCGCAATTCGGCGGGTATCGACGGCATGAAAAGGCAGGGAATTGCTTTTTGCATATGATCGGCCCGGAATAGTATTGGAATACTATCACTCTGGCGCGTCGGCTCGCCATTCGCCAGCGTCGGCCCCCTATAACAGCTATTCCGGCTCAGCATAATCCCAAGGCCCCGGCCATGCTGAAATGGGTCAGCCCGGCAGCGTCCGGACCAGCGCGGTCAAAAGCCGCATGGCGTGCTGGGTCAGCGGCGTCGGACGCTTGTTCGCCGAGGACGCCAGGCAAAGGACGCTCGCTGGCGTCGGCTCGATCAGGCGGCGGATGGTGAGCTCTCTCGCCCGCGCCGAGGCCGCGACCCCGCTCGCCGTCAGCACCGCATGGCCGTAGCCGGCACAGACGAGGTCGATGATGGACGGGACGCTCGACACTTCCCAGGCGATATCGAGCTTGACGCCGGCGAGCGCCGCCTGCGTTTCCAAGAGACGCCGCATGGCATGGACCCGCTCCGGCACGATCAGGGGATAGTGCGACAGCTCCTTCATGGGTAGCGGCGCTGCCGCCTTGCGCTTGCCCTTTGGCGCGTAGCTGACGAGGCCAAGTTCTTCCTGCAGCAGCGGCGTGATCTCGAGTCCCTGCTGCGCCTCCGGATTATAGACCAGGCCGACGTCGACGCGGCCGGTCGTGACCCATTCGACGATGTGGCTCGACAGCCCCTCGACGATGGCGAGCCTTGCCGCGGGCAGCTCCTTTTTGAAGCGATCGATCAGCGGCAGCGTCAGCTGGCGGCCGATGCTGGGCGGCAGTCCGATGGTGACACGGCCGACCGGCTCGTCGCGGCTGGCGCCGAGATCCTCGCGCGCATGCGAGACCAGCTGCAGCACCGCGATGCTGTGGTCGAACAGCCGCTTTCCCGCATCCGTCAGCGCCACGCCGCGACCGTTGCGCAGGAACAATTGCTGGCGCAGCTCGGTCTCCAGCGAGCGGACCTGGCGGCTGAGCGCGGGCTGCGCGATGTCGAGCACCACCGCCGCCTTGCTGAAGCTGCCGAGCTCCGCCACCTGCACGAAATATTCGAGCTGCTTGAGGTTCATGGGGCGGCCTGCATAAAGCCGTGTGATGGTTCTACTGTAGCGCTGCCCTCTGCTCGCACCATCATTGGTTTCAATAGGATTTCGGGAGGCCGAGCACTTTCTCGGCGATGAAACTCAACGCCAGTTGCGGACTGACCGGTGCGATGCGCGGGATCAGCACTTCGCGCAGATAGCGCTCGACATGGAATTCCTTGGCGTAGCCAAATCCGCCATGCGTCATGACCGCCTGTTCGCAGGCCTGGAAGCCCGCTTCTCCGGCCAGATATTTCGCGGCGTTGGCAGCAGCCCCGCAGGGCAGGCCCTTGTCGTACTGCCACGCCGCCGACATCACCATCAGCCACGCCGCCTCGAGCTCCGCCCAGTTCTTGGCCAGCGGATGCTGGATCGCCTGGTTCTTGCCGATCGGCCGGTTGAACACGACCCGCGTCTTGGCGTATTCGGCCGCGCGCAACAGCGCGCACTTGCCGAGCCCGACCGCTTCCGCCGCGATCAGGATACGTTCGGGATTCATGCCCTCCAGGATGTATTCGAAGCCCCTGCCCTCCTCGCCGATGCGGTCTTCCATCGGGATCTCGAAATCCTCGAAGAACAATTCGTTGGAGTCGATGACCTTGCGGCCCATCTTCTCGATCTCATGGACCTTGATCCGCTGGCGGTCGAAATCCGTATAGAACAGGCTGAGCCCGTGGGTCGGTTTGCGCACCTCCTCAAGCGGCGTCGTGCGCGCCAGCAACAGGATCTTGTGCGCGACCTGGGCGGTCGAGATCCAGACCTTCTGGCCGTTGACGACATAGCGATCATTCCTGGCCACGGCGCGCGTCTTGAGTTGCGTGGTGTTGAGGCCGGTGTTTGGCTCGGTCACCGCAAAGCAGGCCTTCTCGCGGCCCTCGGCCATCGGCGGCAGCATCCGCTTGCGCTGCTCTTCGGTGCCGAACACCACGACCGGATTGAGGCCGAAGACATTGATGTGGACCGCAGAAGCACCCGACATGCCGGCGCCGCTTTCCGAGATGGTGCGCATCATGATCGCGGCTTCCGTAATGCCGAGACCGGAGCCGCCATAGGCCTCCGGCACGCAGATCCCGAGCCATCCGGCGTCAGCCAGCGCCTGGTAAAAATCGTGCGGGAAACCGCCCTCGCGATCCTTCTTCAGCCAATAGGCGTCGTCGAAGTCTTCGCAGATCTTTGCGACCGCGTCGCGGATGGCTTCCTGCTGGTCGGTGAGCGCGAAGTCCATGCTGATGCTCTTGATCTTGGCCTTATCTTCTGAACTCTTCATACACCGATATAAACCTCTCGGAGATGCTTTTTATGGGTCCCTTGGATGGAATAACCATACTCGACCTGACCACGGTGCTGATGGGGCCCTATGCCACCCAGATCCTCGCAGATATGGGCGCCGACGTGATCAAGGTGGAAAGCCCGGAGGGCGACATCGTCCGGCAGCTCGGGCCCGGCCGCACCCAAGGCATGGGCGGGATGTTTCTCAATGCCAACCGCGGCAAGCGCAGCATCGTCATCGATCTTAAACACGCGCAAGGACGCGACACCCTGCTCCGCCTCGCAGCCAGGGCGAACGCGATCGTCTACAACGTGCGGCCACAGGCGATGGCCCGGCTCGGCCTCGGCTATGACGCGCTCGCCGCGGCTAATCGTTCTATCCTTTATGTCGGCGTGTTCGGCTACGGGCAGAGCGGACCCTATGCGTCGAAACCTGCCTATGACGATCTGATCCAGGGCGCGTCGGGCGTAGCGACCCTGCTTGCCGCCTCCGGCGACGGCACGCCGCGCTACGTCCCCATCACCATGGCTGATCGCGTCGTGGGGCTGATGGCCGTCAACGCCATCATGGGCGGGCTGATGCACCAGCAACGAACCGGAACAGGTCAGCGCATCGACGTGCCGATGTTCGAATCGATGGCGGAATTCGTCCTGATCGATCATCTGGGCGGACTGACCTACGATCCGCCGCTCGATCACGGCGGCTATGCGCGGCTGCTCTCGCGCTACCGGCGTCCCTATCAAACCAGCGACGGCTACATCTGCGCGCTGATCTACAACGACAAGCAATGGCGCAGTTTCTTCGAAGCCATCGGCCGGCCCGAACAACTCGCCGAACCGCGCTTCGCCAGCCATGCGGCGCGTCACAAGCATATCGACGAAATCTATCGGGAGGTCGGCCGCATCTTCCTCACCCGCAGCACCGCCGAATGGCGCGACCTGCTGGAGCGCGCGGACATCCCGGTGATGCCGATGCACACGCTGGAGACGATCCTCGACGATCCGCACCTCAATGCGGTCGGCTTCTTCAAGACCCTCGAGCATCCCGTGGAGGGACGCATCCGGCAGATGCAGGTGCCCTCAAGCTGGAGCGCGAGCCAGCCTGAACCCGGCGGCCCCGCTCCCACGCTTGGCGAACACGGCCGCGACATCCTGAGCGAAGCCGGTTTCACCGCCGACCAGATCGAACGGCTCGGACAACAAAAGGCCGTTCAGCTGCCTGCGTCGCCGCGGGACCGCACCTGATTGCGCCATCGCCAAGAAAAGGGAGAAACCCATGGCTGGACTGTATTTCGAGGATTTCCAGGTCGGACAGGAGTTCAGGCACGCGCTGACGCGCACCGTTACCGAAATGGACAACACCATGTTCAGCCTGCTGACGCTCAATCCGCAGCCGCTGCATATCGATGCGCATTTCTCGGCCTCGACCGAATTCGGCCAGCGCATCTTCAACAGCCTCTACACGCTCGGCATCATGATCGGCATGTCGGTCTATGACACGACGCTGGGCACCACGGTCGCCAATCTCGGCATGACCGACGTGGTGTTCCCGAAGCCGGTGTTTCACGGCGACACCTTGCGCGCCACGACCAAGGTGATCTCGCTGCGGGAGTCGAAGTCCCGCCCGAAGGCGGGAATCGTGGAATTCGAGCACCAGGCGCTGAACCAGAACGATGTCGTGGTCGGACGCTGCCGCCGCACCGCACTCATGCACAAGAGGCCGGTCTGATGCGCTCGATGCTGTTCGTTCCCGGCGATAGCCCGCGCAAATTCGAAAAGGCCCGCGAAGGCAGGGCCAGCGCGCTGGTTCTCGATCTCGAGGATTCGGTCGTCGCCGACAAGAAGGTCGAGGCGCGCCAGCTGACGCGGACCATGCTCAGCGGACGCCGCAGTCAGCAGCAGCTTTATGTCCGGGTCAACGCCTTCGAAACTGGACTGACGCTCGAGGATCTCGCCGCGGTGATGCCGGCCGCACCTGATGGCATCGTGCTGCCGAAGTCGGGCGGCGGCGCGGATGTCCGCAAGCTTTCGCTGTGGCTCGACGCGTTCGAGGCGGCCGCCGGCTCAACGCCTGGTTCAACCAGGATCGTCGTGGTCGCGACCGAGACCGCGGAGGCGATGTTCGGGCTCGGCAGTTACAAGGGCTCCTCCCCGCGGCTCGCAGGCCTGATGTGGGGCGCGGAGGATCTTGCCGCAGCACTTGGCGCCACGGAGAATAGTAGCGGCGGCGTGCACCATACGCCCTACCGTCTGGCGCGAGATCTCTGCCTCATTGGTGCCGCGGCCGCCGAGGTCGCGGCCATCGACACCGTCTACACCGATATCGACAATCTCGCCGGCCTCGAACAGGTCACGCGCGCGGCGAGGCGCGACGGGTTTTCCGCCAAGGCCCTGATCCATCCCAAGCATGTCGACATCGTCAATGCGGCGTTCGAGCCGACCGACGCCGAGCGCGAATGGGCGGAAAAGGTCGTCGCCGCCTTCGCCGACAATCCGGACCTCGGCACGCTGCGTCTCGACGGCAGGATGATCGACCGGCCGCATCTGCGCGCCGCCCGGAAGGTGCTCGGTCTCTGACTCCGGCCATGTCTCCGGCGCCCGCGCGAACGATATTCCGGCCCCCGGAAGGCGCGCAGACGCCGCGATCATCCGGCGTTATCCTGCGAGGTCCGGTCCTATGGACAATGGGAAAGAACACGCGTAGCCAAGACCCAATGACGACGCCGAATTCGACCAGAGATGGTTCAATGATGCCGCGGGTAAAATTCGCATCGCGCCGCAACGGGAGTTCAATCGGTGGCTGACCAGCGGCCCCCTGATCATCAGTCTTTGGCCTCGATCGCAGCCGTCGAAAGCGGCCTTGCCTCACAGGGCTATATCGCAAGCCGGCAGATTGCGACGGCGGTCTATCTCGCGCAAGCGATCGAGAAGCCGATCCTGGTCGAAGGCCCCGCCGGCGTCGGCAAGACCGAGCTGGCACGCGCCATCGCCGGCTGGCGCGGACTCAAGATGATCCGCCTGCAATGCTACGAGGGCCTCGACGAGGCCAAGGCGCTCTATGAATGGAAATACGCCAAGCAGCTGCTGTATACGCAGATCCTCAAGGACAAGCTTGGCGAAGTGCTAGGGGGTGCCGACACGCTCGATGCCGCGCTCAACCAGTTGCACGATTTCGGCGATGTCTTCTTCTCCAAGGAGTTCGTCGAGCCGCGGCCCTTGCTGCAGGCGCTGGAGCAGCCCCATGGCTGCGTGCTCCTGATCGACGAAATCGACAAGTCGGACGCCGAGTTCGAATCCCTGCTGCTGGAAATTCTCTCGGATTTCCAGGTCAGCATTCCAGAGCTTGGCACCGTCGCGGCGGTGGTGCCGCCGACCGTGATCCTGACCTCCAACAGCGAGCGCAATCTCGGCGACGCGTTGAAGCGGCGCTGCCTGCATCTCCATATCGGTTTTCCCGAACAGAAGCTCGAAGAGCGCATCGTCGAAAGCCGCGTGCCCGGGATCGCGCAAGTGCTGCGCAAGCAGCTGGTCGGCTTCATCCACGACATCCGCACGCTGGATCTGAAGAAGCAGCCCTCCGTGAGCGAGACCATCGACTGGGCGCGGGTCCTCGTCCTGCTGCAGGCCGCCGAACTCGGCCACGACGTCGTCCGGGATACGCTCAACGTGCTGCTGAAATACGAGTCCGACGTCGAAGCGACCTTGCCGCATGTCTCGACCTTCGTGGCCAAGGCCATCCGCCAGAATGCGTTCGGCTAACTCTCCGAAAGAGGGCCAGGCCCATGCAGGAGAACCTCCATCGCTTCTTCCGCGCCGCGCGGGGCGCGGGCGTGCGCATCTCGCCGGCCGAGAGCATCGATGCGATGCGGGCGGTGGCGAGCGTCGGCATCGCCGACCGGACCCTGCTGCGCGACACCTTCCTGCTGACGCTGGCCAAGAGCGAGGACGAGAAGCGCGCGCTCGGTGATTGCTTCGACCTGTTCTTTGCGCCTCCGGAGCCGTTGCAGCCTACCAACGCGGACAGCAGCGCCGACGAATCGCCCTCGCACGACGCCAGCGACACTGAGACGGCCGGGGGCCCGTCGACCGACAATCTCGGCCCGCTCGCGCAGATGCTGCTGAACCCGGACCCGTCCGAAATTGCCGCCGCGATCGCAGGCGCCGCGAGCGCCGCCTCGCTGTCCGAGATCCGCTATTTTACCCAGCGCGGCCTGTTCTCCAGCCGCATTCTCGACCTGATGGGCATTCAGCGCCTGCGCGACGACCTCGACGAATTGACGGCAAGCAACCCGGCGCTGGCGGAGCGGCTGGCCGTGGCAACTGAGGCATTGCGGGATAATGTTCGCGATGCGGTGTCGCAGGCGCTGCTGCTCTATGGACGCGAGGAAGCCGAAAACCTGCGCAACGAGATCCTGCGCAACGCGCCGCTGTCCCGGATCGAGCCGCGGCAGATCGAGCAGATGCGCGCGCTGATCCGCCAGATCGCACGCCGTCTGCGCGAGCGCTACAGCAAGCCGAGGAAGCGCCAGCGCCGCGGCCATCTCGACGTCCGCCGCACCTTGCGCAGGAACGCGGCATGGGGCGGCGTGCCCTTCCTCACGGCATGGAAGCGCCGTCACCGCGACAAGCCCAGGATCATCGCGCTGTGCGACGTGTCGGGCTCGGTGGCGCGGGTCTCGGATTTCTTCCTGCTGCTGATCCACAGTCTGCATGAGGTCGTGTCCGACGTCCGCTCGTTCGCCTTTTCCGGACATCTGATCGAAGTCAGCGAGATCCTGGAGTCGAAGGAGGCGGACGAGGCGATGAAGGACATCATGTCCAGGGTCGGTTTCGGATCGTCCGACTACGGCCGTTCTTTTTTCGATTTCGAGCGAGAATGGATTGATAGCGTGACGCCGCAGACTACGGTGATCGTGCTCGGGGATGCACGCAGCAACAATCTCGATCCGCGCGCCGATATTCTGCGCCGCATCTCGGAGCGGTCCAAGAGGCTGGTCTGGCTCAATCCGGAGGGACGGATGAGCTGGGGGTTCGGCGATTCGGAGATGCCGCGCTATCAGACCTTCTGCACGCTGGTGCGGCAATGCGCCACCGCCCAGCAGCTGGAGCGCGCGGTGGCGGATATCGTGGCGGTGTACCAGTAGCGGCCAAATCCTCTCGCACCCAAAACTATCGAAAACAACCCCATGCAAAGTAGCCTTGCGGTATCTGGCATGCGCGGTCCCGCGAAGACAATTTGACACGTCGGGCAAATCACATGCATAATTCCATTATTCCGAAATCGACAGCTCGCTTTTTTTTTGCTCGAGCTAGTTGATCGATTCCATGAAACCTGTCGTTTCCAGGTTCTCCGACCTCATCCTGAGGAGCAAGGCTTCGCCCGTAGGGCGATGGCTTGAGTCTCGAAGGATGGCGGCTTGCACGACCGTCGCCCGCGGCCATCCTTCGAGACGCATCGCTTGCGCGATGCTCCTCAGGATGAGGCTCGGAGGATGCCGATATCATTCGAATTTCGAAATCGCCGTACGAGGCTTCCAGCGCCGGCAATTTTGCGAGACCTGTGACGCGCTAACTGCTTGATACGAATATCATCAATCATGTCGTCAACCCCCGCCATCGGAGTTTCTCCTGTCGTGGTGTTCGATACAGCGCGACGAGGAATCTATTTATCGCCTCGCTGACCGTTGCGGAAATCCGCCGCGGGATTTTGGAGAAGCCGCGCGGCAAGAAGCGACGCACTCGACCAGCGGCTCTCCGGGCCCGACGGACCCCAGGCGATCTTTGCGGGCCGCATATTGTCGTTCGACGACAAGGCTGGGCTGACCTGGGCGCGCTAGATGGCTGAAGGCAACACGGCCGGCAAGCCGGGAAGCGGGCTCGACATGATCATCGTCGCAGTCGCCGGGGCGAACGAACGTGTTGTGGTGACGAACAAACGAAAAGGACCTCGTCGGACTCAAGGTCGTCAATCCGATACGCGGGGCGATCTGATGCAGCGGCGGGGCACGGAATGGTCGGGAGGACTAGCCGGCAGCTTCAGCCAAATTTAACGGGGGGAGGCTTGCTCTATGTCCGTCATGCCCCGATAGCGACCGAGTTTTGCGTTACGGCAAAATTCGCAATGTGCCAGAAGCGGTCATGACCCCTAAGCATGCTAACTGAGGTGATCCCACGCGCTTGCTCACACAGACAGGGTTGAGCAAACGTTTGCGTCATTCGACGGGCGGCTTCGCTTGTTTTGATTTGAACGGCTTCCGCTAAGCTCAAGACAGTTCTCAGGGCAGAGCTCATTTCGGTGATCGTCCACGATAAATAGTATGCCGCCGACCTCGGCAGCAGCGCCAGCATGAGAAGCCGGAGTATTGCAAGTCGTTACCGGTGGCCGTAACGCCGTAACGCGCCGTGGGTTAACCCCCCGTTCAGCCGAGCCCAATCCAGGATCACTGTAACCAGCCGGCACGACGGGCCAAGTATAGCCGACCGCCGGATCCGCCCAGTCGCGCCAAGCCGCAAGCCTTCGGTAATGGCATGACGGAAACCTTGAGACTTCAAAAGTTGGGGGCGGGCAGCGTCATAACTCCAACAGGGTCCCCGCCTTCCGCGCCGGTCAAATAGTCGCCGATTTCCGCGAATTGGGTTTCTGGCAATTGGCTGCCTTCAACTATTACGAAGGCTTTGATCTCTTTGAAGGAAGAAACAGACGCAGGTTGCCTCCACAAGTCTTCGGCCACCTCGGGCTTGAAAAATGCGGCGCGCAACAAGACCGCTCGCGTGGTAACAATCGTACTCTGCGGATTGACGCTCAGTGCGAAGCCTCTGACGACCTCTTGCTTGCGCCCCGGCCACATCACGCTGAATATCGACAATCTTACATCTAGTCTGCCCTTGGGACTGGCAAGCAGGTACAAGTTCTTTTCGCCGGCAAAGTATACCCCCTTGGAGACGACCTCACCGAACTCGTCGTACCAGCGTTTTGCGTCATAGACAGGTGCAGAATCTCGGTCGCGCTTAGCGTGCAAGGTACATTTTGTGGTGACGACTAGCCCTTCGTCGCTCAACGCAAAATGCAGATAAGCCCCCTCGAATTGCGTAATGCTCTGTCGTGCAGCGTCAATTCCAAGTTCGAGAGCACGAATAAACCCGCGCTCATCATCTTCATCCTTCGGCCTGGCGCCCGTTGGCTCCTGAGAGTGAGGATCTGCATCCGCTTCATCTAAAGGCGACCATAACCGTCCCAGTCGATCCCGCAGCGGCTTTGGAACAGCCAATCCGTCCGCCGCTTTACAGTAGCCAACAAGCTTACTGGCGAAGGCTCCGGTAATTGCCGTCTTTGGCCGCATCTCCCCCGTTTTAGGATCCGGCTTTTTCCGAGATTTGTTCTCGACATAGAGGTCGTCGAAGTGAGCTCGGCCGAACTCCTTCCACGGCAAACCGCTATGTAGCCAAGCGATTTTGAGCAGGTCCTGAACCGCGACTTGGACCTCTATCGTCAAATCAGAATGCATTGCCCCCGCCCAGTCTCGTTAGCTCGATAACTAATAGCAGAGCCCCCCCAACTGTGGGTGGAAATGTCTCCTTTCGGGCCGATAAATCCCCCGTTGGCGCCCATAATCCCGGTCGCGCGATCTTTCGAAAGTCAAATGCCACGCCGATATGGTCCCTTGCGGACATCAAAAGCAGCATGGAGCGAACGTCATGATCAGGTTGAGGAAGCTATTTCTGGTCACCGTCGTCGGCGGCCTCACTTTGGCCGCCGCATCGGCAAATGCGCAGTCGGCCAGCACTGCCAACAACGGAGCTATGAAATCGGGCTCGGATGTTGCTGCGGCGCATTCTGACCAGGCTACGATCGGCATTCAGAATGGTGCCGCCGGCGTAAGTGGCAGCGTCGCCGACGGTGCGCGTGTCGGCGACAGCAAGGCGGTCACGAGCACGACTGCGACAACGACAACTCAGTCCGCGAACGTTGGCAACACCAGCGCAGTCAACGTGGGATCTGGTGCTGCTGTTGCACACTCCGACCATGCTTCGGTCGGCGTCAAGGACGGCAACATCAATGTGGACGTTCACGTCGCCGACGGCTTGCGCGTCGGTGACAGCAAGGTGATCGCGGACCAGGGCGGGCACGCGTCCGTTCCCGTGATTGATGCTGTGGTCCCCGGTGCGTCTGTCGCCAAGTCGATCGTGCACAGTGTCTTCCCGCATTGGTAATTCCGGCTCTGCCGGGACGCCAGCAACGTCCCGGCAGCTGTAACTTAACCCTGCATGGAGAGAAGCTATGATGAAGATGATCAAGGCCTCCTTAGTTGCCGCCGCACTGACCTTCGGCGGCGTCGCTGTGGCTTACGCTGACGGCATCGGCGTCAGCGTCGATCACAGCACGACGGTCAATATCGGTAAGGACGTGGCGTATGCACACAAGGCGGCCATCGATGCCGCGCTCGACGGGCAGAACGTTGACGTTAGCGGTGGCGACGCTCACGGCGGGCGTGTCGGCGACAGCAAGGTCACCACCAGCACGAACGTGAAGGCGCACGCTCCCTTGGCTGCCGTGCTTGAGGCCATTGGCAACTAAAGACCTGTTAACTCGAAAAGTCTTATGGGCAGGGGAGGGCGCGCAAGCGTCCTCCCCTTGCACCTTGCGGCTACCTGGATGGGTCAGAAAAATTTGCCGATCAGTTGACGCAAGCATCTGCTTCTCGCTCACAGCAAGCTTGCCCACTTCTTCCTTCAGCTTTGGAGCTTCTCGGTGAGCCTTGTTTTCTTCGCGGCTAGCACTTCCGTCGGCTCCCGCCGGTCCGCGGTGTGACGCCGCGGGCGCGACCCGATCCAGCCTCGCGTTCGGGAGAACCTTTTTTCCGGGAGCGCAGCACTCTTAGGGCCGCGTGATCGAGTTCGCTGTCGGTCCGAGGCCGCTCTTGACCGAGACCATGGTGTGATGGTCCGGATCGTTGCGCAAGGCAGATCACTCAGCTTCCTTTTTTGAGGCCGATCAGATAACATTGATACATGAAATGCATTTATTGTCTTCGGAACAGCGGCGTCACATTTCGCGGTGTTGAGCACGTGGTGCCGCAAGCCTTTGGGACGTTTGCAAGCAATACGCCTGTCCTGGACTGCGTTTGCGACGATTGCAATGCGTATTTTGGCCGTGAGCTGGATCATCTTCTTGCCCGCGAAACTTTCGAAGGGATTTCACGATACACGCGCGGGCGACCGTCGAGCGCAACGCGCCGACAAAGGCGGTTGAACATCGCTCTCGCGAGCTCGCCGGAAGCCGGAGATTTCGAAGGGTTTAGGGTTGACGTAGACGGGAGGACCGGCCGATTGATGCGGCCACGCGCCCAATTTCATGTTTTCAACTTTCAGACCAACGAAAACGAAGTTTACTTCATTGAGCAGTTTCCAAGGCTCGCGCTGCCTGAAGCGGTCTATGGTAAGCCCGCGAAAGATGGCGCCAAGGGTACTTGGCGCGTCAAAGCCTTCGCGGCATCCAAGGAAGAACACGATGAACTCGTCGCCGCGCTACAGGCTGTTGGCATCGACTATCAGGCCGGAGAGTCCATTCAATTGCCGCAGGCCGATGATGCCGGCGACGAGCTTTCTTTTCTGGTCAAGTTAGAAGGTGTCGTAGACAAGCAGCACAAGCGCGCTTTGACCAAGATACTCATGAACTTCGTCACTTGGGTATTGGGATGCGACGAGGTGCTGAAGCCCCGGTGGGACTTTTTGCGGGCCTATGTCCGCCACGCGACGGGGGAGATAAAGGCCAGGATAGATCAACAGGCCTTCTGGAGTGGTCAGGAGACGGACGAGCAGCGCTTTCCGGACGATAGCATTGATATCCGCGTAAAGAACCTGGACGGCAACATCGTCGGCTCCATCCAGTTCTACGGCAATTTTACTTATCAAATGATCCTGGCTGAGGGCGATGCGCTGCCGGCCGACTCCGAGATCGGATATCGGTTCACGCCTGGCCTGGAACCAATCCGGGGCGAGAAGCGCTCGGTTGCGGCTCTTCCGAAAGAATGACGGCAGCCCGCCCGGGAACCGCCGGCGGGCAATCTAGGCCCCTACTGGCACGTGCCGCACAGGAGCGGAGAGACGGTGCACCGTTTCGCCCATGATGGCGCCGCAAAATTGCGGCCAACGTCCGTAGCCTGCGTGATGCTGGAGGGCACGGCCGAATGTCTCTGACGGGTCATTCACGACCGGGTCGCGCTGACAACAAGTCAAGCCATGTCCGTCATGCTCCGATAGCGATCAAGTCTTGCGCTGCAGAACAATTTCGCTGTGTGCCAAATCCGGCAGTGACCACCTCAGCCCGGAAATTGGACTCCAAGCGAAGATATCCTGCTACTACTCACTCCCTTCAGGAGGTCGAAATGATCCATGAGGACTGCCCCGGAGGAAGATTCCAGTACTTGAATCCGGCATAGTCAGAAGGCTTGGGCAATTTCCGAGCATTGAAGGGATGGGCGGGTGTCAGGACACGAAGATCGTTGCCGTCTGTCATCAACACAAAAACCGCAGCAAAGGTGCAGCCGTGCACTTGGATATGACTCTGAATGCACTCGATCACGCGCTCACTGGGAACAAATTGCCAGTGTGTCGCGTAAACCAGCAGCATCGTTCGGCTGGCGACGGCGGGACCATACGAAAGAGCCTTCTTCTTGATAAGCCGGTGAAATATCCATTTCGCATATTCGTAGACGTTCAGCTTGCCGTCGCGAAGTGCGGATCGTCCGAATGGCTCCGATCTCGGATTTAGTTCAGCCAGTTCCATATAGTCCGCGGCAGCGCAAGTGATCTTGAAGTCTAGGTCGCTGGTATCGTTTTGCTTGAGGTTTGTAATCTCAACGTTTGGTCCGAGAGGCCGCGTCTCATTGAACGTCGTCACGAACCGCGATCCAAAAAACTGTTCGAGTCCCTCTTTGTCGAGGGGAAGTTCGGTATGAACGATCTCGGCAGTCTCGCCTTCCGGTGTCACAGTAACCCTGGTGGGGCCGATCTCGCCGCTGGTCTTTATGGGTAATTTGCTCATGGAGCCGATTTTACCCACGGTTGAGTACTTCGAACAGGGTTGTTTCGGGTATGGGTCAAGGGCTGCCGAGGCCAACCGCCGGATGGCACGGCCGGTCTACCCCCCAGCTCCGGAAATATCCGTGCGTTTCGACACTTACGCTTCGTGCCCCTGCACAGATGCGGACGTTTTTCGGAAGCCGCAGCCTTCACCGCCCAGCCACAGCCCCTCAATTCACCCGGGCGGCCACTTCGATCTAGTTCAGGACGCTACGCAACCTCATGAGTTGACGAGCCAATGGAGCAAAAAGCTGCAAGTTGACGTAGACCTGCTCTCGTTGCGGCGTCGCCGCTGTTGGATGGCCTGCTTCGTTTCGTGCAATGCGTAAAACCGACTGTATCATGTCAAAGTTGGTTTCTAAGTCCTCTGTGACCGCTTTAGGGAGAACGGGTATCAGTGGTTCTAAAATCTTTTGAAACTTAGTGATCTTCTGCCGAATGAATAGTGGCTTGGACGCGGGCGCGAACGTTGCTCCGTACTTTGCGCTTGCAGTCGCCGCGTCAATGAGCCGTAGGAATTCAGCCTCTGCAGCAACACCCAGCATGACACAACTGGCTAGCAGGCAGTCGGCATAAAATGAAGCAATCGCTTCTTCAAGATACACGACCGCGTCGGTTGAGATATCTGGAACTTGTTTCCTGATCATCTCGATGTACGCGGTTGTATCGTGAAAACGAAATGGCGCGTGTTGCGCAATTTGGTGGCCAAATCGACTGAGCCGATACCATGGCCCCCCCCCTGTTGCGCGTCTCGACCGAGGGTAACTGCCCCCTGGCGGAACAAATCCCAAAATGCCTCAAGCACAAGTGGCGGGTCATCCCGATGCAGCAGTGCGGCGGCCCCTTCATACATGGCTCCGGTGTTCCGTGGAGGCCACGCACCATGCTTCTTTAGAAGTATTTGCCCGGCATCCTCGATAAATTCGCTGAATTGGCCACTCGGTCTCTGCAATAGAACGTCGATAGCAATTCCGCGAACTTCTTCATACGAATGTCTTGGTAGGTTCGACATCGATGTCTCTCCGGGAAAAGCGGCGTCCTCGCATGCTACGTGGGCAGACAGTTTGTTAACAGCGTCGGCAGCAGTCCTTCGCAAGATCGTCCGTATTCGCATGGTTGGCAATGCTCTTACTGGTGATAGCTCCCGCCCGTAGGCCCGATATCGCGGGAGATTTCGCGCGCGTTGCAAATTTGCGATCTTTCCGCTTTGGGGTCAATCGCGACCGGGTCGAGCCGACAGCAGGCCCAGCAATGTGCGCTGTGCCCCGAAAGCGGAAGTTTCCGGAGCACTAGAGCAGGATGGCTTTTGATTGAATCGGGATACGCCGCTTGCTCACCTCGCCCCGCTTGCGGGGAGAGGTCGAAATTCGCAGAGCGAATTTCGGGTGAGGGGGATTCTCCGCGAGCTGAATTCGCGGTGAGAGCCCCTCACCCCAACCCTCTCCCCGTAAGAACGGGGCGAGGGAGCACACCTCCGTGGCCGCGACAACTCAACCTAATCCCATCACGCACTAGCGGCTCCGCGAGGCCCTGGACGCCCAACAGAATTTCGAAACCTTCAGATTGGCTGAAGCGTGCGACTAGTCTGTCTCTCCGTGCCTACAAGTCTCGTCGCGCGCCCGCTCACAGCTTGCTCACGTGCAGCGGCGGCACACGGCGGGCCCAGGGCATCGCCTGTTCCAGCTGGGCGGCGAGCTGCAGCACCAAATGATCCATCGATGGCGAGGCCGCGAGTTGCACGCCAATCGGCAGGCCGTTCGAATGCTGCGCCAAGGGCAGCGAGATCGCCGGCGTTCCCATCACATTATGCGGCAGCGTGTACTGCACCGGCAATGCAAAGATGCCTTGCGTGAAGCTGTCGAAGTCCACGCCCGGGACCGACAGGTTGACGGTGCCCCAGGGCGGCGCCGTGGTGGCGGTGGTCGGCGACAGCCAGATGTCGTAACTCGTCCAGAACTGACCGAGGCTGCGGCGCATGACGTTGGCCTTGCTCCAGGCCGCCGTGAAGCGCTGCGGCGTGATCTCCCTGGCGCGCTGGTAGATCGACCAGATGATCGGCTCGAGATTGTCCGGGCCCGGCTTTCGCCCGGTCTTCTGCCCGTAGTAGTTCAATCGATTGTCGAAATCGAAGAAGAAGAGATCGCGGATCGTGGTCAGCAGATCGACGCCGCCGAGGCTGGCGCTGGCGTGCTCGACGCGATGCCCCATGCCGGCAAGGGCCTTGCCGGCCTTCTCGACGGCCTTTCGCACTTCGGGGTCGACCTTCACGCCCGCGAACTCGTCGAGAATAATGCCGACGCGCAATTTCTTCGGTTTGCGCTTGATCAGCGCGGCATAGGGCTGGTCGGGCTTCGGGATCACGAACGGATCGCCGACAAGCGGGATCGCAAGGCAATCGAGCATGCCTGCGGAATCCCGCACCGTGCGCGCCTGGATGTGATTCGACGAATAGCCGAAGCCGCCCTCGTCGACCGTGGGGCCAACCGAGACGCGCATGCGCGACGGCTTGAAGCCGACGCCGCCGCAATAGCTCGCGGGGATCCGGATCGAGCCGCCGATGTCGGAACCGTGCGCGATCGGCACCATTCCTGCGGTCACCGAGGTCTGCGCGCCGCCCGAGGAGCCGCCGGTGGAATAGCCCTTCTTCCACGGATTGGACGCGTTGCCATACAGAAGGCCCTCGGTCGTTCCCGCCATGGAAAATTCCGGCGCCGCCGAGCGGCCGAGAATATTCACGCCCGCCTTGCGCAAGAGAACAACGAGGTTGCTATCGACCTCGCCGACCATGCCCTCGCACAGCCGCGAGCCGAACTCGATGCGGCGGCCCTTCTCGTGGCCGAACACGTCCTTCATCAGCAGCGGCACGCCGCGGAACGGACCATTGCCCAGCGTCCTTTCGTCCAGCCCGTCGATACGGTCGTCATAGGTCTCAACGACGCCATTGAGCTCCGGATTGGCCTTGGCGATCGCCTGGGCCGCGGTCAATGCCAGTTCCTTTGGCGTGACCTCTTTTTTCCGAACCAGATCGGCAAGGCCGGTCGCGTCGTATTTCGCGTATTCACGGACATTCATTGGCGCTTCCTCCGGCCTTTGTTGTTATCTTGTTTATCGATTGATCAGCGACCGCTGCCGAATTCCTGATGGCGGCCCGGCGCGGCCTCGAACAGCGCCCTGGTATAGGGATGTTGCGGGTTGGCGAAAACGTCCGCCGTCGCCCCCTGCTCGACGATGACGCCGCGCTGCATTACCGCAAGACGATCACAGACCTGCGCGGCAATCCGCAGATCGTGGGTGATGAAGAGCACGGCAAGATCGAACGTCCTGCGCACCTCGTCCAGGAGCTTGAGCACCTGCGCCTGGACCGAGACGTCGAGCGCCGAGACCGGCTCGTCGCCGATCAGCAGCACCGGCTCCATCGCCAGCGCCCGCGCGATGCAGATCCGCTGCCGCTGCCCGCCGGAGAACTGGTGCGGATAGCGCTCCAGCGCGTCCGGCGTCAGATGCACCGTCATCATCAACTGACGGGCGCGCCTGAGCGCAGCCTCGCGCGACAGGCCATAGTTCATCGGCCCCTCGATGATCGCTTCGCCCACCGTCCGGCGCGGGTTGAGCGAGCGATAGGGATCCTGGAACACGATCTGGACGCGGCGTCGCAGCGGCCGCACCTGGGATTCGGACAGCGTGGCGATATCCCTGCCCTCGATCGCGATGGTTCCGGCGGTCGGGTCGACGAGGCGGGCGACGCAGCGCGCCACCGTCGACTTGCCGGAGCCGGACTCGCCGACAATGCCGAGCGTCTCGCCGCGCCGCACCTCAAGCGTCACGTCGTTGACGGCATTGGTGACGCGCGCCTTCGGTTGCCAGAAGCTGCGCCTGCCATAGGTCTTGAACAGGTTTCGCGCTTCCAGGGTCACCGCACCCGTCGCGGGCACACGCGTCGGCGGCGTCATGCTGGGCACCGAAGCCATCAGCATCTTGGTGTAGGGCTCGCGCGGACGGCGCAGCACCTCCTCGCGCGGTCCCTGCTCGACGATGCGGCCGAGCTGCATCACCACGACGCGATCGGCGATATCGGAGACCACGCCGAAATCGTGGGTGATGAAGAGCACGCCGGTCTTCTTGCGCACCTGCATCTCGCGGATCAGGCTCAGGATCTGCGCCTGCGTGGTGACGTCGAGCGCGGTGGTCGGCTCGTCCGCGATCAGGAGCGCGGGGTCGAGCACCAGCGCCGCCGCGATCATGATGCGCTGGCGCTGCCCGCCGGACAATTGATGCGGGTAGGCGTCGATCATGTGCTCGGGATCCGGCAGATGCACCGATCGCATGATCTCGAGCACGCGCGCGCGACGGCCGCGGGCATCGAGATCGGTATGGACTTCCAGGACCTCCGCGATCTGGTTGCCGACCCGCTCCACCGGATTGAGCGCAGTCATCGGCTCCTGGAACACCATCGACATGCGCTGGCCGCGGATCGCGCGCAACGCGGCATCGCCCTTGCCGATCAGTTCCTCGCCCTGAAGGCGGATCGAACCGCTCTCGACCGACATCAGACCCTTGGGCAACAGGCCCATGACGGACTGCGCGGTGACCGACTTGCCGGAACCGGACTCGCCGACGACGCAGACGATCTCGTTGGCGCCGACCGAAAGCTCGATGCCCTTGACCGCATGCGCGCGGTCGCCGCCGCCGTGGATCGCGACGGAAAGGTTGGAAATTTCCAGAACCGGCGTGCTCATATCACACGCGCTTCGCCATCTTGGGATCGAGCGTGTCGCGCAGGCCGTCGCCCAGCACGTTCACGGCAAGGATGGTCGCGGCCAGCATGATGCCGGGATAGATGATGTTGTGCGGATAGAGGCTGAAGACCTGCCGTCCCTCCGCCATGATGTTGCCCCAGGTCGGCACCTCCGGCGGCACCCCGATGCCGAGAAACGACAGGATCGCTTCCACCAGGATCGCCGACGCGCAGGTGAAGGTGCCCTGCACGATCAGCGGCGCGATGGTGTTGGGCAGCACGTGGCGCCACAGCAGCTTCGCGGTTGGGGTGCCGAGCGTCACCGCGGCCTCCACATAGGGCTCCACGCGCACACTGAGCACGATCGATCGCACCAGCCGCACCACGCGGGGGATCTCCGGCACGGCAATCGCCGCAATCACCGCAAAGACACCGGCACGGAACAGCGAGACCATGGCGATCGCGAGCAGGATCGCCGGTATCGCCATCAGCCCGTCCATGATGCGCATGATCACGGCATCGAGCCAGCGAAAGAATCCGGCCATAAGCCCAATGAACAATCCGGTCACGATGCTGATGAGGGCCACAACGACGCCGACCAGAAGCGAGATTCGCGCGCCGTAGACGACGCGGCTGTAGATGTCGCGGCCGAGACTGTCGGTGCCGAACCGCGCGATCATCTTGATGCGCTCGCCAGAGTCGGTGCGCATGGTGTACTCGGCACCGGGCACGCGATTGCGCGCCGCCGGATTGATCGCGGTCGGATCGATGGTCCCGAGCCACGGCGCCAGCAGCCCGATCACAACGACCAGGACCATGACGACCCCGCCCGCGATGACGCCAGGGTTTCGCAGCGCCCTCGCTGACGCGCCCGGCCGTGCTACGGCTGCAATGGTCGGACCGCTGGTCGCCAGATCAGCCATCAGTAGCGGATCCTTGGATCGAGCAGCGTGTAGATCAGATCGACGGCGAGGTTGATCATGACATAGACAAAGGAGAACAACAGAATCACCGCCTGGATGGTCGGGTAGTCGCGAGCCAGCACGGCATCGACGGTGAGACGGCCGAGGCCGGGAATGGTGAACAGACTTTCAGTCACCACCACGCCGCCGATCAGCAAAGCAATGCCAAGGCCAATTACCGTGACAATCGGCACGGCGGCGTTGCGCAGCGCGTGGCGGAACAGCACCTTGCGTTCGATCTGCCCCTTCGCGCGCGCGGTGCGGATATAGTCTTCCGACAGGACCTCCAGCAGGCTTGCCCGCGTCATGCGCGCGATCAGCGCGATGTAGATCACCGAGAGAGTCAGCGCGGGCAGGATCAGCCGCTCGGCCCAGCCGAGGACGCCATCGCCGATGTGTTGATAGCCCTGCACCGGCAGCCAGTTCAGCCAGATCGCGAACACATAGATCAGGAGGTAGCCGATCACGAACACCGGCAGCGAAAAGCCCATCACCGAGAAGCCCATCACCAGCCGGTCGATCCAGGTGCCCTGGCGATGGGCGGCCAGCACGCCGAGCGGCACCGCGACCAGGACCGCGATCACGATGGTGAAGAAGGCCAGCGAGAGCGTCGGCTCGATCCGCTCACCGACCAGCGAGGCGACGGTCTTCTTGAAGAAAAAGCTTTCGCCGAAATCGCCTCGCAAGACCTTGCCGATCCAGATCACGAACTGCTGCAGCATTGGCTGGTCGAGGCCGAGCTGCGCCCGGATTTGCGCCACCTGCTCGGCATTGGCATTGTCGCCGGCGATGATCGCCGCGGGATCGGACGGCGTCAGCCGCAACATCAGGAATATAAAGACGGCGACGACCAGCATCACCGGGATGGTCTGCAGCAGACGTCTGAGGATGTATCCGAACATGTTCACGGAAAGCGGCCCTGCTTGAACCCCCGGACAGGCGGCGCCCGTCCGAGGCATTGTCACGAGCCCTATTTGCTGATCTCGATGTTCCAGAAGACCGGAACCGATGCGATCACAAAGCCCTGCAAATTCTTGCGCATCGCCGCGGGCTGCAGATATTCACCGACTGGAATTTCCTGGGTCATCTCCATGTTGCGCATCTGGACCGCCTCGGCAATCGCCTTCTGCTTGGCCGGATCCGACTCGCGGGCAAAGTCGTCGCGCAGCTTCTCCATGGTCTCGTCGCAGGGCCAGCCGAACAGGGCCTTGTCGCAGGAGGAATTGAGATAGCCGGTCGAGACCGGGTTGGACACGTCGGCGCCGACCCAGGCCGTCAGAAAGGCGTTCCAGCCGCCGGCACTCGGCGGATCCTTCTTGGTGCGCCGCGCCACCAGCGTCTGCCAGTCCATCGACTGCATATCGACCTTGAAGCCTGCTTTCTCCATCAGCGATTTCGCCACCGGCGCGAGATTGGTCAGCACCTTCAGATCGGTCGAATGCATCAACACCACCGGCGTGCCGTCGTAGCCCGCCTCCTTCAGGAGCTCCTGCGCCTTCTTCACGTTGGACGTCAGCACGTCGTCCGTGCCCTTGGTCGACCCGAATGTCGTGCCGCAAATGAACAGCGCCTTGCATTCCGTGATGTAGGCGGGATCGCCAATGGTCGCCATCAGGAAGTCTTCCTGGTTGAAGGCGTACCAGAGCGCCTGCCTGATCTTGGGATTGTCGAATGGCTTCTGCAGGTGGTTGGGCCGGAAGACGAACTGCGCCTTCAGCAGCGGTGATTCCACGATCGTGATGTTCGGATCCTTCTTGAGTGTGCCGAGCAGATCATGGCTCGGCTGCTCGATGAAATCGAGTTCGCCTTTCTGCAACGCGTTGACCGCCTGCTGCTGGTCGGAAATCGCCAGCCATTCGACGCGGTCGACCTTCACGACCTTGCCGCCGGCCATGCCCGACGCCGGCTCCGACCGCGGCTTGTACTTGTCGAACTTGACGTAGACCGTCTTGTCGCCGGGCTTCCACTCGTCCTTGACGAAGACGAACGGGCCGGAGCCGGTGAAATCCTCGATCTGCTTGCTCGGATCGGTATCGGCCACCCGCTTCGGCATCATGAAGGGGACGTTGGATGACGGCTTGGAGAGGCCGAGCAGGACGAGGCCGGTCGGCTCCTTAAGCTTGATGGTGAAACTCTTGTCGTCGACACCGGAGATGGAATCGACGAACGACATCATCTTCTGGCCCATCGAATCTTTCGCGGCCCAGCGCTTGATCGAGGCGATGCAGTCCTCTGAGGTCACTGGCTTTCCGTCATGCCAGAGCAGGCCGTCGCGAAGCGTGAAGGTGTAGGTCTTGCTGTCGGACGAGACGTCGTACTTCTCGAGCATCTGGGGCTTGATCTCGCCCTTTTCGTCCTGCGCGAGCAGCGTGTCGTAGATCATGTAGCCGTGATCGCGGACGATATAGGCGGTGGTCCAGATCGGGTCGAGAATCTTCAAATCCGAATGCATCACCGCCTTGAGCGTCGTCTGACTGAACGCCGGCGCGGAGCCAAGCAAAAGCCCGGCAGCGCATGCCGCCGCAACAACGGCTTTTCGGACCTGCATCATCGTCATCTCTCCTTCGAACCTGTGGTCGCGCGCCTGCGCCCGCGCAAATTTGCGCAATTAGTACAGATACGCCTGGTCCTTACAACTGGAAACGGCCGCGAGGCTGGCGGATGGAGGCGTGGCAGGAGCCTCGAGCGGCTCGCATGCGCTCACATGGCTAAGGATCGGGCTTGGTTCGTAGTCAACCGGCACAAGAAAGCGGCATCGCCGCGATGGTGACATCTTCACCCCGGGTAGCACGGAGTACCGCTTCGGCATGTTCGGGAAAAGCGGACACAGGTTTTCCCTTGGCCGACAACCGCTCTTACTAACAGACGATCGACGGTTCGCTCTGCGGTGACTTTGGATCAACGGCCTCGCTGCACCGACGACGGCGATCGTCGTCGGCCGGAAAGACCAGCGCTCACCGACGATCGGATGCGCAGCCTGTTACCTGGACAGATAGGCGCTTGCCGCAGCGCCGGTCGCGATCGACATCGAGGGGTCGCCGGGCGCGATATTCCAGTTGGTCGCGTTGAGGGTCAAAGTCGAGAGCACCATGGTCAGGCCAGTCGAGGAGAGATTGGACGTCGAGTTGGCCGTGAGCTTCCGACTCGGCAGGTAGATCAGGCCTGTCAGCTTCAAGGTCGAGCTGTCGATCGTCGGATAACTGGTGCTCAGCCCGCCCGGCTCGAAGATCAGGATGTTGGCGTAGGTCCCCGTCGTCGGCGCCGACAGAGTGGCGCTGGTGCTGCTGTTGAAATGGACCATCGCGTTCTGGTCGACAAGGTAGAAGGTGACGCCGCTGCCACTGGCGCCGCTGCCATTGACGACGGTCCAGCCCGAGTTCACGTTCCATGTGCCATGAATTTCGTACAAACCGGGATTCAACGTCACCGTTCCATTCGTCACCGAGTTGAAATTGATCGACCCGCAAAACGCACCGGGGTTCAGGGTCACGGAGGTATTGTTGAAATTGATCGACCCGTAGACCCCCTGCGGGAGGATTGCCGCGCCGCTGTTGGAATTGTAGTTGAGGTTGTTGTTGGCGCTGGGAATGCTGCTGCAGCTGTTGGTGCTCACTGTCGGCAGGGTGCCTGCGAAGGGATCGCTGATGGTCGCGCAACTGGTCACGGCCGGAGGCGTGACGCCACCGTTCTTGACGATCGTCGAGCCCTTGATGCAGATGCGCTTGACGTTCAGCGTCGCGTTGAACATGGCCGCCGGATTTTGCGTCGATGCGACGTGGACCTCGCAGTTCGGGGCGTTGAGCTGGGCACCGGAATTGACCAGCAGGGCCTGGGAGTCCAGCTGACTGACGAGCAGGATGCAGACCTTGGACGTCGCCTGGGCGCCCGGCGTTGCCGTCGCCGCAGCCGTCGCGGGAAGCTTGGTCATCCCAAGCAACGTCAGGAACGACAGATTGACGCTGGTGCTGACCGTGCCGCTCAGCGAGCCGTCCGCATTCTGCGTGAACGAAGGGGTGGCGGTCGCTCCGTACTGGACGCTGTAGTCGCCGTTGAATACGGCGGTCGCCGTCGAGACCTGCTGCGCGGACGCCTGCGTGACGCCGGCCAGTACGGCCGCATCCAGGGAGTTTTGCAGCCGCACTTTGACGTCGTTGGCTTTTGAGAAGTCGACCGCCCCTCCGATCGCGCCGATAATCGGAATGGCTGCGAGAGCGAAGTACACGGAGATGTTGCCGTTATTGGCGCGGCAAAACGCGGTCAAGAGATTGCGAAGACTCCGAAAACGACGAATTCCAATCACAGCGGCACTTCCAAAGTTCCTGCAGACGGTATCTGCATACGCTTGCCACGTTCTGCGGGTTCAATAATTAGTTTTTTCTAAACAACGGATGGTGATGGAACCGTACAGTTATCAGCGTCTTGCGCGGTTGCATGAGTGCATGGATCTGCCGGAGCAGTTGCATAGGATTGTCGGAGAAGTGGTTGGTTCGCGCGGCCCTCGCCTGGCATGAGAACTGCCCGGCGGTGACGCGCAGGGAACGCTCTCCTCGGCAGCAATTCAAAGATCGGCGCGCCAGCACGCCTCATCGCGTGCTCCGCGTGCCAACGACCAACGTCGCGACCAACGCCGTCGGCATCCGATAAAAACCCTGCCTCGATCGCGAAACGACCACGATTGATCAGCATTCGGCTGGAACCGAACGGCCGGCGAAGACGTTTTTCCAACACTTGTCACGGTCGGACAAAGACGGGAGAGTTTCATGATATCGCGCCGCTCCATGTTTGTTGCAATGACCGCGACGATATTTGCCGCCCGCTCAGTGGCAGCAGTGACGCCTCGATCCGCCGCGATGCGAATGTTTGACACCGACAATGACGGCACAATCGACCTCGACGAAGCGAAGAAAGCAGCGCTCGCGCTGTTCGACAGGCTCGATCACGACCATGACGGCACGCTCGACCGTCGCGAGTTGGGTGCCAGGCTGAGCGCCCGCGAGCTTTTCGCCGCCAATCCGGACAACGACGGGACCTTGGACAAGGGAGAATATCTTGCGCTGGTCGAGCGTCGTTTCCTCGCAGCAAATTCAGACAACGACGGCACGCTGGACGCCAAGGAGCTTGGAACGAAGGCGGGACGGTCTCTGTTGCGGTTGCTGAAGTAGCGGCGGTGGTCAGCCGACTCTGTTGGGTGCAACGTCACCGGCGTCGGAGTATTGACGCGCTTTCACCTCGGGAAAATGCGTCAGCTGCTCATTTGGGTGGCGGGATGTTGGCGCGGCCACTCATGCCAGCCATCAATTCGGCGGCGTCGCCGCGGATCTCGCCAAACACCTTGATGGTCTGGCTGACCGGATCGACGCGGCCGCCGACCCGGGTGATCTCGGCCGGATAGGTCTTGTCGGTTTCGTCGATATGGACCTGAAAGCCGTAGCCCGGCTTCAGCCACGCCAGCCAGCGCGACGGCGCAATCAGCTCGACCTCGAGGCTGCGGTCGTCGAGGATCTCCAGCAGCGGCTGGCCGGGCGTGGCGTACTGGAATTCCTGCGCCTTCTGCTCGACGGTGATCCCGTTGAAGGGGGCTGCGATGGCGCATTTGGATGCGGCGGCGTCGGCAATGGCGAGATCCGCCTTGGCCTTCTCGACCTCGGCACGCGAGACATCGAGTTCGAGCTCGCCGATCGACTTCAGATTGGCGAGACGCTGGTTGATCGCCGCGGTCTTCTCGGCCTGGGTCGCCACCGCCTTGGCGCGCGCCACCTGGGCGCGCTGCGTCACGCAGTCGAAGACGATCAGCAAGTCGCCCTTCTTGAAATGTTCCCCGACCCGGGTGGCGATACGGTCGATCCGCGCCGAGGCCTCGCTCGACAGCGTGGTGTAGTTGCGCGCCGTCAGCTGGGCGCGGATTTCCGCTGCGTTGCCAAGCGGCGGCATCGCGTCGGTCGCGCCCTGCGCGCGCACTGCAGCCGACAGGCAGATCGTCATGGCGAATGCAACAGCCGGTAAGACAAGTGAGCCGAATGCACGGGCAACGCGGGCGTCGCCATGATCCGTCGCCGCGGCCCTTCCAACGCAGGGCAAGACAAAGGCGCCGCCATCTATTGCGCCAACCTGGCGCGGGGATGAAAAGCATTCGCCCGGTTGCTGCACGGCGTTCCCTTGACCTTGCGGCGCCGCGCTATTGCACGACCGGCTTGTTTTCCGCTGTGGCTGCACTCGCCTGGGGCGATGGGTCCGGCGCCGCGGTCGTGGTGGCGGCATCCGCCGTCGCCGTCGAGGCCGGCGTCGCGGCAGCGGGCGCCACCGCACTCACGAGGTCAAGCCGGTTGTTATCCCAGTCGCTGGCGCTGCGACGGATTGCGGCGCTGAGGGCGACGATATCGAGCGAAGCCAATTGGTCGGGCACCGGATCGATGCCGACCGCATCATAGAGCCGCCCTAAGGCCGCCTGGGCCTCGGCATAGCTGCGGTAGCGCTTCAAATCCGATTCCACGGCACTGACCCGCGCCTGCACCCGCTCCAGCTCCGACTGCGCATCGGTCTCGGTGCGGTTGGCGATCTGCTGGTAGAGCCGGCGGTCGACACTGGCGAGCTGGTCGGCCCAGCGATACTCCTTGGCGGCGGCGAGATACTGCTGATAGGCGATGTGCAGCTTCGCGAGCGTCGCCATGCTGAGCGCCTGGCGGCGGGTAATGGCGGTATCCTCGGCGAGTTTGCCGCGCTTCATCTGCTCCGGAATCGACAGGATGCTGATCAGATTGGCGCTGAGCCGCACCGCGCCGCCGGCCCAGGTGTTGTTGACCAGGAAAGTGTTGCTGTCGAAGTTCGGCCCATAGTTGAAACTGATGCCCGGCAGGTTGCGCGCCAGCATCTTGCGGGTTTCGTCGGCACTGATGCGGACCTGGTAGCTGGCTTCGCGCACGTCCGGATTGCGCACCAATGCCACTTCTTCCATCTGCCGCACCGGCATCCTGGGATTCTCGATCCTCAGGTTGCGCGGCGCCGCCACCGAATAGGCAGTGCCCGGGGGCAGGTTGATCAAGGCGGCGAGTTCGATCTTGGAGACCGCGAGCTGCCGCTGCACGAATTCCAGATCGCGCAGCTGGTCGAGCAGCGCCTTCTGGTAGCGTAGCGCATCGATCGGCGCCCGCAGGGTCTCGCCCTTGCGCGACGATTCCAGCGCGTTCTGCGCTTCGCGGATGGTGTCGCGGATATCGTTGCTCAGGCGCTGCGCGCTAGCAGCGCGCCAGAACGCGCGGCGCACGTCCTGGAACAGTCCCTGCAGCACGCGGCGGCGCTGCTCCTCGGCGACCAGCACCCGGTCGGCCTGCTGCTTGGAATTGAAATAGCTGACCCAGAAATCGAGGATGTTCCAGGAGGTGGTCAGATCAGCAAATCTGAGATCGCTGTCGGTCGAGGTCGACGGCTCCAGCGTTTGGGTATGGGTGATGACGGAGACGCTGCTGCTGGCCAGCACGTTGTTGCGGGTCGAAGCCCCGCCGGTGGCGATCACTTTGGGCAGCAAGTCGAATTTGCTGATTTCGAAATCGCGGGCCGCGACCTGCCGCTCCATCCCCTTGACGCGCTCGTCCAGATTGTAGGCCATCGCCCGGGCAAAGGCTTCTTCCAGCGTCAGCGCATGGCTCAAGGGCTCCTGGGCAGCGAACACCTTGGCCATGTCCTGGCTTGCTTCGGCGGACCGCTCGGCGTCGGTCAGCGGATGCGGCACGAAGGCGCAGCCGCCGACCCAGGCCGACACCATCGCAGCACCCAGCAATCGCCGCACCGACGGATTTCCCACAGTCATGAAAAGCAACCGCCCCCATCAAGTCGATGCGCCCTCAACGACCTATTGAGGATTATTTCAACCTGACCTTGTTCGACAAGAGCAACAAGCGGTTACCGTGCACCGCGCGCAAAGATGGCGGGGTGACGTTGCAATTGTGCCACAACTTGGGCAGAGATCCCGCGGTTCCGTCGCCGCCGCGCCTGCCTCAGGCGCCGCTTTCCCGGATCGCGAGCGCCAGCGCAGTTCGCCAGAATCGGCGGGCCAGACTGATGGCCTCACCGCGGAGAATCACCTCGCCGCGCAGAACTCGAGTTACCGGAGCAGCTGTGGTCTCGACGATGGCGAGCCGCAGCCGGTAGATGGTCCGGTCCGGGACCAATTCGCTCTGTTTTTCGTCCTGCTTTTGCGGCCGCACCGCGATCGGTCCACCAAGTGTCGAGGCCAGCGCCGGGTCGGGCAGCGACTTGGTGCTGGCCCGTGCGATCTCGACCAGGCGCAGCGCAAACGTGATCCTTGTATCCGCCTCGGCGATGAAGGTCGCGGCATCGCCAACCGCGATGCGGTCGAGATCGGCCTCATCGACATAGGCTTCGACGGTGATACCGGCGGGATCGACCACCGACATCAGCCGCGCCTTGGCGGCGAGCCAAGTCCCCGGCTCCAGCGCTTCGGTCACATCGACCACTTGGCCTGCGACCGGCGTCGCCACCAGAAGGCGAGATTGCTGGTCCTGCAGCGCGCGATATTCGGCCCGCGCGGTCTCGTATTCGCGCTCGGTGACCTGGCTGCGCGCCAACAGCTCCGGATTGGCGCCGCGGGCGCCGAGCTGCCATTCCGAGATCTCGATTTCGGTGCGCGCGCGGGCGAGACGGTAGTCGAGGTCCGGCGATGCCAGCCGCAGCAGCGACGCTCCCTTGGCGACGCTGTCGCCTTCATGGACGCTGATGTCGGCGAGCCGGGCGCCGAACTCCGGCGCAAAAATATCGATATGCTGCTGGCTCTTGAGCAAGGCCGGCGCCTCGACGGCGGAGCGCCACGGCAACAGCAGCAGGAGCACGGCGGTCATACCCGCAGCGGCCGTCAGCGCGGTGCGCGGCCCGAGATGGATATCGGCGCGGCGGCGCCACCAGGTCAGCGCCTCCCGCACCACCGGCATGGCCACGAAGTAGCCGACCTCGACGATCATCATCGCGATGCCCAGGATCTTGACCGCGAAGTGATAGACGATCGCCGCGATGCCGAGGAACAGCATAAAGCGATAGGCCCAGGTCAGGAACGCGAACAGCACCAGCAGCCGGCGGCGATGCAGCGGCATCTCCTCGGGCACCTCATCGCCGAGACCGAGCAGCGTCTCGCGCAGCCACCATTGCGCCAGGGCGAAGGCGCGAGTGTGCAGGTTCGGAATTTCGAGCCAGTCCGACAGCACATAGTATCCGTCATAGCGCATGAACGGGCTGGCGTTGAGCAGCACCGTGGTCAACCACGTCGAGGTCGCGGCCAGGAACGCGACGCTGCGTGCGGCGCCGTTCGGCAGCATGCCCCAGGCGAACAACGCAAGCGCGGCACAGCCGAGTTCGGTGACGACGCCGGCGATACCGATCGCCAGCCGCTGCCGCCGCGACGGCAGCTTCCACGCGTCGTTGACGTCGGTGTAGAGCACCGGCACCATGACCAAAAGCGCCAGGCCCATGGTCGGCACCCGGCAGCCGAAGCGCTTCGCGGTATAGGCATGGCCGAGTTCATGCAGCCCTTTCATGCACCCGAGCGTGACGGCAAAGCCGATCGCTCCCTGCACCGAAAACAGGTCGACGAACGTGCCGAGGAACACGTCCCATTGCCGCGCGGCGCGGACCAGCCCGAGCAGTCCGATCGCGATGACGAGTGCAGCAACCAGCGGACTGAACACAAAGCGCATATAAGGATAGCTGGCGCTGAGAAAGCGATCCGGCCGCAACAGCGGAATCCGGATGAACAGATAATTGTGCAGCAGCCAGCGGCCCCAGCTGCCGCGCTGGCGCTGCGCCTTCCTGATCAGGTTGGCGGTGGCCTCGGGACTGCTGGTCCGCAATAGATCGAACGAAAACAAGAACTTGACCAAATCATCGACATCGTGCTGTTCGACCCGCAGCGTGGTCTCGGCCGCGACCCGCGCGGTCAGCGCGGCCGGGGTGCCGGAATCCCAGCGCGACAGCATTTCGAATTCACGCCAGCCGAGACGGAAGAAGCGATTGCTCGAAGGATCATGCAGCGTCCAACTCGGCGAGCCGTCGTGTGTCGCGGGCCCCGGAAAGATCGCGATCTCCTCGCGCAGCGGCAACAGGCTGGCTGCAGCTGCCGTCGCGGTCATCAGAAGCCCACGAACTGCCGCGCCGCGGCAAGCGGACGCCGCAGCAGGTAGTAGAACAGCGAAACCCGCTCGCCAAAGACCTTCGCGGTGCCCTTGAGGCCGATCCGCGGCGGGTGTGCGGGATCGGACAGCTTGGCCTTGAGACGATAGCCGAGCAGACCGCCCGGTGACTGGGTCGCCTCATAGCTGGCCTGGCGCAAGGTGGCGCGCAGCGGCGATTCCGGTGCGATGTTCAGGAAGAAGTCGACGTCGGCGCCGGGACTGAGGGTGATCGCATCGGCCACCGGCAGCCAGATTTCGATCTCAGGCTGGGCCGGATCGGCAATCTCGATCAGCCGCTCGCCGATCGCGACCGGCTTGCCGATCCAGCTGTTGGGATCGTCGAACAATGCCAGGCCGCTGCGCGTTGCCGTGACCTTGACCCGATCGAGCAGCGACTGGTTGTAGGTGACGTCGGCGCGGCGCTGCTCGGCCCGGCCTTTCAGCACCGCCAGCAGGGCACGGCTCTTGTCGTCGAACACCGCCTGTTGCGCCGCCTGGCGGTATTCGGCTTCCGCAACAGCGAGCGCCTTGCTGGCGACCTCGAGCTTATTCTCGATGGCGCGGGGATCGAGCGTCAGCAGCAGCTGGCCGGCCTCGACCTGCTCGTTGGGCTGCACCTCGAAATGATCGACCACGCCCTCGAGCGGCGCGCGGACGATGGTCGGCTGAAACGCGACCACTTCGGCGGGCGCCAGGGCGGACAGTGTCACCGGCAGGCACAAGATCCCGACCAGCGCGACCGCGACCGCGAGCTTGATCATGCGACCGCGTCCGAACAGCGCGGCCAGCAGGGATCGATGGCGGCGGCCGCGAAACCGCAGCCAGGCGTAGGCATAGCCGTCGGCCAGTTCCGAGAGCAGATGGACGTCGCCGTCACTCCAGGGCTGATCGCGCGCCAGCAACAGCGCGCCGAGCGCCGGCTCCTGTTCGGTCCGCAGCGGCACCAAAAGGCCATGCGCCGGCAGCCATTCGCTCCAGGCCTCGCCGAGGGCGCCGCCGGTCCTGCCGGCATCGAGGCTGGCGGCATCGATACGCCGGATGCCCGGCTCAGCGCCGTCATCCAGTTGCGCAAACACCGGGTTGAGCCACAGCATGAACGGCGCATTGCGCTCGACCAGCGCGGCGCCGGAAATCGCGACAACCTTGCCGGCCCCCCGCGCATGGCGCTGCCACAGCGCGGCTTGCCGGTAAGGCAACAGCGCATGGGTTTCGTTGACCACGACAAAACCCAGTTCTTCCGCCGTGGCCGCGCGCCGTGCGCGCTTGAACAATTGCACCAGCGTCCCCAGCCCGAACAGCTGCGCGTCCAGGGAACTTGGCGCGACCGGTTTCATGCGATGCGCGCCGTCGTCATCGCTGCTGCAGGCTGGCGAGCAGCGCGTTGCGCTGCGCGGCCATCGAACGCCAGCCGATCGATGCCAGCTGCTCGGTCAGGCCGGCACGGCCGGCGGGCGCCGTCTCGGCAGCGATGTGTTCGCCGCGACCGTTCGGCATGCCGCGCATTCCGAACGGCTCGAGCGGCCGGGTGACGTCGCGCACCGCGGCCTCGATCGCCGCGAGTTCGGGCGACAGCATCGGCAGCGACGCGTGATGCTCGTTGCCGAACGGTTGCGCGTTCCAGCCCTGCCTGCCAATCTTCTGCGGTCTCAGCTCGATCGTGAAGACCGAGACCGCGATATTGCCCTTGGAATCCCGCGCCGTTACCTCGATCGTGATGGTGTTCGGCTTGACCGGCGTGTCCAAGCCCGCGAAGCCGAGATCGAGGTACGGCGAAACGCTGCCGGTGACGATGTTGTTGTCCGAGGAATGTTCCGGCTCGATGCTGGCGACGATTCCGTCTGGCGGCAGCCCGGCGAAGGTCCCGGTGGCCGGATCGAATTTCAGCCAGTCCGGCAGCGGATCGCCATTGGCCTGGCGCGCCGTCACAAAGACGACGTCGCCGCCGAGTGGCGCTTCCAGCGCCGCCAGCGCCAGATTGATCTGCACCGTCGCATCCGACGCTGTGGTCAGGACCGCGTCGGTGTGAACCACGAAAAAGCCGGAACCGCCGCCGCCGGTGCCGGTGCCGAAGTCGCCGCCGGTTGCGGGCGGCAGCTGGAAGCTCCGGCTGCCGTCAACCACCAGCGAGGCCGGGGTCACATTCGGTGTCGAGGTAGCGGGCGCATTGTTGTCGGTAAACACGTGCGGCGAAGTGATGATGCCTTTCACATTCAGCGTGGTCGTGTCGGTCAGGCTTTGGTGGAATTGGGCGCTGCCGTCGTCGACCGTCCACTCGATGCTGCGGGTGCCGTTGCGCTGGGTGGTCGAGAAGAAGGTGACGCTGGCCAACGCCGCCTGATAGTCGGCCACCGATGCTGCACCAGTCAGGGTCAGCACCCCGGTGGCGCTGTCATAGCTGCCGCTGATGCCATGCTGATTGACGAAAGCGAGGCTGTCGTGGGCGGCATCGAATCCGCCGGTAATCGCAACTTTGGCACTCGCCAGCGTCAAACTATCGACGTCATGCAGCAGGATTCCAGCATCGATCGCACTGCGCTGGCCGGTGTTGGCATCGAAGTTCAAAGTGTTTCCCGCGGTAACCACGGGCGCATCGTTGATCGCGATCACGGCGACGCTGGTGACTGCCGTTCCGGTCGCATTCACGTGCGCCGGGCTGGTCTGATCGAGGTCGGTGAGCGACCAGGTGACGGTTCGCGTCGGCTCGGTCCCGAAGCTGGTCGGATTGTCGCTCGGCGTCGTGAAAGTGACCGAGGCCAGCACATGCTGGTAGTCGCCCAGCGTATCCTGACCGGTCAAGGTGAGCACGCCGGTGGCCCCGTTGTAGCTCGCGGTGACGGCGGTTCCGGTGGTGTCCACATTGAGCGTATCGCCGGCGACGAACCCGTTCGTGATCGCCACGCTCGCTCCGGTGAGCAGCGTCGAGTCCACGTCGGTGACGACTGCCCCCGACGACAGCGCGACCGGATTGCCGTTCTCGGTGAAGCCGGCACTGGCGCCGAGCCCGGCTACCACCGGGGCATCGTTCACCGGGGTGACCGCCACGGTCGCGGTGCTCACGGAACTCGGGGCGCCGCCGTCATCGACGGCCTGGAAGCTGATCGTCCTGGTCAGCGCCGAGGGATTGTCACTGGAGTCGAAATAGGTGACGGATCGGAGCGCGGCCTCGTAGTTGGCGACGCTCGACGGTCCGGTCAGGGTCAGCACGCCGGTGGTTGGGTCGTATTTGCCGGAAATGCCGTTCTGGCCGGCGACGTCAAGCACGTCCTCGCCGGCCTGGAAATTGCCGGTGATCTTGACCGTGGCGCTGTTGATGTTGGCACTGTCCGGGTCGGTGAGGGTCAGCAGCGGATCGATCGCCGTTGGCTTGTCGTTCTCGGTATAACCGAGCGAACCGCCATGCGCATCGACGGTGGGCGGATCGTTCACCGCAACGATCGAAATCGTCGCGTGCGCCGTGTTGGTCACGATGCCGGCACCGTTGTTGTCGGTTACGCTGATGGCGACGTCGCGATCGGTGACATCGATATTGCCGCTGCTGCTGGAGAACACCACCTGGTGCAGCGCCGACTGGTAAGCGGCTGTGGACGCCAATCCGGTCAAGGTCAGCACGCCGGTGCCGGAATTGAACACGTAGCTCGACGCCGAGATCCCACCCGGCAGCGTACCGTTGATCGAGAGCAGGTCGGTTGCCTGTGCGTGGTTCAGCGTGATGGTCGCCGACTTCATGGTCGTGGCGTCGCTGTCGCTGATGACGGTGTCGATGTCGGCAACTGGTACCGGCGTGCCGTGCTCGGTATAGGTCGTGGCGAAACTGGTGCCGGGCGCGGTCGAATCGTTGCCGTCGAGGTCGAGAGTATGCAGGAAGACCTCGGAGGTGACCGGGGTACTCAGATTGTTGTTGCCGGCGCCGGAGCCGTCATCGAGCTGCCAGGTGATGGTACGGCTGGTGTTCAGCCCCCCATTGGTCGGACTGAAGCTGGTCGACCGGAAGTCAACCTGTTCAAGCACCTGCTGATAATTCGCCTTGGTATCGGTGCCGGTCAGGCTCAGCGTCTCGCTGCCTGCGTTGTAGCTGAACGTGATGCCACCAATCGTACCGCTGGTGATGCCGTTGACCGACAGCGCGTCGCCGTCGCCGACGAACGTGCCGGCGCTGACCCGAACCGTGGCGCCGAAGAGCGTGGTGTTGTCGACGTCGTCCACCGCCAGTGCCTTCGACAGCTGTACGGCCGATCCGCCGGGCGTGAAGGCGGCGGACGACTGGACACCGGAAAGCACCGGCGCGTCGTTGACGGGATTGATGGTGATCGTCATGACGGCGCTGTTGGTGGACGTGTCGTGCCCGCCGCCCAAGCTGGTGCCGCCATTATCCTGCACGTCGAAGGTGAAAGTGTCGGTTCCGTTGAAGTTCAGGCCCGGCGCATAGACCAGGTTCGCCAGGTCGGTGGCGAGGATCGCATCGTGGGCCGCGACGGCGACACCGTGGAGCGACAGCGTTCCATTGGTCGGCAGTGAATTGATGATCACCGCCTGCAGGCCGTTCGGCGGGTTGTCGTGCGCGTCGGTGAAATTGAAATCGGACGCCGCAAAGTTCGTCGGCGTATCCTCGTTGATCGTCCGTGCCGAGGAGACGGCTGAAGGCGCGTCGTTCACCGAAGTCACATTGATCGACATCAGCGCCGCATTCGTCGAAGTGTCGTGGCCGCCCAGGGCGACGCCGCCATTGTCCTGGACATCGAAGGTGAAGCCGTCGGTGCCGTTGAAGTCGGCGTTCGGGTTGTAGACCAGTTTGGCGACGTCGGTCGCAAGTATGGATTCGTGCGCCGTAACCGCGATGCCGTCGAGCGTCAGCGTACCGTTGGTCGGCAGCGTGTCGATGATCACCGCCTGCAAACTGTTCGGCGGACTGTCGTGGGCGTCGCTGAACTGGAAGTCCGCGGCCGCGAAGGTCTTCGCCGCGTCCTCGGTGGTCGTCACGCTGGACGTGGTTGCTGCCGGCGCGTCGTTCACCGAGTTGATGGTGATCGCCATCGTACCGGTGTTGGCCGAGATGTCCTGGCCGAGTCCGTTGGCGTTGCCGTCGTCCTGAACCTTGAAGGTGAACTGGTCGGCGCCGTTGAAATCGGCATTCGGCGTGTAGACGAGATTGGCGATCTGGGCCGCCGCGACGCTGGTTCCCGCCGTGATTGTGCTGCCGCTCAGTGTCAGCGTCCCGTTGGTCGGCAGGCTTTCGATGACCACCGCCTTGAGGGCGTTGTTGTCGATGTCGCTGAACGTGAAATCCGCGGCCGTGAAGGTCTTGCCGGCGTCCTCGTTGGTCTTGATCGAGGAATCAACGACGGACGGGGCGTCGTCGACCGGTGCGATGATGATTTGCGCATTGGCGCTTCCGGTCTTGGCGCCCGGCGCGCCGGTGTTGCCGCCGTCGTCGATGGTCAGCGTCAGCGTCGTGCTGGCGCTCGGCGTATCGGTATTGTCGACATAGCTGAGCTTGCTGTCGGCGCCGCCGCCCAGCACGTCGTTGATCTGTACGATCGTGCCGCTGATGGTGATCGATGCGCCGGAGCCAGAGACGATCGCACCGCTGCTGCCGGCATCCACCGCGAGCGTGCCCTCACCGACCGACAGTGTGACGGTCTCCTTGCGGCCCT
>Ga0307508_10000281_pt1 | contig 62533 bp, 79 predicted proteins | sample 9_EM_MG_FD_203089 | JGI IMG/M metagenome (GOLD analysis project Ga0307508, IMG submission 203089) | Populus trichocarpa ectomycorrhiza microbial communities from riparian zone in the Pacific Northwest, United States - 9_EM | ecosystem: Host-associated > Plants > Roots > Unclassified | place... | reverse complement strand
GGTTGCTGGGTTTATTGGACGGTGGGCGGCTTGACTTTTGAGGGATATTTCCCTTTGGTGTGTGTGGATGGTGCCTTTTTATTATTATTTTATTATTATCTCTCCTGTCGAGGTAATAGTGCTTACTTAGGGGGGGGGGGGAATAAGGGAAATGGGAATATCGTGAAGCCCGTGTAAACGAACAAATGCCTGGATGAATGTGATACGCCCATCCAGCAGCAGCAGCAGTCCCCCGCTACTTGCTACGTAATGTACCGTTCCGCCGAGAGAGAGAATCGATACCGATGCACGCTGCCTCGCTGGGGGGATATCGCTAACTGTTCTGCACTCTATCGATCGTACCGGAGCCCGCCGCTGGCTGGCTGACCGGCGAGTGAGAGCCCGTGCCATCCGGGTCCCGGTGCGGCGGGGAGTGGAGAGGCGAGCCAGCATAAGGGACAAGACGGGGGGGTTTTTTTTTGCGGCTCGCTCGCTCGCTCTTTCGTCCCCATGACTGTTGGGGAGGGGACGAAGGGAACAGCCTCGCCCGGCTCCCGGAGCGATGGCCTGAGTGTGGTGATGCTGTTATGACGACGAGTCTTCTTCCCTTCGTTAGTGGCGTGGCCCCTTGCTTCCACCCTCCTCCACCACCACTCTCCACCTCCTCCACACCACCTCCCTCCGCCTCCTCCGCCTCCTCCCCACCTCTTCCACCCAGGGACGAGAAGCCGCTCGCGTCACATGCCGTCCTCTCCCGGCCTGTCCTGTGTGTACCCGCGCAGCTCCCTGGACGGAGCGGATACGGCAAGGAGCGGTTTCGCCGGGGGGGATGTCTCGTTTCCTGCTTTTTTCTCTCTTTCTCTCTCTCTCTCTTCCTCCACGTGGCTAGTAGGGACAGAAACAGGTACGTACGCTGCTGCCGCGGTTTTCTTTCTTTCGTTCTTTCTTTTTGGGCTCCCGTTGGCTTGTTCGGAAGGGGCGGCCGTGGTGGCGACGGTGGTGGCGACTCGAGGACGGACAGACGGACAGACGGACGGACAGACGGACAGACGGACAGACGGACGGACGGACGGACGGACGGACGGGTGCGTGCGTGACGGAGTCCGAGCCCGCAAGAGGCGGTCCTAGTCTAGTACTGGTTCCCGCATCGCGTCGTATCCAGTCGAGTCGGGGTGTGGTACGGGGACGGCCGGGGCAGGCGTGGATGCACACAGCCGTAGACTATCCGCTCGACGCGAGCCGAAAGAACGGCGTCGCCGTCGTCGTCTCCTTCTCTTCCTCTCTCCTCCTCGCTGGTGTCTGTGTCTTCCCGCGCCCACGACAAGGGGGGCTCGTCGCCAACCAACCGCCCGGGACAACGCTCGACGACGGCAGGCTGAGACGTGTGATGTGCGTCGTCGCCGCCGCGATACGAGGATTGGGCGTTGTGTGTGGGGTGTGGGTTTCCGAGATTTGGGGGAGCCGTGTTAACTCCTGATCCCGAACCGGACTGGACTTGGACGTTGTTTCCGCCCGCCGGAGAAAAGGGCGGATGCATATGCTCCTGCCATATATCGAGTCGGATGGACGGCGGCAGCAGCAGCAGCAGCCGGGCGCGGGGCGAGGCAAGGGCGAGTTACAGCGCTCGACTCCAGAAAACCGATGGATCTCCTCCACCTCCCTCCCTGGTGCGCGGGGAAAATCCGTGGTAGAACGAGCGTCGCGCGCGAGCATGGCCGCTTCGTTGGCTCCACGTACCCTGGCGAAAAGCTGAAGGACGTGGGAGAACCGTCCCGCCCCGTCCGTTCGTTTCGTGTGTGTGGGGGGGGGGGGACTTGGCTTGATTGGTCATCCTCCAGGCTCCAGTCACCAGTAAGGAGCCGTCTCGTCGACACTGGGCGGATCCGTTGCTCGGCTGACACGGTGCGATGGCGGGCTCCGTCGAAAACGCGATCCCGTCGAGCGGTGGGTAGTTACTGTGACCGAGTGAGAAAGAAACCCATGCGATTTCACGGGCTGCATCACTCGGCCGCGATGCTCCGTCCAATCGCAATTCCTGCCCGCAAAACCCAACATTCGTGACGTACCACTCGGGGAAAAGAAAAAAGAAAAAGAAAAGAAGATTTTTTTTTTCCGGACGGACTGGGTGAGACATGCATTGGAATGGCAGGTTTGCTGGGTGAAACAAGCGCTGCCGAGGAACCTCACTCCCTCCCGTCCATCTCGACTATTCGCGTCCGCCCACCGCCGGCACGGGAGACTGACAGCGCAGGGAGAGAGTGAGTTGGCCCAGCTGCAGCTCAGGCAATGCTACATAGGCGATGAGAAACGCACGGATGAATCCAAAAAAAAAAAGAGAATGGAGGACTTGGGAATCGAACCCAAGACCTTCTCAAGTCACAGACAATGCGAATGAGATGTTATACCCCTAAACCAGACCCCCATGCATGGATGGATCGCGGACTCTAGTGTTGTTGAGGACTGGCTACGATCCAGCCCAGGAACAACGCTGGCAGGCAGCGAGTGGCTGCTGTCCACGGCTGGGCTTCGGACGACCGCACACGAAAACTGCAGAGCGTGTTCCCAGCCGATGCTTTTTTGTTTTGTCGTTGATCGCACGCGACCCATGGAGATCATGGCGATGTACACACCCTTCCGTTTCCCATCCGCAGTCCGCTCGAAGGCGGCTCGTTGCAAGCTCCCCTTTTTCCTCCGCCCAGACCTGTCCCAAGAAAATACACGGCGCACCAAGGGGAAGCTGCGGAGAAGAGGAAAGCCGCCTCCACATCCTACTCCTCTGCCGCAGAAGCCATGAAGAAGGGCGTGGGAAGCAAGAGCGGTTGCTTCTCGTCCACAGCACCCAACCCATCGTCCCCGCATCCTAGCAAATGCCGCCCGCTCAAACATCCTTGCGACGTATCATACTGTAGTCGCTCGTGAGTGATGGACGCGTGCGTACGTACGCACAAGAGTACATGCAACCACCCGTCGCACCGCGCCACTTGTACCCCTTGCTATCTCTCCACGAGCCCGTGTATATACATACGCATATACAAAACAAAAGACCAGCGTCTCCGCTCGGATTGGAAGACTAGCGAATCGAACCATGCCAGCGAGTTGGTGCATATGAGATGTTGTACCGCTGAGGGAGGTGGGCGCTGGACAGGTGCATGTGGGTTGGGGGGTGGCTTGTTGCTGGTATGGGCCACGGCGTATGCGCGGCAAAGGCTGACGATGATCTCACACAGGTATATATTGTGGCTGTCGACCGGGCCCAAGCACAAGAAATACATCCCTCCTATCCGAGTACCTACCTATGTAAATATGTACTTACCTATGTTATATCATCACTAGATATCACCAGCCATCAGGCGTCAACGCGTGGCAACGAAGCATGCGCGTTCCACCATCCGGGTGGCTCGACGTGCCGGCGCACCGTCGCGAAACTGCTGCTCACATCGCGAGCGAGAGGAGCGAGACCCGGATCTTGGTCGCGACCGGCGCGGAGATGAGGGGGGCCATGGGAGTGGAGGGGAAGCCGCAGCTACTCAGCAGTTAACTGCAGACGTCTGGATAAGCGGAGTGGGTGAAGCTGAAGGGTTACAACAGGCGTAGTTACAACGAATGCCCCAATTCGCTACCAACACAGCTAGATAGATGCGCTCGTGCGAGGGCGCAGACATCCAGCCTCCCGTTCGCATAGGGAATACATAACCTACATAACTATGTAGATATCTAAACTGGGGCGCATTGGCACCGCTAATCACTCGGGCTGTCCTGCACGCACCACGTGACGTGCAACACTGTCGCCTCATCCCGCTGCGGGAGGCGAATCCATAGTCTCCTCCCTTTGAGCTGCAGTTCCGTCGTCGTCGGGGAGGAGTCCGTACTGTGAACGGCGACTGCCAACGAACAGTGTACAGGACAAGCAACGACCAGGAGCTGAGGTGAAAATGGGCGAACGGCGAGAGGAAATCACCAAAGGTTGAGCATTGAATGGCAGCTGGAAGCGCAAGGGAGCTTGGACGAGCCTCGCAAGAGTGAATGGCCCCCCGGAAAAGCGAATGGGTCTTGAAAACAGCGGCGACTGCAGCACGGCGATTCACATCCTTCACGACCATACCAGCCTTCTCCAACAGGCCAAGCCAACACATCAGAACCAGAGGGGCGGACATTAGCACCGTATAACGGCGATATATTCGGGCCCCGGTTTGTAGAGACTGCCTACACTTCTAGGACTGGGGTAGGCAATGTCCATCCGACCGCGTAAGGCTTGGGTAAGGATGTTTGCACGGTGGTTCACCTATATTAAAAAAAAATATACACACAGATAGCCGATAACGATAAGGCCTTACTGTCCCCTGCAGTCCTGTCAGGTATTGCTCGTATGTACCTATCATACGAGCCGGGCCCCAGCGCCGGGATGCAACACCCTGGGGGTGAGAGAGACTTCATTTATTGCATCCGACCTATCTAAGTCACGGCAAATTACACCGAGTTTTCCTCACCCCCCAGACCAGTGGAGGGGAAAGCCCCCATTAGTCAGTATGTTGCGGCGCCCTTTGCATAACTACCAAAAGAAACAAACAAACCAACGTAACTACTCCTCTTCCTCCGACCTGTCCTCCTTTCTGGAGGATACGCTTCCACCTCCCCAATCCACCTCGTCACACCGCCTCTCCAGCTCCATCTCTGTCTTCCCCAGGAAGGCTAATATAGCGTCACTGCATCTCGTATCTGCAAAGGGTTTTGCCATGTTCCACCTCCACTTGCGTTTGCCAGTCTTCTTCCGAACCTCCGCCCACAGGTCAGCCTGCTGCGTCTTCCATGGTCGGTAGTTCTTGAAGAGGTGTTTTCAAGTCTGAGCTGCTCCAGGCTCGCAGAACCAGCACTCGCCACTAATCTGGTTACCCGTCCACCTGAGGTTTTCCGCCGTCAGGGCATGTCCGGTTTCCAGCTTGTAGTATCGTCTCACGATAGTCTTCGGAGCTGCAGATACGCATGGATCTGGTCGATGTGGCCGTATATCTCGATTCCGGATGTCGTAGATATCGTCGGTTTTTTAACTCGCTCATAAGTCCACTCGGACCGCTATGGCCCGGGTGTTTTGCCCCCCCCCCCCCCCCCCCCACCCACCCCACCCCACCCTAGTATGATCTCTTGCTCACTTAAAGCGTGTCGCTAGTGAAGCCAAATGGAAAGAGTCATCAGACTAGCGGCAGAGCTTCACACCATGCCCCTCTGGTTCGTCTGCAGCAAACTTTGCCCAGGTGTCTGCTTGCTAATTTCCCGCAATATCCTCATGTGCTGGGCCATCTGATCTCCGCTGGACATGTAACACCCTGGCGATGATGGCGGTGATTCATTTATCATATGCGGCCCTACTGGATCATGGTACAGTCCTATGTAACACCCTTGGGTTATGCCGTTCGGCCCCACAAAGCGACGAGTGAGGACCATGACTCCGAATGATTTTTTTCGCCGCACGGGACTAGCCCAACGGGGGCTAGCGTCGGCGCATTGAAATCGGTCACAAAAAAGAACGGAGATCTGCATGCACCGCCAGCGATGTCGCCATTGTACCTTCCGCCCCGCTTCCCGGTCCCGTGCGGGACCCTACGTCGCGGATTACTCCACGTCCGGCAGCACTCCAGCGTATCCGGTTCCCCGCGCCCCGCCGCGACCGACAAGAGCATGCGCACCCCACTCTCGCACAGCACACCCCTCCGCTGACGGGCCGCAGTCTTCATCGCGCTCTCCTCGGGCGTCGACAGCACCGTCACGACGTCGCTGCTCCTGCGCCACCACCCGCGCGAGAACCTGCACCCGATCTACCTCGCGAACTGGGAGCCGTCGCAGCACCCGCCGTCATCCGTGCCCAAGCTCGGACCGTACGGGAAGCCGCTCCCCGCCGACGCCGCACCGTCGAAGCCGGAGAAGCAGAAATGCGTCGACCGGGAGTTCGCGCGCGTCCAGCAGATCTGCGAGCACTTTGCGCTTCCGAACAAACCGCTGAGACTCAGCTTCGAAAAGGAGTACTGGCATGACGTTTTCGAGCCGATGCTGAACGCGTACGCTAGTGGGGTCACGCCGAATCCCGATGTGGGCTGTAATCGCGAGGTGAAATTCGGTGCGCTCGCGAAAAGACTTGGCGCTATGGCCGCTGGTCAGAACTGGTGGCTGGCGACGGGCCATTACGCCCGGGTGGATGCGGCAGGGAGGCTGTGTAGGAGCGCGGATAAGAGGAAGGATCAGACGTACTTCCTGTCCACGGTGTCCGCGGAGGTGCTGAAGCGCTGTCTTTTCCCACTGGGTACGGAAGGGTTGTTGAAGACGGAGGTCAAGGAGCGGGCAAAGCAGCTCGCGGCCCCGGGATGGCGCGAAGGGGAGGAGACTGGAGAGTCCTTTGGATTGTGCTTTGTTGAGCCTACTGGTGGTAGGAACTCTGGTTTCCGGAAGTTCCTGGGCGAATACCTTCAGCCAGACCCTGGGGACTTTGTGGTGGGCGAATCACAGGAGTCCTGGCCGAGCGGGGGAAAAATCAAGATGCCCAATCCCGGAACCGTCGTGGGAAAACACATGGGACTGTGGCACGCTACGGTCGGTGAGAAGGCGCATCTGGAGCTGCCACAAGCCTCGCCAATGTATCAGGGCCGATGGTTCGTCAGCCGGAAGGATCGCAGGCGGAATATCATCGAGATCGTCAAGGGAGGTGACAATCGTGCGCTGTTTTCAAAATCCATGGTTGCTGACGACTGGCATTGGCTCGGCAACGGCGCGGAGAGAGCTGCCACGCGGCATCAGCCGCCGAGAGCGGAGATGGCGGAGGGGGAGGTTTGGGAGAAGGGGCTCGTGACGCAGTTCCGACATATGCAGAGGCCGGTCCGCGTCCGAGAGGCCAGGGTGTTGGGCGAGGGGAGCGAGCTGGGGACGAAAAGGATCCGGATCTGGTTCGACTCGCCGCAGAAGTCGGTGGCTGAGGGGCAGAACGCCGCCCTGTGGGACGGGGAGAGGTGCCTGGGCGGCGGGGTCATCGAGGGAATAGAGGGTGTTTGATTTGAGCCTGCAACGTGATGCCAAATCTGACCTCAGTGCGGTATCACTTGGTTCCCAACCGGCGTGTTCGTCGAGGTCCTGTCCTAGTCCACGGCGGCCTAAATCGTATGAAGGCGGCGCCGGCCTGGGCTGGGCCGCCAAACGATGCCGTTCGGTCAGCTCTGGCATTCCTGCGACCAATCAAATTGATCATGGAGAGCTAGAGACAAGACTCTGGATTGAGAGAAGGAAAATGCAAAGACGTTGCCGAATCGACTAGGCCTAAGAAGCCATAATACTACCTTAAAACTAACTAGATGCCGAAGTCATCCAAATCCTAACAAGTGGCGAGCTACGACAAAACCTTCAGACTCGTGAAACACGAGAGCAGACTTTCGCAAACAACCTCCCAGCAGTTTGTCAAATCGGTATGCCGGCCGGGCTACAGGTTTAGTCAGACAAAGTCTGAGGAAAGTTTTCGGCATCTGACCAAAGATGCTGCGTTTTTGCCCAGGCGCTCTCCCACAAGGGGCCCAACGGTCCCCCCCACCAAGTAGAGTTTGAAGGCAGATCTCCACGCCTAGATTTTTAACAACTTCAATTGTCGACAGGGTTCCTCTGGAATCAAGCTTTCAGTAGGAGGAAGCCCACCTTTAGAATTCCTTTGGTATGAGTAACTTGCCTAATAGACTTTCAACTAGACGCATCTAATGACCCACCCCCAATCTCTCCTCCAGTATCCTCAGGGGCCTAATCTTTTCTTAAGCTCTTCACCCATCAGTACAATTGCTTGCAGGGCGAGTTTTATGGCTTCTCAGGCTAACTGCGTTGCCTCCGCTGCACAAGACCGACTCAGTACATGGGCACACTCCTGTAATCCGTGGCCATCATTCAAGCGCCTTCGGGCCGCCGAAACCCGCTCGGGTTCTGGATCGATAGCTCTAAGGCCGAGAAGCTCCATGTCGTCGAGTGTGATACAATGCATATATATATATATAAAAAAAACTCTACCCACATTCCACGCTCGTCAACAAACCGCTCCGCACCGCCATCTCCACCTTCAACCACACGGATGTTCTTCTTCCCCAAAAGCACCGAGCCCGCCCCCGCCAAGCTCGTCCAGCTCCCGCGGCCGACCCCAGGCGCGCATGTCACGGCCATAGCCCAGAACCCAGTAGACATCCGGCTCACGGCCCATGACCCACGGGAGGGCACGATCGGCTTCGAATACACGGGGTCCGTCGTCTCGACTGGCGCCGAAGCCCCGCCTTCTCCCCCGGAGAGCGCATCGTCGGGTTCGCGTTCGGGAATTCCCACGACAATCCCGAGTGCGGCGCCTTCGGCGAGTACGGTCTCAGCTTCGGTCTCAGCTTCGACTATCTGACCCTCAGGATCCCCGAGGCGATGACGGGCGAACAGGTCGTTGGGCTGCCGGTTGCGCTGTGTGTGGTCTGGGACTGTACAAAACCCTTGGGCTGCCGCTGCCGCTTGACGGTGTCGAGGCGGACAGTAAACTGGTGAGGGTTGGCTTTTTTCCCCCCTTCCTTCTGCGGAGAGTGGGGGGCAGAGCACATAACACGGGACCGAGTGATGACAATTGCCCGTTTCCGTCAGCGCAAGTGAGTTGATACCGCTGTGCACAAAATGGGGGTGGGCGCGCTTCCAGAAGCGGTGCTATATATATACCGTCCGCTGGAGAGGTGATCAAGCAGTACATATGTATATGCATACCTCATACACGGGGCCCGCTCTCGCGAACTGCCGCGTTCCTCTCTTCCGCCGCTTCCGGTCACGAGCAAGACGAGACTCCTCATTGCTGCCGAGTGGGTATTTTGCCGATTTTCTCGCATCCGGAGGCCTCCGGCTGTAGGTAGTATGCGCCTTTGCACCTATGCACGTACCGGTCGGTCCTGCGGTTATTCCGGCGCAGGCCATATAACTATATACACATTCCCGCGCAGGACAGCACACGTAATCACTCGCAATCTACGGCTGCTATCGTCTTCTGCTTGGTAAGCAGGCCACCGCGACTGGCCCGGGCGGGCAGGCGGAGAGGGTGATGGCCCGTATGCGACATACACCGATCTCTTGAATAGATAGATAAGTTTGTTTCTTTCAATCACAACGAAGCACGCGAGCTCCAGCTCTAGCTCCAGCTCAAGTACAGTACAGAATGCAATGCCACCCCTCCACCGTTCCACCTCTTCCCACTCCTTCCCTTTACCCCCCACCCCACATCCCCATCAGCCCGACCGACCAGCCGCGAAAGCTCTTGTATCGCTCGGCGTGCGGGAATATGGCGCGGTTGCGCTCGTACATCGCGTACGAGCCCTCAAACATAACGCGCAGCTCGTCGTCGCTGGTGCGGTGTCGGATCATCTCCAGCCGCTACTGGCGCGACTCGGCCGAGAATGTGAGGGTGCGGCGGCACGGGGGCATCGTTTTGGTAGAGTGAAAGCGGCGGGAGCGCGTGTAAGTGTTTGGTTAGGGGGAGGGGGGGGAGGACGCGGTTTGTGTAGATCAGCGCTAAAGCACGGAGGTACTGGATACATGCATCGATGTAGGGTGCCAGATGAAAGTTCCGAGGAGAGAACTTCTTTTCTCTTCTCTTTTTCTGCCTTCCCTCCCCGCCCCGTTCCGGTTGCGGTTGCGGTTACGTTTCCAGTTGCAGTTGCAGTTGCGAGCGTTCGCGGAAAAGCCGTTTCTCTTAGGTATCTACCCAGTCAAGAAGTTAAATAGTGCTGATCCTGGAATTTCCATGGATGATGGCGCGGCAGTCACTTACCCCAACGGCTTGTATCTAGCGGTGATGGATCTGGGGAAGCCCAGGGGTATGTACATATCTGCAGACGCACGACCGGTGTCGGGATCAGCGCCGGAGGCGGAGGCGGAAACAGCAGGTGGGATTCGTTGAACGGCCATGGGTCTGCAACGCCAGTTCTCACCGGCCGCCAAGACATAGTTGGGCCATACGCTGTACTGCGATGTACCTACTGTAGTGTGGTGTGCGCAAGTCCGCCAGCCCGAGTACGGACCCCACAGCCTGAAGCCAACCACCAGATGGGCGAATACATACCAAACACCGCCAACAGGCTAGATATCCCGCCGCGTGCAAATCCCAGCCCCACCAGAGGCAACTAGCCGCTTAGTGAGGCTGATACGTAGAGTGGAGGTATGTATAGGAATATGTAACCGGAGGTGGCTTCGAGGTTGGGCTAAGAAGAGCACCATCGCCAGTTGGGTGGTACGGCGCACACTGTCACCTCTCATCACGACTTCTACAATCAGCATATGGATTCAACTAAAAATCGAGCACATACCGGCCTGGGACAAAACGAATGGAGAACCAGGGAATCGAGCCCTAGACCTTCTCAAATCGCACCGCTCTTGTGAAGAGAAAGAGACGGCAATGCAGATGTTATACCACTAAACCAGATCCCCATCCTGAGGGTCATACCGACTGGTGGGATTTTTACAAATATTGCAAATAATATTTGACGCCTTTTCTTGAGTGTTCTCACGTAGCACTGCTTCATAACCATCAGCGCTGCTGTCCATCATCTGAAGCACCGGGCCTCCCACGATTACTGATGTATTCCATAGTCCTAGGACTGCATATATCTGTCGCGTTGCAGAAAATTATGATGCCCAGCATAGTACCCGCAAAGTCAACGCCGGATCCGCAACGGTGACCGTGACACAAGCCATCACTCGCACCTACGCTATATCGGCACCCACCGCCTCCGCCGCGGGCGCCGCCGTAGTGCCGACGGCCTCCTCCCCGAGCCCGGCGACGCCGGCGACCCTGTCGACCCTCCCGCCCAGCGCCCTGACCAACTCGCACCTCGTGTCGCGCGCAAACTCCTCTCCAAAGATCGCCACGTTGACTTCCTGGGAGGTATACCAGCTCGCCCTGTCGCCATTGGCACTGCCCAGGATCGTGATCTCGGCATCGATGATCATGGCTTTGACGTGGCTCTGCACCGCGTCCTCGGCCGGATGGCCCTGTGGAGTGCGGTTCGTCGCGGCGCCGGTGTAGTACCATATCCCCAGCACGCCCTTGGAGACGTGTTGCTGACGTGCAGCGTAGCCGCGACCAGCGCGCATAGACTCGTCGGCCTTGACGAGGGAACGCACGCAGCCCCGGGTAGTTGCGGATGCCGCGGTAGTAACGAGTTGCTCGGCCACCATCATGCCTCGGCAGGTGACGATGTCGACGTTTACGCCGCGGGCGAGGGCGGATACAAGGGCGTGGATGAGGGGCTGCGATGTCAGGTTGGGGGTGTGTAGGTAGATATTGCTTATGGCGTAGTGAAGGGCGTGAAGGATGAACGTATTTTGAGGGGTGCTGGGTGGGGGCGAGGGTGGAGAGGAAGGGAGGCAGAGAGATTGTAGGAGGAGCGAAGGGCGGAAGGATGGGTTACGATGGTGCGGGTGCGGGAGGAAGACGGCTGGGTAGGTTCTTGCTGCCTGTGGAGGTGGTGGGCTAGGGGATGGCGTAGGTGGGAGGGCAGGCGTGTCCGAGTCTGCCCAGATGAGCTGCCAGAATTGAGTGAAGGCGGTGACGATGGGACCAGTGAGGGTTGTGCATTGCTCCAGCCATGTTTCCCAACTAACATTGGCCGAGGGTAGAAACAAGGAGTGGCCGTCGATGATGCAGAACTTGCTGTGGAGGACACTGAACGGGAGAAAGAAGATGCTCTTGACGCTCATCTCCAATCCCAGTAGCTCCTCCGGTCCCGGGAGTCCCATTGTAGTCCACGTGCTCGGCAAGTACGTTTTCCCTTTCGGCGAGCTCGTGTGAAATAACTTCTGCGCCGCGGACGAAGACGAAAAGCCAATCCTGACCGCCACCTTCCTCCCGGCGACATCCGCCAGGGCCCGGTGCGACAAGTCCCGCAGCGCCTCGGCGAGCACCTCGCAGCTTTGTGATTTGGCCCAGAAACATGTGCTGAAGAGGACCGAATGCTTCGCATTGGCTATGGCGGCGGCGATGGACTTCGTCACCGTGAGTCCCGTGCCAACGTGGAATGCGGTTGGTGTGCCCATTGTAAGTAGATCCGCGGGCGGAAGCACGGTTTCGGACAAGTTGTCGCAGGCCACCAGCGTCGTCAGGAAGCCAGTGAGGAGCTCGTAGTGGGCCTCGGAAAGCTTGAGGGCGTGCGAGGATAGTGCCGAAACGTATTTGTCCATCAGTGCGGACACGATGGGGGATGTGCGCGGTTTCGGCCGCATGGCTGGGTGGTGTAGCGAGGCCATCGATTTCAACGCCTGTGCATATGTATACGCTCGCAGCTGTGCGGGCGTGACGGGGAGGTTAAAGACGATAGATGCGACAAACGCGAGTGTCCTCAACAGCTGTGCCTGCCCGCTGCGAGACAAAAGTGGCGACCTAGCTGCGCCGGAAGGAGCAGTCAGCTCCATGTGCACGGACAATATCCAGCGACGTTCCCCAGACTCAGCCTGGAATGGACTAACAACGACGGAGGTAGTTAACGATGGTCGTCGAGATGTGTTGCATGGAATGCGCTGACATGGGCCGACGTCCTCAATCCAGGCGGCTGGTAGCCAGTCCACGTGAGGAAACCGGCCGTGCTCTCGACCTCGATGGTTAGAATATGTAGCTGGCCGGTGGAGTGATATGATATTTCTTCGTTCCTGCCTTGCGCGCTCTAGGACGCGTGGGGGACACGTGAAGCGAATTGACGAGGACGAATCAGGGGGATGTGACGTTGACCGCGTGCCGAGCCACTGGTAACCGCTTCGGGTATTTCCGCAGCAGACACGCCCGTTCGTGTCCAGATCCATCCGCCGCCGTTTAATCGTTATATATATGATTTTGACACCTCTGGGGATCGAATCGAAGCGTCCAGCTACATATGTAGAGCAACTGTCATTAACTAGCTTGTATGTAAGAAGAACCCACGGAAGCGAAGGTGGAAAAAGGACTTCGTTGCCACTGCCTCACCCTGGGGGGGGGGATTCGTATTTGTATCTCCAGAGCGAACCGAGCGAAAAGGAGCACTGAGGTGTTGGTCCGGAAATCCCAAGCAACAAGCACGAGTAACTAAGCACACAATAGTCAAGCAAGAGTTATGAGGTGAATCACCCCATTTCCCGCGCCCCCATCCCCAGTGAAGCCAATTCTTCTCGAACCGCGGCGACCGCAGATTCGCTGCCGGTGTGCGCTCTCGGGCCAGAATTTGATGCAAGCCGCGGAAGCCCGCGTTTAGCCATGGTGAAACATTCTCTGCAGCCGGAGCGAGTGGGACCTGGGGGAGAGAGAATGGGAGTCGCGGAGGGTGAATGGCAGATGGCTCGGAGCGCAGAAGTGCGAACGACCGGAAGCGGGACGCCGAACCGTGAATGGATCCTGGAAAAATCGGTGTGAACAGCGACTGGGAACGGAACGTAGTCTATCTAGGAGCATAATTTGAACTTAAGAGTTTCATTTAGCGGTGGATTGTGGAAAGAACGCAGATGCAAGCGCCTGGAAGTGCTATGTAGATTGGATATATAGAGCACATATGTAGATACGCACCGCCGATGCCCCCGTGGATCCCACCTCAGCCGACCAGGCCAACTGCACGAAGGCTGCATATCGGGGTTAGACAGAGTACCGGAGTTGGGGATCCGGGGAGAGCTGAGGTGCAGACTATCCCCCCAGTGAGGAATTGTGGCCTATTGGAGCAAACATACCTCCAAGAATCCAGGTCAAGGAGGTTCCAAGGATCGATGGAGTGTCCCTGTGGTCAGTTACTCCGAGCACCCTCAATCCAGAGTTTCCAGAAATCTCAACAGACGCCGCCCACACCAACAGAGTGCCTGGGAGAAATCGGTACTGTAGATAATCTACCGTTCCGCTCGTTGTTTTCTAGATGTCAGTACGGTATTCACAAGTCCGCTGAGTTAATACGGTGTCAATGCTACCCCTTGATATTCGTTGCAGTATGTACCTTTATATGGCCATTCTATATCCTACATAACTAAAATATCGCCCCTCGCGTTCGCACTACCAACGATAAAGAAGCTCAGTTCCACTCACGAAGTGTCACTCACATCCCTCGATCCAACGCAACCTATTCGGGCGGCCTAGCTCGATCATAAACTCATCATTTTCTTGGGATAGAATATGATAGAAGCCTCCCAGACCCAGGCTGTCGTAAGGATGCCCATGCTGTCCTTGACAACCTACATCTGCCTTGGTCAGGCATGGTTATAAAGGGAACCGGGATCATCTGTTCTCATCGAGTCGGTGTCCTTGAATAAGTATGACTGCTTCGCTGTTTTATGGCTTCTCGGGCCCTTCAGAGAGTGAAAATTCCTTTCTCTTCCCTCAATTCTAGCTCTCTGAGTCAGGCTCGCCATGATCAGAAATTGGTAATATATAGACTAAACAAAAAAAAAAGACCTACATAGCTCTGGGTCGTTTACCTAAGCAGATACGTACAACATATCTACCCTAATAGCAGAGATGGCACGATGATCCTTCCCGTGTTGCCCATCCCTTCCGCAATACCTCCGCGTCCCAATGTATAAAGCACCCACCGCAATCCCCGTCCTCCCACCACAAAAAAAAAATACGCACCCCGCGCGACAAAAAAAAGTGGAGGACTTGGGAATCGAACCCAAGACCTTCTCAAGTCACCATCAGTGCGAATGAGACGTTATACCCCTAAACCAGACCCCCATGGATGGTAAAGCTGCCTTATAGTTCTTCTAAGCCAAATTCAATGATGGGTGCCAACTAACAAGAGTAGGTGATATCTCATATACACTCCTAGTTCGCTGCAGCAGGCAGCACGTGTGGAGCCCACACACTCACAAAACTCTGTGAGAGCAGACATTAAAGACGATGGCGGTTTCGTAACTTATTTTGTGAAGAGCCAGCATCACTGACTCCTTTTAATGCATGGAACCGAGCACAATTTAATTGACTTCTAGTTTTTTACTGTCTAGGGATATTTTGCTTGGGGACCTTCTCGCCGACCAGATTTTGTAGCTCATCGCTCACGGCGCATCGCGACCTTACAAGGCGGACGTATGTAGCTTTCTCGCACGGTAGCGAAGGGAACCGAGCGAGACGGAGCGTGCCATGTGGCGGGCTACACCCAAAGGTACAACAAACTTGAATTATCCTCCAGCCGATCCTCTTGAGCCGAGCGCGAGGTTATCAGAGGATTATTTTTAGGCTCAGTCTCTCAAAAACACCACTGCTTACAAACAGATCCAGTCACTACATCACATCGTACCGTTCCGTCCCCTTTCGCACCATCGCTCGCTATTGTGCGCCCGCCATATGCGTTGCCATCCAAGCACTGAACGCCATCGGATTCCTGGTCTGGATGAAGACCGTTCCGGGGCCTGTGAACCTACACACCAGTCCCTCCGCAGACGCTATACCGGAGAGCACGCCTCCACTAGCCACACGCTCGATGGTGTACTTCGAGTTCCAGGCAACGAGATGCTCATTATCCACAATGTACTGCTCACCCGGTGCCATCTTTTCATCGTCAGTACTGGACGGGAAGAGGGTGAAGGGGAAGAACTGACATTCTTCTGGATGATTGCGCCAAGCGAGGTGACAAACAGCACTCCCTGCCCGAAGATCTTGTAGACAAATAGTCCCTCGCCTGAAAACATAGCTTTGCCGAGTCCCTGAGTCTTGTAGTCCTTCTGTACACCCTGGGTACACGACAAGAACGCGTCGCGGCCAACATTCCACGTCTGCTGGCCGTCGAGTCTGATCGGGACGATATCACCCAGCGCCGCTGGGGCGAGCAGCAGCTCCCCTGGGCCAGTGTAGGTCGACTGTGTGAAATCACCGCCGGCAATGAGCTTCTTGAAAGAGAATTTCACCTGGCCTTTGAGCGTGACGGAGGGAGACATCGCCACCATCGCGCCAGGCTTGGCCTGGATGGGACATCCGTGCGCGAGCTGGAGTGTTAGGAGCGTGTTGGTGTCTCGGTGATCGATGCGGTAACTGCCACCATTGAAGGTGCCAATTGTGTCCGTGACCGTGTTGTTTCCTTGTGCGGCGGTCTGCTGCGGCACTGGCGGAGGGATGGAGGCGTGCGCAGGATCGAAAGCAGCCTGAGTAACCGGCGAGGGGTGGGATATCGGCGCAGCGCCAGTATTGGGGGGTGGAGGGTACTGGCCTTGTGGGTTCTGTGGGGGGGGCGGATACTGGCCTTGTGGTTGCTGAGGCGGGGGAGGGTAATAGCCTTGCTGCATTGGCTGCTGATGGCCCGGCGTGCCAGGGGGTGGTGAATACTGTTGTTGTTGTTGTTGTTGTTGTTGTTGTTGCTGCTGGCCGTATTGTGCCTTCTCGGGGGGTGCTGGGTGGAGATGTCAGCTTGATACGTGCGCGGGGAGTGTTTCGGTGTAGCTTACGTGGGTAGTAGTTCCCTTGCGGAGGTGGAGGGGATCCGGCGTAGCCTGACATCTTGTGTTTGTATCAAGGTGCTAATTTCGTAGAGCTGCCAACCGATTAGCATTGGTCGTTGCCTTCATTCCACTTCGCTTTGCTACATGTCTATCGAGATGACAATGCACAGCCAAGGAATGGCTGTCTATGGCTGGCTAGGAAGCAATTACCCCGCATAACCCACAGGGATGCACAGGTGGAATGGGAAGACTTACAGAAAGATGTGTTCTGTGATTTCCAGCTGAGAGGCGATTCTATCGTAAACAGAAGGAATCGCGGCTTGGTGGAAGCAGAGAGGTTATGTGAAGATGAGATGAGATGAAGTGAGGAGAAGGGGGAGGAGGGGAGACACGGTGGCTCATAGTACTATATAGCTGTACGACGTGACACGGCGGCTGAGCCAGTCCAGGTGGTTGACTCTGTTTTTTTGGGGTATGGATTCAGCAACTTATCTCGTCTGCGGCATGGTTGCATCAGCCAGCGCCTCACGAAACAACGGTCGGTCCTGCGGGATTAGCCGCATCCATAGCGCGAGTGCTGGCACATGCTGCAAGGCATGGACTAAGTACATAATTCCTCTCCGGGAGTCCGGGACAGCGAGGCACCAACGGCATGGTCACAATGCCGGGTGGTACTATCTACGGTGCGCATGCAGATCCGATATCTCAGTGTGAGAAGAGATCTGCCCGATAAAAACAGAAAATAAAATTTTTGATCTCCACTCTCCCCACCCCCGCCCTGCATTGGAAAGAATTCGCGAAGATCAGTTCTCCTCCCCCAGCCTCTTCAATTCGCCGTTCACGAACGATTCGGCATTGATGAGTTCGGTGCTGCCATAGACCACCTTGCGCTTTATCCCCGCACCATTCTGACTAACTCTTCGGCTCCATTCCTGCAAGTTCCCATACTCCTCCATGTTTCCTCCGCCGACCGCGAACACGACGGCTTCCGCGAAGCCCTGTCGTCTCTGGCCGAACGTAGGACCACCAGCAACCGGGCGTCCGTCAGGGCCCAGCCGGGCGGCACCCATGGGATTGCCAGTAGTACCTCTCGCGGATGACGAGCGCGGGTCAAAAAACAGATAGTTCTCTGTTTTGGCCAACGCTGAGGTAGAGGATGAGGTTGGGTCCATGAGGGACTCAACGATCCTGGTGATTGTAAGATCTTTGTTCACTGGAAGGAAGTTCTTGACACCAGAGATCAAGTTTTCAAAACCACCACCCAGTGCGCCCGCATCTTTCAACCTGTCGGTGAGCTGCGTCGGAGTGGTTAGCAACACTATCACACATATGATCGAGCTACACGAACCCTGTTACTAATGGAGCTGAATCCTCTAAAAAGATCGCCGGTTGTCGTTTGCGCCGTTGCCTGCTGTTGTGAAGGTACCGAAGCCATCATCGTCATTCTAGTAATCTCGCGGACCCTGTACTACAAATTAGTCACCAATTCTGAAAATCCATGATGAATACCGACTTCTTGACATAGGTCAAGGCTGCCATGTCGCAGCCTGCCGCCCGCAATGCAGTTTCGTAATCGTTCATATCGGCTTTACTGGGGTCATTTTCCGAGCTCAGATACCTGCAACTTTAGTTAGCAACCATTCGTCTTGATAGCATAGCAGTAACGCTGTACCATATTATGAAGGCCCTCATCTTGTCTGTAGCGTTTTTCTTTTCAGGATCGTTGATAACTTCCAAGATCTGCGCCTTGTTCTGCCTGGCGATGTTTTCCTCGATCTGGTAGAAATTGTCGAGCTGGCGCTCATTGATTCCTTTCAACAGAGCCGTGGCAATGTTCATGTGCATATCGAGAATCGCCTTCCGATCTCGGAGTTCAGGCAGCTGTGTGATCGCCGCCTTAAGGTGAGCGGCTGAAGCTCCAACGTCGCTACAGATGTGGTCAATACTTGGATCACGTAAAATATATTTGGGTTGTCCAACTGACTTTTGAAGATCCTCCAGAGAGTTAGCTCCGGTCTTTTTCGTGATCTCGGCGACATCCTCCTTGTATTTGGTCAACTCCGCATCGATGTCCTCAGCAACCTGCGGGAAGGGAACACCGGCGTTTTTGGCCCAGAAGAAGTCGTTCGAGTTCAAGTCGTAACTCTTTTTGCTCACTTTGCCTCCGTCTTCCACCGTTTCCACGGTAATTCGATTCAATCGCATGCCTAGCACGTCGTGCACGAGTGCCTGATAGGTCCAGGAGTGCGAGAGCATCGGCACCAAGTCGATGTTACGGTCAACGATGACAAGAACGGGGCGAGTTTGCGAACTGGCCGACGAAGAAGAGTGGGAGGAGAATAGGTTGTTGTCACGAGAGTTCAGAACGTGGTCGCGGAGCTTTCGGTCGAGCTTCTGGGCTATTATCTCAGCGGCGTTGCCTTTGGGGCATCGGATGATGGGAATAGAGCCTGTATCGAAGCGCAGTCAGTAATCAGTCATCCACAGTTGATATCGACCACGGCAAGAAGCTGCACCAAGTGCGGAAAAAGCAAACAGCGAATCCTCACCCATTGTCACCACCACGGAAAACAAGCCTCCTACGACCTTGTCGATGGTATGTTCAATAGCACTATCGGCTGCTTGCGCTGAGTGCAAGGTATAGTAAGCGTCCTTGAGGTGTAAACTGAACAGATCCGGTTCTGAGACCACGAAATTCAGGTATTGATCGTAAACTTGGGCGATCTTCTCCGAGGTATTGCTCTCCGCTGCCAACGCGGCGAAGTCCTCCAGCAAGGGCCTCGGGACTGACGAAAGAAAGTTCACATACGCGGTCTCATAGAGGTTCTTCGACAAGTCCGCGGAGATGGCGGTAATATTCTCGGACGTCGGCTCGACGAGATAGACAACGGGAACATCGGGGATCGGATGGCGGGGCGAATGGAGGTTCAAGTGAATGGTCACGCCGAAATTGCGAAGGTCTTGAACCCGAAGCACTGACGAGATCACATCGCGGCCCAAGTTATCGAAGACCAACACCTTCCATATCGGTTCGCCGTCTTCGTCCAAGAGTGGGATGGAGGCGGGAACGAGGCCATTGGCATCGGGTTCGGGCTTAGGCTGGTCATGATTGAGGTTGAGAATCTTCTCGATCGAGGCTGTAGGGCGCAAAGATCGGTCGGTCAGCGGGATGGGGATTCCCACGGCACTAGGAGAGCAGAGTACACACCTACCTACTTGACGATCTCTTAGAGTGTGGCGATGAGTAGCCATCCTTGGAATCGATCTGTAGCCCTTTCTTGGGATCCGGAACTCGCGGAGAGCAATGGAGCGGGAGTTGGCGAGTGAGGTGGCTTTGGTGGAGAAGTGTTTCCTGTTGTGCGCCGGCGGACAGACAGCTGGGTGTTCTCTCCGTCTGTCCGGAGTATTAGTTCTGTCCTTCGACCCTAGCGGAACTCGGAAGCGAGCGCAATGTGGCTCTGTCTTGTCCGGTACTTCTGCTGTGTCTGTCCGTACGGGAAGTCGGGGGAAGGGTGTCAACGAGAGCACGCAGTGTTCGTGATGGTGTGGATGTTGTTGTCAAGATACAAAGTAGTTGGAGGGTGATCATAGCTTTTGCCAGCCTTGACTATGTAAGCTCCCCCATCATCGTCAGCATCATCGTGTCCCATTCCTGGCGCCATGCCAAGCCAACGTAGTGTCTTGCTGTGCCTTTTCTTCCTCTTCAGCCGTCCTTGCAGTTCCTCCCGCTCTCTCTATCTTCCAACGTTGCGGTGTGCGTGCTGTTGCTGTTCAGCAGCCGCGGATCATTTCAAGTGGCACGGGCAGAGACGGAGCTTCAACCCTCCATCTACCCTCCCCTCTTTCTCTTACCTACACCCAACGTTTCCTCTCCCTTCCGTTCTCGTTCCCCCTTTCCCCAACAACTCCCAACTTTCCTCCACTGCAACGTCTTTTCTGCGCCACAACCATCAAACCGCCATCACCAACCCTCGTACGTCAGATAATTCGCTGCTAGAGCTGTCAGTGACGGCGCCGACGACACCTGGCGGACTGACTCCCGCCTTCTCCTAATCTTCGTTACCAGGGTAAGCAAAAATCGAGCGCGCAAAGAAAAGAAGAAGCGATAGATCGCTGTCCTTGACTCCTGCCGCGCTTCTTCCCGTCATCGTCATCACCATTCACTTGCTTTTTGCCGCACGGGATTTGAATTTCCTTACAGCGTAAGAACCTTTGAAGTTTGGCAATGTTCTCTGTGTGGCGATAGGTTCCTTCTACCTCGTCGAACCAGAAGAGACCTTCGAGAACGGAGAGAGGAACGGACGAAGAACCAGAGCAGAAGTATCCGAAAGACAGGCCGTGACCGACAGAGTCGAAAGACGGGCTGCTCGAGAGAGATCATCGCTCCTCCGTTCATCCCCTTTCCATCATACCGTACCCCTCCCATCCCCACCCCTCACTCCGGCCACTGTTTCCAAGGCTCGGGTCGTCGCCACAGATATGCTGGCCGGCCAGCTTCTGGAAAGGTGGCTCATGACCCCTCCTTGCCCTCAGGCTATTTCTGTCGCCGTGCTCATAGGCAGTCGGGGACGACGACGAAAGGGGAGAAAAAGAAGCAGACAATGGCGGGCGATAGTCTCGCTTTGTCCAGTGCCCCTTGCGTCCATTCATCTGTTCCCTGTTCTCCTCTTCGAGTTGTGCTGTTCTGGTCAGCCGTGTCCTTTTTTTTACCGACAAAGCCACAGACAGCCGCGGACCAGACCACATCCGATCGCAAAGACCCTTAATACCCCAACTGGAATCTGCTGGCCAGTCTGTGGCAAATCGCTCGCTCCGTCTCTTTTTTCTTTTTGCGATCCTTCCGTATGCTCTCATGTCATCCCCCCCCCAGTTTTGCCACGCCCGCTGAAAACTCCAACCGATCTGCGCTCAAACCCACCGCTTCGAGACTAAGGCTAATCTAGAGTGCGAGTCACAGCACAATCTGCAAGCCTCCAAAGAAGGCGAACCTCCAAATCCCAGCCCCAACTGTTTCTTCGTGCTCGAGTCTCGGCGCAACCCTAGCTTACAACTCCTTGTCTTCGGAGCCAAGCCACTCGCCCAGCCAAGCCGAGCCGAGCCACCTCGAAAATTACCCGTGCGACTTCAAATACTTTCTCTTCGCGCTTTCTCCTCACACATCTAAACTTCACGCTCAACCCCAACACGTCGAAGTAGCATCAACGAAAAAGAAAGAAAGCAAGCAACAGTGCATCGCGGTAAGATAAGCACAGGGACAGACAGAAAACCTAAAAGACAAACAACCCAAAAAGACGGACAACTGTGTGTGGGAGGAGAGAGGTCTTGTTCTGCTGTTCCGTACAGAGTTGGCTGTGTTGGCTGTGTTTGGGAAAAGAAGGAACCTTCTTGTCCAAGCTGTCTCCGTTGGCCGTCTCCATGATGTCAAATCTAGGAGACCCTGCGCGTTTACGCTCTGGGGCCCCGGAGGGGATGCAACATCTCGCCGTCTCGCCGTCGGCCACGGCACAGGGTGACTTCGGCAATGGCCTGTACGCGACCCATCACCAACTCCATCACCACAATAGCCAATTCCTCTACGGCAATGGCGACCTTGCCGTCCTCCAATCGTCTCAGTACCCCGCTACGGACCTTTTTGGCCACAGCGATCTCCATTGGCAACCCCAGCACCAGCAGCCCCAACCGCTACAACACCACCAGCAGTCGGTGCAGTTACAATTACAGCAGCAACAGCACCAGAACCAGCCCATGCTTCAGCATCTGCAGCACCATCCGCTCGCTCCTCAGAATTTCCAGCCTCAACAGCAGCAGTTCAATCAGGCGGTCACATCACTGCCGGAACACCACTCTTACCAGCAGTTCGGAAACCAACTAGACTGGCAATCGACCGTCGGTGGTGCTAGTGATTCTGCCACTGCGATCGCTTTCTCGGCCCCACACGAGAATATAAACTTGCCGACTCGCATCTCATCCCCCTTCGTGAACGGCACACTACCTCCTAGCAATGATCGAGTTGCCGCTCAGTCGAATACCTTTCCGCATATAGAGCAACAACAACGGCAACAGCAGCAAAAACAGGACAGTCAGAAGGCCCAGCGCTCGAACCCACAACAACCCCGCACACTTTCTGCTATCTCGCCGAAATTCGCGATGCTTGCCGGTGCTCCAAATGTGAGCGTTCATGATGGCAGTGAATTCCCCGACATTCCCGGTAGGTCTTAATATCGGAAATATTTCCTTCCCGCTTCCAACATATCCGTCCCTCGTAGCAAGGAGCAATCAATCTCCTTCGCATATACCAGTGGTGTCTACAGCAACTAATTTTCCTCCAGGTGGTGGCCAGGCGATTGGTCATCGTGGCGAGTTAGTTACACCGGCATCGCACAGCACTCTCACAAACAAAAAGCCGAGACTCTCTACTCCTGTTTCGGCTCCCTCACCTGCTGCGACAGCTTCGCCGGCTCCGACTGCCCCTGCTCCCGCTCCGGCTTCGACTCCTATCCCCACTCCTGCTCCCTTCCCCGCTGTCAACAACAACAGCAACACTGCTACTGCCACTAAAGCCGCACCGAAACCAGCCGCACCTGCTCCCGGCACTGCTCCTCCAAAGAGCAAGGCACCCACAGACCCTGTGTCGAGAATGAAGTTTCTTCTTACAGAAACCCTCGATGATGAGGAGGGCGATGCCCGTGAGCTCGCTTTGAAAGCATGGGGATTCGTGTCTGATATCAACCCAGAGCAGACCGAAATGGTCGCGAATGCTGTGAGCTCAATCTTGAAAGCTGCTGATGATGAGACACTCGTATGCATGGGCAAGATCCTACAATTCACTATGCGGCTTCGTAAGTGGATCGTTTACGAGCACAACAAAGAAAAGAAGAGCCTTTTAATTCCAAAAATGCTCAAGGTAAGCCTCCGAAAGGCGGCATCGATCGCCTTTTCTCTACACCAGCAATTGCTGATAATCCGGCGCCTAGCTGCTCTCGCAAATCCGTTTACCGCTCGACATGTATGACAAACAACAATGGCAGAAAGTGCTCACTAATATTCATAGAAAATCCGAGCTGGATAAATCCCGAGAGTTCGCCAACCAGATCTTAACTCGCTTTCAACATCTCGAGCGAGAAAGGGCTCGTACTGATCGCGAGACAAAGAAGGCTGCAGGTACTGCAGGTACTAATAATGTCGATAAACAAAAGGCGGCTGCACCTTCTGGGGCGATGAAGAAGGATGCGAGTAGTAGTCTTAATGCTGGTGTCAAGAGGCCCATCGAGGAGGTTGGAAAGGTTCTGACAGCGAGTGCCGCGAAGAAGGTCCTGATTGGCGATGTGCGGAATCCAATGCCAAATTCCAATGCTCCTAAATCTGCGGCGCCCTCTGTGCCCGCAAGAAATGGACCGTCTTCCAACGGTGGTGAAAAGAAGTCCGCAACCATGTCGGGTGTGGCAACATCCACCATCGGCCAATCACCAACAAGTACGACGGCTACGGTTTCCACGAAGAAGCCTCCATCAAGCTCTGGATTTTTCAAATCCTTGAGTAAACCTGCAGAGGCTCCGACAAAGTTCGTGCTCCCTGAATCCCATCCAATGGTTATCCGTCGTATCTACCCAGTCAGGATTGCCGAGGCTAACCACGATCACGTGATTTTAGAGCCCCCGAAAAGAAGACAACCACCCCTGCCCCCTCATCTTCGACTACTTCCTTTACGAGCATATTCGCCCAGCTACAACAGAGACAGAAGGAACAAGATCGCGAGAAGAAGGATGCTGCGAGTAAAGGTGTAGACGCCGGTAAGAGCTCAGACGACGATAAAAAGAAGAAGAAGTCAGTGAAGTGGAGGGCGGGCGACGATCTAGTCAAGGTACAGATCATTGAGTGGGTAGAACCTGAAGGTGATTACTACGGTGGTGGAAGTGGTACGGCCCAATGGGGTGATTCCGCGGGAGAGGGAGAGGCCCTTCGGAATCGTAATTTCATCGAGGAGGAGGAGGATCTGATGGAATGGTACCGGCCGAAGCGTGAGTTCACATTGCTATTTGGTTCCGCTCCAGTGCTAACCCCACTTGACAGCCATTGACCTCGAGTCCCTGTATCGAAGGATACCCAAAGCCAGAGAGAACCCGGAGAGGCGTGGAGGTCAGGTCGCAGTCGACACTGAGGAGGCCAAAGTGCAGAAGCAGCGTGAGCTTGTTACTCTCGCCGCTTTCTACAGCTCACCTCGCGATATTCCTACGTCGCCGATGGAACCGGACGAGAGTGTTACCTTCCCACACGATGCACCTACCGAGATTCCTCTTCCCGACCAAGTGAAATTGTGCCTCGGAATGCCGATCGCTCCCGCTGTACCTGCTCCCGCTGCCGCCACAACCGTACCTGCTGCCATGCCTCAGACAAACGATTTGTCGATGATGTTCTCCGCGCTACAACAGCAGCCGCAGCAGGTTCAGGTCGGTCCGGCTCAGAATATCATGGCTTCGCTTCAGGCGTACGGACAGATGCAGAACCCACAGCAGCAGCAGCAGCCAATGGCAGCTGTTGGATCCCAGTTGGATATCGCATCGCTGATATCAATGATCAACAAACAGGCTCTGCCTACGCAATCCCAGCAGCAACCTAACTTCTTGCAGAACTTCCTTCAGCCACAGCCACAGGCCGGGCAGGATCCGAACGCTGCGGTCGCCAACATTCTTTCACAGGCCGGTCTCCTCTCACAGCTGACCAACGGTCTCAACGGCGGCGGCTCCCAAGCTGGATACCCTACACAGGGATTATATGGACCATTCCCTCAGCAACAGCAACAGCAGCAACAGCAGCAACAGCAGCAACAGCAGCAACCGCCAACAGCCCCTAAGGCGTGGAGTGAAGGTTTTAACCTTCAAGCTGGCCACGTGAACCAGCAGGATGAGCGGAATTCTGCCCGGGATGTCCGTCGCGAACTCCGGGACGCCGTCGGCTGGAGCGACAACGACGCTGTGGAGAATGGTGTGCAGCAGCCGCAACAGCAGCACCAAGGTGGCAAATGGGGTAAAAAGAGCAAGGTACGTCGATGCTTCTGGTAATCAGGGAAAATAATAATCAAGCTAACGGCCGCAACAGAAGGATAAGAAAAAGAACCGAGCGGATGATAAGAACTCCTTCTGTCTTTTCTATCAAAAAGGCAACTGCAAGCATGGCGACGGTTGCAGGTTCTCCCACGATCCCTCTGTCGGCGCTGGTGGTAACACCGGTTCAAGCGGAGCTGCTGTTGGCAATGGGAACAACAACCACAGCAACAGCAATAGCAGCGGGGGAGGAAACGGTGGCGGAAATAACGGCGGAGGTGGTGGTGGCTGGAAGTCCAAGAAGCGCCACGGCGGCCATGTCTCTCGTGGCGTCGACCAGGGCGCAAGTGCCAGCGCCGTTGGATGGCCGGGTGCCGGAGAACTGGAGTACTAACGGGTGAAAAGAAAAAGTGTGGGCGTTTTTTTGTCTGTTTTTTCGTTTCATCTTAATTCCAATGATTTTTGTGATTGACAGATGGCAGTTTTTTTTGTATGATTTTTCTTCGGGGTTGTTTATGATCATTTTATGTTTGTTTGGTCTGTGTTTATAGAGAGGGAATTGGGCTGTGTGTAGCATATTCCGTTGTTTCTTTTGGGTGGCTCTTGTCTTGTGCTTTTTCACTTTGCGAAGGCGTCTCGATTTGGTTTTTTTTTGTTCATCTTTGCTTCCAGGATCGGACCGGAGTGGACTGCTGGGAATGGAACAGGAATGGGAATAGGGATGGGAATGGGACTGGTATGAATATGGGACTGGGGAACTGCATTCATGTTTTTTTGTAGTTGGGATGTTGGACAGGGATGGGGATGGGACATATGCAGTGATGGGTTGGGGGCCGACGAAGGGGGAAATAATATCATTTTGCTGGTGGGATTCGAGTCATGAGGCTTCTCTGCTTTGCTTCTCCCTCTCCCGCGATGTGATGTTGGTGTTGGCAGGTGTATATTTCCATGGCAGGGGGGAGATGGTGGGCATGTTGGTCTCGCTCATCATCGCTTCGATGTACATACGTATAAAAGTTACTGATGAGCAAGCAACTCTAACTTTCAATCTATGGATTTCAAGGGTAATTGGTTAGATAGAAAATACCGACCGAATTACTGTCCCGGCGAGCCCACCTTTGTCCTTCGGGATCTCAGGCGGAGTGGACATATATGTCTATTCCACCAGGGAGACAGAACAATGAAGCGTGCTTACTCTCGGATGTAGCTTTTCGACGAAATATTTCTTAGACATTATCGAACCCCCGCGGCCCGCCCGCTCACACGGCCAAGCAGTTGCCGAATCGACATTCGATTCCCCCGGATATCTATCTATATAGCCAGTCTATATACTCGTACATAGAGGGCAGGGTCTGCCAATAAAAGTAAATCGTACTCGCTGATCATTAAGTCTCTTTCCCGCGATTCTCCCTCACACACACATAGTTACACACGTTTTGCTATGCCGCTTCACCACCACCACCAAAATCCAGACTCGCAAGGTACCATTGCTGGTATCTTTTCTCGTGCTCAAGGGCGAGCAATACTTCTTTGTCCTCAACGGGGAGTGCTAGTATAGCCGTTCTTTCCGAGAGCTTCGTAGTAGTAGTGGTCGTATTCGTAGTATTAGGCCAACTCTTGGACGACGGACCTAGGCGTGTGATGGAGGCTAGTATCTGACTGTCGTCTTCCAGATTCGCGAACTGGGCGTGCCAAGACCAGTAGCGGCGGGCGTAGTCAAGGAGTGGGAACGGGTATGGCAGTTTTTCTTGCTCCCCCCGGGCCTCGAGTTCGAGCAGCGAGACGCAGACGAGAGTTAGGATTCGATGCGACTCCACCGGGTGGAAGGAGTGCTTCCATTGGCTCTGCGTTTGCGCAGGCGAGATGGTGGCTACCGGGTGGCAGAGGAAATCCTTGGCGGTCTGGTGGACGAGGTACACTCGAGAATCGATGATCCGCACGAAATGGCTGCAGAGCTGCCTGATCATTTGCGATATATCCGGCAGTAAACGGATGTCCGCGATTCTGTTCGAAGGTTTGATGACGAACGCCGTGTTCAGCTCTTCCAGCGTGAGGGGCGACTTGGCTGCCAGTATTATGTGCAGTAGCCTCCATGTGTCGGAGGCGTTGGGGCTGAGAGATAGGATCTTCTCGTAGACCGCGTCGAGGTTCATGGGGGGCTTGTCCAAGACGGTCCGGAGTGCTTCTGCGGAGTCTCGTGCGCAGGTGTCCTCTATTAGGCGAAGGACAAGGTCGACATAAAGAAAATTCCCTTGGGCGTTACGAACAAGTTTGTCCTCGATCTCGGTCCTCGCCGAGTCGTCGAGTCCCCGGAACTTGGCAACGTCCTCCCCTATCCTGGATCTGACGAGTGCCGCAATATCTTTCCTCGTAGCTTCGACCTCCGCCTTGAGCCGGATCTTCGGGAAGGAGAAGAAATGCTTCTCGATCGTGCGGGATGGGCGGCTCGTCACGACGAATTTCAGCGACCGGGGTCCTGCCGCGATCGTGTACCATTTCTCGATGGATTCGATCAATTCCACCTGCGACGCTTCTTCGCACTCGTCCATTCCGTCCAAGATGCAGAGAACGTCGCCACACTGCGGATCGTTGGAAGCGTCCAAGAGGATATTCCACAGCGCGGGAAAATTCTCAGAGAACCGTTCACCCTTCTGGGACTGGGCGAGAGCGTGTCGGATTAGCTGGGGATTGGCCGTGAACAGCTGGTGGAGTATAGTGCACATGGCCCGATCCGCGCTCCTTCGCTGGTCGTCATCGTCCTTGAAGAAGAAGTAACAGCAGACCGGCGTTCCGGGAAACTCTCCATCTCCATCTCCACCGCGGCGAAGCTCGTCGATCAGGAACGACGCAAGCGTGGACTTTCCACACCCAGGGTAGCCGGAAAGCCACAGGAAGCTGGCCTTCTGTGGGAGACTCAGCCATCTCCGGTATGACTGGTGGCGCAGGATCCATTCACATGTTCCCGATGCCCGAGATGATGCGTTCCGCGAGTGATGGCCGGCGTGATCGGAGATGCACAGTTCCTTCATGATGCCCTCAGATTCCTCTTCGGAGAGGGACTTATCCTGTTTCCTTGTCAGACACTACCTAAATACTAGTAAGGGGGGATATATACCGCAGATACTCCTTGCGATCCTTCTGGAGCCCCCCTCCGGACAGGACCAGACTCCCGAGAGCTATCATGATCCTGGTGCTGCTCGCAAACGCGGTCGTCACGTTGCTTCGAGTTCCGTAGCCTCTTTAGCCACCGCATCTTTACCAAGAGACTGACCGTGATCGATCAAGCGTGTATAACAGTAGGTGTGGGCCCTTCCTTGGAGTATGTAGGGAAACGATGGGCTCCCTCGAAGCAGAGATATATGTATGGGTATGTATGGCGATGGCTGAGAGGGTTCTATATACATAGCACCACGTTGCCCGGAGCCACATCGTCAGCACTGTCTCGGAGCCGATCCGCCGACGTTGACTGGCCCATCAATGCCCCTCTTGCATCCAGGGCCACGCGTCGTGCATGAAGGGGGAGGACAGCGCAGAATCTGATTCGCCGAATAATGAACCGACTGATCGAGATAAACTGGGTGGTGATTCAGCCGTACGAACTTCTATGGTGAGTATAGCTGGTATCGTGAGGATAGGGGACTGGAGTGATGGTAGGAGATAGAAACCCGACACTGCCGTGTTTACACCAAGCTGCAGTCTGCTATGTAACTAGGTATTATCGCATTGGCGGACGGATAGCCCCCATTTTTGTGGGTTGAGCTTTTGAGCTACATGGAAATAGGTACTTACATAGTATCTAAGTATGTAGGTAGCATAACTAATGACAATTAAATAGCCAAAAACAATCAACAACGACACGAACCCCCTCGTTCCTAGTACTACACACAGATACGCATACAAACATGGGTATATTTTGACCATGCAAACTATCAGTCGAAGTCACACACTAAACATCAAATATCCTTCCGCCCGTTCCCTGGTCGTCCCACTTCCCCTGGCCCTGGTCACGAACCTTCCAGTACTCTCCGCCGTCCACGGTCTCTTCGCCCTTGATACGCCACACCTCTTCATCTGCGTACTCACGCACCTTGGTGAACCAGCGGGGAGTCCAGGCTTCGCCGGCCTCTTCCATCTCCTTCCTCCTAGCCCGCTGCGCCTCTTCAAGGCGGCCCTTGATCTCCTCGGCATCGTCGAGATCGCCGTTCTCGACCATTCGCTGGTCGGGGCGGAGACGCGAGTCAGTGGGGGGGAGACGGTCCTTCTCGATGGCTGTGACTTCGTTGAGTTGAGCTGCAAATCGTGTGAAGCCGTAACGCGCTGGAGCACCATCGACAACGGGGCCCACATGCCATACCTCGCGCGGTGGCTCGGCAGAGTCTATATCGGAGAGGGCGAGACTCTCAGTCCACTTTCCGGCCAGGGAGGTAGGGTATGGGGAGCCATTCGCATTGAAGGCTTGGATTGAGACTTCTTCAGAGCGGCCTGCGAACATCCCTTTGTTCTGTTTGAACATCACCACCGCCTTTTCGCCGGTCGTCTCGTTGTGTACATGCATGTGGCCTGTGGGTTCGACGTACTTCTCGCCGGCAATGATATTGCGCAAGAAGCTGGTTGCTACCATGTAGGAGTACCGGTCATTGGTGGACGGGATATAGATGCGCACGCGGCCGGCGGTAATGAGCTCTGCGGACTTACCCCAGAATTTTTGGGTGGGCTGGGGTGACTGGGAGAAGGTCCAGAGCGCGGAATCTGCGTGGCACGCCATGACGACGGGGCGGTGGCATACCTTCTCCGCAATGAAACGGAAGCCTTTATCTTCGCGCACCAGTTCAAAGGTCTCACCGAGCATCGGATTGAAAGGCTTGCGGATGGCGCGCTCCTTGATGCGAGCATTCGAGAACGAGCTGACGGCAAAGGCAGCAACGAGAAGAATACGCTCCCCGGTCCCCGCGGGCGCCGTGACAGCCTGGTCTAGCAGCTCGGAGTACTCGAGTTGTTCCGATACGCGCTGAAGGAGGGAGAGCGGTTCGTTCGCGGAAACGGGCATGGCAATCGTCGACAGATCCTTCCCTACATTCTTTCTCAGGAAACCGATCAAGCTGGGTGGCAGCTGTTTAGCCTCGGGCGCTGTCGTCCGCCGATTGACAAGCTCGAGAGGCAATGGCTTGAGCTCCCTCTTTTCGTTACTCGGTCCTTTGGGAGCATGCTCGAGGCTACCCGGTGTCACCTGCGGTGCCTCACCGAAGCTGCCGTCGTCCTCCGGATCACTCTCCTCATCATCCGTCGCTTCATCCTCTGCCGCACTCTCCCCTTCCCGTCGATCATCGTCTTCATCGTTGTTCAACATCACGACCCGGTCCCTATCGTCCAATGCATCTTCCGCGTCAAAGAATTCGTCGCTCGCGGTGGACTCCATACTCATCCGTGATGGTCGCTCATGCAGAGGCTGATGGGTGCTCGCTCTATGATGCAGCCATCTCCTCTGCTTGTTCTCCTGCACGAGGGTTGAGAAGTCAGAAACGACAGAGTCGAGATCCGTCAACAATGCATGAAGGTTGAGGCTGATGTCATGGTGTCCGCCGACTGGTGGGGAGAACGGCCGTGCGACAGCACCCACGACCGTGGAACCAAGAATTCCCACTGCTTGGCCGGCAGATTTCCGGTTCTCCCGATTTGCCGATGCTAATGTTGGAACGGACGACGGTACAGACGCCTTGCGTTTCCAGAACCCTCGCTTCGCAGCGGCGACAGCAGCCTTGTCCTCCTGGGAAGCGACAGACGTGGTGGAGGATGTGGCCTCCGATCCCACCATGCCGGTGAGCGTCGGTGCTTCCGCAGCCTGGTACGCTAGACGTCTAACGGCATCACGAACCCCGGCGACTCGGCCAACCAGGGCTTCCACGCCAGCCCAATCCCGTTCCTCCGTGATAACATGTCGGCTGTCAACGGCTCCCAGCTCGGAGTGATCATCTGGAGGGTGCAGTGAAGCTCTACCCCCGGTGCTTGCCTTCGCGGCTTCGGTTGCCGCACGCTCAAGCGCAGTCTTCCACGTCTCCCAGTCCTTGTCGTTGTTGGCCCTGAGATGCCACACTTCGGCACCAGAATCGATGCAGATCTGTCTATCTTTCTGACTCGCACTGATCGCAGCCAACGATAGCGGAATCGCACCCCGCAGCGCAGAGGACTCCCGGTTGAGGTAGTAGGACAACGTCGAGCTGGTGAAATCCAGCGAGAAGTAGCGACGAGCGTAGCCCTGGTGCCGCTTGCGCTTGCGCTTCTTCAAGACACCGGTCTGGAATCCCACTGGCGTCGAGAGTTCATCACGGTTTCCATCGTGGTGGCTATAAATGGACAGCGTTTCTGCGGAGCGGGCCGATGGGCCAAGTGTGTTTCGAGGCATCGTGTGAGATAGAGTTGTACCGTCGGCATGATGAAGTGCGTGCGATGCAGGAGGAGGTTGGTTGGAGGGGTAGGTGAGCAAAACGAATGTCGCCGTCTTTGCAAGCTGTTTCGAGAACGTATTGTCGAAGACCTGCGCACATCCAGCTGAGCTTCCGTAGTTCCACATCGCAACAGGATCTGTATATATACCAACGCAAACATTCCTCCCTGCCCCTTCACTTGGTAGGTACCCGTAGTGACCTTCTCAGCCTCACACTTGCCGTGCCAGTAGACATCCAGCAATCCCGCCGCACGGATTTTGTCGATGGCATCACTCTGGCCATTCCCAGCTCTCGACGGTCTCCTGTCCCTGATGGTAGAAGCGGACGACTCTTCGGAACGAGCTGTGGAAGGCGGATGTATCGATGTCGCGGATGAGGAATTGCTGCCTGGGTGCCTAAACAGTCCAAAGTTCCTACGCACCAAGAAGCTGTTAAGAACCAGCGCACGCCAAGTCAAATCATCTCCCCTCTCTTACAATGACTTCTTGTGAGGTTTGATCGACCAGTGGATGGTGTTGCCATATGCACATTCAACCCATCGAATGATGTAGGACTTCATGTATACAACCCCCTGGATCAGCGCTGTATTCTCAAGACTGAAGCGCGGTGGCGGAGGGCGACAGGATGTCGTTCGTTCAACTCACCCTGCTGGGAACCTCAAGTTGTTCCATAGCCATGTTGACTTACTTGCTTGGTGTAGCTTTCCGACCGGGACGAGAGGATGGAGACGATGCTGGGTCCCGAGCGAGCAGAACGGGCTGGGCCAAATTGGACTGATCCGACGAGAAGGCGAGAAATGGATGCGACTTTGGTGTGGAGAGTTTGGTTCGTGTAACTGTCGGCGTGTCAACCCACGTTTATCTCTCCCTTCGACGTAAGCTTCCAAAGGACAGGGCTAAACATACGACGGCACGGGATGCGGATACCCGAGTTCAGGGTGCTTTAAGGTACTATGTAGTTAGCCGGGCGGAATTGGCGAGTGCGGCACGGGAGCTTGGTACGGAATGTTGGACCAAACAAACACCTTCAATTAGATACGAGGACGCACTCTCGCGACGACGGCTCCCTCCGTGCCGCTACATACTTTGTAGCAAGAGAATACATAATCGGCTACTGCCCGTGTCTATCAATCTTGACTCCTTGCCGTCTGTCTTGGAAACCATACATACCTTGCGGTAGATAACCATGTCCTCATTTTTCACCTTGCCATGCCGCTGCACCAAGATAATCGTCGAAATTATGAAGATGCTATCGGCACTAACTAACTATCCCCTACGGCCGCACATCTGAATACAACTGACCGGAACCAGATGGTTACCGCACGGTACTCCAGGATGGTACGATTCCTTCGAGCGGAACAAAGCCTAGATTCCGCTTGCTGGTTTCTGGTGTCTTGTTATGCGGTGGTTTTTTTTCGGTAATCATACGAGCTAGTTATACGGTAGTGAAGACGTAGGTAGACACGAATTCAACGCGAATGCGAGCGTCTCGTCAACGACACGAGTACGATCACGCATAGAACCGCACCCAATGAGAATCCTGAGGCTGTTGTTCCGGTAAGTTCCAACAGAAGCTACCTCTCGAAGTCCGGATCTGGTGCCAGAACGGTCCAATGATCATCCGGCTGCTTTATTAGCATATCTATTCTAAACGGCCCAACCGCCCCAGATTCCCCTCACTCCGTTGCTCACCACCACCCAGTCTCCGGCCTTCACCTCCTCCGTCGTGAGAACCCCCTCTCTTGCCAGTCCCCTCTCCAGAATCCACCTCCTCGTGGTCCCTCGCTGTCCGCCACTCCTAACAACGGGCGTGAGCCATCCCTCACCATTCTTCCTCACATGCACACTTGTCAGACTCCCCTCCATAAGCTCCCTCCCCTCGTTCCACAGCAGCACCTCCTTCCTCTGCGCAAAGTCGTTTATCCACGCCCGCCTTCTCGCGTCATCGTACATCTTCCTAGCCGTAGTTTTGAACGACGTAAACTCTGACGGAGTAGTCGCCTCCTGATCTAAGACGATGGTCCAGTCGTCGTCCGCGCGCTCGGCCGGCGGTGACGGGAGGGCATCTGGATAGAGCTGCGATATCGACACTGCCGGTGTAGGCCCAGTCTCGACGGTAAACTCTCCGGACCGTGTGAGGACCGCTTTCAACTATCCGTCGTAATTCGTCAGCACGAAATCGCCCCATCCAGTGGTGCGGGCCCCCAAGCTCACCCTTAATTGGCCTTCCTTGCCTCCTGGGTGTGCATCGACTGCTTCCTGCAACCGCTGGACAAACGCTGGGAGCGAACGGAGCAGGGATATCGCGACAGGTGGGTACGAGAAGTTCTCCGCCGCTTGTAGCATACGGTCGCGATGGTGCGAGAGGAGATAGAAGGGTGTTGGCTGGTCCAGGGAAGACGCGGCCGTGTTGGCGAGGCAGTGCAGGAGCTGCGGGTCGTAGCGAAGGGAGGTGAAGACCGAGAAATCACTCTCCCCCGAGGGAGACGATGGTGACGACATTTGGCTGCAGATGTTGTATGGACTGTCATGGTGGGGTCGTTCATGATTCAGCAACGGTCAGCGCTAGTTCGAGAAGGCTTCATAGATATCACTCGTGCGGATAGACCCCCCGAGATGATCAAACTTGATATCCAAGGTCCAAGAAGTGCACCACTCCAAGACCTCAAAGCACATACTAGAAGTACTGCTTCTAGCCGTTCTTATTATCATGATCTTGATACACACAAATCTCGTAAAGTTAGACCGTGTGGTATAATGTGACCTTTCCGAAGCAACGAGCCTCCTTTCTACACTATCGACAACACCCTCTATCTCTTGAGGACAATTCCATCCACACGGCCAATAGGCTTTCATGGTGACAGCTAAAACAGATTCAACATACATCTCTCAGGCTACAGACTCTGTGTGGTTCGCCACACTACGACTCCTTCCAATCCCCCTTCCATGACGCATTCTCGACTCGACAATGTCACCCACAGTGGTAATTATGCCCGCACACCCAGAAGGCAATCGATCGTCTTCGAGCCATGGAGGACACGTCCTCAGCACGGGCCTGCAGGACAAGGCTCGACAAACTCAGCCCAAGGGCAAGTATCTCCCGGCCCCGACTCCCACGGTCGAGACAACTACGGTGATTCCCGTCCACGAGATGTGGACGTACAAGATCGGCTTGAGGAAGAGTATTTCCCGGCTCCAGGAAACAAAAGGATCCGGTAAGATTTAACCATTAACTCTTTTTAAGATCATGCTGATTGGGTTTTCGTAGGCTTCTCTCTGACCGTCCTCCTCCCCGAGCAGGAATAGCGGTGAAGCCTGAATTGATCTTTCCCCCCCAAAACTTTACTCCCTTTTGTGACATCGTGATTAACTCTCCCGTAGTAACAAACGCATACATTCGTCGCTTATAAGTTTGCAGACTACCTTCTTTAGGGCCCATTGACTGGTTACAATCTACTGTGCTCCACCCTCCCCTCCTCTTTACGCCCGCCGCGATACCCTCCGCCAGCCCGCCGCAACCGGCAACGCCTCTTCCTACCTTTTTCACCAGCGGCATCGACTTATCCTACTCAAAGCCACTGCCCATAGTACGCTCGACAACCCGGAGGTCACGCACAAGGTTCTCCGGGACCTTGAGGCCGAGCTCGGTGCCCGCCCGCCGGGCTTTCTCGTAGAATGCCGAGATATCGCCTGCGAAAACTCTCGCTCCACCAGCAAGTATATAGGTTCTCTCAGGAAGCGGAAAAGCCACAAGACGTATACACGAACTCGGTATATTCTGGAGCGTGGTGTAGGTGGCGGGAGTAACTATCTCCATGGAAGGATGAGGCAAATGTTCCAGTCCGGTCGGGGGGGGAGAATGTCAAGGAGACCGTTTGTGGCGTAGGTAGGATTAGACGTACGTAACGTCACCCAGAGGGAGACGGGGAATACCAGTAGCAGCTTTGGGAGACCCGCGGTCGGGTTAGGAATCGCGGAAACGGAGTCGGGTTAAGGGGCTGAGACTAAGGTTTTCTGGGGATGTTAGCAGTTGTGGGAAGTAGTGTGGCTGGAGAGATGTATACCTCTAGCTGTTTGGCGCAATCTTGGGTTAAACCCTATCTCGCCGCAGAGGTACTGGTACCCGCGTGCGGCTTGCACCAGCTGCGAGGGGAACGGGGCTTCAGGCGCAAGCGTGTAATCCAGGGCGGAGATGGAAATGCGCTGTAGCAGGGCTTCTGCTAGGCAGATGTGATACACAAGGAAGTGGCCGGGCGGGAGATGGAGTACACCGCCGTGGGAGTAGCACAACATTCGGCCGTCGACGTTTGGTTCGGTAAGTGAATTCTGCAAGATCCAGTAAATGAGCATGTTTGCGCGCCGGACGGGTTGGTATAGATGCTGCCGTTGTAGCTACGACGTGCCCAGGACCATGGAAGCTGCCCATCTTGCGGCTTGAGAGGATGGCAGTTATTCTGGTGGTTTATCAGAGCTATATTAATAAGAAAGGGAGATGGACGGACGTCCGCAAAGCACCTACTTAAGTGCTCTCCGATCACAGCTGGGTGGCAGGCTTGTAGGCCCAATTCCTAACTGGCGTCGAAGGTTCACCTTCGACACCGTGATACCTATTGCCTGGTTAGTCGTCTAACGTCTATCGCATGCAACCTATCTAGATCATGGCGATAAAGCCGTCTACCGCCTATACACAATAGTTCTGACCCACTACTCACCGTACAAATACAGCGGAAGGGACTTGAAGGAAAGTCTCTCCGAGAATGTGAGCTGCCCATGATTGAGGTTGTCCCGAATTTCAAAATATCTCCCTATCCCATTTTGCAATGAACTGGCGTAGTGTAAAATATGAAGACCCGGAAAAAGGAACGCGAGTGGTGGTGATTTCATCTCAAGACCGGAGCTAGACGGGCCGACCTCATTCCGAGGTATCGTTGACGCCCAGTACAGCAGCTTCTTCCATTCGGTAGTGGTTCCACTGCCTGAACCGCAAATAATCTGATAACTAAAATAGCAACTGACTCCTGACATAAATAGGTATGTGCATAAGTACATAATGAATGCGTGAATTCCCCCAAAGCTACCTCAATTGAGCCAACGCATCCAGAAGGGCCAAGGCACCTAGCAACGCAGTATTCCCTAAATGCTTCACTCCATGGCCGGCTCATGAAGGCACTAAAGTGTGAGACCGAAGGTAGGAACTACAAATTCGTCGGATTGCTCCACGAAACTCCGCTATGCAAGAAGACAACGAACAACTAATATCTAGTTCAGCACACGTTCTCACTCGGTCTGTATAGCCATATTCGTCATCCATGACAGTTGAGATCAACTCTGTGAACCTATCATCAGCTTAAAGCGCAGTGCTGCGAAAGGGTTTGGGTAACATACCTACAATTGCAGTGGCCACTGCTGATTCTGATAATACAATACTCTGCTCATAACAATGTGTAGGAAACCGATGCACGAATAGGAGAACCGGCCCGGATCCAGAAGAATGCACAAAATAATTTATACGAATGCCTAATCCGTCTTCATCTCGCCCTCCGTCGCCGTCTGCGTGTCGGTCGGCGGCAGCGGAGCAGTGATCTCCATGGCTTCCACCACAATATTGGAAGCACTTTCGGGGGCATTTTCGGCAAAACTTCCGGTAGCACCGCCGGTAGCGCTTCCGGTGACGTCTGCCGTACTCCTGCCACCCCACTCGGTCCAGTTCCGCTCGAATTTCCATAGCCTCTCATCTTCAGGGAGAGATATGCATGTCATCGCAGCGGGTAGACAAGGGGATGAACCCGGCCAATTCCCTAGGTAGAATCTGGGGCACGGAGAGGCTGCGGCGGATGTGGGTCTTGTGATGTATAGCGCTTCGAATACTGCTTTATTGGGTATCAGTTTTATGTGATGTGGAAATAGTTCAAATGGACAAACCAAGTGTCGAAGTTCTCGTAAGATCAACGGATTCTTCCTCGATTCGGAAAAGATGGCTCGCCCCGTCCCCACCTCCCAAGGTTGTGTCCGTCGAAGATCGTTTGTGATACGCTGGACTGGGCTTGGAGGTGTGTCCCGATCGACTGACTACAAGCAGCTTGTCAGCGGGATCATGCCTGCTCGGAGCCCGAACGTACCTGAGGACATAGAAGAACGAGCGGACCGATCCTTACTATCGCCAACCATTTTGATATCGCCCGTTTCTTCACCATCACCAGCTCGACAGCCACGGCAGCTAGCACAAAAGCTCACCAGGAACAATACCACGATCAAAGTAACGACAAGCGTCGAACAGGAAAGCACCAAGAGGTATACCCGTGTGCTGGATCCTTTGAGCTTCGGGAGGTAAGAGATTCCGAACAAGCAACCGGAGAGAATAAAAAGGAGGACTAGGATGCCATAACAAGCGTTCTTCTCCCGCCTGCATGAGAGCCTCTTGTGCTGTGGGGTATGGGCCATTGAGAAGGGGATTGTATAGCTATGCTGCCACGGACGACTTGAACAGAGAAGGAGGATGTAGATGTTGACGTGGAGATGAAGGTAACGTTGAAGGTGGAGACGACGAAGATAGAGGGGGGTGTAATGGTAGTGCTGGCTGGCTGTTTAAGGCTACAATGGAGCCGGGTTGGACCAATTTATATGCTCAAAGCCTAACCCCGTGCATCGCCACGCGTTTGGTACCTTTGACTGTGCTGCTCGCAATATAAATGGAATCTACTACAGTACATCACTCTTGAATGATAGTAAATTAAATTCTTGAAGATTCTACCATCAAATTTTTGGTCAATGTGGGTAGCGGAAGATATCTGACCTCAGGAGCGTTCGCCGTTAGCGATTACAGGGTATCAGCTATGATACCCCGCAACAGCCTTTATGTCAATCGAGACCCCTGAGTTCTTTTCAATTCGGTCCTCACCATCATTCTTACTTCTTCCGCAGTCAGGCCTTCACTCGCCATGAAGCACCTTCCGATCATCAACGTTGTCGCCACGTCTCCCGAGTCAACCCAGACCTTCCCGTTCCTACCAATAGCACACTCAAAAGCTATACTCCTTCCCAATTCTTCAAGCAGCTCAACACCACTTCCACCTTCCCACTTCTCCCCCGCCCTCATAGCAGCCTGCTGCATCTTTTTCCCGTCTCCCAACAAGCGCCTAGCAAGCCCAAGGCTGATCGAAAAAATCATTCCGCCCTTCAGTTCTCCGAAGCCGGAGCCCTTTCCCGTCTCGGCATCGTAACATTCTAGCTCCGGGTCCATGTGCTTGTTTGCCAGCGAGACACGCGCATAAACCGTGCTACCGGGTGATAGGATGGGCCGTGTCTTCTTCGTAGCGTTCGGGAAAGCGAGCTGCGGAAGCGTAGCCTGTACGCTGGAGGGTGCTGGTGAGGTCGAAGAAGGAATGGCGCAGATATAGACGTCGCTCGAACAACGGAGGACGGTTGCTACAACTGCATCTTGGGAGCAGGGGATGTACTATCACCTGTTAGCGGATGTATGGAGAATCATACCGCGGGGGCTAATACGCGGCGGGAGTTGTTTTCTATCCAAAGCACATGTTTCCGTGCATCAACCACCAGCTCGCCAGCTTTGTGAGCGGTAATGGTGGTCGGCGGAGTATGGATGAGACCAGGGCCGAGCTTGAGGGTGGCATTGGCTTTCTGCGGTGCTGGAAGGCCGGTTACCGCGTCGCCAGGGAAAAGGAGGGGCATGATTTTGGGTTTCGAGGTTTGTGGTGGATTATGAAGTCGCGACGAACGAAGGCTGAAAGCGCGGCGGCATGTAGATACCAGCTTGGCCTAGTCACCCTAGTCTTAGTTAGTCGTGCGGCTCTCATCCCCAACACTTAACTATGTAAAGGCTTGGCCATGATGCTCTGTCCAGAAATATTGCCATGTCGCAGTAACTACTATCCGACCCAAGTTTCGGTGCCGGCCTTCAAAAATTCAAGCCGAACACCCACCGGGGGAGGCATACCACTCCTCCGGATAGGTACTACGGAGGGTACATTCCACTATCCACTTTACAGTAGCCCTCTAGGTATGTCCTTGATTTCCCCCGGGGTGGGTTTTTTGAGGTAAATGGTGTAGCGTGAGGTACTCGATGCCACTATCTGCGCTCCGCTCATACATGTCCAGCTTTGAAACCTGCGCTAAAGATCGAATCTCAAGATCCAACCAACAGTTTTTCGAGCCTAATAATAATACGGCTGTTCGTGGTTACTGGCTAGCATTCTCTAGCCGCGCGGTTTCCTGATCCCCGCGATGTCTTCAGTCGCATAGGGCCTAGCCGGTTGTTGGCGCCGGGCGCTTCTTGTGCTTCCATATTCAACAATCAAGCTGTATATGTACCCGGCGCCGAGTCATTTCGTCCACTCGGATAGGTCTGGCTGATGGGCAAAACAGAAGCCCTTCTGAACAAACTTGATCTCGGATGTTTCTGAGGGTCTGATATCGAAAAGTGCATATAAAACGTTCGCTGGGCCATGAAGAATCGACCTCCGAAACCAATCTGCTACACGGATGCTTCTCCCGGGTGTCGTCTGTAGGAGTGTCTCGAACGAGGCTTGAGTTGTATGTTCCCATGTTTCAGATGTCGTTCTCTCCTACTTTAGGTACCTACATAGTAACAACGGAACCCCAAGGACCGAGAGTATGTAAAACATCGCCATCCCGTCCGAATATATGTACTGCTAACCGTAATTCCTTTGATACCACCTCCCACCGCCATACCAGGGGGCATGACTTCAAGCACACGACTCAACACAGAGGCAAATGTTGGGTTGTCAACCCAAGGGCTAGCTTGTTGCCTAATTTCTTTGGGGGCAAACTTTCCAAGATTACTGTTCGCCCCATGTGGTTCGGAAGTCTAAGTCTGATTCTTCGATATAGCCCTTTGGGGCCTTCAGACTGTGCTTTCCGGTCTGGGACATGAGCCCACCTTTGGTCGCCATACCGATAGAGTGACCGTATATGATTGAGTACACACATCCGCAGCACGCCGAGTGCAAGAAGCCACGTAATGTTGTCATGCAGGTCTGCATACCGAGCTGAACATATCCATCAGCTTCTTCTTGCATATCGCCGCGCGTGTTGCGGGTACATAGGGCATGCTTACGTGCACGTGTGGTTGTCCTGGATGCCTAGCACACAAAAGAAAGGAAACAACCTTCCATTCGCCGGGCGCCAGATAGATGAACTCTCCAAACATTTGTCACGAAGCGGGGGCCGATAAAGCCGTTTGCGCGTCTCATTATGTGAACGCCTCCTATATGTAGGCACTGTCCGCAAGAGCCTGGTCCTCCGTGCACGTATGCATTCAACCGGCCCCGAACACACGCCCGCGTTCCGGCGATGGTCGAGGCTGCAAGGCATCCTATCGAGGCCTTGGGCCCAAGGCTCGAGGGTGAGGATGACAGTATACTCTCGTCATCAAATGGCTGCCGAATCAAACACCCCACCGAACTTGGTGAGGAGACTGCTCTGGTCAGCTTGCGCTATGAAAATTATCGCCCCTACAGCCCCCATCATAAGCAGGTAAGGAAAACCCAGAACTCTCTCTCTTGAGGAAAGTGTGAAGTTTCATGAGATAGAATAAAAACCGGAATCGGTCAAGTACTCCACATGGACTGCCTCCCCCCTGCGGTAACAAGCAGTTCGAATTCGCCAACATGACCTGGAGTGGTAAATTAATAGTTAGTGGTAACATCATAGCGCGGCTATGCAGGTGCATTACCATCAAGCAAAACACGCAGCAGCCTTGAGCCCCGCACACCCCTCCATTTGAACTCGAAACTGATCCCTATCTTCCTCCCTTCCCTCTCCCTCTCCTTCTCCTCCTCTTCTCTACATCCTCATTCCTGGTCCCGCTCAATATCCACGCCCTTTAAACCGCTTTTATCCCTCGTTCGACTGCGGTTGCGTCCCCGTTAGACAGCCGAAGAGAGAGAGAGAGCTCCGTCTCTTACCATCGGCGAAACGAACTTTAGAGTACGCAGCGCCCGTCGGCCATCTCGCTCAACCTTGTCCCATTCTCCGTACTAAGCTACGCAGTCTTGAGTGTCCATCTCCACGAACCGTATAAGTCCCGACTTCCGTCGGATCGAGCTTCGTTCAGCAACCTCCATCCCCGAACCTTCGCCACTGTGAATTACCCTTGGCCCCCCATTCGCACCTCCAGAATAGACATTTCATCCTACCACCGAGCCGTTCCATTCGATCGCGCCATCTGTTTTCGAAATCCTCTTTCTTTTCTTTGGACAACGATCATCTTCACCCGTAGTTTTTGACGGCCGAGTGAACTTGCGGACTCCGCACGCGACGCTCACAACAACTCGCCTACAGCTACCCCGGCAAAACAAACACCGACGTCATGGCTCTCGACGGTGCAATGGTCGGACGAAAGTCCTTCAAAGTGTTCAATCAGGATTTCGTCGTTGACGAGCGCTACGTAGTTACGAAGGAGCTTGGACAGGGGGCTTACGGTATCGTCTGGTATGTCGTCGCGTGTGGATCGAAAACTCGGGTGAGGTGGGAGGGGATGAGGGGAAATCCGGGGATGGGGGATTTCCGGCGTTTGGGAAGGGAGGGGAACTTGTGGAGACGTGGAAGCTGACATTCGATGGGTTAACAGTGCCGCTACCAACACAGCCAACGGAGAAGGTGTTGCGATCAAGAAAGTCACGAACGTGTTCTCCAAAAAGATTCTTGCGAAGCGAGCATTGCGTGAGCTGAAGCTATTGCAGCATTTCAGAGGTATGTTTGTTGTACACGCAGAGTGGTTAATGTGTTTCCGAGAATCACACTGACAGTATTTCTCTGGTCGTAGGACATCGTAATGTTCGTTTTACGTTCTCATGCTCATACGCTATCGGGTGCATAGTATTCGTTGTTTGATAGAATGCTTGCTAACCACTCTACCCCGCATCTGTAGATAACATGTCTATTCGACATGGATATTCCCAAGCCGGACAACTTCAATGAGGTCTATCTTTACGAAGGTGTGTGTCCCTTGCCTTACGCAGGGGTGGGAACCTGATTTTGACGCCGGGCAGAGCTCATGGAGTGCGACTTGGCCGCTATCATCCGAAGGTACGAGCTTCCTCCACTCCCCCCAGCCAGTGGCTGTGCGGGGGCTCGGATAACCAAACAATCATCACAGTGGCCAACCCTTGACGGATGCGCACTTCCAGTCGTTCATCTACCAGATTTTGTGCGGCCTGAAATACATCCATTCGGCGAATGTTCTCCACCGAGATCTAAAACCGGGTAATCTGCTCGTGAATGCCGACTGCGAGCTCAAGATTTGTGATTTCGGTCTCGCCAGAGGGTTCTCGGTTGATCCAGAGGAGAACGCGGGCTACATGACCGAGTACGTCGCTACAAGATGGTACAGAGCTCCTGAGATCATGTTGAGCTTCTTGAGTTACACCAAAGCCAGTATGTCTTTCTCCTCTTCACGTTCGCCATTGTCCTTCATGCACAACATATCACGTCATCGCCCGCATACGCATATACTGACGGCTTATCCCCTCGTAGTTGATGTCTGGTCAGTCGGCTGCATCCTGGCCGAACTCCTCGGCGGCCGGCCATTCTTCAAGGGCCGCGACTACGTCGACCAGCTGAACCAAATCCTCCACTACCTCGGCACGCCGAACGAGGAGACGCTCTCCAGAATCGGTTCCCCGCGAGCACAAGAATACGTGCGCAATCTCCAGTTCATGCCCAAAGTTCCCTTCGAGCAACTCTTCCCCAACGCGAACCCGGACGCACTGGACCTGCTAGACCAGATGCTCGCCTTCGACCCCAGTTCCCGCGTCTCGGTCGAGAAAGCCCTTGAGCACCGCTATCTGAACATCTGGCACGACGCCTCGGACGAACCCGTATGCCCGACCACCTTCGATTTCTCCTTCGAGATCGTCGAGGAGGTCCCGCAGATGCGACAGATGATCCTCCAGGAAGTGATCAAATTCCGCCACGAGGTCCGCCGACAGCCGCTGCCGCTCAACCTCGCCGACCCCAATATCCGGAAGGATTCCGTCGGCATCCCAGATCATCAGTGGGCCCAACAGCAGAGGGATGATGCGCCACGCCCGCACGAGGCACAGCCGCAGGGAAGAGAGCTGGAGGATGTGCTTGCTGGCGGGCTGGATGCTATGCACCATTAAATTCCACCTTCCAATGCCCGGTGGATTTGGGGTGGGAGGGGGATTTCTTATAATTACAACCGTCTTGTCTTTTTTCCGTCTCCCATGTCATCTATTTTTCCATTTCATCATGTAGCAGCAGGACGATGGGAAGTTGAGCTCGTAGGTTTGCTTTTGGCTGGTGGTCGATGCTATTGCGCTTCCCTGGGCAATGGGATACGTACCAATTGTGTACGAATCCGGCTTGTGTGGATTTGTTGAGTTGGGGGGTTATCAAGCTCTGTTGTGTTTTTCTTATGTATTACGTCGCCAGATGTCCTAGTCATATCAAGATGGACACAAATGCTCGGCTTGGGCCTGTTTATTTGCGAGTTTCTTTTTATGAATACCCGCACCCCCAGCTGCATCCACCATATTGGCAAAAGAAGAAAAAACGCCATCCCAGTCTGTAAGATACGTACGAAATAAATGACAACAGAGAACAGAAATTAACAAAAGAATCAGAATTGACAAACAGCATGGTCTAGCCGTACACCCGAGGAAACCCTAGTATTACATGTTTTATTTCTTCTTGCTCTTGGTGGTGGCAGCCTTGGAGGTGGTTTTGGTGTCGACACTACTAGCTCGGCTCGTAGCAGTGCTGGTACCGCGGCTCTCGGGTGCACTAGCTCCTCCCTTCTTGGCTTGTTCTATTGCTTTGTTCTGTTTTTTTTTCCTCGTTAGACGGAGGACGACCATGGAGTGGAGGAAGGGGGTGTATCTACCTTCGGCTTTCCGTTGGTCACGACGGCGGCGGCGGCAGTGCTCTTTCCCTTCTTTGCGGGTGGTGCATCACCATTCTCCTCCTCCTCGTCGTCACGGGCGTGGGTACCCTTCTTCTTCAATACACCGACGCCAGGGATGTGGATCTGGTTCTCCTCAAACTCGCGTTGCACGGTGAGGATGAGAGTATTGCACCTCCTCGAGATTTCGAGGGACGTACGGGAGAGGAAGAACCAGTCAAACCTGAAGAGCGGACTTTCACGGATGTCATCCCTTATGAGCTCATGGAGGTTCTCGCGGTCAAGACCATGCTTTTCGAGCATGACAAGGAGAAAGCGGTCCTCCTCCTCAGTGTAGATCTTTTTGTTAGTGGTGGAGACAGAGTAATTGAGTTTCATCTGCTGCAGCGGAACACGGTACATGTCGAGTTTCTTTTTGAGCATCTTCTTCTGCTGGGAGATCTTGGCGGCTTTCTCCTCGCCTGCTTCTATCTGGTTGATGTATTTCTCCCAGTTCGGCATTTCTTCGTAGCGAGCCCAGAAGACTTTGGCGTAGTCCTTAACCTCCTTCTCGGTCTTGCTCTCGAGGTCGGCGGCGATCAAGGATGCAGCTTTGCGGCCATGCTTTGCTGATAGAGACACGAATGAGAGGAAGTCTTTACGAGTCCAGTTCGAGAATCCCTGTTCACCGAGTTGGTTTTTCTCCTCCATCTCGGCCTCGGTGAGTGGCTCGGCCTCGTCGATAATACGCTGATCCTCATCGCGCTGAGCTTCGCGCTCCGCCAGATCTTCGTCGCCGTCCGGAAGCAGGACTTTGTAGTTCTGCTGCTTGCGGAAATAGGCAGTCTCACGCTCCTGGAGCTCGATCAACCTCGGCGGGTAGAACTGGTGCTCCAGGATGTTGATCTGCTTGGGTGCACGAGGAGCCTTCGGCTTGTTGTCGGCCTGCTTGTTACCCTGAGCTAGGACGTTGCGGTAGTAGCTGTCGATGCCGTAGCTCTGCTCTTTCCTCTCACGTTTGGCCGGGTTGATCCAGTTCTGGATTATACTCTTCTTGGCTGGGGCCGCGAAGTTCTCACCGTTCCATTCGTAGGCCGAATCGGAGCTGAACTTCTGGAGGTCGTCCAGCCCGAGGGCAGAGTACTTGGCGTTCAGCTGAGCGGTGCGCTCTTCTCCATGCCTTAACATTGCATCGATGGCATCATCGTCAATATCGGCTTCGATCTTTCCCTCACTCTTAAAGACCTTGTCGGCGCCGTGTTGAATCATGGAGAGAAGCTCGTCCTTGTTCGCAGCAGCTTTAGCAGCAGTCTGAGCTCGTCCCTGCTGAATGACCAGCTGGTCGAGACGCAACTTCTGAGCAGCACGTTCCAGGACTTTCTCCTCGATAGCGTTCTCGGTAACGAAGCGGTAGACAACGACTTGCTTAGTTTGTCCGATACGGTGGGCACGATCCATGGCCTGCAGATCGGCCTGGGGATTCCAGTCAGAGTCGTACAGCACGACGATGTCGGCGGTCGTCAAGTTAATTCCCAGTCCACCGGCACGAGTGGTGAGCAAGAAAATGAACTTCTCACTGTCGGGCTTGTTGTACTCATCGATTGCAGAAATACGGTCCTCGTGGGCGGTGGAACCATCTATACGACAGTACTGGTACTCCCTGAAGACACAGTAATCCTCAAGAATGTCCAAAAGACGAGACATCTGTGAGAAGATAAGCACCCGCGAGCCCTGTGCCTTCATGCGCTTAAGGAGTTTGTCGAGCATGATCATCTTGCCGGAGTTGAAGACCAGATGTTCGTCGGTGGTGTATGGAGGTCCCTGTTCGGCGCCCTCGAAGAGATAGGGGTGGTTGCAACACTTCCTAAGCTGCATCACGATGTTGAGCAGGCGGGTCTTCGACTCACGCTTACCGGCAGCACCGTTGACAGCGTCAATGTCTTTCTCGAGAATCTTCTGGTACCACTTAATCTGCATATCCGACATGCCAATATACAAGTTGACTTCTTTCTTGGGAAGCAAGCTCTTCTCTACGTCGCTCTTCACACGACGGAGCAAGAAAGGCCGCAAGACCTTGTGCAGTTGCTGCACAACCACGTCCTGATCTCCACCCTGGCCTTCGAACCACTGGTCAAAAGCTTGCGAGTCCGAAAAGACATCGGGTAACAAGAAGTTCAATAACGCCCAGAGCTCGTGGAGGTTGTTTTGGAGCGGCGTTCCAGTAATGAGTAGTCGGTTCCTAGAGTTGAAGATGCGGATGATCTGCGCCAGCGTTGATTCCTCGTTCTTGATGCGGTGCGCTTCGTCGACGATAATGTACTCCCAGGCGAACTTCTTGAGGTGGGCCTTCTCACGCAGAATCATCTCATAACTGGTGATCAGAACATCGAAGTCCTGATTCAGCACGCGGTCATTGATGAGTTGATGACGCTCCTCCTTAGCTCCCTGTAGCACCAATACGTTGACCTCGGGGGTCCACTTCTGGAATTCACGTTTCCAATTATCTAATGTGGACTTCGGCACTGTGATAAGATGAGGGCCAGCAATCCTGGCGATATACCGAAGGTATCCGAGAAACTTCGCGTGATGTCAGCAAAAAGCAATCCTCCAGTTCACCAAAAAAAAGGCCACATACCGAGATTGTCTGCAGAGTCTTTCCCAGTCCCATCTCGTCGGCCAAGATACCAGAGATACCGTTCTCGTGAAGAGAGATCAGCCAGTTCAGACCGGAAACCTGGTAGTCTCTCATCTCGCCTCCCTTGATGTATTTCGGCGACTCAGTGAATATAGTCCGGGCCTCAGGGTCGCCTTCTTCGTCCTGTAGTAGTTCGGCATCCTCTTCCTGTTCGGTTCGCCGCCGCCGGTTCTCTACTGCGGTCTTCTTGCCTTTCTTGCTGCTCCGCTTCTCTTCCTCTTCGGCAAGCACGCGCTGGTAGTCGGGGTTGTTGCTCATGAAATGGCGGAAAAGGTCTAAGAACGTCAGCGTATTGTAACCCGTAAGGTATTGGAGCCGACACAGGCTTACCGGTCAATCCCAACAAGTACTTGATACGTTTGGTAGAATCATTATCCTGAACAACCACGCTGTCAGCACCCAGCAACATCCATTTCTGACGATAACCGACTACCTTCTGTTGGTTCAAGCTATCGTTCTTGCGACCAAACGCCTGCTTCCGTTCGTTGGTGACAAGCGACCGTCGCCGACGACCATCAGGTTGGCCGGCGTCGTCGTCACTGTCATCGCCCTCGTTTTGCGCACCACCTTCTGCCTAAGTAGCCGTTAGCCGCACCATTCGATAGGAAAACCGCGTAGTGCTTGGGTGGCCAAAACTTACGTCGGCATCCTGAACGAGTGAAATTTTGCGTTAGCGAACCGCCTCCCCAACGAGTCGCACACGCAAAGAGCAAATACCAAAGAGAGGCCACTCACATCCATCTGAATATCGTCCTGTTCCGGAGAGCCCTCGGGAGACAAGGAGGGATTACTGTCGTCGGCCATCTCGGAGTCCGAGGCTCTGTTTTTGGTCATAGTTACTGATCGATACTATACGCGGGTGAACGGCAAGTGTATGTATTGTAATAGTTGGGGGAAAGACTTTTCGGAGATAGAGGGCGATTGTGGAGTGTGAAGTTAAGGGAGTAGTAAGGTTAGAGGAGCGGCGAAGTTAGGAGAGTAGTGAGGTTGTGCAACAAAACGTTGGTTGGCGATGGTGCTGGCGAACAAAGTATGGTGAAGTAGGAAGGGCGCGTTCTGTCGTTTCTGTGGACTTCCACAAATCCGGGACGCGAAGTAGGATAGTGTCTTTTTAAGGTTTAGTGTTTTATGGTATGGTGTATATATGTAGTACCCAAATGCCAAGTCTAGTACTTACTCTAATTGTTGTTGCTTGAATGGGCAATTTTGGATAAAAAATTACTTCTTTTGGAAAGGCTTCTGGTGTGCATGTTCAGATACACCACGCAATTTCCAGAGTAGGCAATAAAGCAACTCTTGGCGAGTTAAAAAATAATTATTGTTTTTAAATCAAAATTATTTTCCACTACGGCAATAAATTCCCTACCAAGCCTCAAAAAAAAGCAAATAACTGCGGTAGAGAGTCTGACTGGTAATCAATGTGTATATACGGTAGATACCTAGGTACATGTATGTATGTACATATGTGGTCGAATCTCGAGCCGAAATCGCAAGATAAGGTCCGCACTACACCAGAATATTCTGCCAAAAGTCAAGCCGTCGAACACAGAAAGCTTTCATACTCTGTGCAAATTGTTCTACGATAATAGTCTGTTCTCTTACAGTCGAATGAATCTCTAAGGTATTTGCCACCAATTGTACATATAAAGAGTGCGTCGGTTAGTCGAATCTGCTGGGTGCCCTTGTGAAAAGGGCGATATGTACAATACCATCGCACGGCAGTTTCTTTGATTGAGCATGCGGCATTTTCCGACAGAAAAGTAGCGATCTACAAGTCCATATCTTAAAAATCCCGAAAAAATCAAACATTATCTACTAGGTATGCAAAATGTACCTCCCATTGACGTTACTCGTACTCGGGCTGCATCTCGTGTTGCTGGGTGCAACGCTTTTGGCATGGTGCTGAATCATACAAGGGGCGGCGGGGGCCGGTCGGAGCAGGGCGACGAGACAGTAACTTGAAATCCATATTTTGCGAGTGCATTCAACGATGAAGAAGGCTGAACCATTTTCATGGCGTTTTACGAGCGGTTTCTACTTGGGAAGTACATGAGCAAGAATGCTATCATCCGGCGGCTGAAATTTCCTACCTGCAGAACCGATTGAGCCATACAGGCCACCCACCTGTTGATTGATCTTTCGTCAGTTATGACTTATAAACACGGGCAGAATCCCAACTCTCTGAATATTGAGCTTCAGTTTACGGGCTTGCCACTTCCACGGAATAGAATTGCCGGCTTCGAGGAGAATATGTCCTCTTAGGTGCTGTGGGGTAGCGGGTTGCAGCCGACGTGTAGTAACACTTCTTTTTGCCGCCACGATTCTCGTCGTATTTTGCTACTCTATCACCCCACCCTACTCTACACATTACGTCCACACTGCTCGGACTCCATAGAGGATCTAGCCTCGGCTCCAGCCTCGATCCAGCCTCGATGGACTACATATGGTCTTCGTGCGCTCTCCAAGGGTCGAATACGCCAAGAAAACGGGGTGGCAACGTCGGGAAACGTGTGCTTATCCCTGATATTCTTTGCATTTGTTTTTTTTTTGTTTAATCATACCCACATTCGACCTATGTAGATCATGGCGGCGTACATTCTGCCCGGTTTTCCTGTCCGCAGTCCGCGCGGTGGAATTCTTTGCATTTGTCCTGCACTTGGGAGAACTGGGGAGCTAGATACTTCTTCGGCTTCCCAAGTCAAAAGGTCCGTATATACTACACACTGGGCGCATTGTTTTTACGCCAAAAAAAGGTATCGCTTTTTCACCCTGCTTTCGAAATTCTCAACCACCCCGATGTGGTACCCACTTTTGCCACGTTTTGCAGTGCGAAATAGTAGGAATACGGTCGTATGTATTACGGTGTATAAAAATCCCCTCTTTCACAAGGGTACTTAGTCGAACAATGTATTCTCCCCTTTATGGGGCGCCAAGATGGCGCTAGCACACTGATGATGGGTGATATTCCATGTGTCGGGTCGTGCGGGGGACAAATATCTTCGTTGCGCAAACTCTCACTACCCGGAAATCCATCGCTGCTCACCCAAGTTTCACCAGGTTGACTCAATTACGTAGAATCCAGCTACAGTACTCACTACGTACAGAGCCGCCCAACTACACATAGATCATTACTCAAGCACAAAAACCTCTCGGTCGTCTTCGTCACCTTCTCCCCCATCCTCGCTCCCGTATTCAGCATAATACTCGCCCCGCAGTACCTCTATCTCCTTTCCCAGGGTTTCAAGTCAGTCGTGTCCCTCAATCTCCTCCCCTTTCAGTCTAGCCACTGACTCCCAGGCTACGGCAGCTTTTTTCCGTTTTCTTCCACGGATATTACTTTTCCTTAACAAAGATATCTGTCCGACACCTGTAATATGTATCACCCATATCCTAGGGTACACTAGAAAAGGGAATGTGTTCGCACGACTACATACATACCTGGGCAGATTTGACGCACTCTACCGCAAATGAATCACTTGGGATGTCGCTGTTATGCTTTTTTCGCCGATTTGTTGGAAGCGATGCTAATTTGAAAATATGATTTAAGTATGCTCCCTACTAGTACATTCGAAGCAGTCTAGCCTTAATCATGACTCTTCACTCGTTAATTACTAACGCACATGCCCTCTAGCTATGCCAAGCCACACAACCGAGGTCATTATAACTCGCTCCAGCCACAACAGGACAAACCTGCACGCAGGCCCAGTTGTCGTCTGTTCGCCAAAACACACTAGCGGAGGATTGAAAGAAAGGAAGAAAGAAAGAGTGAGCGAGTGCCAAAGGATCTCGTTCTCTCCCATCCCTCCCCGCCGCCGCCTTCGAACAAGCCCTTCCCCCCCCCCCCCCCCACCCCCACCAACGCACAGTGATTCCTTCGACCACTAACGCTAACGTTCATCGAAACATCACCACCACCGACGACGACATCTCACTTCGACACACGTAAAGAAGAACACCACCAACATTACTACAACCACCAACGCCTGACGGGTCGGGTCCAGCAAGAACGACAAGTAACAGTATCGACAATCCCAGTCGCTAGTACTGCCGTGTGTGTGTGTGATCCCCTGTCACCCACCTCCCACTGCCGCCGTTGTTCTCGTCATAAACGGGTGGTATGGATTTGACGTCTCTCTCGTCAAACCTCCCTCACAACAACTCGGCACACCCGGAGGACCCCGCCGAAGACGAAGAACGTTCATCGCCGGCCCTCCTGATGTCAGCATTCAAGCAGGCCGCGTACTCGGTTACGGCCCTCTACAAGCAGGCCAACGAGCAAGTGGACCGTGCCCGTCAGGACGGCCACAAGGATGGCTACCAGGAGTGTCTCGATGACATCTTCTCTCTTCTGCAGCGTTTGGATGAGAACGGACAGACTGACCCGGCTACTCGTGAACTGTTCAAGCAGTGGGCTCTGGGGAAGCGTCGAAAGTTGGGCCCGAGGTCTGCTAGGCGGGAGGAGAGGGAGCTCAGTTCCGAGAGCGACCTGGAACGTCACCGGTCCTCATCCCCTGCCCAGCCTCAACAGCAGCAGGAGCAGCAGCCATCACGGCAACAGGAACAACAGTGTCAGCAGCAGAGCTCCGGCTCAGATGCGTCGCAGCAGATGGGCATGAACCCGCCGGCTCAGTCGTCCCCCGCGGCCCCATGCGTTGCCCACGCGCCGCCCCAGCTCCCGGCTTTCTCGTTCCAGGCGGTCCGCTTTCCCCCGCCGCCAGAAACCAGCGATATCGAGCTGCCCGACAACGACTACAACGACTCCCCGCCCCCATCGCCGCGGATGGCCCCGTCGCAGAGCCATCTGTTCCAGCACGGCAACTTCCAACAGCACAGGCCCTTCTCGCACGCCACCAACACCCCCCGCGGTCGACGTGTTCGTAGTGGCGGCTCTCGCCAGGGAACGAAACGCCGGATGGATGCAGTAGAGGAGATCTTCGGGATGGCCGGCGTAGAGAAGATGCAGCAACACCAGAGCAAGAAGGGCCGCTTCCAGTGATCACAGGGCTCTGCCGAACATCCGCTCACGATGACGATAATAAATGTTACGGTCTGGAGTACCAACCTTTTCTCCGCATGTGCGAGTTTTTTTCTCTCTTTGCATCATATCTCTGGAGTCGTGGAGACGGGTTGTGTTTTGTGTTTTCGATAATTCCTTTTTTTCTCTTTTGCGCTTGGATTAGATGGACATCAGAATTAGAAGCGTGGGGTACTTAGTTGGTTTGCGGTGGCGGTCGAAGGGCTGCGGGACGTTGGGCGGGTGACTTGATGACTTTGTTCCGGCATACTTGCTGGTCCATCGACACCGACCGCTCTTGCTTCTTCACAAGAGTAAGCAGTCTCCGTGCTCTCCGTCTCTTTTTTTTTTTTTTACGCTTACAAACACATAACACATTTCTGTAACATACTGCCTTTTTTGTTTGTAGGGTTTTCTTAACCTTCCGCTTTTTTTTTCCCTTCCTTTTCTGGGCAATGTTTTTTCTTTCGGGTCTGCGCATATGGTCTTTGATCTTTTTGGGTTGTGGGAAGGGGATAAAGGGCGTTTCTCTGTGACTACCAGTTACTTCTTGCTCACACGAGTACCTTATCTACCTGTAAGAACAAAGCGATGAGGTGGCTTTTGTGCGTGCTGGCATTCGATTGCCAAGGGGGCACTTGCTCGATTCGCCCAATCGAGAGCCGTCGAGTTGTGCTCGTTCCTGATTTGCTCCGCTTGCGTACATACACATACATCCCGTTCCTGAGGAAAATTCCACAGGTACATACAATATCTATGTATCTATATCTGTAGCGAGGTGCCTCGTGCATGGACATCCTTGCGAGTGCCGCCCTATCAATCGCACGCGTGTCGCCGTGTCTGTAGAGTACATAGATATCCGCCTGGGTCCCGTTTCAAGCTCTGCTGGGTTCTGCCGAGGAGCCCGACACATATCTACTCCGCAACCCTTCCACGCTCGTTCCCCCTTCCGCGCCCCGCCTTCGCACTACGATGGTAGTCTCGATCCGGATCCCGGCGGAGTCGCCGAGGTCGCTGCTGCCGCAATACGGCTACTACCGGACGCCGAGGGGGCGGTCGCCGCTGTCGACGCGGGGGTGTCGTCGGCTCGCGCCTCTGCTCGTGCTGAGCCTCGTCGTCCTGGTGGAAACGTACCGCTTCTTCCACGCCGGCGTCGCCGGGGGGTCCTCGCCGCCGCCGCCGCCGGACGAGTCCTACGACCTGGCCCCGCCGCTCGCGGGCCTGTCGCATCTGGTGGTGGTGGCGGGACACGCCATCTACCTCCCCGGCGCAGTGTCGCTGGGCGCGGCCGAGGGCGACTGGGTGCTCGAGCCGTACCAGCGCGGCCGGCGCGCGCAGGACTCGTTCGTCGCGCACATACGCGCGGGCGTTGACATCGCCGCCGCGGACAAGCGCGCGCTGCTCGTGTTCTCCGGTGGCGAGACGCGGCGCGACGTCGGGCCGCGCACCGAAGCCGCGGGGTACTTCGTGCGCCTCCCCCTCCCCCTCCCCCACAGTTGGAACGCCCGGGCTGACGCGCGGGACGCGATAGGAGCTGGCGGCGCAGAGAGGCTGGGTCGCCAGCGAGCTGCTGAACCGGACGACGACGGAGCCGGCGGCGCTGGACTCGTACCAGAACCTGCTGTTCTCGCTGCTGCGCTTCCACGAGCTCACGGACCGCTGGCCGGCCCACGTCACGATCGTCAGCTACGCGTTCAAGCGCGAGCGCTTCGTGGCGCTGCACCGCGCCGCCATCCGCTGGCCGCGCGCCGCCTTCACGTTCGTCGGCGTCGACCCCGAGTGGCGCAGCGACGCCGACCGCGCCGCCGCCGTCGCCGGCGAGCGCGCGAACGCCGCCCGCCTGTGGGCGCGGGACCCCTACGCCTGCGCGGACGGCGGCCTCCGGGCAAAGAGGCGCACGCGGAACGCCGGCAGGAGACGCGGCTACGTCCTCGATGGCGTCGAGGGCAGCGTCAAGCTGCTGCTGCGATGGTGTGGAGACGGCGGCGCGCGTGGAGAGGTCTTTGGAGAACACCGCTTGCCGTGGGATCGGGAGGTGGTCGGCGAGGGCGACGGCCAGGCGCGGACGACGGATGGACGGTAGGTGTGCATAGACGGTTGTGTTGCCCTTTTTTCATCTTTTTTTCCCCGGGTCTGGAAAGGGATAGATACGGTATTACACATAGATCTCAATGGCAGTGTTCAACAACACCTGGCGAGAGAGAAAAAGGGCGCATCGACGGAGATATCACCCCCGCTTCTCTGTGGCGTATATACGAGCACCAACAACATCCACGCCTAACGGGCTCCGAAGTGAAGATGAAGCATTGGCCGCATGCGATTTTGTCAAATAAAAGCGATATTACTTGCAGCTCTGAAGGGAGGAGTCTCGATTCTGCAAGTCAGGTCCTTAGGAGTCGAGTGACGCCGCATGAGCGCAATACGTCGATCCGTGTGGACGTGCTAGCATTTCAGGCCGGGTTATGCATGTACACCTCGACCTCCTTCTGGAGATATATGATAGCCGTCGAAAGCATGTCTTCATCCAAAACATCCGATCTCAGCGAGCGTAACCTCCCCCGCCTTAACTACTGCACACCCAGAGCCACACCACCATTACGATATCGTCATTCGAGCAGCAGCACATAATGAGGGTATTTGAGGGGGGAATGTACAGAAACCATCAAAAAAAAAAGAGAAGAAGGGTTGAGCAGCAACGCACACCCACATTGCCTCCGCCCGACCCGTCATTTTCCACCCTGCCCACCACCACCAAAGAAATGAATGGAGGAGAAAAAAAAACACATACAGACGAAGTATGCCACCAAAATAAGAAGAAAAGAGATATCCCCCTGCAAAATCAACACACCACAATCACAACCCAGAACCCGTGGGTTGGTTCACCGGTAGTCTGGGAACCGTCGGCTCATCCACAGGTCGCTGCATATCGAAGCTGTTGACGCTGACTCCGTCCACGTCGACCTCACGACTTTGCAATTCCGCAGGTGAACCGGGCAAGTACGCCGCCTGCTGTTGTGGCGGAGTATGCACGGGCGCAATCGGCACAACGTGTTGCTGTGACGGCGGCGGGTTGGCGAACTCGGGATCGGTGGGTTGTCTCGTCGGTGCGGCTAGCGGGGGCACGGCGGCGGCTCCGGCACCGCCATAGATCGGAGACGTATGGGATACAGGCGACGACGCGCGGGATTTGTCGGCAATGACGGCGCTCTCGTGATGGGCACTCGGCTTCTCGCGGTTGTGCTTGCGTCGCTTGAGGAAAAATATCAAGCCGCCGATCAAGGCGAGCCCGAGGACGCCTCCAACAACTCCGCCAGCAATCTGTGAGACCTTGCTTCCGCTGGCGGAATCAGCCGGCGGCTGGGGGACTGACAAACTGCTAGCTTTTATGTCAGTCGCGGATGAGGATGTTGGTGTACTGCTGGCCGTGAGGATTGAGAGTGACAATGTTGATGTACTGCTAGGAATGTCGGTAATATTTGCGACCCGGATTTCTTCGCAGACAGTAATGCCGCCCGGCCCCTCTTTCAGATTTCCGTTTTCAAGACAAATGGGAAAACAGAAATCTCCGCGCTGGCGGTCGCAAACCCACTCCCCATCAACTCTGTAGATCTTCGTACGGGGATCAGAACTACCACCAGAACCACCAGAACCGTCACCCTGTGAAACAACACCAGGCACGATAGCCAAGCCGCAAAGCACGGCTGAGATCGTAGAAAACCGCATGGCTTCGAGATATCTGTTTGCCGAGTCGAGAAAGTTCGATTTTGCGGGTATTCTTCTTCCTCTTTTTTTTTTTTTTTTTTTTTTTTTTTTGCTCTGCTCGGCCCACGGGCGCGACGATGGGGAGGGGATGGGCGGATCGAGCCGGCCGGACGAAGTCGAGAGGTTGCCGGGCTATCGAACGGAGTCGGGAGGGTCACGGTGTTGAAGAGAGCGATGGGGGGAAGGGTTGGATCTTTCGAGTGGATGGATGGAGTAGGGCGGGCAGAGTGGGTTGGGGGTAGGTGGAGGGCGGGAGGCGAGGAGAGGCAGGGCTGTGCTCGCACACAGTCTTCGTCTCGCCAGTGTTACACGAGCTGGCTGAAATGTGACTTATGGGGGGGGGGGGAGCTGGGGTCTGCAGAATTGCTGGAGCTTCGATTCTTCTCGCCCCCTCGAGATGGATGGATTGGATGCTTTCGTGAGAAAAGCAATATGGATGCCCCCCGTCGTCGTCGTTGTCGCCGTCGGTCTCCGGTTAGACTAGCTACCATATCGCCTGCCAGATCGAACGGACAGCTATGGCCGTGAACGGGGGAGCGGGTGAGCAAGAACCTCCACAGCACGATATTATTTATGTTATTTATGTAGTCTAGCAGTACATACAGTTGTAGCGGTGCTATGTTTGAATCGATGCAGATGGGTATCTATCGGAATGCTATTTTGGACGGCCGACTAGGTAACCAAGGGCATGCGCGGTGTTGCCTTGAGTTCGCTTACATGTGTGGTAACCCAGCCCCACGCCCGTACCGAGACCTAGATTCTATGTGTCTATCCCCACCCCCAGCGTGCTGCTCCGTCGGAGATGTATAAAAAGCCCATGTCCGTCTCCACCTCGCCCGCCAAAGAGGAAGAGGGGACAGTCCCTCTCTTGATCGTCGCGCTCTCGGTCGTCGACCGATTGATGTTGGTTTCCTCGGGCCATGCACCCGAACAAGAGGGAGAGGTGTCGCTCGTATCAGCAGCTACGCCAAAACCACACCCTGCATAATCCCCAACCAACCAATCACCCACGCAGCTGCCTTGCGTTGGCTAGTGCACCTACCCCCTTCCACCAATCGTTCAGCCGCAGTGCGACGAGAGCCAAGCAGAGCGAGGGGACTTGAGTCGGTGGTGTTCTCCGTTTCGTAGGGTTCGTGAAGAAAGAAACAAAAGCATTCGAAACGAGAAAACGTGACGCTGGCTGGCTCGAACCGAAACACAACCCAACACAACGACCGACCGGCAGTCAAAATTGGCGGTGGTGGAGGTGGAGGTGGCGTCAGTGGGCAGTGGGCAGTGGGCAGTGGGCACGCCGCATTGACCAGCCCAGCGCTTATTTTTAACCATCGGGGGCTAACATCTGGGAATCTGGGCACTACATACAAAACGAGAATCCGATATCTAGAGTATCTCTATGTAGTCTATGTAGATACATATCCACACCACCAGCGATTTCTGCTGATCATGAGTGCGGCCTACTTGCCGACTGCATGACGGATAGCGTACTCTATACATGTATCCACCATGCGACCTCCATGCGCCCATCCATTCAGGGAGTGGAGCTAGATATATCTTTTTACCCCACGCCGTGAACATCTAACATGCTCGGTACCAGCAAGCGCACAAACGTACGGCATGTACCCCTTCAGGTAGCCGGTACAGTACATACACACCTCCCGCGCAGTCCCGAGGTTCGTGATCGACCGTGTGAGAGTCGAGAGGAGTACCTCTATCGCGTACTATGCTACGCACTCTGCAAGTGGCTGCGGTGCGGACGGTGGATGATCGATTATGTACTCGCTGGATAGAGCGGGGCAGCCCACGTAAAGGTACTGGCTAAGTAGTTGGTACTCTGCACACGATGGGAATGCCACGGGGGATGGTGCACACTGGGGAGTGGAGAAGCTGGGGCTGGGCAGGGCTGGTTATTCAGCACCGAGTGACGAAGCTCGTGCACGGAGGAGCACTCGGCGGCGGGGGGTGTCAAAAAAAATGGTTGTATTTCGTAATCTAGCGGTATCGGTGCTACATGCCACCTTGTTGCGGAATTGGGTGAAACGGCAGCATTACTTTGCCTTACACTGGCAATGTATGATATATATTCTGGCCGACATCCGACATACAGTTTCATTCGATTCTGGGCCAATGCAAATATGGAAGGATGCATAAATCGTCATATCTCGAGGCAAACGGACCGAGCTGCGATGGAGCAGGCACAGATCCATGGGTAGAATTGGCAACCGGTGAGTTAGAGCATTTCGTAAAATCGAATTGACTCTTGCCATGAACTGGAGTCGAGATCCGAGGGGCACTCTTTGGGGCCTCTACTCCCCCCACTTCTCGATCAAGTGGGCATGTTCCAGAAACCCCCCCCACCCCAATGAGGGTCCCATAGCGAGTCGCACCGTTCATAACCATCGCAGTCCCTTTACACGCGCAGAGAGGGGCGGCGAGAATACCCACTTTCGACTAGCGATAGCAGGCAGACTTGGATGTCACGCCGCTGAGAGCGTCGGCCTCGGAAACTGCACCCACGGGCAGCCACGGTCGGCTTCGTAGGATGCTGTAAAACGCACCATTGCTCGTCCGGATGACCCCGGTCTCTCTCTCTCCTTAGCTGGGTCGACAAGCGGAGGTCTCGCTTTCGACGGCTTTTCTCCTTACAGAGGGCTGTGCCCTAATGGACTGCCGTAGCCGCCCAACACAGTTAGTGCGTGGTGTTTCTCTTTAGTGCGCCCCACGCTGCGCTTCTCCCACGCTCGCACAACTCCAGGGTGAAGGCTGTCACGACGAAACGACGAAGCAGTGCTACCGACGACAGACAATCACACGACGAACCTCCCCCCCTTCATACCCGCCTCGCCCCGTCGCCTCAAGATAATCAACCATGTGTACGTTGTTTCCTGGATGGAGGAGGGAGACGGCAACGGACGGCTGGCTGGGGATGGGATGATGCGGATCGAAATGCTAATCCGAACGGTTGCCCATAGCTAACCCCGAGATGACACTTCGCGGAACCCTTGAAGGTGAGGAGCGGCTCCACCGTTTCCAGAGATGCAATCCATGCGGCGATGCGCCAATGCCGGCCGAGGAACTGGAGCGCTAACATTGTCATTCCGCTGGAACGAAGGGCACAGCGGTTGGGTCACTGTAAGTTTCCAATTGGGGACGGGTGTGGTGATGGTGGTAGTGGTGATGAGGCGGATTGGGTGCTGATGGGCGTCGTATAGTCGCTCGCCACCTCGGCCGAGAACCCCAACATGCTCCTGTCTGGTTCCCGCGACAAGACTTTGATCATTTGGAACCTGTAAGGACCCGCCATTCTGCCGAAGCCTCCGATGTTGTTCGATTCCTGACGTCGGTGTCCCATAGTACCCCGAACGGAGACAGCGCCGGTGTTCCCAAGCGCAGCCTGAAGGGTCACTCTCACATCGTCTCGGACTGTGTACGGATGTCCCACAACAACACTGTGCTCGGGTGCGAGGGGCTAACCCACTTGTCTGTGGTGCGCAGGTGATCTCCTCCGACGGTGCCTACGCTTTGTCCGCCTCGTGGGACAAGACCCTCCGCCTCTGGGAGCTGTCCACCGGTCAAACCACCCGCCGCTTCGTCGGCCACACCGGTGACGTCCTCTCGGTCTCGTTCTCCGCCGACAACCGTCAGATCGTCTCTGGATCCCGCGATCGCACCATCAAGCTCTGGAACACCCTCGGTGACTGCAAGTTCACCATCACCGACAAGGGTCACACCGAGTGGGTCTCGTGCGTCCGCTTCAGCCCGAACCACTCCAACCCCGTGATCGTCTCCGCTGGCTGGGACAAGCTTGTCAAGGTCAGTTCAGCCCGCCACCGGTCCCCAAAAGGAGGGAACGGGCTCGAGTGCTGCCAAATGATGTTACATCTATGTATTTGCTACTTCAGAGCCTTGAAGGCCATGAGACAACCAATCACCTTTTTGTCTGATGGCGCACTCGAAGCCCCATTATTTATGTCGGGGAATTTATTCTGACTTTGATGATCCTATAGGTTTGGGAGCTCTCTTCCTGCCGCATCCAGACTGACCACAGCGGTCACACCGGTTACATTAACACCGTTACCATCTCCCCCGATGGGTCACTCTGCGCTTCTGCCGGGAAGGATGGAACCACTATGCTGTGGGACCTGAACGAGTCGAAGCACTTGTACTCGCTCAACGCCGGTGACGAGATCCACGCCCTCGTCTTCTCCCCCAACCGCTACTGGCTGTGTGCTGCCACCGCTTCGGACATCATCATCTTCGACCTTGAGAAGAAGAGCCAGATCGACAAGCTTTCTCCCGAATGGATCAGCAACAGCACCAAGGAGATCCCCAAGAAGACCAGGACCCCGGAGTGTGTGTCGTTGGCTTGGTCTGCGGACGGTAACACCTTGTTCGCTGGATACACCGATAACCAGATCCGTGTCTGGGGCTGCAGGGCATAGGCGGGAGTCTAGTTGGGGTTTTAAAAAAAATAAACTTCGATTTTTTTTTTGATCCACACAAATGACGATATATTCCTCACATCACTTGTTGGTTCATCTTCATGTGTGTGTGGATTAGGGTAAACAAAACGGGGTGGGGGAGCAGGCGCAATTCTACGGGCTGATTTTACTCTTTCACCTTTCCTTCTCGTCTTTTTTTTTTGTCAGATAACTGGAGAGGTTGAAGCATCCTTTTCCATTGCCCGTGGTCACTGGCGCCTTCAAGCAAGCAAGCCATTGACTTTGACCAGAGCTTAAGAAGAGGTTGTAGATATCGTCAACCGTCATCATGCCAGGTAAGTGACATGTAGACCCAACCCTATGCCCGTACCATAGGCTCCCAGACACAAACCAAGCGAAGACAAACCAAACGGCGCACATCATTACTAAATATTACTTGAAAAAGCCGGTGATCTTCCTGTTGCCATCAGACACGGGTTTCTTGATCTTCTTTGGCGATTTCTTCTTTGGCGATTTCCTATTCGCCGCATTGCTGGTCGCACTCTTGATTATCTTTTGCGTCTTCATAGGAGTTGATGGTGGCGGCGGTGGTGGCTGGACGGTGGTGTCTTCCGTTGTCTCCTTCTTCGCCGTCTTGACGGGCGGCGGTGGAGACGACGACGACGGGGCCTCGTCGTCGTCAGCTTTCCTCTTCCTCGCCGCCGAAGTGGCGGCGGCCAGTCTCTGCCTCTCCAGCCCGGCGCGGATCCCATCCTTCCTCTCGCTGACCGGCTCGATGAACGTGGACGAGTCGTTGCCGACCTTGCCGACCTCCCTGGACACGGGGTAGACGTCGACGGCGCCTTCCCAGGGCACGAGCATCTTCTGGAGCACGTCCCAGCGCGCGGCTGGGTCGAGCCAGCACGCGACCTGCGCCGGCTCGAGGACGACGGGCATGCGCTCGTGCAGGAAGCGCAGCTTCTCGGCGGACTCGGTGGTGATGACGGTGTAGGTGCGCGCGGCCGGGTCGTAGAGGCCCGCGAACAAAAACACGGGCGGGCCGGCGGTGGTGGCGGGCCGGACGTGGTGCGGCTGCTTCGTCGCCGGGAGCCACTCGTAGAACCCGTTCGACGGCACCACGCAGCGGTGCGGCTTGAGCCGGCTCCAGTACCGCGTCGCCGCCAGCGAGTCCGCACGCGTGTTGATCTTGGTGTGCTGCGGCGAGACGGCGGCGGCGGCGGAGGTGGAGGAGGTGGAGGAGGAGTAGGAGGAGGGGAACGTGACGCCCCATTTCATCGCCGACAGCTGCAGACCGTCGCCGCCGCCGGTGATCACCGCTGCCGTCTGGCCTGGCGCTACGTTGTAGCGCGGCCGGTAGACGTCCGCGGCCGGTGGCGGGAGGGCCAGGCCCGACGCCGCGAGACGAGAGCACAGGGCGGACGGCGAGAGGTAGAGGACGTAGCGGCCGCACATGGTTGGCTTTGGTGGCTTTTGGTGGTGGAGGTGATGACGACGGTGGAGCTCGCTTGGCAACCTTTCTAGGGTGGCTTTAGCTAACCCCCCCGCCCCCACTATGACTTAACTACATACACAGTGATCTCTATCTGCATACGACAGTCTCCAACTCCAAACATCGGAACAATGTTCTCGCGAATACTCCGTCCCTCCACGACCGCGATCCGTGTCTTGCGTCCCCAGACACTCCAGACACCGTGTCGACTTCGTGTGGCACCACCACCACCACTGCTATGGCCACAGCAACAGTACAGAAATGTGAGCAACTACCGAATGCTCCTCGATGAAGCGCGCAGTGGCGGACTACGACGGAACCGGCTGGCTATTGCGACCTTCGTAGCGCTGTACTTGGGGGGGGGGGCGGGGGGGGCGGGGGCGGG
>Ga0307508_10000280_pt1 | contig 62637 bp, 73 predicted proteins | sample 9_EM_MG_FD_203089 | JGI IMG/M metagenome (GOLD analysis project Ga0307508, IMG submission 203089) | Populus trichocarpa ectomycorrhiza microbial communities from riparian zone in the Pacific Northwest, United States - 9_EM | ecosystem: Host-associated > Plants > Roots > Unclassified | place... | reverse complement strand
TGACGACATTGCGCGGGTCGGAAACAGTGTAGACCGGGTGGCCGAAACCGATCACGACCTCCTTGGCCTCCATGCGGCGGCGAATGTCGGCTTCGGCGTCGTCGGGGGTGTCGTAGCGCTTCTGGATTTCGAAGGCGACCTCGTTGGCGCCGCCGTGCTTCGGACCGCGCAGCGCGCCGATGGCGGCGGTGATGGCCGAGTACACGTCGGAGCCGGTGCCTGCCACCACGCGTGCCGCGAAGGTCGAGGCGTTGAACTCGTGCTCGGCATAGAGGTTGAGCGAGGTGTGCATCGCACGCTCCCACGCCGCCGTGGGCTTCTCGCCGTGCAGCAGGTGCAGGAAGTGCCCGCCGATCGATTCGTCATCGGTCTCGACCTCGATGCGCCGGCCTTGCGTGGCCCAGTGATACCAGTACAGCAGCATCGAACCGAGCGAGGCCATCAGCCGGTCGGCGATGTCGCGCGCACCGGGCAGGTTGTGGTCGTCCTTCTCGGGCAGCACGCAGCCCAGCGCCGAGACGCCGGTGCGCATCACGTCCATCGGATGCGCGCTCGCGGGCAGCCGCTCCAGCGCCTCCTTCACGCTGGCGGGCAGGCCGCGCAAGGCCTTGAGTTTGGTCTTGTAGGCGCGGAGCTCGGCGGCGTTCGGCAGCTTGCCATGCACCAGCAGGTGTGCGACTTCTTCAAACTCGGTGGACTCGGCGAGATCGAGGATGTCGTAGCCGCGGTAGTGCAGGTCGTTGCCGGTGCGGCCGACCGTGCACAGCGCCGTGTTGCCGGCGAGCACACCGGACAGCGCGACGGACTTCTTGGGCTTGACGAGTGGAGCGATCGTTTCGGTCATCGGGTGCCTTGTCTCGGGACGGCCGAGTTGTGTTTGCAATCTTCGCAGTGGACAATGGCTTTGCCCAGGGCTGAAGTGGCGAAGATTTGCGAAGCCCGCGAGCCACATTGCAATGTTTGCGAACCTCAATCACGATGCACAAGACCTACATGGGCGTGCGCCTGAAGACCTTGCGCGAGCAGCGCGGGATCACGCAGGCCGCACTGGCGCAGGCCCTCGATCTGTCGCCGAGCTACCTGAACCAGATCGAGAACAACCAGCGGCCGCTGACCGTGCCGGTGCTGTTGCGGCTGCAGTCGAGCATGGGCGTCGACCTGCAGTTCTTCTCGGAGGATGAAGAGGCGCGGCTGATTTCGGAAGTGCGCGAGGTCGTCGCCGAGACCGGTGGCCGCGAGCCGGTCTCCCTGGCCGAGGTTCAGGCGATGGTCGGCCAGATGCCGGCAATGGCGCAGGCGCTGGTGCGCCTGCACAAGCGCTGCCGCACGGCCGAGGAACGCCTGATGCTGCTGGCCGATGGCATCGACGGCGACCGCAACCCTCAGCGGTCCACGGTCCCGCTGCAGCCTTACGAAGAGGTGCGAGATTTCTTCTACGAGCGGCACAACCACATGGCTGTGCTCGATGAGCGCGCTGAGCAGTTGTTCGAGCAGCTTCATTCCGACGCCAAGCCCACGCGAGCGCGCAAGGCTGCTGCAGATGACGCGGCCGCGGCGGGTGGCGACCTGGTCGGGCTGCTGGAGCGGCACCTGGCAAAAGTGCACGGCGTCGCGACGATCAACGCGCGGCGTGCGAGCGATGAGGCCGATGTCGTCCGCGCCTTCGATGCGTCGAACCGCACCTTGAGTCTGTCGGCCGACATCGAGCCCGGTCAACGGGCGTTTCAGCTCGCGACGCAGATCGCGCGGCTGGACGCCGCCGACCTGATCGAGTCGTTCGCGAAGCACGAGAGCTTTGCCAGTGAAGAAGCGCGCGCGCTGGCCCGCATCGGTTTTGCCAGCTACTTCGCCGGCGCGCTGTTGCTGCCTTATCGCCGCTTCCTGGCAGAAGCCGAAGCATTGCGCTACGACATCGAGCTGCTCAGCCAGCATTTCCGCGTGAGCTTCGAAACCGTGTGCCACCGGCTCTCGACCATGCAGCGGCCCGATGCGCGGGGCATTCCGTTCTTCTTCGTGCGCGTCGACCGCGCCGGCAATATCTCCAAACGCCAGTCGGCCACCGATTTCCACTTCTCGCGCACCGGCGGCACCTGCCCGCTGTGGAACGTGTACGAGGCGTTCGCGCAGCCAGGCAAGATCCTGACCCAGCTCGCGCGCATGCCCGACGGACGCACTTATCTCTGGATCGCGCGCTGCATCTCGCGCCAGCGCGGCGGGTTCGGCGCACCGGGGCGCGCCTTCGCGGTGGCGCTGGGCTGCGACGTGCGGCACGCCCATCGGCTGGTGTATGCGACGGGGCTGGCGCTGAACGACCCCGCGGCCGCGACGCCCATCGGCGCAGGCTGCAAGGTTTGCGATCGCGAGGACTGCGCCCAGCGCGCGTTCCCGGCCGTCGGCCGGGAGCTGCGGGTCGACGAGAATGTGCGCCAGTTCGCGCCCTATGCCAATGCGAAACAAGCCGGTTCGGCGATCGGGCGCGGCCCGCATCCGCCGGTCCGCCCGACGCGGCGCTGAACCACCGTTGCTGCACGAAGGCCGATGAACACCGACAAGAACGCGATGGCCCTCTACGTGCGGGTGGTCGAGACAGGGAGTTTCTCCAAGGCGGCTGCGCGAGAGGGCGTGCCGGTGTCCACGGTCAGTCGCAAGATTGCCGAGTTGGAAAAGGCGCTGGGCGTTCGTCTGCTCGAACGCTCGACGCGGCAGCTGCGCATGACCGAGATCGGCCAGGGCTACTTCGAGTCCTGCCGTCGCGGTCTGACCGAGTTCGAGGCGGCCGATTCGCTGGTGACGCAGCGCCACGCCGACATCTCGGGCCGGCTGCGCATCTCGATCCCGCCCAGCATGTCCGATTTGGCGGCCGTCCCGTTGGTCAGCGCCTTCCAGCAGCGCTACCCCAACGTGACGGTGCACTGCCTGGTCACCGAGCGCTACATCGACTACATCGCCGATGGCATCGACCTGTCGATCCGCGGTGGTCAGCCGAGCACTCGCGACAGCAGCATCGTCGCCCGCACCGTCGCGGTCCAGCGGCCGCGCTTGCTGGCCTCGCCGGACTACCTGGCTCGCATCGAGCCGCTGACGCGGCCGGAAGAGGTGGTGCCGCATGTGCAGCTCGCGTTCGCCCGCTGGGAGCGGCCGCTGGCGTGGGTGCTGAGCTGCGAGCACGAGTCGGTGCGCATCGAGCCCGAGCCGCGGCTGGTGCTCAACGACTATGCGGGAGTGCTGCAAGGCCTGGTCGACGGACGGGGCATCTCGGAGCTGCCCAGTTTTCTGTGCAAGGCGGCGCTGCAGCAAGGCCGGTTGGTGGAGCTGCTGCCCGAGTGGCAATTCGCCAGCGTCAAGCTGAGCGTCGCGTTCCCCAGCAACAGACATCTGTCGCCGCTGGTGCGTGCGTTCAAGGACTTCTGCGTGAGCTACTTCGAAGCCCATCCCTTGGCGTGAAGACCACTGCAGCTGCCGGTTTCTCAGTGGCGAGAAAGTGATTTGAGTTCACGCCGGCTAGTGCGACCGACACGCGATCCTTATGGTTCAGTCCGCGCGCATCGCCGCGTCAAACACAAAGGATCGAACATCATGACGAAGACCTCCTGGGCTGTCGCAGCCGCTTGCCTTGCCCTTCACGCCGTGGCCCCCCGTGCGCAGGCTCAGCCGCCGAGCACGGCGCAGGCCGCGCAGCGGGCCGAGATCGAGCAGCTGCTGAACCAGTACGAGCACGCGCTGAACAGCGGCGACGTGAATGCCGCCGTGCAGCTCTACACCGACGATGGCGTGTTCATGGCGCCGGAGAACCCGACGGCCGTCGGCACCAAGGTGCTGCGCGAGGCCTATGCCGGCGTGTTCCAGGCGATCGCGCTGAAGCTGAAGTTCCAGGTCGCCGAGGCCAAGCTGTTGTCGCCGGAGTGGGCCATGCTGCGCACGACGTCGAGCGGCACCGTCAAGATCGTCGCCAACGGTGCCGAGGTTCCGGGCAGCAACCAGGAGCTGTTCCTGCTGCGCAAGACGGGCGGGCAATGGAAGATCGCCCGCTACAGCTTCTCGTCTGTGCTGCCGCGTGCGAAGTGATCTCGGTGGTTCAGTCCAGCTTGATGTTGTTCGCGCGGATCAGCTGGCCCCACTTCTCGCGCTCCGTGCGCACGTAGCTCGTCATCTGCTGCGGCGTGCTCGGAATGGGCTCGACGCCGAGCGACTGAAAGCGCGCCTTCACCGCGGTGGAGTCGAGCGCGGCGTTGAGCGCCTTGCCGAGGCTGCCGACAAATTCCGGCGGTGTGCCCGCCGGCACCACCAGGCCTTGCCAGGCGTAGGCTTCGAAGCCGCCGAGGCCCTGCTCGATCAGCGTGGGGATCTCGCTCATCGACTTGACGCGCTGCGCACTTGCCACGCCGATGGCGCGAAGCCTGCCCGATTGCACGTACTGGTAGCCGCTGGCGGTGTCGATGAACATGAAGGGCACCTGCCCGCCGATCAGGTCCTGCACCGCAGGTCCCGCGCCGCGGTAGGGCACGTGCGTCAGCGTGAGTTGGGTGCGCTCGCGAAACAGCTCGGTGGCCAGATGGTGCGGGCTGCCGGCGCCGGGCGATGCGTAGTTCGTGCCCCCGGCATTGGACTTGGCCCATGCGAGGAACTCCTTCAGGTTCTTCGCCGGCACGTTGGCGCTCACCGCGAGGATCAGCGGGAAGCGAGCCATCATTCCCACGGACGCGAAGTCGCGCTCGGTGTTGTAGCTGAGCTTGGTGTACAGCGCCGGGTTGGCCGCCAGCGTGGCGAAGTCGGCGGTGAACATCAGGTGGCCGTAGTCCTTGGACTTGGCCGTGTAGTCGGCGGCGATGTTGGTGCCTGCACCGGGCTTGTTGTTGACGATGATGGTCTGGCTCAGTGTCTTCGCCATTGCATCGGCCAGCGTGCGCGCGACGACGTCCGAGCCACCGCCGGCAGAATAGCCGACCACCCACTCGATGGGCTTGCCATCGGCGGCAAGCGCGGCGAGCGGCGCGGCGGCGAGCGCGAAGGCAGCCAGGCGGGTACAGAGCGAGCGGGTGTTGATTCGTTGTCTCAGGCGTTTCGCGTGCATCACGTTCATCGTTGTCCTTTTCATCGCGTTTCTGCGATGCGGCAATGTAGGCGCGTCCCGGCGCTCGTTGAAGCTGAGCGGGGGAAGTTCACCTGTGCCGTGCGGGAAAAAGTCGGTACCCTGACCGACGGAGGAATTTGTGCCGTGCGGTCGACGGCGATCCGAGCAGGAAGACGTTGGTATGACTGAGACCGGAGCCAGCCGGCTGAACACGGTGGAGTGGTTCTGCAAGGCGGCAGAGACGCTGAGCTTCACCGCAGCGGCGAAGTGGGCCGGGACCACCCCCTCGGCCGTCAGCAAGGCGGTGAGTCGCCTCGAGAATCGACTCGGCGTGAAGCTGTTTCAACGCACCACGCGTGCGATTTGCCTGACCGAAGATGGGCTCGCGTATTACGAGACTTGTCGCCAGGCGCTGAGCAGCATCGAGAAGGTGGAGCTGTCGCTCGCCAGAGGCCGCACGCGCCCGCACGGGATCTTGCGGCTCAGCCTGCCGTCGAGCTACGGCATCATGTACGTGGTGCCGCTCATCGCGCGCTATATCGAGCGCTATGCCGGAGAGGTGAAGGTGGCGGTGAGCCTGTCGAACTCGATCACCGAGTTCGTGACGCAGAGATGCGACCTGGCGATCCGCATCGGCACGGTCGCGGACTCGCGCGTGGTGGCACTGCCGCTTCAGGATGCGCACTACTGCATCGTCGCGTCTCCCGCCTATTTGCGACGACACGGCGTGCCGCAGCGGCCCGACGACCTGCGTGCGCACCAGTGCATCGATCTCATCCTGCCCGACGCGACCAAGCCGCTCCCATGGCAATTCTGCGAAGGGGCGCAGGCATCGGAGGTTGCCGTGCCGTCGACGCTGTGCGTCGATCATCCGCTCGCCGCAAAGTCCGCAGCGCTCAGCGGAGCTGGGCTGGCGCGCTTGCTCGACTTCACGGTCGCTCCCGATCTGCGCGACGGCAGGCTGGTCGAACTGCTGGCTGACTTCAAGCCCGCCGCGGTGCCGGTGTCGGCCGTCTACCCGAGCAATCGCCACCTGTCGGCCAAGGTGCGCACCTTCATCGACTTCATGGTCGAGGCGCGGCGTGGTGGAGCGGTTTGACGGCGAAGCCGGGAGCCGGATCGGACCGGCCCGAACCGATCCGAGATCAGTTTGGCGCCAGCACCGAATGCAGTGCCGTGATGGCTTCGCCCAGCTTGGCCTTCGCGAGCCCGCGGCATTGGTCCTCGGTGGCGCCGGCCTGCATGCCGAAGGTCGTGGCGGTCCGGGAGGGGTTGAACACCAGCGACTTGCCGCTGCGCGGCAACATCATGGCGCGCGCGGTGACGATGCAGACCTTGGCATCGTCGAACCCACCCTCGACCTCGCTGACGAAGCCCCACTTGCTCATCGGATAGAGCTTGACCATTTTCGCGGTCTGGGCCTGTTTCCACAGGGCGAGGGCGGTGGACTTGTCGATCAGCTTGGCGCTGGAGTGATCGAGCGTGAGCGGCGCGGCGGGCGCAGCGAAGGACATCGACGTGCAGATCGTCATCGACAGTGCGGTGAGCAGGCGGGCAGTGAACATGGAGCTCCTCTTTTTGAAGGTTGTTTCGTGGACAGTCGCGGGAAAGCGGGTCGCGGTCACCAGGCCGCGGGCGGGTTCTTCAGCAGCACGATGTGGCCTGCCTGGACACTCAGGTAGCCACCGATGGTGAGCTCCTTGAAGATGCGGCTGACCATCTCGCGCGAGGCGCCGACGCGGTCGGCGATCTCCTGCTGCGTCAGCCGCTGCGGCACGGCCCGGTGCCCGCCTTCGGGGACCGCGAGCTTCTGCAGCAGGCCGACGACGCGGCCGTAGACATCGTCCAGCGCCAGACTCTTGACGCTGTCGGTGAGGGTGCGCACGCGCAGGATCAGGTTGCGGATCAGGTGCAGCGCGAAGTCCGGGTGGGTCGCGATGAACTCGCGCAGGTTCGCGCCGGTCACGAGGGCGCAGGTCGTCGGTTCGAGCGTCATCACCGACGCGCTGCGCACGCCGCCGTCCAGCGGCACCTCGCCGACGTATTCGCCGGGCCCGTGCTCGTTGAGGCTCACCTCTTTGCCCGACTCATTGCCGGCATAGACCTTGACCCGGCCCGACAGGATGATGAACAGCGTGTCGGCCACCTCGCCCTCGTTGATCAGCACCGCGTGGGCCGGGTAGCGCTTCACGCCGCCGGCCGAGGCGATCTCGCGCAGCAGTGTGTCGCTCAGGGCTTTGGCGTCGGCAAGCGGGGGTGGTGTCACCCCGGCATTCTGACCCAAGCAACGGGCTGATGGCGAGGTGATCGGGGCTGAAGATCACGAGCGATTCAGTCGCGGTACGAGCTCGCCGCCGCGGGTTCGATGCGCTGCAGCAGCGCGCGCCATTCGCGTGCATTCGGGTCCGGCTCGCCGGGCTCGCGCGTGCTGTCGCCGCTCTCGTATTGGCGGGCGGTCTTTTCGCAGACTTCGGGCGACACCGGGTAGACGGCCTCGCCGCTCGCCTGGATCGCCATCTGCACGCGGCAGGCGCGGTCGAGGTTCAGCATCAGGATGAAGGCTTCGGGGATGTTGCGCCCCAGTGTCAGCAAGCCGTGGTTGCGCAGGATCATCACGCGCGCCGTCGGGCCCAGGTCGGCGACCAGGCGCGCGCGCTCGTCGTCATCCAGCGCGATGCCCTCGAAGTCGTGGTACACGACGCGCTGGTAGAACTCGAGCGCCCACTGGTTGCACGGCTGCAGCCCACAGGCCAGCGACGAGACGGCGACGCCGGCGACCGTGTGCGTGTGCAGCACGCAGGCCGCATCGTGGCGCGCCGCATGCACCGCGCTGTGGATCGTGAAGCCGGCCGGGTTCACGTCGAACGGCGAGTCGTCGAGAACGCGCCCGTCGAGGCCGATCTTGACCAGCGACGACGCGGTGATGTCGCGAAACAGCATGCCGAACGGGTTGATCAGGAACTGATCTTCGGTGCCCGGCACGCGCGCCGAGATGTGCGTGTAGATGCTGTCGTCCATGCCGTAGTGGGCGACCAGCCGATAGGCCGCGGCCAGGTCTTCGCGCACCTGGCGTTCGGCCTGGGTGCGCTCGTCGTGCAATGGCATGGGTTGTCCTTTTCAAGTGGGGTGACGGTGTTGTACCAAGCAAACGGTTGTCGGCGCCGAGAGGATGCACAGCTGGTCGTCGACAGTCAACCTCGGGCCGCGCGCCGCACACGAATACGTACTTCCCACAAGGCACGCCGGGCCCCGCTGCCTAGACTGCCGTGGCACCGGAATGCCCCGCACCTCGAACGCGCGGCCGACAACACACGAAGGAAGCTCGCGCATGTCTCGCTTCAAAGCCTTGAGCAAGGACCACATGGGGTCGGCCCTGTTGATCGCATTGGGCATCGGCGTGCTCGGGCTCGGCGTGACCTACCACATCGGCAACCTCAACCGCATGGGCGCCGGCTTCATCCCGGTCGTGCTCGGCGCCTTGTTGATCCTGGTCGGGCTGGCGATCGGCCTGACCGCCGCGCCCGCCGGCCGTGAAACGCCGAGCAGCGGCCATGGACACGGTGCGGCCGCGACCGGCCCCGAATGGCGCGGCTGGCTTTGCATCCTGGGCGGCGTCGTCTCGTTCGTCGTCCTCGGGCAATTCGGCGGGCTCGTGCCGGCTACCTTCGCGTCGGTGTTCATCTCGGCGATGGGCGATCGCCAAAGCACGGTGAAGGCTGCCGCGCTGCTCGCCACCATCATCGACGTGTTCGGCGTGATCATCTTCCACTACGGCCTGAGCCTGCAGCTGCCGCTGTTCCACTGGGGCTGGTGAGCCTTCGCATCCACTCGATATCGACAAGGACCCACCATGTACCAATCCCTGATGGACCTCTGGTACGGCTTCGGCATCGCGCTGCAGCCGAGCAACTTCATGTGGAGCGTGTTCGGCGTGCTGATCGGCAACCTGATCGGCGTGCTGCCCGGCATGGGCGCGCTGACGACGATCTCGATGCTGCTGCCGCTGACCTACGTGATCGCGCCGGTGCCGGCGATCCTGATGCTTGCGGGCATCTTCTACGGCTCGCAATACGGCGGCGCGATCGGCGCGATCCTGCTCAACCTGCCGAGCCACCCGCCGCACGCGGTGACCTGTCTCGACGGCTACCCGATGACTAAGGCGGGGCGCGGCGGCGCGGCGCTCGGCATCACGATGATGGCCTCGTTCTTCGCTGCGTCGGTCGGCATCATCGTGATGATCTTCCTGTCGCCGCTGCTGGTCGAGATCGCGTTCAAGTTCGGCCCGACCGAGATCTGTTCGATCATGCTGCTCGGCCTGCTGGCGGGGGCGACGATGTCGCGCGGCTCGCCGCTCAAGGGCGTCGCGATGACGGTCTTCGGCCTGCTCTGCGGCGTGGTCGGCACCGATGTGATCAGCGGCACCACGCGCTACACCTTCGACCTGCCCGAGCTCGCCGACGGCGTCGAGCTCGGCGCGCTGTGCATGGGCTTGTTCGGCATCGCCGACTTCCTCGTCAGCGTCAACCGCACGACCGTGAAGCCCAGCGACGCCAAGGTCAGCATGAAGGACATGCGGCCCACGCGCGCCGAGATGAAACAAGCTTTCTGGCCGATGGTGCGCGGCACGATGGTCGGCACCTTGTTCGGCGCGATGCCGGGCACCGGCCCGACGATCACGACCTTCATCGCCTACGCGCTCGAGCGCAAGATCGCAAAAGACCCGAGCCGCTTCGGCAAAGGTGCGATCGAAGGCGTCGCAGCGCCCGAGGCCTCGGCGCACTCGAAGACCCAGGTCGACTTCATCCCGACGCTGTCGCTCGGCATCCCGGGCGACGCGGTGATGGCGCTGATCCTGGGCGCGCTGATCATCAAGGGCATCCAGCCCGGCCCGCAGCTGATCACCGAGCACCCGGACATCTTCTGGGGCCTGGTCGCGAGCTTCTGGATCGGCAACGTGCTGTTGGTGATCATGAACGTGCCGATGATCGGCGTGTGGGTGCGCATGCTGCAGGTGCCGTACAAGTTCCTGTACCCGGCCGCGCTGTTCTTCATCTGCATCGGCGTGTACAGCACCAAGAACAGCCTGTTCGACGTCGGCGAGGTCGCGGTGTTCGGTGTGCTCGGCGCGATCTTCCTGTCGCTCGATTTCCCGGTCTCGCCGATCGTGCTCGGCTTCGTGCTCGGGCCGATGCTCGAAGAGAACTTCCGGCGCGCGATGCTGTTGTCGCGCGGCGACCTGCTCGTGTTCCTGCAGCGCCCGATCAGTGCGTGGTTCATCGGCGCGTGCACGCTGCTGATCCTTGCGCAGGTGTGGGCCTATGCGCGCAAGGTCCGGATCGCGCCGCCGCTTCAAGGCGCGGCCGAGCTGGTGTCCGAGTAGGCGGGCGCAGCTGCCGGGGCGTGAGCCGACCCGTTCGGCGGCCCGGATGCTCCGGGCGTGGACAATCGGCATCGGCCACGCTCGGCCCCCACAGCCCACATGAACCCTGTCGACGTCGATGATCTCGCGCGACCGCGGCGGCCGCGGGCCTATCTGTGGGCCGCGCTGGTCGTGCTGCTGCTCGCCGCGCAGACCTTGCTCGTGGCGCTGGCCGTCCACTATCGATCGGTGCGAACCCAGGAAGAGGTCGAGGCCAACGCCAGCGCGGCGAGTGCCGAGCTGGCGCAGTTGCTCGCGCGCGACCTGCAAGCCGCGCTCGCGCTGCCGGGGCCTGCCGCGCCCGGTGCCGAGTGGCGCGCGCGCGCCGGCGAGCTGCTTGTCGCGCGCTCCGAGTTGCTGCGGCTGGAACGCCGTGATGCCGGCCTGCGCATCGTCGACGCGGTCGACACGCGCACCCGCCCGCCCTTGTTCGCGCAGCTGAACCGGCAAGAGGCCCATGTCGACACCGAGCTCGCCTGTGCGACCGCGCAGCGCCGCGGCGGGCCGACGTATTCGAGCAGCTACTTCGTGCCGCAGGCCGACGGCATGGGCCTCGAAGTGATGGACCTGTGCATCGCGGAGCGCGAGGACGAGCACGTCGTCGGCTACGTCATCGCCAGCTACTCGCTCGCGGGGCTGCTCGACCAGCTGTCCGCCCAGTCGCTGGCGCCGGGCAACGACTTGTCGTTCATCGAAGGCGACGGTGCGCGGCTCGCGCATGGCCGCCTGCATGTCGGCGCCGGCGTCTACCGCGCAAGCCGGACGATCAACCTGCCGGGTGCTGCGATGCAGCTGCGGCTGGACAGCGCCGCGACCCGGCCGAGCCTGGTGCCCGATGTCGTCACCGGCCTCGTCATCGGCCTGTCGCTGGCGCTGTTCGGCGTGGTGGTGCTGCTCGCCCGCGACGTGCGCAAGCGGGCGCGGGCCGAGTCGGCGTTGGCCGAGGCGCTGGCGTTTCGCAAGGCGATGGAAGACTCCGTCGTCACCGGCCTGCGGGCGCGCGATCTGGACGGCCGCGTCACCTACGTCAACCCGGCGTTCTGCGCGATGGTGGGCTTCGAGCCGGCCGAGCTGATCGACCGCGAACCGCCGCCGTATTGGCCGCCGGAGCAGTTCGATGCCTACCAAAGCCGGCAGGCCTCGCGCCTCGCAAGCATGCCGACGAGCCAGTCGCGCGAAGCCTTCGAGACCACGTTCATGCGCAAGAACGGCGAGCGCTTCCCGGCGATGGTCTTCGAGGCGCCGCTGCTCAGCAGCACCGGCCACCACACCGGCTGGATGAGCGCGGTGCTCGACCTCAGCGCGCAGCGCCGCGTCGAAGAGATCTCGCGCCAGCAGCAGGAGCGCCTGCAGGCCACCGCGCGCCTGGCCACGGTCGGCGAGATGGCATCGTTGCTGAGCCACGAACTGAATCAGCCGCTGTCCGCGATCGCCGCCTACGCCACCGGCTCGCTGAACATGATGGACGCCCAGGCCCGCGGCGAGCCGCCCGACGCCGAGCTGTGGCCGCTGATGCACCAGGCGGTGCAGCGTATTGCCGAGCAAGCCGAACGGGCCGGGCGCGTGATCAAGAGTGTTCACGATTTCGTGCGGCGCCGCGAGAGCGCCCGCGAGGCCATCAGCGTCGAGGCCTTGATCGAGGCGATCCAGCCGCTGGTGAAGCTGCAGGCGCGCAAGAGCAGCACGCGCATCGAGATCGATCTGTGCACGCCGGCACCGAAGGCCGTCTGCGACCGTGCGATGGTCGAGCAGGTGCTGCTCAACCTCACGCGCAACGGCATCCAGGCCATGCAGAGCCTCGCCCCGGACCGCGAACGCGTGCTGACGATCCGCGTGCGCCAGCCGCACCGCCAATGGGTTCACATCTCGGTCGACGATGTCGGGCCGGGGATCGACAGCGACGTGGCGAGACAACTCTTCACGCCGTTCTTCACGACCCGCGACGAAGGCATGGGGCTGGGCCTGAGCGTGTGCCGGACCATCGTCGAGCAGCACGGCGGGGCGCTCGCCTTCGCCAACCGGCGCGACGCGGCCGGTGCCGTGTGCGGCGCGGAGTTCGGCTTCACGCTGCCGGCAGCGCCTGCGCATCCGCCTCGATCGACACGCGGCGCGGGTGCCGAATCGCCCGCAGCCCAGGCCGAGGCCGAAGTCGATCCCGGCAGTCTGGGATGAAAGTCACCACATTGAACTGTGAGGATGTGGCGGCTTGCGGCCCGTTGTTGCCTTTCGCGAATGCCCGCGTTTGTACGGCTGCGGCGCATCGCGGCAAGGGCAGCCCGCCGGGCGCTCATTCGGTGGCGGTCTCCGCTGCGCTGCGACTGCACTGCGCTGCTCGGTCCGGGGTCGCGCCGCCGAACTCACTGCGCTCACTTCGTTCGCTGCGTTCAAACAACCGCGGCGAGTCAGTTGTGGAAGCGCGCTGGCGCGCGCCGACCCCGGCCCTGCGCTGCTCGTCGCCCCCCAAATCGCGCCCAGCGGGCAGCCCTTGCCGCGAAGTCCACGGTGGTTGGTGTTCGTTTCAAACACCATCAACGTGTCCGCAAAGGCGCGTGCGGGCAGGTTGCGGCGCGCCTCTGAAGCGCCGAGGAGCACAGGGCTCGTGGCCGCGCGCGCAGCGCGCTTCCACCACTGACTCGTCGCGTTTGTTTGAACGAAGAGAGCGCAGCGAACGCAGTGAGTTGAGCGACGGGCCACGAGACCGCGCACCGCAGGGCAGTCGAAGCGCAGCGGAGACCGCTGAAGCGAAGTGCTGCGGCCTGCCCGCACGCGCCTTTGCTCGCGCCGACCGTCGCACGCAAAGCTGCCGTTCACAGGCAGCAACAGGCCGAAAGCAAACACTCCAAACAACAGCTGCGTTTCAAACATCGCGCGTCGCGCGAAGCGCGCGTGGTGGACAACTGTCATGACACTGAACACGGGGGTGCCCGATCTATGAGCTTGCCTTCGCTTCCAGCCGAACTCGGCTTGCCGATGGTCTACCTGGTCGACGACGAGGATGTCGTTCGCGACGCCGTCGCGTGGCTGCTGCGCTCGCGCCGGCTGCTGTCCCAGGGGCACAACAGCGCCGAGGCCTTCGAAGCCGCGCTGGACGCCACGCCGTCAGCCGTTCGCGGCGAGTGGCCGACCTCGCCGTCGTGCCTGCTGCTGGACTTGCGGATGGGCGGCATGAGCGGGCTGGCGCTGTTCGAGCGGCTCGTCGAGCGCGGGCTGACCGATGCGATGCCGGTGCTGTTCCTGACCGGCCACGGCGACGTGCCGACGGCGGTGGCGGCGGTCAAGCGCGGCGCGTTCGACTTCGTCGAGAAGCCGTTTTCCAACAACGCGCTGGTCGACCGCATCGAGCACGCACTCGCGGCGAGCGCCGCGGCGCTGGTGGCGCGGCGCAGTCGCGCGGCCCGCATGCGTGGCTTGAACGACCTCAGCGAGCGCGAGCAGGAAGTGATGCGCTTGATCGCGCAAGGCCTGCCCAACAAATTGATCGCCGATGCGCTGAACCTGAGCGTCAGGACGGTCGAGGTTCACCGCGCTCGGGTGTTCGACAAACTGAAGGTCGGCTCTGCCGTCGAGCTGGCGAACCTGCTGCATCAGACGCAGGCTTGAAAAACAGACAGCGACGCGATCCTGATGGATCGCGTCGCTGTCGGGTCGAGCTTGCGCGGCTTAGCGCTTCGCGACGTTCATCGTCGTGCCTTCGTTGCCGGCGCTGCGAACCGTTGCCACGCTCTTCGCGTGTGCGTGGGTTTCGGCATCGGGCCCTTCACCGGCAGGAATCAGGTCGCCGGCGCGGCGCGCGGCGATCACGGTGGCCTTGATCTCGGCGCGCGAGGCGAGGGTCACGCTGCTCGGGCGTGCAGACGCCAGCTCGATGCCTTCGCCGGCCGGCAGCAGCGTACCGGCCGCGCGCGCTTCGAGCACCTGCGATTGAACATCGCTGCGGGTCAGCCCGGAGCGCGTCGCGACCGCGGTGCCGAGCGGGGTCGGCGCTTCACCGGCCGGTGCAAGCGTACCGGCGGAACGAGCTGCCAGCGTTTCACTGACGACTTCGGCGCGCGCGCGCTCGGTGGCGGCTTCGGGGTCGGCGGCGACAGCGGCCGTGCTGGCAAGAACCAACGCGCCGAGAGAAATCCAAGCGGCATAGCCAAACTTTGCGTTCATGGCGATCTCCTGTTGTTGACGGTAAGCATCAACGATAGAAACCGAACGCTCACGCAACGGTGACCACACCATTACAAGTCGGTCATCTCGCGAGTCAAGGTCCGACCGCGTTGGCGATCGTGATGGCCACGCCGCTCGCGCCCGGCGCCACCGGCGCCGACTCGCCGGCCAGATCGCCGGGCTGCGGGACCGCATTGCCCGACTTGCTGATGCGCGCGCCGACGATCACCTGCGCCGCGCCGGAGATGCGGGCATTCGGGGCCATCGCCATGCTGTCGTCGAGCTTGTAGCTGATCGGCAGGTCTTTCACTTGCGCGCGCAGCACGGCGAGCGGCATGCGCGGCCCTTGCGCGGCGCGGGCGAAGATGAAGACGGTGTCGGTCGGGCTCGCCTTGGCTGCAAGCGCCGGCGACAGCGTGACGGTGCCGCTGACGCTGACGCTGGCCGCCGCGCCGCTGGCCGCAGCCGGCATGCGCGGCGCGGCCGCGGCCGATGTGGTCGGCGCCGCCGCGAGCCCGCCGCGCTTGCGCGCCTCGGCCAGGCTGGCCTGCAGGCGCGGCGTATCGGGGCTGTCGGGCGGCAGGCCCTGCGCCATCTTTTCCCAGTGGCGCACCGCGGTCGCGTAGTCGGCGCGCTCGAAGGCCGAGGTGCCGGCGAGCGCGAGCGCCTTGAGATGGGTCGGCTGGGCGGCCAGCGCGCGCGCGACCATCGCATCGGATTCGGGCGTGGCCTGACCGCCGTTCTTGGTGGCGAGCGCATCGGCGTAGTCGGCCAGCGTGGTCGCATCGGCGGGGCGCAGCGCGACCGCCTTCGCGTAGGCCGGCAGGGCCTCGTCAACGCGGCCCAGCACGCTGTACGAGCGGCCCAGCATCAGCCACCCGGTGGCGTCGTCGGGCTTGTCCTTCAGGCGCTCGGCGAGCTTACCGACCATCATCTCGATCTGCTGCCGGGCGGATTGCTCTTCGGCATCGGGCGCTGCAGCCGCCGCCGCAGGCGTGGGCTTCAGGCCGGGCGAGCCCTTCCAGGCATAGCCGGCGATCGCGAGGCCGAGCACGCACACGCTCAGGCCCATCATCAAGCGACCCGAAGGGCGCGGCGCTGGGCTGTCAGGGAGGGAGTCGGTCATCGAGAGCGTTGTCGATCAGGATTGGTGCGGGTCGGCGAACAGCGCCGGGTCGTCGGGCTCGAACTGGTTTGCCGCGGTGCGTGCGCGGCGGCGCATCACCACGGCCAGCGCGCCGAAGCCGAGCAGCAGCATCAGTGCGGGGCCGAACCACAGCAGCAGCGTGGTGGCCTTGACCGGCGGGCGATACAGCACGAAGTCGCCGTAGCGGTCGGTCATGTACTGGATGATTTTGGCGTCGTCATCGCCCTTGCGCAGCATCTCGCGCACCTGGCGGCGCAGGTCTTGCGCGAGGTCGGCGTTCGAGTCGGCGATGGTCTGGTTCTGGCAGACCAGGCAGCGCAGCTCGGCGGTGATGCGCGTCATGCGCGCCTCGAGCGCCGGGTCGGCGGCGGCCGGCGCGGCGTCGTTGGCGAACGCGGGCCGCGCGAGGCAGCAGATCAGCGCGATCAGCGCAAGCAAGAATTTATGCATTGAGCTTTTTGAGCATCGGCTCGATGCGCTCGCGGATCACCTCGGGCGTGAGCGGGCCGATGTGCTTCAGGCGTATCACGCCCTGCTTGTCGATGATGAAAGTCTCGGGCACGCCGTAGACGCCGAAGTCGATCCCGACGCGGCCGTCGGCGTCGAACAGCGAGGCGTTGTACGGGTTGCCGAAGCGCGCCAGCCAGCCCTGGCCGTCGGGCCGCTGGTCTTTGTAGTTCAGGCCGTAGATCGGAACCATGCCGCGCTTCGAGAACTCGACCAGCAGCGGGTGCTCTTCGCGGCAGGCCACGCACCACGAGGCCCAGACGTTGAGCATCCAGACCTTGCCGAGCATGTCGTCGCGTTTGAAGGTCTGGGCCGCGTCGTCCAGGCGCGTGAGCGCGAAGCTCGGGGCGGGCTTGCCGATCAGCGGCGAGGGCACTTCGCGCGGGTCGAGGTTGAGGCCGCGGGCGAGGAAGCCGGCGAGCACCAGGAACGCCAGCAGCGGCAGGATGTAGCGCAGGCTTTTCATCACGCGATGACCTTCGCGTCGGTGGCGGCGCCTTGGGTCGCACGCACCTTGGCGCGATAGCGCCGATCGGTCGCGGCGAGGAAGCCGCCGAACGCCATCATCAGGCAGCCGCCCCAGATCCAGTCGATGAAGGGCTTGACGTAGACGCGCACGATCCAGGCCTTGCCGGCGAGCGGCTCGCCGAGCGAGACGTAGAGGTCGCGCGAGAAGCCGGCGTCGATCGCGGCTTCGGTCATCGTGGAACCGGTGACCGGGAAGTTGCGCTTCTCGGGGCGCAGCGTCGTGACCGGCTTGCCGTCGCGCGTGACCTCGAGCGTGCCTTGCGCAGCGCGGTAGTTCGGGCCGGGCAGCGACTCGACGCCGCGGAACGTGAAGGTATAGCCCAGCACCTCGGTGGTGTCGCCCACATCCATCTTCACGTCGCGCTCGACCTCGCCGCTCTTGACGAGCGTGACGCCGAAGATGAAGACCGCGATGCCCAGATGCGCGACCATCATGCCGACCATTGCACGCGGGATCTGGCGCGCGCGGTGCAGCAGGCCGGTGCGCACGATGCCGTTCGGGCGCAGCCGGTCGAGCAGGTCGACGCCGAGTGCGGCGACGATCCAGAACGCCATCGCGAGGCCGAGCGTCGAGACGATGCCGAGGTGGCCGCGCAGCCAGTTGGTCAGCAATGACGCGACGATCGCCGCGCCCAGCGCCCAGCGCAGGCGGCGCCACAGCTGCGGCAGCTCGGCGTGCTTCCAGCGCGCCAGCGGGCCGACGCCGATCAGGAAGATTAGCGGCGCCATCAGCGGCACGAACACGGTGTCGAAGTAGGGCGGGCCGACCGAGATCTTGCCCATGCCGAGCGCATCGAGCAGCAGCGGGTACAGCGTGCCGAGCAGCACCGCACCGCAGGCCGCCATCAGCAGCACGTTGTTGGCGAGCAGGAAGGTCTCGCGCGAGACCCATTCGAAGCGCGCGCCCAGCCCGACCTTCGGCGCTCGCCATGCGTACAACGCGAGCGACGCGCCGATCACGAAGACCAGGAAGGCGAGGATGAACAGGCCGCGCTTCGGGTCGGTCGCGAACGCATGCACCGACGACAGCACGCCGGAGCGGACCAAGAACGTGCCGAGCAGCGACAGCGAGAACGCCAGGATCGCGAGCAGCACCGTCCACGACTTGAAGCTGCCGCGCTTCTCGGTGACCGCGAGCGAATGGATCAGCGCGGTCGCGACCAGCCACGGCATGAAGGACGCGTTCTCGACCGGGTCCCAGAACCACCAGCCGCCCCAGCCGAGCTCGTAGTAGGCCCAGCCGCTGCCCATCGCGATGCCGATGGTCAGGAAGATCCACGCCACGGTCGTCCACGGCCGCGTCCAGCGCGCCCAGGTGGTGTCGAGGTTGCCGCCGATCAGCGCCGCGACCGCGAACGAGAACGCGACCGACAGGCCGACATAACCCATGTAGAGCATCGGCGGGTGGAACACCATGCCCGGGTCCTGCAGCAGCGGGTTCAGGTCGCGGCCGTCGACGGGCGGGTTGGGGAGCCGGTCGAACGGGTTCGAGGTCAGCAGCAGGAACAGCAGGAAGCCGACGCTCAGCACGCCCATCACCGACAGGATGCGCGCCAGCACCGGCGCTGGCAGGTGGCGGCTGAAGCGCGCGACCGCGAAAGCCCAGCCGGTGAGCATCAGCAACCACAACAGCATCGAGCCTTCGTGGCCGCCCCAGACCGCGGCGACCCGGTAGTGCGTGGGCAGCGAGGTGTTGGAGTTGGCGGCGACGTAGAACACCGAGAAGTCGTTGCCGACGAAGGCCGCGATCAGGCAGCCGAACGCGAACGCGACCAGCGCGAATTGCAGCGCCGCGGCCGGCCGCGCGATCGCCATCCAGTCGGCGCGCCCGCGCGCGGCGCCGAGCATCGGCACCGACGCCAGCGCCGCAGCGACGCCGAGCGCAAGCCAGAGCGCGAAGTGACCGAGTTCGGGGATCATCGCGCTGCGTCCTTGGCCATCGTGTTGGCGAGCTTGCCTTGCTGCGCGCGCTTCAGCGCCTCGGCGGCTTCGGGCGGCATGTAGTTCTCGTCGTGCTTGGCGAGCACCTCGCGGGCGACGAAGACGCCGTCCTGCAGCTGGCCTTGCGCGACGACGCCTTTGCCTTCCTTGAACAGGTCCGGGAGGATGCCTTCGTAGCGCACCGGCACCGACTTCGAGGTGTCGGTGACGATGAAGCTCACGTGCACGCCGTCGCGTTTCACGGTGCCCGATTCGACCAGCCCGCCGAGGCGGAAGCTGCGGCCAGCGGGCGCCTCATGCTCGGCGACCTGCGTTGGCGAGTAGAAGAACACGAGGTTGCTCTGGAACGCGTTGAGCACGAGCGCGACGGCGATGCCGACGGCGCAGACGATGCCGCCGGCGATGGCGAGCCGTTTGTGGCGAGGTTTCATAAGTCAGCTATTTTCGCCGGGTTCGGAGTGAGCCGCACGGGCGTCGCGATGGCGTTTGATCGCGGTCAAGGCGTCGGCGGCCATGCACAGCGCGATGAGGCCGAACGAGCCCCACACGTAGAACCCATAGCCACCCATTGCGAAGAATTCGGATGCGCTGCCCCAGGTCATGACGGCACCAGCTCGTTCAACCACTTCGCATCGCGCTCGCGCTCGGCAATGACAGCTCGCGTGCGCGTGAACACGACCGCGAACGCGTAAGCCCAGCAGGCCAGCGTCATCAGCAGCATCGCGGTCAGCATGGTGGCGACCATCTTCGGCGCGGTGGTCGCACTGATCGTCGCGCCCTGGTGCAGCGTGTTCCACCACTTCACCGAGAAATAGATGATCGGCACGTTGACGCTGCCGATCACGGCGAGCAGCGCGCCGGCCTGGTCGGCACGGCGGGTGTCGTCGATTGCGTTCACGAGGGCCATGTAGCCCAGATACAGGAACAGCAGGATGAGTTCCGACGTGAGGCGCGCGTCCCATACCCACCATGTGCCCCAGGTCGGCTTGCCCCACAGCGCGCCGCTCCATAGCGCAGCGAAGGTGAACATCGCGCCGGTCGGGGCGATCGCGCGCGCGACCATGGCCGCGAGCCGCGCATTGAAGGCCCAGCCGATCGCGGCCCAGAACGCCATCACCATGTAGAGCAGCATCGACATCCAGGCCGCCGGCACGTGGATGAAGATGATGCGGTAGGCATCGCCTTGCGTCGCATCGGTCGGCGCCTGGAAGAAGCCGACGTACAGGCCGGCGATCGCCAGCAGCGCGGTGGCGGCCCACAGCCATGGAATGAGCCGCCCGGCCAGCGCATAGAAACGCGGCGGCGATGCGAACGTGAAGAAGCGGGTGTCGGCCAGCATCGGTGGGGTCACTCCGTGGCGATGCGCAGCGCCGCCGCGGTGGCGAGCGGCGCGAGCAATGCAGTGGCGATGAAGAGCGCGCCCAGCAGCGAGAAATGGCCGCGGGCTGAGGTGCCCGACTCGACCGCGCTGACCGCGCCGCTGCCGAAGATCAGCGCCGGGATGCACAGCGGCACGATCAGCAGGATCAGCAGCACGCCGCCGTTGCGAACGCCCAAGGTGAGCGCGGCGCCGAGGCTGCCGAGCAGGCTCAGGATCGGCGTGCCGAGCGCGAGGCTGGCGCACAGCGCGCCGATGCTGCGACCGCTCAGGTCGAACATCACGCCGAACAGCGGCGCGATCAGCACCAGTGGCAAGCCGGTGAGCAGCCAGTGCGCGACGGCCTTGGCGATCGCGACCGGTAACGCTGCCGCTGTCCCCGAGCCGGCCGCGAGCATCATCTGTTCGAGCGAGCCGTCGGCCTGGTCAGTAGCGAACAGCTGCGTGACCGACAGCATCGCCGCGAGCAACGCGCAAACCCACAGCACGCCGGGCGCGATCTGGCGCAGCGTGTTGGGCTCGGGGCCGACGCCGAGCGGGAACAGGCTGACCGCGACCGCGAAGAACGCGAGCGGCAGCAGCGCGTCGACGCGGCGGCGCGCGGCCAGGCGCAGGTCGCGCACGAGCACGGCGCTGAACACCGGAGCGGTCATGCTCGGGGGGGCCCGTTCAACTGCAAGGTGATCGGCACTGGCGAGCTCAGCGTCAGCGGCAGGTGGCTGGTCAGCAGCACGCTGCCGCCGCGCGCCGCGTGTTCGGCGAGCACGGCGTTGAGCACGTCCACGCCCTGCGCATCGAGGGCATCGAAGGGTTCGTCGAGCAGCCACAGCGCGGTGCTCGGCGCGGTGCACAGGCGCGCCAGCGCGACGCGGCGGCGCTGGCCTTGCGACAAGGTGCGCACCGGCGCATCGCGGCGGCTGTGCAGGCCAAAGCGGCGCAGCGCCTGCTCGTGCGCGGCCGCGCTGGTGTCGAAGCCGTGCAGGCGGCTCAGGAACATCAGCGATTCGGCGACGCTGAGGTCGTCCTTCAGCGCATTCGCGTGGCCGACATAGACGCGTTCGCGGCCGGCAAGGTGCTCGATGCGCCCGGCCTCGGGCCGCGCCAGGCCGGCGAGCAGGCGCAGCAGACTGGTCTTGCCCTGGCCGTTGGCGCCGCGCACCCAGACGACCTGGCCCGGCAGCACCTTCAGGTCGAGCCCGCTGAACAGCAGGCGCTCACCCCGGCGGCAGGCCAGCCCGGCGGCGGCCACGACGGTGGAACTGTCAGTCATACCTGCTCATCGACATGCGGCTTGGGCTCAGGGCGAACCGGGTATTGTGCACAAGCAGGAAGGCCGACCCGTATCATCGGTCGATGTACTTGACGCCAGGTGGCACGGACACCTGCAAGCCATGAGCAAAGCCTTCACGCGCGAGTCCGACGCGGCAGGCGACGACGATGACGACGACCTCGCATTGCCCGCGCTGCCGGCCGGCACGAAGAACTACCTGACACCGTCCGGCTACGCCCGCCTGCGCGCCGAACTGCTCGCCTTGCTCGACGACGAGCGGCCGAAGATCGTCGAGATCGTCTCGTGGGCCGCGAAGAACGGCGACCGCTCCGAGAACGGCGACTACCTGTACGGCAAGAAGCGCCTGCGCGAGATCGACCGGCGCATCCGCTTCCTGACGAAACGGCTGGACATCGCCGAGGTCGCCGACCCGGCGCTGCACCATGGCCACGACCAGGTGTTCTTCGGTGCGACCGTGACCTACGTGAACCAGCGCGACGAAGAACGCACGATCACGATCAAGGGCATCGACGAGGTCGACAACTTGCAGGGCGAGGTCAGCTGGATCTCGCCGATCGCACGCGCGCTGCTGAAGGCACGCGTCGGCGACGAGGTGCAGCTGATGACGCCGGGCGGGCTGGAGCAGATCGAGGTGATCGCGGTGAGCTACCCGGCGCCAGGAGGCTGATCAAGGTTTGACGCGCGCCACCCGCAGCACCGAGGGCGCCCGCTTCAGATGGCGCATCACATCGGCCAGGTGCAGCCGGTCGCGCACGCTGACCAGCAGCTGCAGCTCGATCGTCTCGGCCGCCGGCTCGTTGCCCATCTCGATGTGCGTGATATCGGCTTCGGCCTCGCTGACCGCCTGGGCGACCTGCGCCAGCACGCCCTTGCCGTTGGTCACCAGCAATTGCACGCGGGTCTCGAACGGGTGGGCCGGCTGCTCGGCCCAGTCGACGCCCATCCAGTGCTCGCCGTCGCGCTCGAACAGGCGCTTGCCGACACTGCACTCGCCGGTGTGCACCACCAGCCCTTCGCCGCGCCCGAGGTAGCCGACGATCGCGTCGCCGGGGATCGGGCGGCAGCAGGTCGCGAGCTGCACCGAGGCGCCTTCGCTGCCGTCGATCAGCACCGTGCCTTGCGACGGCGCGTTGTCGTCCGCGGCGTAGCGGCCCATCGTCAGCGTCAGCGGATCGGGCTTGGCGCCATGCTCGGCCATCAGCCGCGCCAGCCGCTTGGCGACGATGGTCGCGATCTTGCGGCCCAGGCCGATGTCGGTGAACAGATCGGTGCGGGTCTTGTTGCCGCTCCAGCGCGTCAGCTGCTGCCACAGCGCGGCGTCTTCGGCTTCGGCGCCGGGCAGTTGCAGGCCTTCGGCGCGCAGCGCCTGCGCGAGCATCTTCTCGCCCAGGTCCTGCGACTCTTCCTGCTCCATGTTCTTCAGGTAGTGGCGGATCTTCGAGCGCGCACGGCCGGTGCGCACGAAGTTCAGCCACGCCGGATTCGGCCGCGCGCCGGGCGCGCCGACGACCTCGACCACGTCGCCGCTGCGCAGCTCGGTGCGCAGCGCAACCGGCTCGCCGTTGACCTTGGCGGCAACGCAGTGGTCGCCGACATCGGTGTGGATCGCGTACGCGAAGTCGATCGGCGTCGCGCCGCGCGGCAGCGCGAGGATCTTGCTCTTGGGCGTGAACACGTAGACCGCATCCGGGAACAGGTCGATCTTGACGTGCTCGAGGAATTCGTTCGCGTCGTGGGTCTCGTCCTGGATGTCGATCAGCGACTGCAGCCACATCGCGCCCAGGCGCTGTGCCTCTTGCACCTGCGCGCCGCCGGTCTTGTAGAGCCAGTGCGCGGCGATGCCTTTCTCGGCCACCGCATGCATCTGCTCGGTGCGGATCTGGAACTCGACCGCCGTGCCCAGCGGGCTCACCAGCGTCGTGTGCAGCGACTGGTAGCCGTTGGCCTTCGGGATCGCGATGTAGTCCTTGAAGCGGCCCGGCAGCGGCTTGAACAGCTGGTGCAGCACGCCCATCGCCATGTAGCAGTCCATCAGGTTGGCGACGACGATGCGAAAGCCGAAGATGTCGTTGACCTGCGCGAAGGTCAGGTGCTTCTCGCGCATCTTCTTGTAGATCGAGAACAGCGTCTTCTCGCGGCCATAGACCTGCACGGGCAGCTTGGCCTGCACGAACGATTTCTCGACATCGTGCTGGATGCGCTCGACGATGTCGCGCCGGTAGCCGCGCGCCTTCTGCACCGCCTTGGCCAACGCCGCCTGGCGCCACGGCTGCATGTTGGCGAACGACAGCTCCTGCAGTTCGCGGTAGGTCTGGTTCAGGCCGAGGCGGTGCGCGATCGGCGCGTAGATGTCGAGCGTCTCGGTCGCGACGCGCGCGCGCTTGGCCGGCAGCACCGCGTCCATCGTGCGCATGTTGTGCAGGCGGTCGGCGAGCTTGATCAGGATCACGCGCACATCGCGCGCCATCGCGAGCAGCATCTTGCGGAACGACTCGGCCTGCGACTCTTCGCGGGTCGAGAACTGCAGCTTGTCGAGCTTGGTCAGGCCATCGACCAGGTCGGCCACCGGCGCGCCGAAGCGCTCGATCAGCTCGATCTTGGTGATGCCGCAGTCTTCCATCGCGTCGTGCATCAGCGCGGCCATGATGGCTTGCGCGTCGAGCTTCCAGTCGGCGCACAGGCCGGCGACCGCGATCGGGTGCGTGATGTAGGGCTCGCCGCTGGCGCGGAACTGGCCGAGGTGCGCTTCGTCGGCGAAGCGGTAGGCCTCGCGCACGCGCTTGATGTCGGCCGGCTCGAGGTAGTCGAGCTTGTGCGTCAGTGCCGCGAACGAAGCCGCGGCGGCATCGGAGGTGGGTGGTTTGGCGGCCGCGCGCTTGCCCGCGGCCGACGGTTTGGCCGGTTCGCGAACAGCGTGGGAGCTCGGGGCGTTCATGCCCCGAATTTAACGTGGAATGAGCGGAAGAGTCGGTGAGGGGCTTCCCGACCCTCGGTGACTCAAATTAAACCGGGACCTTGCGCAGCATCTCGATGCCGACTTCGCCGGCGGCGATCTCGCGCAGTGCGGTCACGCCCGGCTTGTTCTTGGTCTCGATCTTGGGCGCGTGGCCCTGGCTCAGCATGCGCGCGCGGTAGGTCGCGGCGAGCACCAGCTGGAAACGATTCGGGATCTTGACGAGGCAGTCTTCGACGGTGATGCGGGCCATGGTTTCTTTCGGGGTCAGCTCAGCTCAGATCGAGCGCGGCAAAGACAGCAGGCTTGCTTCTTTGGAGTGCAGCGTACTTGAGCCGCTGCGAGTGAACGATCGCCTTCAGGTCGAAGAGCGCCGTTTCAAACAAGGCGTTGATTATAACGAAGTCGAACTCGCGGGCCTTCGAGACCTCGATGCGGGCGTTCGCCATGCGCTTGGCGATCACCTCGGGCCGATCTTCGCCGCGGCGCTGCAGGCGCTGCTGCAGCTCGTGCCAGCTCGGCGGCAGGATGAAGATCAGGATCGCGTTCGGGAACAGCTGCTTGATCTGCAGCGCGCCCTGCCAGTCGATCTCGAGCACCACGTCCTGGCCGCCGGTGATGCGCGATTCGATCGCGCCGCGCGAGGTGCCGTACAGATGGCCGTGGACCTCGGCATGCTCCAGGAACTCGCCGCGCGCGATCATGGCGCGGAAGGTCGCTTCGTCGGTGAAGTGGTACTCGCGGCCGTCCAACTCCTGGCCACGCGGCACGCGCGTGGTGTGCGAGACCGCGACGACGAGGTGCGAGTCGACCTGCAGCAGCGCGTTGACGAGGCTGGACTTGCCGGCCCCGCTGGGCGCGGCCACGACGTAGAGGTTACCGGGGTATTCCATGGCCGGGTTCGGGTGTCGGAGTTTCCAAGTTTCTGAACCGAAGTATCGCAGGGCTACTCGATGTTCTGCACCTGCTCGCGCAGCTGCTCGATCGCCACCTTCATCTCGACCGAGATGTTGGTCAGCTCCAGCGCCGACGCCTTCGAGCCCAGCGTGTTGGCCTCGCGCAGCAGCTCCTGGATCAGGAAGTCGAGTCGCTTGCCGACCTCGCCGCCGGCCTTCAACAGCCGCGCGATCTCGTCCAAGTGCGAGCGCAGCCGCGCCAGCTCCTCGGCCACGTCGATGCGGATCGAATAAGCCGCCGCCTCGTTCAGCGCGCGCTCCTGCAGCGCTTCGCGCGAGACCGTCTGCGCAGCGCCGGTCGCGTCCAGCGCCTCTTGCCAGCGCTCCAGAAAGCGCTGCTGCTGGCGCTGCACGACGGCCGGTACCAGCGGCTCGGCCTGTGCGGCGAGTTCGCGCAGTCGGTTCACCCGTTCCATCAGTACCTTGACGAGCTTGGCGCCTTCGCGCTCGCGCGCGTCGCGCAGCCCCTTGATGCAGCGCTTGGCCGCGTCCAGGGCGACCTCGTCGAGCTGCTCGGCCGGCGCGCTGCCCTTGCACCATTGCAGGACCTCGTGCACCGACAGCCCGGCGGCCTTCGGCAGCCAGCCCTGCACCGTGCTCTCGATGCGGGCGAGCTGGTTCATCTGGTCCGGTTGCGGTTGCGGCCAGTGTGTCTCCACGCCCTTGCTGGCGTTCAGGCGCAGTTCGATCTTGCCGCGCCGGAACGCCGCCGAGATCAGGTCGCGCAGCGCTGGCTCCAGGGCGCGAAACTCGTCCGGCAGGCGGAATCCCAGATCCAGGAAGCGGCCGTTCACCGAACGCAGCTCGATGCTGACGCTGGCCTTGCCGGACGCGCCGGCTCGAGGTGCCAAATTGTCCGCGGCGGCCGTCCCTTCCTCGCTCGGCGAGCCGCCCGCAGTGGCGCTTGCGTAGCCGGTCATGCTGTAGACTGCCATCGACTTATTTCCCTGTTGATTACTACCCGAAGAACGCCGGATTATGTCCAAGCCCAAACCCGCCCCCTTGCCATCCGGCACCGTGGTGGGCGGCTATCAGGTCATCAAGAAGCTCGCCGCCGGCGGCTTCGGCGTGGTCTATCTGTGCGAAGACCCCGAGCGGCACCTGGTCGCACTGAAGGAGTATCTGCCTTCATCGTTGGCCGAACGCTCGCCCGGCGAACTCACGCCGCGCGTCAAACCCGAAAAGCAGCCGCTGTACCGTCTCGGTCTGAAGAGCTTCTTCGAAGAAGGGCGCTCGCTGGCGCAGATCAGCCACCCGAGCGTGGTCTCGGTGCTGAACTTCTTCCGCGAGAACGAAACCGTCTACATGGTGATGAACTACCTGCAGGGCGACACGCTGCAGGACTTCATCGTCACCGCCCGAGACCTCAAGCGTGACAAGGTGTTTCGCGAGTCGACGATCCGCAGCCTGTTCGATGAGATCCTGCGCGGCTTGCGCATCGTGCACCAGCACAAGATGCTGCACCTCGACATCAAGCCGGCCAATATCTTCATCACGAACGAGAACAAGGCCGTGATGCTCGACTTCGGCGCCGCGCGCGAGGTGCTGAGCAAAGAAGGCAACTTCATCCGCCCGATGTACACGCCCGGCTTCGCCGCGCCCGAGATGTACCGCCGCGACGGCACGCTCGGCCCCTGGACCGACATCTACGCGATCGGCGCCTGCATCTATGCCTGCATGCAGGGCTACCCGCCCAACGACGCGCCGCAGCGCATCGAGAAGGACCGCCTCGCGCTGAGCCTGTCGCGCCTGCGCAATGTCTACTCCGACAACCTGATCGAAGTGACCGAGTGGTGCATGTCGCTCGACCCGCTGTCGCGCCCGCAGAGCGTGTTCGCGCTGCAGAAAGAGCTCGCGCGCGAGACCGAGCGGCGCTACACCAAGCTGAGCTTCAGTGAACGGCTGAAGCTTCAACTCGAAAACCTGACGACGGGCGCGAAGGCCTGATGCATATGCGCCCCCAAGCTCACTTCGTTCGCTGCCCCCCGAGGGAGTGCTCAGTGTCCTTCGGGCGGCCGGGCGGGCACTGACATGCGCTTCTCCGTCTACCAGGTCAGCCGCAAAGGCGGCCGCGAAAAGAACGAAGACCGCATGGGCTATTGCTACACGCGGGACGCGGGCCTGTTCGCGCTTGCCGATGGCATGGGCGGCCACCCGGAAGGCGAGGTCGCGTCGCAGCTCGCGCTGCAGACGCTGGCCGCGATGTTCCAGCGCGACTGCAAGCCCACGCTGCCCGATCCGCTGCGCTTTCTCCAAGAGGCCACGATCGCCGGCCACCACCAGCTGCTGCGCTACGCGACGCAAAAGGCCTTGATCGACACGCCACGCACCACCGTCGTCGCCTGCCTGCTGCAGGGCAACGCGGCCTACTGGGCGCACTGCGGCGATTCGCGCCTGTACCTCGTGCGCGGCGACAAGCTGATCGCTCGCACCCGCGACCACTCGTACTCTGAACTGCAGCAGACCATGAGCCAGGTCGTGCCGCTCAATGACCGCTTCAACCGCAACGTGCTGTTCACCTGCCTGGGCAGCCCCGGCAAGCCGGTGATCGACACGGTCGGCCCGCTGATGCTGCAGGCCGGCGACCGATTGCTGCTGTGCTCGGATGGCCTGTGGGGCACGGTCGACGACGCGGTGATCACCGAGCAGCTGTCGAAGAACATCATCTCCGACGCCGTGCCCGAGCTGGTCGAACAGGCGCTGCGCAACGGCGGGCCGAAGAGCGACAACGTCTCGGTGCTCGCGGTCGAGTGGGAGTCGGCCGAAGACAACGACAGCACGACCGGCATCTCGACGCAGCAGCTCGGCGAAGAGGTGTTCGCCTCGACGATCCAGGCCAGCGTGCTCGGCAGCGATGCGCCCGACGAGCTCGACGACGCCGAGATCGAGCGCTCGATCCGCGAGATCAACGAAGCGATCCGGCGCTCGTCGCAAAAGAAGTCCTGATCCGCTGAGAGTTTCCTGCCGCGTGGACAATAGCGGCATGACATTCCAACGCACCTCTTCCCGCCGCGCGGACGCCTTGCGTCCGATCACCATCACCCGCCAGTACACCAAGCACGCCGAAGGCTCGGTGCTGATCGAGTTCGGCGCGACCAAGGTGCTGTGCACCGCGTCGGTCGAAGAGAAGGTGCCGCCGCACAAGCGCGGCAGCGGCGAGGGCTGGGTCACGGCCGAGTACGGCATGCTGCCGCGCGCTACCCACACGCGCAGCGACCGCGAGGCCGCGCGCGGCAAGCAGAGCGGCCGCACGCAAGAGATCCAGCGCCTGATCGGCCGCTCGCTGCGCTGCGTGTTCGACCTGGAGGCGCTGGGTGAACGCACGATCTCGCTCGACTGCGACGTGATCCAGGCCGATGGCGGCACGCGCACCGCGGCGATCACCGGCGCCTTCGTCGCGGCGCACGATGCCGTGACCTGGCTGCAGGCGCAGGGCAAGCTCAGTTCATCGGCAAGCGCGTCGCCGATCCGCGAGTTCGTCGCGGCGGTCTCGGTCGGCATCGTCGAGGGCACGCCGCTGCTCGACCTCGAGTACATCGAAGACTCGGCCTGCGACACCGACATGAACGTGGTGATGACGGCTGCCGGCGGCTTCGTCGAAGTGCAGGGCACCGCCGAAGGCGCGGCCTTTTCGCGCGACGAGATGGGCACGCTGCTCGGCCTGGCCGACAAGGGCATCCGCGAGCTGGTCGCGGCGCAGCGCAAAGCCTTGGGACTCTGACGATGCGGCTGGTGCTGGCGTCGAACAACGCGAAGAAGCTGCTCGAGCTGCAGGCGCTGCTCGCGCCCGCAGGCGTGGAGCTGGTGACGCAGGGCAGCCTGGGTGTGAGTGAGGCCGACGAGCCGCACCACACCTTCATCGAGAACGCATTGACGAAGGCGCGCCATGCGGCGCAGCACACCGGCCTTGCGGCGATCGCTGACGATTCCGGGCTGTGCGTCGATGCGCTCGGCGGCGCGCCGGGCGTGGTCTCGGCGCACTATGCCGTGATCAAGACGCGGGTGACCGACCGCGAGGGTCATCGCCTCGTGCAGGACGCGGCCAACAGGGCGCTGCTGCTCGAGAGCCTGCATGGCATCGCCGATCGGCGCGCGCGCTTCGTCAGCACGCTGGTCGCGGTGCGCTCGGCCGACGACCCGGAACCGCTGGTCGCGGTCGGCCGCTGGCAGGGCGAGATCCTGGAGGCGCCGCGCGGCGAGGGCGGCTTTGGCTACGACCCGCTGATGCTCATCCCGGCGCTCGGCAAGAGCGTCGCCGAACTCGACGCCGCGACCAAGAACGCACTGAGCCACCGCGCACTTGCGGCCGAGCAGATGCGGGTGTTGATGCGCGAGGCCTGGCGGCTTGGCTGATATCCCGATCCACGCGGACCAGGCCGATGGTCCGACCGAGCCGGTAGCCGACCGGCTCGCGCGCTACATGCGCAGCGGCACCTTGTCGCTCGCCGCCTTGCCGCCCTTGTCGCTGTACGTGCACCTGCCGTGGTGCCTGAAGAAATGCCCGTACTGCGACTTCAACTCGCATGAGGCCAGAGGCGAGGTCGAACAGGCCCGCTACCTCGACGCACTCTGCGCCGACCTCGAAGCCGCGCTGCCCTTCATCTGGGGCCGGCGTGTGCACACGATCTTCATCGGCGGCGGCACGCCCAGCCTCTTCGCACCCGAGGCCATCGGCCGGCTGATCGGCGACATCCGCGCGCGTCTGCCGCTCGAGCCCGGTTGCGAGATCACGCTCGAGGCGAACCCCGGCACCTTCGAGCGCGACCGCTTCCGCGGCTACCGCGCGGCCGGCGTGACGCGCCTGTCGATCGGCGTGCAGAGCTTCGACGACGCGAAGCTCGCCGCCCTCGGCCGCGTTCACGATGGCGCGCAAGCGCTCGCCGCGGTCGAAGAAGCGCGCGCTGCGTTCGACACCTTCAACATCGACCTGATGTACGCGCTGCCCGGCCAGACGCTGGCCGACTTCGACACCGACCTGACCCAGGCGCTCGCGCTCGCGCCGCCGCACCTGTCGATCTACCACCTGACGCTGGAGCCGAACACGCTGTTCGCGAAGTTCCCGCCCAAGGCGCTGCCCGACGACGACGCGGCGTTCGACATGCTGGACCTCATCACCGCGCGCACCGCGGCCGCCGGCATGGAGCGCTACGAGGTCTCGGCCTTTGCACGGCCCGGCCACCGCTGCGAGCACAACCTCAACTACTGGCAGTTCGGCGACTACCTCGGCATCGGCGCCGGGGCGCACGGCAAGCTCTCGTTCCCGCACCGGGTGATTCGCCAGACGCGCTTTCGCGACCCGGCCAAATACATGGACCAGGCGCTCGCCGGCCACGCCATCGCGCAGGACGACGAGGTCGCGCGCGATCAGCTGCCGTTCGAGTTCATGCTCAACGCGACGCGCCTGAAAGACGGCTTCGAGCTGACGCGCTTCAGCGAGCGCACCGGCCTGTCGCTCGCCGCATTGCAGAAGGGGCTGGACCAGGCCGAACGCCAGGGCCTGATCGCGCGCGATTTCAGACGCGTCTGGCCGACCGAGCGCGGCTTCGACTTTCTGAGCGATCTGCAGGGCCTGTTCTTGCCCTGATCCGATCAGACGCGGTTGTGCGACATGCCGGCCGTGCTGCGCAGCCGCTCGATCAGGCGCGATGCGATCTGGCCCAGCGGCAGCACCTCGTGCGCGGCACCGGCCGCGATGGCCTCGCGCGGCATGCCGAAGACGACGCAGCTTGCTTCGTCCTGCACCAGGTTGTAGCTGCCGGCGTCGCGCATCTCTTTCATCGCGCGGGCACCGTCCGCACCCATGCCGGTGAGCATGATGCCGACTGCGTTGGGGCCGACGACGCGCGCGGCCGACCCGAACAGCACCTCGACCGAAGGCCGATGCCGGTTCACCGGCTCGCTCTCGGTCAGGCGCGCGATGTAGTTGGCGCCGGAGCGCTCGACGCTCAGGTGCTGCACGCCGCCCGGCGCGATGTAGGCGTGGCCCGGCAGGATGCGCTCGCCGTCGCGTGCCTCGGCCACGCGGATGCGGCACAGGCCGTCGAGCCGCGCCGCGTAGCTCTTCGTGAAGCCGGCCGGCATGTGCTGCGTGATGACGATCGCCGGGCAGTCGGGCGGCAACTGCATGAGCACTTCCTTGGTCGCCTCGGTGCCGCCGGTCGAGGCGCCGATGAAGACGATCTTCTCGGTCGACAGCCTACCCAGTGCGCTCATCGGCGCGGCCGGCCGCGCGGCCTCGGTGGCCTTGGCGGCGTTGCTCGTCGGGCGGCGCAGTGTGGCCTGTGCGGCCACACGGACCTTGTCGGTGATGTCGTCCGCGAGCATGCGCAAGCCGTCGGCGACGCCGACCTTGGGCTTGGCGACGAAGTCAATTGCGCCGAGCTCGAGCGCACGCAGCGTGACCTCGGCGCCGCGCTCGGTCAGCGTCGAGACCATCACCACCGGCGTCGGCCGCAGCTTCATCAGGCGCGCGAGAAAGTCGAGGCCGTCCATGCGCGGCATCTCGACGTCGAGCGTGATCACGTCGGGGTCGAGGCTGCGGATCATCTCGCGCGCCACCAGCGGGTCGGCTGCGGTGCCCACGCACTCCATGTCGGTCTGGCGGTTGATGATCGCGCTCAGCAGGCTGCGCACCAGCGCCGAGTCGTCTACCACCACCACGCGTGTCTTGGTCATCACGTCGCGCTCCTGCGTGTCAGAAGAGATCCACCGAGCCGCCGCCGGCGCTGACCGGCGCAGCCTTGCGCGCGGCCTCGCGGTCCTGTGCGGCCAGCGCTTCGGGGTTGGCCACGGCGAGGCGCTTGACCATCGCCTTGCCGCTGGCGGGCAGGAAGCACACCTTGCGCGGGTGCGGGCCGAGCACGTCCTTCGACATGATCGGTATGCGTTCGGTCTTGAGGTAGTCGATCACGAACGCGGTGTTGCGCTCGCCGATGTTCATCGTGTTCATGCCTTCGATGACCTGGCCGCCGCCGAAGACCTTGGCTTCCATCGTCGCGCGCGTCGCACCCTGCTTCATCATTTCGTTGATCAGCAGTTCCATCGCGTACGAGCCGTAGCGGCCGGAGTCGGCGTCGCCCTCGGGCAGCATGAAGTGGTTCATGCCGCCGACCTTGGCCTCGCGGTCCCAGAGGCAGGCGGCGATGCACGAGCCCAGCGTCGTCATGATCAGGATGTCTTCGCGGTAGACGAAATACTCGCCCGGCAGGATCTTGGCCGCATCGTTCTTGAAGAACGCGTCGTAGAAGAAGAACGATGCCTCGCCGGGCTTGCGTGCCGCGGCCTTGAGCTGGCTCAGGCGCGAGCCGGGCGCAGCGGCGCCCAGCGGCGGGGGCGGGGGGCGCGATGGCGCGGCACTGCGATGTGGCGTGGACATGATGTGAGCTATCGGTGTGGGCGGGACAGGACTTGAGCGGCGCGGCGGGCCCGGCTCAGAGCCGTTCGTAGACCGTCTTGCCGCGCAGGCGGAACTGGTCCTTCAGATCGGTGAAGTTTTCCGAGTGGCCGATGAACAGCAGGCCCTGGTGCTTCATCACGTCGTGGATGCGGGTCAGCACGCGGCGCTGCGTTTCGGCGTCGAAGTAGATCATCACGTTGCGGCAGAACACGATGTCGAAGTGATCGCCCAGCGACCAGCGCTGATCCATCAGGTTGTGCGCGCGGAACTCGACCAGCCGCGCCACCTCGGGCTTGATGCGCATGAAGCCACTGTTGTCGCCGGTGCCGCGCAGGCAGTGCCGGCGCAGCCGCTCCGGGCTCAGGCCGCGCGCATCGGCCGGGTAGACGCCGCGCGCTGCGGTCGCGAGGACCTTGGTGTCGATGTCGCTGGCGACGATCTTCAGGTCGGGCTGCGGGCCCAGCGCTTCGATCGCCGTCATCGCCAGCGTGTAGGGCTCCTCGCCGGTCGAGGCGGCGTTGCACCAGATCCGGATCGGCCGGCCGGCACGCGCCTTCAGCGCCTCGGCCAGTACCTCGAAATGGTGGGCCTCGCGGTAGAACGAGGTCAGGTTGGTGGTCAGGCAGTTGACGAACTCCTGCCATTCCTCGGCGGCGGCGTCGCCGGTGGCGGCGTCCAGCCACTGCAGGTACGCGCCGAACGAGCGGTGCCCGGTTTCGCGCAGGCGCCGTGAGAGGCGGCTGTAGACCATCGCCTGCTTGCCGGCATGCAGGCTGATGCCGGCGCGCGCGTAGATCAGGCTGCGCACGCGCTCGAAGTCGCGCTCGTCGAAGCTGAATTCGCCGTTGACATCGCCGACTGCTGCCGAAGAAGTGGTTTCGCTGACACGGACGGCAGATGAGGCAGCGCGCATGGGGTCTCCGGGTGAATGTCTCGTCGAGCAGGGACTGGCGAAGCCCAGGCGCTGCTGCATGCAGGTTTATCGGCAGGCCGGCGCCCGTCTTGAGGGAGCCCAGCCGCACCGAGATGACGGGCAAACACCGGCCAATCCGCGGCCTTGCGCGGCAGGCCCGCTGCTAGACTGGTCGCAGACCCACGAGCCGTCGTCCGTGCACACCCAGACCGATCCTGCCGCCGCTCCTACCGATGTGCCCACGCTGCGGCTGGCGCCAGCGATGCAGCTGCTGCAGCAGTCGGGCCGCGAGCTGCCCGACCGCCACGCCGTCGGCCATGTCTTGTGGCTGCAGGCGGTGATCGATGGCTTGTGCGAGCTCTCCAGCCGCGACCCGCTCACCGGCCTGGCGAACCGACGCCAGTTCGAACTGGCGCTGGCCAGCGAGATCGACCGCGTGGCGCGCGCCGGCGAGCCCGCGCTGGTGCTGATGATCGACATCGATCACTTCAAGGCCGTCAACGACACCCACGGTCATCAGGCCGGCGACCTCGTGCTCAAGGCCATCGCACAGGCGCTGCATGAATGCATACGCCCGATGGACACGCTCGCGCGCATCGGCGGCGAGGAGTTCGCGATGATCCTGCCCAACTGCCCGCCGTCGTTCGGGCTGGCGGTGGCCGAGCGCGTGCGCAAGAAGGTGCACGGCCGCCCCGTGGCGATCGCGCCAGGCCAGCAGGTCAGCGTGACCGTGAGCCTGGGCGGGGCGTTCGCGCCGCAGTGGGTGCGCTCGTCGGCGCCGCTGTGGATCGACCGCGCCGATCAGCAGCTCTACCGCGCCAAGGCCGAAGGCCGCAACCGCGCCTGCCTCGAGCAGCCAACCGTCTCGCTGGTCAGCCCCGAAGAAAAGGGCTTGCTGTTCGGCACCTCGCAGTTTGCAGATTTCGAATGAGCGACACCACATCCAGCGTCGGCACAGAGAGCGGGCCGTCATCCAAGCGGGCCAGGGTCCAGGCCATCACCAGCGGCAAGGGCGGCGTCGGCAAGACCTTTCTCGCCGCCAACCTCGCGGCCGCACTCGCCAAGCGGGGCCGGCGTGTGCTGGTGCTCGATGCCGACCTCGGCCTGGCCAATCTCGATGTCGTGCTCAACCTCTTCCCCAAGGTCACGCTGCACGATGTCTTCACCGGCAAGGTGCAGCTCGAGGACGCGATCCTGCACGCGCCCGGCGGCTTCTCGGTGCTGCTCGCCGGCTCGGGGTTGGTCGAATATTCGCGCCTCACGCCCGAGGTGCGCGAGCAGTTGCTGCGCATCATCGAAACGCTCGCACCCCGCTTCGACCACATCCTGCTCGACACCGGCGCCGGCATCTCCGACGTGGTGCTCTACGCCGTCTCGCTCGCCGACGACGTGCTCGTGCTCGCCACGCCCGAGCCGACCTCGATGACCGACGCCTACGCCACCATCAAGGTGCTGGCCACGCAGCAGCGCCGGCACGCGATCCAGCTGGTGGTGAACCAGGTCGGGCGCATCGGCGAAGGGCGCACGATCCGCGGCCAGCTGCAGCTCGTCGTCGACAAGTTTGTCACGCCGAGCTTGCCCGAGGGCTCGCCCGCGCCGGCCCTCGAGTTGATCGGCGAGGTGCCGCTCGACCCCGGCGTGCGCGAGGCGGTGCAGCAGCGCCGCCTGTTGATCGAGCTGCTGCCCGGCAGCGCACCGGCGCAGGCGATCCACGCGATCGCGGCGAAGATCGCGCCGTGAGCGACGACGCGCAGAACGCCGAAGACAGAAGCGCCTTCGACCGCGTCGACGGCGAGCCCGGCACGCGCGCGCTGGTCGATCGCTTCTACGACCTGATGGACCTGGACCCGGCGTTCACGGAGCTGCGCGCGCTGCACCCGACCACGCTCGACGGTTCGCGCGACAAGCTCTTCTGGTTTTTGTGCGGCTGGCTCGGCGGCCCGCAGCACTACACCGACCGCTTCGGCCACCCGATGCTGCGTGCGCGGCACCTGCCGTTCGCGATCGGCATCCGCGAGCGCGATCAATGGATGGCGTGCATGCGTCAGGCGATGGCCGAGGTCGGTCTCGAGGCGGCGCTGGCGGCACGCCTGGCCGAGTCGTTCTTCGGCACCGCCGACTGGATGCGGAACAAGGGCATCTAACTAACCGGCCTTGCCAGGCCCGAGCAGGACGAGCAGGGCGCCGTTGCCACCATCGCTGGCACGCGCCTGCGCGAAGGCGATCACTTCCTTCTTCTGCACCAGCCAGGTCTGCACCTTGCGCTTGAGCACCGGCTCGCGGCCGGGTGACCCGTTGCCCTTGCCATGGATCACGCGCACGCAGCGCAGTCCGGCACGCTTCGCGTCGTGCACGAAGCGATTCAGCCGCTCGCGCGCCTCGTCGCGGCGCAGGCCGTGCAGGTCGAGCTGTGCCTGAATGGCCCAGACGCCGCGGCGCAGCTTGCGCACGACCTCGGGGCCGATGCCTTCGCGCCGGTACGAGAGGGCATCGTCTGTATCGAGCAGCGACTGCGCGTCGAACTCGTCGGAGATCGCCTCGAGCATCACCGCCGCTTCGTCGCGCTCGCGCTGACGCGCCGCGACTGGTGGGCGCGGCTTGCGCGCCGGCGCCGCGACCTGGCGCATCGCGACGACCGGGCCGACCGTGAGCGCGAACAACTGCTGCTCGCGCCGTTCACGCGCGATGCGCTCGCGCTCGGCCGCAGCGGCCTGCTCGGCCTGGCGCTGCGCATCGAGCAAGGCCTTGCGGATCGCGGCGAGCTCGCCGAGGTGACGCGCCTTGAGCGTCACAGCAAGCCCCGTTCGGCGAACGAGACGACCTCGCTGCGGCCGACGATCAGGTGATCGAGAACCCGCACGTCGATCAGTGCGAGTGCGCTTTTCAGCGTCTGCGTCAGGTACTCGTCGGCACGCGACGGCTCGGCGGCGCCCGAGGGGTGGTTGTGCGCCAGCACGACGGCGCCGGCGTGCAGGTCGAGCGCGCGCTTGACGACCTCGCGCGGGTAGACCGAGGTCTGCGTCAAGGTGCCGCGGAACATCTCCTCGAGCTTCAGCAGGCGTTGCTGCGAATCCAGGAACATCACCGCGAACACCTCGAAGCCGCGACCGCCGAGTTGCAGCTGCAGGTAGTTCTTCACCTGCTCGGGCCGGTCGAACACCGGCTGCTGCGCCATCTCTTGCGTCAGCGCGCGGCGCGCGAGCTCGATCACCGCGGCGATCTCGGCGCGCTTGGCCGGGCCCAGGCCCTTGATGACCTTCAGATCGTCGACGCTCGCGCGCAGCAGGCCGGGGATGCCGCCGAAACGGTCCAGCATCTGCTGTGCGAGTTGCAGCACCGAGACGCCGGGCAGGCCGGTGCGCAGCAGCAGCGCGATCAGCTCGGCGTCGGCGAGCGCGGCCGGGCCGCTCTTCAGCAGCTTCTCGCGCGGGCGGGCGTCGGCGGGGATGTCCTTGAGCACCATGGGCGTGTGGCGAAGGGGTTTAGGCCATGCCTCGTAAAATCGCCCCAGTCTATCGGCAGCTCGCTCCTGTCTTTTCTTGCCGCACCGGGATTTCCTTTGAACCATGTCCAACCGGGGTCGTTCCTGACCTTGCACTACCGACTGGCCGGCCCTGATGGCGCCGACCTGATCAACACCTTCAACGACAAGCCGGCGACTCTGTCGCTCGGCACCGGCGAACTCGCGCCTGCGGTCGAGGCCCGCCTGCTCGGCTTGACCGAGGGCACGCGCCAGTCGTTCGAGCTCGCGCCGGGCGAGGCCTTCGGCGAGCGCAACCCCGAGCTGCTGCAACGCGTGAAGCGCGCGCTGCTCGACGAGCTCGGCGACCCGGACGAGCGTTACAGCGTCGGCGACGTGGTGCAGTTCCCGACGCCGGACGGGCAGGGCGCGTACGCCGGCGTGGTGCGCGAGGTCGATGGCGATGTGCTGGTGTTCGACTTCAATCACCCACTCGCCGGGCGGCCGGTGACCTTCGAAGTGCAGTTGATTGGAGTGCTGTGATGAACCGCGAACTGCAAGAAATCGTGCTCGCCGAACCGCGCGGCTTTTGCGCCGGCGTCGACCGCGCGATCGAGATCGTCGAGCGCGCGCTCACCAAGTTCGGCGCGCCGATCTACGTGCGCCACGAGATCGTGCACAACACCTATGTCGTGAACGACCTGAAGGCCAAGGGCGCGATCTTCATCGAGGACCTGGCCGAGGTGCCGCCCGGCGCGACGCTGGTGTTCAGCGCGCACGGCGTGTCGCAGGCGGTGCGCCAGGAGGCCGCGGCGCGCGGCTTCAGCGTCTTCGATGCGACCTGCCCGCTGGTCACCAAGGTGCACGTGGAAGTCGCCAAGCTGCACAAGGAAGGCTTTGATTTCATCATGATCGGCCACAAAGGCCACCCCGAGGTCGAGGGCACGATGGGGCAGCTGACCGAAGGCATCTACCTCGTCGAAGATGTGGCCGATGTCGAGCGGGTGCAGGTCGCGCAGGCGACCAAGCTCGCGGTCGTGACGCAGACGACGCTGTCGGTCGACGATGCGGCCGAGATCCTGCGTGCGGTGAAGCGGCGCTTTCCGAACGTGCGCGAGCCCAAGCAGCAAGACATCTGCTATGCGACGCAGAACCGGCAGGACGCCGTCAAGGTGCTCGCGCCGACGGTCGACGTGGTGATCGTCGTCGGCAGCCCGACCAGTTCCAACAGCAACCGGCTGCGTGAACTCGCGCAGCGCCTCGGCACCCCCGCGTACATGGTCGACACGCCGGACGATCTGTTGCCGGCGTGGTTCGAAGGCAAGCGCAGCGTCGGCCTCACGGCAGGTGCGTCGGCGCCGGACATCCTGGTGCATCAGGTGATCGATCGGCTGCGCGCACTCGGCGCGGTGTCGGTGCGCAAGCTTGCCGGTGTCGAAGAGACGACGCACTTCCCGCTGCCGAAGGGGCTGGGCGACAAGGCCATGGGGCGCGCGCCCGAGGCCTGAACAGCGCGGCGGTCAGCGCCGCACGCGCGGATGGAAGGTCACGACCTGCTGCGGCGACTTCGGTGCTGCGGCCTTGGCAGGCGCATGGTCGCAGCCATCGCAGCCGCAGCCTGACGAGACGGTGGTTGCCCTGCGCATCTTCTGCGCGAACGCGGCCGGCAGCGGCAGCTTCAGCAACGACAGCGCGATGGCGCGCCGCGCCGCGGCGGGCATCAGCGTCCAGGCGGCGTAGATCGAACACCCCGCGACCAGCAATGCGACGATCAATGTTTGCATGTCTTAGCCTCCGAGCGCCAAGCTGACGCGATAGGTGACAAACGCCGCCGCATACGCGAGCGCGAACAGATACGCGGCCATCAGCAGCGGATAGCGCCACGAGTTGGTTTCGCGCTTCACGACCGCGAGCGTCGAGATGCACTGCGGCGCGAACACGTACCACGCGAGCAGCGAGTACGCGGTCGCCAGCGACCAGCCCTTGGCGATGATGGGCGACAGCGCGTCGGCCACCTCGCCACCCGCGGCCGACATCGAATACACCGTGCCCAGCGCGCCGACCGCGACCTCGCGCGCCGCCAGCCCCGGCACCAGCGCGATCGAGATCTGCCAGTTGAAGCCGATCGGCGCGAACACGTGCTGCAGCGCCTGGCCGAGCCAGCCGGCGATGCTGTGCTGGATCGCCGGGCCGGTTGCGCCAGCAGGTGGCGCCGGGTAGCTCGACAGGAACCACAGCACCACCATCAGCGCGAAGATGATGCCGCCGACCCGCGCCAGGAAGATGTTTGCCCGCTCCCACAGACCGAGCGCCAGATTGCGTGCGCTGGGCATGCGGTACGGCGGCAGCTCCAGCATCAGCGGCTGGTAGCGGCTCTTGTTCCAGACGCGCTTGAAGACCCACGCCACCGCCATCGCCGACACCACGCCGGCCACGTACAGCACGAACAAGGTCAGGCCGCGCAGGTTGAAGCCGCCGATGCTGCGCTCGGGTACGAACGCGCCGATCAGCAGCGCGTACACCGGCAGCCGCGCCGAGCAGGTCATCAGCGGCGCGATCATGATGGTCGCGAGGCGGTCTTTCCAGTTGGCGATCGTGCGCGTGGCCATGATGCCGGGGATCGCGCACGCGAAGCTCGACAGCAGCGGGATGAACGCGCGGCCCGACAGGCCGACCTTGCCCATCAGGTTGTCGAGCAGGAACGCGGCGCGCGGCAGATAGCCCGAGTCCTCGAGAATCAGGATGAAGAAGAACAGGATCAGGATCTGCGGCAGGAACACGATCACGCTGCCCAAACCGGCGATCACGCCATCGACCAGCAGGCTGCGCAGCGGGCCTTCGCCCATGTGCGCGGTGGTCCAGTCGCCCAGGCCGGCCATTGCCGCCTTGATCGCGTCCATCGGCACATTCGCCCACGAGAACACGGCCTGGAACACCAGGAACAGCACGACCGCGAGGATCGCCAGGCCCCACACCGGGTGCATCACGACCGCGTCGAGGCGGTGGTGGAAGCGCTTCGCGTTCGCGGTGCCGGGCGCCATGGTCGGCTCGACGAGCGCGAGGATGCGGCGCACTTCTTTCTGCAACTCGGCGGAGGTGCTGTGCGCGCCCAGCGGCGACGGCGTCAGCGGGGCACGCGCCGCGACTGACTCGCGCTCCATCAGCGCGAGCAGCTGTGCGTGGCCATCGTGCTTGACCGCGACCGTCTCGACGACCGGGCAACCGAGTTCGGCGCTCAAGCGCTTCACATCGATGAGCAGGCCTTGCGCGCGCGCGACGTCGGCCATGTTCAACGCGACCATCACGGGCAAGCCGCGGCGCCTGAGCTCGAGTACGAGGCGCAGGTTCATGCGCAGGTTGGTTGCGTCGACGACGGCGACGACGGCGTCGGGGGCGTCTTCGCCGGCGCGTCGGCCCTCGATCACGTCGAGCGTGACCTGCTCGTCGGGCGTGGCCGGCGTCAGGCTGTAGGCGCCGGGCAAGTCGATCACCGACACGCTCTGGCCGTTGCGCAGCCGGGTGGTGCCGATCTTGCGCTCGACCGTCACGCCGGCGTAGTTGGCGACCTTCTGGCGCGCGCCGGTGAGCAGGTTGAACAGCGCTGTCTTGCCGCAGTTCGGGTTGCCGACCAGCGCCACGCTCCACACGGCCTGGGTGCTCATTGGGCCACCACCTCGATGCACTGCGCCTCGATCAGGCGCAGGCCGAACATCGTGTCGCCGATCAGCACCGCGAGCGGCTCGCGACCACCGGGCCCGCGGCGCAGCAGCTGCACCGGCTCACCGGGGATGAAGCCCAGCTCGCCGAGCCGGCGCAGCGTGCCGACGTCCGTGTCGGTCGACGCGGCGACGACGCGCGCGACCGTCGCGTGCGCGCCGTTGGGGAGTTCGTTCAGCAGCATGGTGAGCCGGGGGTGCGATGACGGTGAATGTACATGCGAATGAGATTGTCTCTCATTTGGTCGGGGCATGGTTTGGGGCCGTCGATGGTCTTCGCCGCGCCGTGCCAAGTTCTTGCGCCAGATCAAGCCCGGTGATCGCGCGGGCCGCTGCCATTCGGCGAAGTGCGGTACATTAATACTAATGCGAGCTATTCGCATTTAAGCATTGACCCGATCCGGGCCGCTCGCCGGCCGTCGCTCCCAACAAATCCAAAAGAGGACCTTCACGATGACCTTGCTCCGCAAGCCCTTGCTCGCCGTTGCCGCGCTGGCCCTGTCGCTGCCCGCGCTGGCCGACGAGAACCTGTTCGGCTATGTCCGCGGTGCCGAGGTGCTGCCCAAGGGGGCGAGCGAGGCCTATCAGTGGTTCACGCAGCGCTCGGACAAGGGCGCCGGCACCTACCGCGCGCTCGACTCGAAGACCGAGTTCGAGTACGGCGTGACCGATCGCTTCCAGGTCTCGGCCGAACTGAACATGCTGAGCATCAACACCTCGGGCCTGCTGATCGACGGCTACCTGCCCGGCGACAAGAAGTACGGCCTGCGCCTGCAGGGCTTCGAGGTGGGCTTCAAGTACAACTTCCTGAGCCCGGCCAAGGACGATTTCGGCCTGTCGGCGACCACCTCGCTCGAGTACGGCATGCTCGACGTTCACTCCGGCCAGAAGAAGACCGAGTACGAGATCGAGAGCCAGCTGCAGGCGCAGAAGTACTTCATGGAAGGCCAGCTTACGTGGGTCGGCAACGTCGGCGTGCGCGCGGCCTACGAGAAACGCAAGGCGATCGCGAATCTGCCGGACGGCTTCGATTGGCCGACCGATCCCGAGATGGAGATCAACCTGAAGATTGGCACCGGGCTGTCGTACCGCTTCGCGCCCAACTGGTACATCGGCGCCGAGGTCATGCGCGAGTCGGAGTACGAAACCGAGGTCGGCCTGGAGCGCTGGTCGACATTCGCCGGGCCGTCGCTGCATTACGGCGGCGATAAGTGGTGGGCGACGCTCACCTACTTCAAGCAGCTGCGCGGCGGCGGCGAGATGTACGCCGGCCAGACCGACACCAACCTGCACCTGATCGAGAAGACGAAGAACGAAGTGCGTCTGAAGGTCGGCTACAACTTCTGAACCAAGGGTCGAGCAATGTCTACGCGCGACTGGAGTGTGTTTTTGCTGCCGGTGGCTGCGATCGCGGCGCCGGCGCACGCCGTCGACTACCTGACGGTGGCGCAGGCGCAGGTGCTGCTGGTGCCGGGCGCCAAGAGTTTCGTCGAGCAGCCGCTGAAGCTGAACGACGAGCAGCGCGAGCGCATCAAGGCGGCCTCTGGCGTGCGCCAGCGCTGGGACGAGCAAAAGGTCTGGCGCGCCGAGCGCGACGGAGCGCTGCAGGCCTGGTTCATCGTCGACGAGGTGATCGGCAAGCACGAGTTCATCACCTACGCCGCGGCGATCTCGCCCGACGGGCATGTGCTGGGCGTCGAGATCATGAGCTACCGCGAAACCCACGGCGGCCAGATCCGCGAGGCCGAGTGGCGCAAGAAGCTGGTCGGCAAGACGCTCGCCGACCCGTTCAAGCTCGACGAAGACGTGCCCAACATCAGCGGCGCGACGCTGTCCTGTCGCAACGTGCTCGACGGCGTCAAGCGTCTGCTCGTCGTGCACAAGCTGTTCCTGTCCCGCGCCTGAGGCCCGCATGACCCCGCTCCGCCGCATGCGCCCGATGCTCGGCACCTTCGTCGAGGTGGGTGCTTGCGGGCCGGCTGCGGCCGACGCCATCGAGGCGGCATTCGCCGCGCTCGAAGACGCTCAGGCGTGGTGGAGCTTTCACGCGCCCGACAGCGAACTCTCGCGACTGAATCTGGCGGCCGGTGCGCGCGTGAACATGCGCCCGCAGACGCTGCGCTTGCTGCGCCTGGCCGTGGCCGTGATGCAGCGCAGCGCGGCCGCGTTCGACTGCACGGTCGGTGGCCTGCTCGTCCGCCAGGGTGTGCTGCCCGACCACGGCGGGCCAGTGCCCTTGCCACGCGGCCGCGTCGACGACATCGAGATCGGCGCGGGCTGGGCCCGTCTGCGGCGCCCGGTGCGACTGACGCTCGACGGCATCGCGAAGGGCTACGCCGTCGACCTGGCCGTCGCGGCGCTGCGGCGTGCCGGGGCGCCGGCCGGCTCGATCAACGCGGGCGGCGACCTGCGCGTCTTTGGCGAGCTCCAGCTGCCGGTGCAGCGGCGCGAGCTCGATGGTCGGTTCACCTCGCTGGGCACGTTGCGCGATGCGGCCGTCGCGAGTTCGCGGGTCGCGGCGCCGGGGGCGACACCGGACCCATCGTTCCCCGCGCAACTCGTCGCCCCGATGGGCCAACATCCGCAGCCCGGCATCTGGAGCGTGCTGGCCCGCAGCGCCTGGCGCGCCGATGCGTTGACCAAGGTCGCCGCCAACACGCCCGCGCCGCACCGCGACGCGCTGGTGCGCCGCCTGGGTGGCTGCCTGCTGGCGACCCCACCGCTCGAGCTGGCCGCATGAAGGGCTACCCGCGCTGGTTCGTGACCGTGCTGATGAGCGCACTGGGGGTGATGCTCGTCAGCGGGCTGCTGCTCGCGCCGACCACGCTCGCCATGCGGGCCGACATCGTGGTGCCGTGGCGTTTGCCCGGCTCGGGCCGTGTGCTGACGGCGGCGCTGCACGCGGCGGGCGGCTTTGCGCTGACGCTGCTGGTCGGCGCGCTGTGGAGCGTGCACATGCGTTCGGGCTGGCGCCGACGCCGCCAGCGCCTCAGCGGCCTTCTGCTCGGCAGCCTGCTGCTCGCGCTGGCGGCGAGCGCGGTGGCGGTGTACTACGTCGGCGAAGAGACGCTGGGCGCAGCCACTGCCATCGTCCACCTGGCCCTGGGCCTGCTGCTCGCGCTTGCATTCGGCTGGCACTGGGTGCTGGGCCGGCGTGCGCACCGTCGCGGCCATGCCCCGGCGCGCGCCCACGCGCCGCATCTTCACCCGCACCCGCACCGGCACGTGGTCAGGCCGCGGCCGGCGCACCTCGATACTTCATCACCCAAGGAGCGAGCATGATTGTTTGTGTATGCCGCAGGGTCTCGGACACCCAGATCCGTCAGGCGGCCGTTGATGGCGCCCACAGCCTCGAGTGCCTGCAAATGGATCTGGGCGTGGCCACCCAATGCGGGCGCTGCGCAGATTGCGCGTCGCGCGTGCTGTGCGACGCACGCGCCGCCGGGAGCCACCAGCAGCACGTGATCTCGATGGTCCGCCCTGTGCAAGCGCAGATGGCCTGAGCTGGGCAGCTGCGCGGCTGCCTACAATCCGCGCTCCACGCACTCTGACCGGCGCCGCTGCGGCGCGCCGATTGCCATGCTCGACATCACCCTGCTGCGCAAGGATCTGGCGCACGTCATCACCCGGCTCGAGCGGCGCAAGTCGCCGCAGCCGTTTCTCGACGTCGATCGCTTCACCGCGCTCGAGTCCGAACGCAAGACGATCCAGACCCGCACCGAAGAGCTGCAGGCACGGCGCAACAGCCTGTCGAAACAGATCGGTCACCTCAAGGCCAAGGGCGAGGACACCGCGACGGTGATGGCCGACGTGGGCGGCATCGGCGACGCGCTGAAGGCCTCGGCAGAGCGGCTGGACATGATCCAGACCGAGCTGTCGGCGATGTTGATGTCGGTGCCGAATCTGCCGCAGGACGATGTGCCGGTCGGTGCCGACGAGGCCGCGAATGTCGAGGTGCGGCGCTGGGGCACGCCGCGCGTCTTCGATTTCGCGACCAGAGACCACGTCGACCTCGGCGCGCCGCTCGGCCTGGACTTCGATACCGGCGCGAAGCTGTCGGGTACGCGCTTCAGCTTTCTGCGCGGCCCGATCGCGCGGCTGCACCGCGCACTCGCGCAGTTCATGCTCGACGTGCAGACGCTGCAGCACGGCTACACCGAGTGCTACACGCCGTACATCGTCAACCGCGAGATCCTCGAAGGCACGGGCCAGCTGCCGAAGTTCAAGGAAGACATGTTCTGGGTCAACCGCGGCGGCGACGAGGCGGCGCCGGAGCAGTACCTGATCTCGACCTCGGAGATTTCGCTCACCAACACCGTGCGCGAGTCGGTGCTCGCCGCCGCCGAGTTGCCGATCAAGCTGACCGCTCACAGCCCGTGCTTTCGGTCCGAGGCCGGCAGTGCCGGGCGCGACACGCGCGGCATGATTCGCCAGCACCAGTTCGACAAGGTCGAGATGGTGCAGATCACGCAGCCCGACCAGAGCAACGCGGCGCTCGAAGAGATGGTCGGCCATGCCGAAGCGGTGCTGCAGCAGCTCGGTCTGCCGTACCGCGTCGTGTTGCTGTGCAGCGGCGACATGGGCTTCGGCTCGGCCAAGACCTATGACCTCGAGGTCTGGGTGCCAGCGCAGGGCACATACCGCGAGATCAGCAGCTGCTCGAACATGGAGGCCTTCCAGGCGCGCCGCATGCAGGCGCGCGTCAAGAACGTGCAGGGCAAGAACGAGCTGGTGCACACGCTGAACGGTTCGGGCCTCGCCGTCGGCCGCACGCTTGTCGCGGTACTCGAGAATGGCCAGAACGCCGATGGTTCGATCACGGTACCGGAGGTGCTGCGGCCCTACATGGGCGGCGTTGCGGTGCTGAAAGCCTGATCGCGTGGGTTAGAATCCAAGGCTCGGTTCAGACCCACCGAAACACCAGGAGAGGTGGCAGAGTGGTCGAATGTACCTGACTCGAAATCAGGCGTACCGCAAGGTACCGTGGGTTCGAATCCCACCCTCTCCGCCAGTATGACGAATGAGAAGGCCCCGGAAGGGGCCTTTTCCATGGGCAAGCCGCCGCGTGGCGCCCCAGTCGGTCGACGGTGCTGCCCTACGGGTCGGCCATGGCGCCGACGCTGCGTTGACCCGCTGAACTCGACAGTAGGAAAATCCTTTGTCGTGCACCGGGCGGTGCACTCGCCGGCCGAGTTGCGGGCTACCTGCGCCGATCGTGTCATCCAGCCCGCGGGGGACGATGTGATGGACGAAGCCAAACTGAACGAGTTCATGGGCAAGCTGGTCGTCGACATGGGTGGCGCGGCGATCATGGCCAATGTGATTCTCGGCGAGGAGCTGGGCTTGTACCGGGCGATGGCCGACGGAAACAAGGTCACGCCGGAGCAACTGGCAGAGCGCACCGGCTGCAATGCACGGCTCGTGCGCGAGTGGCTCAGCGGCCAGGCGGCGAGCGGCTATGTCGAGCACGACGCGGGTCGGTTCAGGCTGCCCGAAGAGCAAGCCATGGCGCTGGCGCAAGAGGATTCGCCGGTCTATGTGGCCGGCGGCGCGGTCGTGCTGGCCAGCATGTACTTCGACAAGGACAAGGTGGTCAGCGCGATGCGCGGCAATGGCGCGCTGTCGTGGGCCGATCACCATCCGTGCCTCTTCTCCGGTACCGAGCGATTCTTCCGGCCGGGCTATCGCGCGCACCTGGTCAACGAATGGCTGCCGGCGCTCGACGGCGTGGTGTCGCGGCTCGAACAAGGCGCCAAGGTCGCCGACATCGGCTGCGGCCATGGTGCGTCGACCTTGATCATGGCGAAGGCCTATCCCAAGTCGACCTTCCACGGCTTTGACTTTCACGACCGCTCGATCGAGCAGGCCCGCCAGCGTGCGGCAGACGCCGCGGTCGGCGACCGGGTGGCGTTCACGCAGGCGACTGCCCGCGACTTCCCCGGCAGCGACTTCGATCTGGTGTGCTTCTTCGACTGCCTGCACGACATGGGCGACCCGGTCGGGGCAGCCAGGCGCGCGCATGAGGCCTTGAAGCCGGGCGGCACGGTGCTGCTGGTCGAGCCCTTTGCCAACGACGAACTCGACGAGAACCTGAACCCCGTGGGCCGGCTGTTCTACGCGGCGTCCACGTGCATCTGCACGCCGAACTCTCTGTCGCAAGAGGTCAAGCTGGGGCTGGGCGCGCAAGCGGGCGAACGCCGGCTGAAGCATGTCTTCGCGGACGCGGGCTTCACCCGCTTCCGCCGCGCGACCGAGACGCCGTTCAACCTGGTGCTCGAGGCGCGCAAGTAGCCTCGCCGCCGATGAAGCCGTACTTGTCCAACGCCGTATCCCGACGCCGCCTGGCGCTCTGTTGTGCGCTTGCGCCTGTGGCGGCCTTGGCGTCCTGCGCGAGCCCGGCGCCGCTGCCCGCGGGGGCCGCGGCGGCGTTGGCGCCCGGCGGCCGGCTTCGGGCCTGCATCAACCTGGGCAACCCGATCCTGGCCAACCGCGACAGCCGCGGGGTCGTCAGCGGCGTGTCGGTGGACATGGCGACGCTGCTCGCCCAGCGCATCGGTGTACCGCTGGATCTCGTGGTCGTCGACGCAGCGTTGAAATCCGTCGACACGGTGAAGGCCGATCAGGCCGACATCGGTTTCTTCGCGATCGACCCGCGGCGCAGCGACGGCATCGGCTTCACGGCACCGTATGTGTTGATCGAAGGCGCGTACCTCGTGCGCCAGGACTCGGCCTTCACCGACAACACCCACGTCGATCGTGCCGGCACACGCATCATGGTCGGGCGCGGCAGCGCCTACGACCTGTACCTGTCACGAGAGCTGAAGGCGGCGCAGCTGCTGCGGACGCCGACATCGCAGACTGTCGTTGATCGCTTTCTCGCCGAGAACGCCGACGTCGCCGCCGGCGTCCGGCAACAACTCGAGTCCGATGCCGCGCGGCTCGGCGGTCTGCGGCTGCTGCCAGGGCGCTTCATGGTCATCGAGCAGGCGATGGGGCTGCCATTGACACGCGGCGCCGATGCCACTTTGATGCTCGCGCGCTTCGTCGAACAGGCCAAGGCTAGCGGGTATGTGGCGCAGTCGCTGCTGCGACACGACATCCACGGCGCGATCGTCGCGCCGGCATCCGGCTGAGGCCTGACTCAGGGGCAGACTTCCATGCGCCGCGTCACGCCGCGAATGACCTCGTCGCTGAACCAGAAGAAGTAGACCTGGATCGTGACCGTGCTGCTGTCCTTGTTGCGGGTCTTGTGCTCGACCGGCACGACCCAGCCCACATAGCCGCCGCCGGCGCCGCCCATCGGGCAGGTGCCGCGCTGTGGCGTGCCGATCACCAGTTCGCGGCTCGGATCGACGTTGCGCGTGGTGGCGTCGAAATAGTTCGTGATCGCCGACTCGTGGTTGTGCGGTGGGGTCGAGCGCACGACGGTTTCCCTGTTCGTCGGTTCACTGGCGCAGCCGACGAGTGCGGCCAGTGCAACCAGGCACGTGGCCCCGAATGCTGCGGTGGTTCTTGTCATCTTTGGTCATCCCTCCGGGTGATCGGCCAAGCCGAGGCTGCGCTCGGCGACGGGTGCGAGTTTCTCGCACAACTTGAGCGGCGTGCCAAGTCCTGCGCGCCGAGCAGATTTTGCGCGAATCGCGGCCGAATCCTCCCCTCGCCTGCGGGGGAGCCCCCGAATCGCGGGCTGGAATCGACGGCGCCGCGATCGAACAATCGATGCATGTTCAAGCAATCTCAGATCTACGGGTGGGAGTCCGAACCGGCCGACGAACGGCCCTCGGAGTTCATGCATTCAACCGGTTATGCGTCGCTCTCCGGCTACCACGACCCGGCCGCGGCACGCCGCGCAGCATTGCGCCGGCCGAGTCGCTTCGGGGCCAAGAGCCTGCTCGCCTTCAGCGTCGCGGTATTGGCGCTCGGCGCCTATGGGCTGCTCAAGCTCGCGCCGCTGCTGCACGGCCTGGCCAGCCGATGATCGCCGGGGCCTGGCCCCGTCGGTTCACACATCTTTACCGCTCAGCCAATCCGGCTTCACTGGCTGCGGCCACCATCTCGTCACCGGGCGATCGGCCCGACTCACCGGAGTATGAGATGCGTGATCTGAAGGCGGCCGCCGCGCCGCGACCAGTGTTTTCGTTTGCAGCGCGATTCGCGGCGGCCGGTGTGCTCGTCATCGCGGCTGCAGGCGCGGCGATCGATGCGCATGCCCAGGGAATGGGCATGGCCGGCCATGGGCAGGGCCACGGGGGGCCCGGCATGATGATGTTCGGCGCCTCGCCGGAACACGTCGACCGCATGCTCGACGGCCTGGGCGTCAGCGACGCGCAGCGCGCGCAGATCAAGCAGATCGTGGTCGCCGCTGCCACCGACTTGAAGGCGCAGCGCGAAGCCGGCCGGGCGCTGCACGAGCAGGGCATGCAGATCTTTGCCGCCCCGACGGTGGACGCCGCTGCCGCCGAGTCGCTGCGCCAGCAGATGTTGGCCCAGCACGACCAGGCCAGCAAGCGCATGCTGCAGGCGATGCTCGACGTGAGCAAGGTGCTCACGCCGGCGCAGCGTGCCAAGATGGCCGAACGCATGAAGCAGCGCCAGGCCGTGATGCAGGAGCGCATGCAGCGAGAGCAGCGCGAACACGGCCCGCGGCCGCAGAAATGATGCAACAAGCCAAGGCGATGCTTACCTCCGACAGCGGGCTGGCCGCGCTGGCGCTGCAGTCGGCCGTGATGTCAAACTCGAGGCCTGCCCACCAAGCCCACCCCATGACCGCGCGACTGCTGCTGATCGATGACGACACCCGCCTGTCCGCAATGGTGGGCGAGTACCTGCGCAACTCCGGCTTCACGGTCGAGACCGCGGGCTCGCTGAGTGCCGGTCGCGAACTGCTCGCGGCGGGCACCTTCGACGCGCTCGTGCTCGACCTGATGCTGCCCGATGGCGACGGCCTCGACCTGTGCCGCGAGCTGCGCAGCGACCCGCGCCACCGGCAGTTGCCGCTGCTGATGCTCACCGCCCGCGGCGAGCCGATGGACCGCATCGTGGGCCTGGAGCTCGGCGCCGACGACTACCTGCCCAAGCCGTTCGAGCCGCGCGAGTTGCTCGCGCGCGTGAAGGCGCTGCTGCGCCGCGCCGCGCCGCAGCCCGCGGCCGACGACGTGCTGCGCTTCGGCCGCCTCGAGGTCGATCTCGGCGCGCGCGTGGCGCGCCTGAACGGCACGATCTGCGACCTGACCGGCCACCAGTTCGACCTGCTGGTCGTGCTCGCGCAAAGCCCTGGTCGCGTGCTTTCGCGCGACCAGATCATGGACTCGCTGAAGGGTCACCCGCTCGAAGCCTTCGATCGCTCGATCGACGTCCACATCTCGCGCATCCGCGCGGTCATCGAAGACGACCCGAAGCTGCCGCGCCGCGTGCTGACCGTGCGTGGTGCGGGCTACGTATTCGCGCGCAAGCAAGACGCCGACGAGTCCACGGAGTGACCGCGATGCGGTCATGATGCAGGCATGAGAAGCCTGCAATGAAGAACCTGTACCTGCGCATCTACGCCACCGTCGTGGTGGTGCTGCTGCTGTTCGCGGCGGGGTCGGGTTGGGTCTTCCAGCAGCACCTCGAGCAAGAGCGCGTGCGCGCCGAGGCGATGGTCACCGAGCGCATGGGCGCGTGGGCCTTGCTGATCCAGCGTTCGCTGCCGGGGCAGGACACGCCCGCCGCCGATCAGGCGGCCGCGCTGCGCGAGTGGTCGCAGCGCCTGCGCCTGCCGCTCGCGCTCGACAGTGCCGACGGCGAGCGCATCGCCCAATCCGACTCGTTCGCCCGGCGTCAAGCTGATGGCGTGGCGCGTGGCCTCGCGGTGCGGCTCGAAGACGGCCGCACGCTCTGGATCATGCGGCCCGGCCGTCTGCGCCAGGCCGCCGACGCGGTGCGCCGCGGGCTCGGCGAACCCTTGCCGTCGGTGCGTGCCGGCGTGCCCGACTACGGCCCGCCGCCCGGCGTGCGCCTGGGCAGCCCGGACGACGGCCCGCCGTTCGGTCCCTACGCGCCGTTCGTGCCCTTCATTCCGCCGGCCTGGCAGCAGGGCTTGGGGCTGTTCGTCGTGCTCGTGATCCTTTTCATCGCGGTGTCGGCGGGCGCGTACCCGGTCGTGCGCCGGCTCACGCGGCGGCTCGAGTCGCTGAAGCATGGCGTCGAGCAGTTCGGTGCCGGGCAGCTGAACTATCGCGTCGCCGTGACCGGGCGCGACGAGGTCGCGGCCGTGGCCAGCAGCTTCAACGTGGCGGCGGCGCGCGTCGAGGCGCTGGTGCACTCGCACCAGTCGCTGCTCGCCAATGCCAGCCACGAGCTGCGCTCGCCGCTGGCGCGCATGAAGATGGCCGTGTCGATGCTCGAGGACGCGTCGCCTGCGCAGCGCGACAAGCTCAAGCAGGAGATCGACACCAACGTGGCCGAGCTCGATGCGCTTGTCGAAGAGGTGCTGCTCGCCAGCCGCCTCGATGCCACGCCGGTGGTCGAGCGGCATGAGCCGGTCGAGTTGCTGGCGATGGCGGCCGAGGAGGCCGCGCGCGTCGACGCGGCAGTCGCCGGCACGCCCGCCACCGTGCTCGGCGAAGACCGCTTGCTGCGCCGTGCGCTGCGCAACCTGCTCGAGAACGCGCGCCGCTACGGCGGCAACGAGGTCGAGGTCAGCGTCGAGTCGCACGCAGACCGGGCCGTGGTGCGGGTGAGCGACCGCGGCCCAGGCGTGCCCGAGGCGATGCGCGAGCGCATCTTCGAATCCTTCTTCCGCCTGCCCGGCCACGCCGAACAGGCCGGCGGCGTGGGCCTGGGGCTGAGCCTCGTGAAGCAGATCGCGCAGCGCCACGGCGGCAGCGTGCGCTGCGAAGGGCGCGAGGGCGGCGGCAGCTGCTTCGTGCTGAGCGTGCCGCGCGCGGCCTGAGCGCGCGAGTGGCGTCGCCGCGTCAGGGCTGAATCTTCTCGCTCGAGGCGACCTCGCCGAGCGGCGTGTAGAAGAAGCGCGTGTCCAGCACGCCGTCCTTGTCGGTGTCCACGTCAGCCTTGATCAGGACCCCGAGCCGGTAGTACTCGACGCGCAGCGGCAGGCCGGTGGTCGGGTTGATGATGTCGGTCGTCGCGATCACGCCGCTGGCATAGTGCGAGCGCCGATCGGCGATGCCATCGCCGTCGGTGTCGACCTCGTAGAGTTCGACGTTGCCATCGCGAAAACGCATGCGGGTCTCGAACACGCCGTCGAAGTTGTCGTCGGCCTCGGCCGATTCGATCACGCCGCGCCGGTCGTATTGCGCGATGTAGTCGATCTTGCCGTCGAGGTTGCGATCGGCCTCGGCCTTCAGGAGGGTGCCGCTGGCCGCGTACGTCCAGGTCTCGTCGAGCAGGCCGTCGCGGTTGTGGTCGATGCCCTCGGTCGTCACGGGCGAACGGTAGAACGCCCAGGTGACGCCGACGCCGACGAGCACGCCGACGATGAAGCGCGGCCAGCTGCGCGCGCCGGCCCGCGGCGCCGGCTTCGCCACCTCGGCCGGCTGGGCCGATTCCCAGCGCTCGATGAGTGCGCGCGCAGTGGCGTAGTCGGCCTCGTCAATGACGAGGCGCACCAGGCCCGCCGCGGGCAGCTCGCCGATCGCGCCCTGCAGATGTTCGCCGTGGATCTCGGCGGACAGGCCTTGCTGCTTGAGCAGGTCGAGCAGCATGTGCGCTTCGATCGCACTGGCGGCCTGGTACAGCGTCCTCATCGGCGCGAGACCGCCGCCGCTGGCGCGGGCTCGGCGGCCTCGCGTGCGCGCTCGGCGTATTTGTTGAAGCGCCAGGCCGTGCCTTCCATCGTGATGCGCCGCCACGTCGCACGCTTCTCGCTCGGCGTCATCACCGGCCAGTGCTGCACCTCATCGAAGCTGCGGCCGCAACCCTTGCAGACGTCGTCGCCCTGGCTCGTCGAGCAGATCGCGATGCAGGGGGCGTCGGGCGTGCTCGCGTACCAGGCGAGCCACGCGTCGCGGGCCTTCGCGGGCATCGAGGCTTCATCGCATTCGAGCTCGTGGTAGTACACCATCAGCGCGTACACGGTGCCGAGCGCGCGCACTTCGGGGCAGGCGGTGATGCCGTCGGGCGAGGGCGAGCGTTCGCGCCACCAGTTGATGGCGGACTCGATGTCGGTGATGTGCAGCGCGGCCATGGAGCGCCAAGGATAGCGTGGGTGCAAATTTGATACTCTTTGCCGATGAGCACAGAAGTTCCCCTTCCGACACCCACCGACGCCTACCGCATTCGCGACATCGCCACGCTCGCCGCGTTGTACGGCGAGCCGGGCGAGACCTCGATCGCCAAGGAGGTGAGCAGCCTGCACCCGGTCTACCGTGCGATCGTCGAGGCGGCGCCGTTCGCGGTGCTCGCCACCAATGGCCCGGATGGGCTCGACGCCTCGCCGCGCGGCGACGCCCCGGGTTTCGTCGCGGTGCAGGACGAGCACACGCTGCTGCTGCCCGACCGGCGCGGCAACAACCGCGCCGACAGCCTGCGCAACGTGATCAAAGACCCGCGCGTCGCGCTGCTGTTCATGGTGCCGGGCATGAACGAGACGCTGCGCATCAATGGCCATGCGCACGTGAGCATCGAGCCCGCCTTGCTGGCGCGCTTCGCGGTCGATGGCAAGCTGCCGCGTTCGGTGCTCGTGGTGAAGATCGACACCGTGTTCTTCCAGTGCTCGCGCGCGCTGGTGCGCTCGCGCTTGTGGGACAGCGCCAGCCAGCCGCCGCGCGCGAGCCTGCCGTCGGCCGGGGCGATGCTCTCGGCGCTGACGCGCGCGCGGATCGACGGCGCCGCCTACGACCGCGACTTGCCCGAGCGCGTCAAGACCAGCCTGTATTGAGTTGAACCCGGAGACCGACCGATGACCCTGACCCTGCGCACCTGGAGCGGCCTGGCCCTCGTCGCCACGCTGCTCGCTGCGTGCGCCTCGCCCGACAAGCCCAAGGCGCCGCCGCCACCGCCGCCGGTGGCCAGCCCCGGGCAGCGTGTCGTCACGGTGTCGGACGCGAACGCCGGCGCGGGCGTCACGCTCGAGTCGGCACAGGAGCTCGTCGTGCGTCTGCCGGTCGGGCCTGCGACTGGCCTCGAGTGGTCGCTCGCCGATTTGAAGTCCGGCGTGCTGACAGTGGAGAGCTCGAAGTTCGAGCGCGCGCTGCGCAACACCAATGTCGAAGAGGCCGCGGGCGCGACGGTGTGGCATTTCAGGCCGCAGGCGAGCGGCGTCGTCACGCTGAGCTTCGAGCTGCGGCGCCCGCACAGCCTGCAGCCGCCGTCGCAGACGGTCAGCTACGACGTCACGGTGAAATAGGCAGGCGCGACGCGCTCCGGCTCATGGCACCCACTCTGCGACTGGCCACCCGCGACGATGCGCAAGCGATCGCGCAGCTCTCGCGTGACCGCATCGAGCAAGGCCTGGGCTGGAGCTGGACGGCGCTGCGCGTGCTGCGCAGCATCCGCGATCGCGAGACCAACGTGGTGGTCGCGCTCGATGCCAGCGAGTCGCTGGGTTTCGGCATCATGAAGTACCACGACGAGGAAGCGCATCTGCTGCTGCTTGCGGTGCGCGCCGAGCGCGTGCGGCAGGGCATCGGCACGGCGCTGGTCGACTGGCTGGAACGCTCGGCGCTGGTCGCCGGCATCGGCCGCGTCAGCCTCGAGGCGCGCGCCAGCAACGCGAGCGCGCGTGCGTTTTACTTGCGGCTCGGGTACCGCGAGATTCAATCGCTGCCCGGCTACTACCAGGGCCGCGAGGCCTGTGTTCGGATGGCGCGCGACCTCTGGGTCGGGCGCGCAGTGCCTGGCTGAAACTTAAGCCTGAATCGCGCCGCCGAGACCGCTGCGCTCACTGGCGCCGAAGGTCGAATACAGGCCGCTGTCGCGCGGCATCAGCACGTCGATTGCGCGGTCGAGCGCGGCGGTTGCGCGCGCGAGCGATTCGCGTTGTGCGGCGACCTCGCCGCTGGCGCTCACCAGGCGATGGCGCAGTGCCTTGGGCACCGAGCCGGCGCGTGCGGCCTTCGCGAAATGGTCGACCGCGACGGCAAGCGCGCGGTGCAGTTCGGTGGCGTGGAGGTCGATCCCGGCGCTGTCGCGTTCGCACAGTGCGTCGCCCAGCGCAGTCAGCCGCCCTTCGACGGCGGCCAGCGCGGTTTCGAGTTCGGCTTCAGGGTGAGACATTGCAGGGCAGGCCCATGTTGGTCGAATCGGCCGTCGCATGGCCGGGTCAAGAGATGTGATGTGGGCCGGCACTTTGCGCCAGGCCCGCAAGCGAAGGGCTAGAAAATCAGGACTGAACCTTGGCGAGCGCTTCTTGCGCGTTGGCGATCAGCTTGTCGGCGATGGCCTCGGGGTTGATCTTGAACGTGCCGTCGTCGATGGCCTTGGAGATCCGGGCGACCTTCTCGGCGTCGAACTCGGGGCTGGCGTCGTTGGACAGCAGCGTCGACGCCGTGCTGGACAGCTCGATCTTCGCGCTGGCGTCGGCCGTGGCAGGGATGGCGCTTGCGGCAGCTGCCGGGGTCTGGCCATTGGTCGCGGCGGGCGTGCTGCCGCTGGTGGCCGGCGTCGGGGCGGGTTTTTCTGCGGGGTGGCCGATCTTCATGGTGCTCTCCAAGGGCCGGGGCAAAGGCTCCGGCCATTCAATATGCACGGTGTATCGGCCCGGGGCAGGGCGACTTTAGCTTTTTCTTTCGCGCCCGGCGCGAGATTGCTCACAACGGCAGCTCCACCCGGCGCTCCCCCACCGGCAGCCCGGTCAGCACCCGGCCGCTCTCGGTGCGCACCCTGACCGGCAGGCCCTCGATGCCGGGGTTCAGCGCCTGCGCCTCGCCGGCGACGCTGAAACCCTCGCCTTGTGCCAACACCGTCACGGTTTCGCCGGCGGCGAACCACTGGCGCGCCTTCAGGTGCGATTGGCGCAGGCTCTGGCCGGCCTTGAGCGCATGCGTCAGCGTGCGGCCGACCGCGAGCTCGGCGTTGACGAGCGGCGCCGAGCTGTCTTCGGCGAGATCGACCTCGGCTTGAGTCAGGTCGGCGGCCGTCAGCACGGCACCGGCCGCGACGCCGCTGGTCGCGACGAGCGCCTTGCCGAACACGCGCACGGTGATCGGCAGGTACACGTTCCATTTGGACGCGCCCTGCGTGCAGCGCAGACCGATGCGGCTCTTGCCCCACATGCGCATGCCGTCGGGCAGGTAGGGCTCGACGCGCTGGCACGGCGCGAGCCGCAGCCGCGGGTCGAGCTGGCCGATGCTGACCTCGACGCGCGGCGCGCCGGGCGCGCTCGCCTTTGTGCCGCTCAGTGCGAGCGCGCGCACCTGCTGTTCGAGGCCGTTGTCCAGCCCGCTGGCGGGTTCTGCGGGCGCCGTCATCGTCTGTGCACCAAGCAGCGGTGCGGCAAGCGCGAGCAACAGCGCGGCGGCAGAACGGCAGGTGAAGGCGAGGACGGTTTTCATGCCGGCACTGTAGTGAGCGGCGCGCCGGCACAGCGGTTCGAACTGACGGGCAAAGCGCCCTCTATTCGCGCTTATGTTGGCGCGGGTGCTGAACACAATCCGTCACAGCTTCACCCACCGCGAGGGCTGCCATGCTCAACCGACTCACCGACGCGCTCGACTTCCAGGCCCAGGCCTTGAACCTGCGCTCGGAGCGCCAGCGCCTCATCGCCAGCAACATCGCCAATGCCGACACGCCGGGCTACGTGGCGCGCGACATGAACTTCGCGCAGGCCCTGCGCAACGCGACCGGCAGCATGCAGCCGGCGGCCACGCTCAGCGCGAGCCAGCCGGGTCACATCACCGGCAACGCCGCCACCGACGGCGCGAGCTTCAGCACCTTGAACTACGCCGCGCCCAGCCAGACCAACCTGGACCGCAACACCGTCGACATGGACCGCGAACGCGCGAGCTTCGCCGACAACACCGTGAAGTACGAAGCCACGCTGCGCTTCATCGGCATGCAGGTGAAGACCACGCTGTCGGCGATCACCGGCCAATAAGGGAGCGCCTCATGTCGATGATGAACATCTTCAACGTCTCGGGTTCGGCGGCCAGTGCGCAAAGCCAGCGCCTGAACGTGGTCGCGAGCAACCTTGCGAACGCCGACACCGTGGCCGGCCCCGACGGCACCGCATACAAGGCGCGCCAGGTCACGTTCCAGACCCAGCTGATGGGGGCGAACGCCAACGACCCGACGAGCGCGGGCGTGCGCGTCAGCACGATCAGCGAAGACCAGACCGCCGGCCGCCGCGTGCACGACCCCAAGCACCCGAGCGCCGATGCCGACGGCTACGTGACCTACAGCAACGTCAACGCGGTCGAGGAGATGGTCAACATGATCTCGGCCTCGCGCTCGTACCAGAACAACGTCGAGGTCATGAACACGGCCAAGGGCCTGATCCTCAAGACATTGCAGCTCGGTCAGTAGACCGGGCTGAACCCAAGGAGCCGCCATGGCCATTTCCGCTTCGACACTCAGCAACATCAACGGCACCAGCACCACCGCGACCAGCGCGACGGACGCGGCCGGCAGCCAGGACCGCTTCCTGAAGCTGCTCGTCACGCAGCTGCAGAACCAGGACCCGCTGAGCCCGATGGACAACGCCGAGCTCACGAGCCAGATCGCGCAGATCAACACCGTGAGCGGCATCAACACGCTCAACACCACGGTGCAGGGGCTGTCGAGCCAGTTCCTGCAGATGCAGTCGCTGCAGGGTGCGTCGCTGGTGGGCAAGAACGTGATCGTGCCGGGCAACAAGCTCGACATCGCCGACGGCACGGCGCAGGGCGGCTTCGAGCTGACCAGCGCCGCCGACGCCGTGAAGATGGAAGTGCTCAACCCGGCCGGCAAGGTGCTGGACACCGTCGCGCTCGGCGCGCAGAGCGCCGGCATGCACAGCTTCGACTGGGCCGCGGGCAGCTACACCAACACCAGCGGCCTGACCTTCCGCATCACCGCCACCAGCGGCGCCACGACGCTCACCAGCACCGCGCTGATGCGCGACACGGTCGACGCCGTGAGTACCTCCGGCTCGACCTTGCAGCTCGAGCTGGACCGCGCCGGCACGGTCGACTACAGCACGGTGCGCGCCATCAACTGATCCGGTCACTTCTGACGATGAACACCTCAACCAAGGAATTCGCATGAGCTTCCAACAAGGTCTGTCGGGTCTGAACGCGTCGAGCAAGAACCTCGAAGTGATCGGCAACAACGTGGCCAACGCCAACACCTACGGCGCCAAGTCCTCGCGGGCCGAGTTCTCCGACATGTACGCGAGCGCGATCAGCGGCAACAACATCGGCATCGGCGTGAACCTGCAGGCCGTGACGCAGCAGTTCACGCAAGGCAACATCAGCACCACCACCAGCCCGCTCGATCTCGCGATCAACGGCAACGGCTTCTTCGAGGTCAGCAACGGCAACCAGACGCTGTACACCCGCAACGGCCAGTTCCAGGCCGACAAGGACGGCTACCTCGTCACCGACGCCGGCCTGAAGCTGGTCGGCTACCCGGCCTCCACCGACGGCACGATCCAGCCCGGCGCCGCCGTGCCGCTGCAGCTGCCGACCTCGGGCGTGGCCCCGAACCCGACCAGCAAGATCGACGTCGACATGAACCTCGACGCGCGCAAGGCCGTGACGCTGCCGGCCAGCACGCCGCAGATCGACTTCAGCGACGCCACCACCTACAACGACGCGACCTCGGTGACGGTGTTCGACGCCAAGGGCCAGGACGTAGCCTTGACCTACTACTTTCAGAAGTCGGCCACCGACACCTGGAACGTCTACGCCACCGCCAACGGCACCTCGGTCAGCGTCGACGCCTCGGGCAACCCGCTGCCGGTGACGACGATCAGCTTCCCGTCCAACGGCGGCACGCCGACCTCGCCGACCGGCACCGTGTCCATCGACATCCCGAGCACCACCAACGCGGCCGGCGCGACCACGCTGGCGATCAGCGGCGTGGCGCTCGACCTGACCGGCGCGACGCAGTACGGCTCCACCTTCGGCGTGACCAGCATGTCGCAAGACGGCTACGCCGCCGGCCAGCTCACCAGCGTGTCGATCGAGAAGGACGGCATCGTGACGGCGACGTATTCGAACGGCCAGTCCAAGCCCGCCGGCCAGCTCGAGCTCGCGACCTTCCGCAACCCGCAGGGCCTGAACCCGCTCGGCGGCAACGTCTGGGCGCGCAGCTATGCCTCCGGCGACCCGACGGTGGGCACGCCCGGCAGCGGCAACTTCGGCGCGCTGCAGGCCGGCGCGCTCGAGGAGTCGAACGTCGACCTCACCGGCGAGCTCGTCGACATGATCACCGCGCAGCGCGTCTACCAGGCGAACGCGCAGACGATCAAGACGCAGGATCAGGTGTTGCAGACCCTCGTCAATCTGCGTTGAACGAATTCACTGAGCGACGCACCGAGAGCCCACCATGGACCGCATGATCTACCTGTCGATGTCGGGCGCGAAGGCGACGATGCAGCGCCAGGACACGCTGGCCAACAACCTGGCCAACGTGTCGACGCCGGGCTTTCGCGCCGAGCTGCAGGCGTTCCGCGCGGTGCCGGTCGAAGGCAGCGGCGCCAGCACGCGCGTGTACTCGCTCGAGACCACCACAGGCTACGACGCCACGCCCGGCGCGATCACCGCGACCGGCCGCAACCTCGATGTCGCGGCCCAGGGCAGTGCCTGGCTCAGCGTGCAGGCGCTCGACGGCACCGAGGCCTACACCCGCGGCGGCTCGCTCGAGGTCTCGAGCGACGGCACGCTGACCACGCGCAGCGGCCTGCCGGTGCTGGGCGACGGCGGCCCGCTGCAAGTGCCGCCGAACTCGGTCGTGAGCATCGGCGCCGACGGCACCGTGAGCGCCAAGGGCAGCGACGGCAAGAACACCTCGATCGGCAAGCTCAAGCTCGTCACGCCCGAGGCCGCGCTGGCTCGCGGCGAGGACGGCTTGTTTCGCGCCGCCGACGGCAACCCGCTGAGCGCGGACGACAAAGCGCGCGTGCAGGACGGCGCGCTCGAAGGCTCGAACGTCAGCGCGGTCGAGTCGATGGTCGCGATGATCTCGGCCGCACGCCAGTTCGAGGCCCAGATGAAGATGATCTCGACGGCCGAGGCGAATGAGAAGTCGGCATCGCAGTTGCTGACCGCGAGCTAAGAATATGAAGCCCGCGAACTGGAGCGACGCCGTCATGGCGCCGGGCTTGGCGACGATGCGCGCGATTGACCTGCGCGGCAAGGTGGCCCTGCTCGGGCTGCTGTGCCTGGCGCTGTCGATCGGCGTGGCCGTGCGCGAATGGCAGCACGGCGCGAGCGCGTGGGTCGGGCTCGCAGGCGCGGCGGCGTGCGGGCTCATCGCCTACCTGTTGCTGGCGTTCTACCTTCAGACCGCGCGTTCGCTGGCCGACTTTCAGTCCGCGGTCGTGGCCATGAAGGAGGGCGACCTGTCGCAGCGCGTGCAGCTCAGTGGCCAGGACGAGTTCGCCGCGATCGGCCATGCGCTCGATGCGATGAATGCCAATCTGTCGGCACTCGTGGCGGATATCCGGAGCGAGTCGACGCTGGTGTCGCAGGCCGGCGAGTCGCTCGCGGCCGGTACGTCGGAGCTGTCCAGCCGCACCGAGCGCCAGGCCGCCAGCCTCGAAGAAACCTCGGCCAGCGTGCTGCAACTCAGCAGCACCGTGCGCCAGAACGTCGAAGACGCGAAGGCGGTCGAGCGCCTGGCGAGCCAGGTGCACGGCATTGCCGAATCGGGTGGCGGCCGGATGCGCGAAGCGATCGATTCGATGCGCGCCATCAACGAAAGCGCGACCAAGGTCCACCACATCACCGGCGTGATCGACGGCATCGCGTTCCAGACCAACATACTGGCCCTCAATGCTGCGGTCGAGGCCGCACGCGCCGGCGACCAGGGCCGCGGCTTCGCAGTGGTCGCGGCCGAGGTGCGCGCGCTCGCCTTGCGCAGCGCGAGTGCGGCGCAGGAGATCAAGGCGCTGATCTCGGCCTCCAGCGCGCAGGTCGAGTCGGGCGTGAGCCGCATCGACCAGGTCGGCGCGATGCTCGACCAAGTCGTCAATGGCATCGGCGAGGTCGCCGGCAACGTGCGCTCGATCACGGCAGCAGCGACCGAGCAGAGCGTCGGTCTGACGCAGATCACGCAGGCCATCGCCGGGCTCGACGACATCACGCAAAAGAACTCGCAGATGGTCGAGAAGGCCTCCACCTCGTCCGCCGAACTGGGCGACCGTGCCCTTCGCCTGGCGAAGACGGTCGGCGGCTTCCGGCTGCGGCAAGGCACCGCCGACGAGGCACAGGCCTTGGTGCGACGCGCGGTGACGCTGTTCAAGCGCGCGGGCCAGGGCTCGCTGGCGCAGATCACCGATGCCGCCAACGGCTACGCCGACCGCGACATGTACGTGTTCGCATGGGACCGCCAGCTCGTCTATCACGCGTTCGCCGGCAAGCCGGTCAATGTCGGCAAGCGCGCCGACCAGATCCTCGGCACCGACGTGACCCAGCTCGCCCACGACGTGTGGGCCGCCGCGGCGGCCGGCGGCGGGTGGGTGGACTACGCGTTCCTGAACCCGGCCACCGGGCAGGTGGCGCCGAAGACCTCGTACGTGGTGCCGGTGGGCGACACGCTCGTGCTCGGCTGCGGCGTCTACAAGACGGCCCCGCGGGGCTGATCGTTCGCGCCGCCTTGGCGGCGAGATGCGCCGCAAGGACCGGTCTTTTCGACGCATCGCCCGGTGCCCATCGCTTCATCATCAGTGCCATAACCGGAGCACCGCCATGATGCGTTCCCTGTGGATTTCGAAGACCGGCATGGAAGCCCAGCAGACCCAGCTGGACGCCATCTCGAACAACCTCGCCAATGCCTCGACCAACGGCTACAAGCGATCGCACGCCGTGTTCGAGGACCTGATGTACCAGAACCTGCGCCAGGCCGGCGCCAACAGCACCGACCAGACGACGCTGCCGACCGGCTTGCAGCTCGGCCTGGGCACGCGTGCGGTTGCGACCTCGCGCAGCTTCAGCCAGGGCAACCTGCAGCAAAGCAGCAACCCGCTCGACGTGGCCGTCAGCGGCCAGGGCTTCTTCGAGCTGCAGATGCCCGACGGCACGACCGGCTACACGCGCGACGGCTCGTTCCAGGTCAGCGCCACCGGCCAGCTCGTCAACAACAACGGCTACACCGTGCAGCCCGGCATCACGATCCCCGCGAACGCGACCAGCGTCACGATCGGCAACGACGGCACGGTGAGCGTCGTGCTGCCGGCCCAGACCACGCCGACGACGGTGGGCAAGCTCCAGATCGCCAGCTTCGTGAACCCGGCCGGTCTCGACCCGAAGGGGCAGAACATCTACGCCGAGACCGCAGCGTCTGGCACGCCGAACACCGGCACCGCGGGGCAGAACGGCCTGGGCACGATTCAACAGGGCTTCGTCGAGACCTCGAACGTCAACGTCGTCGAAGAACTGGTCGGCATGATCCAGACGCAGCGTGCCTACGAGCTCAACTCGAAGGCGATCAAGACCTCGGACGACATGCTGGCGCGTCTGACGCAGCTGTGAGCGCAATGAGGCACACCATGTCAACGTTTCGCCTCGCGCCGCTGGCGCTCGCGCTCGCCGCGCTGGCAGGCTGCGACACGATGAGCGAGACGCTCAACAAGCGCCCGCCGGTCGACGTGCTCAAGACCGAGGCGGTGCGGCCGCAGCCCATCGTCGTCGCGCCGGTCAACAACGGCTCGATCTTCCAGGCCG
>Ga0307508_10000279_pt1 | contig 62885 bp, 94 predicted proteins | sample 9_EM_MG_FD_203089 | JGI IMG/M metagenome (GOLD analysis project Ga0307508, IMG submission 203089) | Populus trichocarpa ectomycorrhiza microbial communities from riparian zone in the Pacific Northwest, United States - 9_EM | ecosystem: Host-associated > Plants > Roots > Unclassified | place... | reverse complement strand
CGTCTTCGTCGGCCCCCCCCCCCCCCCCCCCCCACTTACTTGCTTAGTCAAATGCTTACACACCTGCCTGGATATTCTATGTAACTATGTATCTATGTAGTCTATGTACCTGTGTTACAGAAGGAGGCCGTACGGGGCGCGAGATGCAGCGTCAGCCCGTATGTATGCTTGTATGAATATATGCACGTCGTAGGTTATGCAGGGAGGCAACTAGGTTTGCATGTGTGTATGTATGTAGATAGGCAGGCAGGCAGGCAGGCAGGCAGCTGGCAGGGGGAGAAAACTCGTATGTGTGTATGACTGTATGTAGCCTTCGTACATTAGTTGGGTAGATAGATAGGCAGGCAGGTATGTATGTTGGGAGGCAGGCATGCAGCTCCCGGGGGGATGGGTGGATGGCTGTAAACGACGACGCGCCGGATGAATGGAGGATGGATGCGATGGATGCGATGGATGCGATGGCTCGTCCGAGTGCCGGGCCCGCAGCCGAGCGGGCTCGGTGGAACGACAAGGCTCAAGGCTGCGGGAAGCTGGCAGCCGGGCACATGGTCGGCCCAACAACTGCCGGCCGAAGAACGCGGGGCGGGGGCGGGGGCGGGGGCGGCATGTCCAGTCACTCGCTCGACTCGGCTCGATGGCCGGGCGCAAGCGGAATGCAAGCGGCACTGCGGCGGAGAGCGCCGGGAGCGGCCGGGAACGAACAACAGCAACAGCTTCAGCCGTCTTACTTACGTTTGCATCTGCTGCGTAGACTATCCATATACACCTGTGCAGCCTCGTCCTCTGGGACGCGGCACAACACCTGCGCCCGTTGGCGAACGACCAGCTGCTAGGCATCCACAGGATGGATGTCCACAAGTGTGCACCAGCTGCACTGCCCAACCCCTGAAATTGCGGTCCGTCTTGGCTTGCTTCTTTTGTTCGTCGTCCCCCTCCTTCTCGTCGGGTTGGTTTCTGCCGTCTTGTCCCTCCCCCCTTTTGACGACGGATGGTGCCGAGGTATGTGCTAGTGTGCAGTGGTGGAGGTGGAGCTGGACCGCGGTTGCTTTCCAACACGTCTACATACTCTCATTTGTGCCCGTCCGTCCTCCATCCTGCCTTACGCAAGATGATCGAATGAGGATCTTGACGACATGGCATTGTGGAGTCGCGGCAGTGCTTGGTGCAGCTGCTGTAGCGCGGCTGACGAGAAGAAACGAGAAAAGAAAAAGAAAAAAAAAGAAGAAAAAAAAGAAAAGAAAAAAAAAGAAAAAAGGAAAGAAAAAATTCCGTAGACTATGTGCCACCGCGCCGAGCCTCAGGGCCCAGGATGATGCGCTTCGGGGGGAGGCAGGAGGAGAAAAAGAAAAAGAGTGCCCACTAGATGTGCAGATATAGCTCTGCCGGCACAAGTGGTCGCAGCATGTGTAAGGTCCCGTGCTCCGAGCATGGACTGTCAGTAAGTCAGTAAGTCATCCGCGACTTGTCTCCGCTTCCGCTCTTCCGCGCTCCACTTCGTCAGGGGCTCCGAGTGCACCTCCCTCGGCCAACCCGCACCGGGCTCTCGTTCGCTCAGCAGGTACGTATCTAGACACTCGCTCTGCCACAGTCTGCTGCTGCTATTCTGGTATGTACGGCGCGACTCCGAGCCGGCGAGAAGGGCGCACTTCGCGTTCCCGTAGCGGGCGGGACAAGGGAGGTGGAGGTTGAGCGGGGAGGGGAGAAACAAACAAAAAGCACCACCTACCGTATCCACCATAGATACACTTTTTTTGTTTTTATGTAGCGGCCCGCCGCGGTACAGCAACCTCTCTCTCCTTGGCTGGCCCTGGGGAAGTAGGTCGGGCAGCGCGCGGGCAGCATCTATTTCGACTGCCGTACCTGCAGCCGTGAGTGCGAGCGTGAAGACTGTGGTGAGATGTGTATGTATGTCTCCAGGACCAGTCGTCCAAGCCCATCAGCCAGCCAGCCAGTCAGCCAGCCCGCCAGCCCGCCAGCCGAGTGGCTCGATCGCGAGTCCCGAGCCCAGCAGCCAGCGCAGGAAACGGAATACGGGAGCCCCTCCCGCGCGCCTTCCAATGCCGTGCTCTGCAGCAGCGGGGGACGCGGCGAAGATAGCACGCAGGATGTGGTGGCTCGAGCGGCTGAACTGGCTGCGTGTGGACATCATCGATCTGTATGTATCGTTTCTATTTCGCGTTACCGTTATCTGGTCTGGCGGTGCGCGCGCGGGGAGGCTGAACGCATTATACCTGCATACATAGCAGATAGGCAGACGGGACCAGAACGAAGAGGGCGGGCACCCTTCTGTCCTCCCTCGGCACTGGACTGGACTGGACTGGATTGGATGGACTGAACCGAACCGAAGTGAACTGAACGGTCACTGGCCACATAGCCGCTCTGCGAGATGGAGGTGGGGGCGGGGAGGTTGGGGTTGCCGGACCAGAGGTAGATAGATAGTTATCCCAGGGGTGGCCGATATCTAGTTAGTTAGAATGTAACAAGTATGTATGTACGCATGTGCGTTTATATTGTGGCTTTTTTTTAAACCCTCGATTTTGGAAGTCTTTATTTCGGCCGTATTTCGGACGTTTTTTTTCTTTCGGGCTGAGACGTCTGGGATCCGCCGCTCCGCCAGATGTGTGTGGGGGATTTTCTTTGCTTATGCTCGGAGGGTTTGTTTGATGTACATACGTACCGTGTCGGTTTTTGTTTTTGCTCTGCTGCGTGTTTGCTTTTTGGGTTTTTGTTTTTCCTTCCTTTTTCGGTTTCGTTTCTTTTTGCGCTCGCTTTTATGTAGATGTGTAGTTTTCGCAGCCGTGTGAGACGGTGGGTCGCGCAGCAGCAGGCCACATACTAGCACAACCAGGTTAGCCTCGCGTCCACCTGAAGTTCTCCGTGCCACGATCTGTGGTGGGCAGAGTCGCCATCCGCGCGCGCGAGGGGGGGGCTGACGATTCTCGCCGCACACATGCGTGAGTCCGTGACCACCGACCGGCTCCCTTTCCAGCCACAGCGTCTGCCGCGCCCGCCGACGCTCGATTCGACTGGATGCGAGGAGATGTGTTGCATTTGAGGTTGCATTTCAGGAATCGGAATGCAACCTGAAATGCAACCTGCAGGCAGATCCCTCAGCCAAGGCGAGCGGCGCCCAGCACGATCGTCAAGCGGGACCGATCCCCCCCCACCCGGCAAGCGGAGGAGAGACGACCCAGCAGCAGCAGGCGGAGGCGGACATGGGGTCGCTGGAGACCCGCGCCCGCAGATCGAATCACCACCGTCACGCTGCTCCGCGTCCGGCTTCCGTCGCCACCGTGCCGCTATAGCCCAGGCATCGTGCGCGCTCAGTTTCTCCGGTCTCCGGGGGGTCCATCGCTTGGTTGGCAGGAGTTATTTCCAGAGGAGACCCCCGCTCCGGTCGGGCGTCGGGCAGGGAGCTGGCCAGGGCGTGCTCGGCACTCTTCCGGTCCTTCTTGCCGTTGCTTTGGATGGGCGGCTAGGGCGGGGGGGCGGGCGGCTGCGAGTTCGATTCGATGGAGAGGAGGCGGGCTTCGCGGCCGTGACGGGCGGTGCGAATGCTTTTTATCGCTGGTTCGGAGGTTTTGTCTGTCGGCTGCGAGGAGGAAGATATCCCGGATTCGGAGGAAAATCGGTGGGATTCGCGGACCGCAACCACGACACCGGCGTCCGCATGCGGCAAGACTCGGCAGTGCCGCAGCGCTGCGGCTGCGGCCGAGGGGAAGCGAGCCATGGGTTGTGATCCGCGGCCTTCCGTGGTGAGCAAGACGGCAATGTGGTCGGTGCCGAGTGATGCCGCGTGACATGGGTCGTGCTGCCCGAGGCGAGTCCCAGGCGAAACTTGGTTCCAACGGCTCGCTGGCTTGCATTCATTTCCCGCGGATCGCTCGCCATGCGCGGCGATCCCCGGGGGGGGACGCCTACCGAAAAGGGCAGGAATCTCGCTCCAGGAACATCATGGTGCCGGGAAGACAAAAGTGCGATTGCGACGACGCTCCGGTCCCGGAGTCTCCGTGTCTGATCCTGCTGCTGTGTCCGTGGCGATTCGTGCGAGCGGTAAATTACCTGTATGGCTCCGGCTCACGTCCGTGCCGCCCGTAGGAAGTGACTCAGCTCTAGCCGGCTGGCCAGTTGGGTGTCCCCCGTCTGCGCCGCATCGCCGCATCGAGTGTGGCTCCGGGGGGGGGGGGCGAAACGGAGGTCGAACATGCAGTTTCCACATGCGCTGTGGCTTGCGCAGATTCAAGGTCATAGGCCATCACTAATCCTGGGGACTTTCCGAACGGGTGGTGCACCGCGTCTTTTTTTTTTCCTTTTGCTCCAACTAATATACATTGTTCTACCCACTTCCCCAATCGAAATCCGATGCATGAATCTTCCCCCCCCTCTTTTCGTCGCAGACGTGTTGCGAGTCATGCGATGCGCCGGTTCCGCGCGCCTAATTGCAACGCCCCGATTGCCGCCCTCCGACATCCCGAGGCTGCAGCAAACTGCGCTGCCATCCGATCCACGCATTGCCTTCCTGGGGTGGCTCTGGACGGAGAAGGCGAGTCGGCCCACTACGGGCCTCCGGGACCTGGTCGACGTGGACCCGACTCCGGAGGGTCAGGTCAGCGACGGCGTGTCCGCTGCGGATTTCCATGGATCGAAGTGAAGCCCCGCGGCAAGCCACGAACCGAAACTCAGCAGATACCGTGGCTGCTGGGGGTTCTTGGGCGCTGCTCCCTTACATCGGACGAACTGCAAGACAGGTACGCTTTCTCCGAGCGTTAACAGCGGCCGTTATATCTCACTCGTGTAGAGTACCTGCACACGTCAAGACCGGATCGGGGTGGGGGAGGCGGGGGTAGTGGTACGGTGTTGCATGGTTGGGGCCCGACGTGCGGCCGCTTTATGTTTCTGGGAAGATATTCATGAAGGCGTTCGTCCTTAAATTGCCTCTTAAGCATCACCCACGATAGGTGTCCGTAGATGGCAACGTGTCCGAGTGGTTAAGGAGTATGACTCGAATACCTCTACCTTTGGTTGCAGACATCATATGGGTTCGCCCGCGCAAGTTCGAATCTTGTCGTTGTCGATATTTATTTTTTACCTCCCCTTTTCGCCCTCGATATCGAGGACTCTGCGTGGGTAGCATTTCCGAGTAGAAACTCTGCGTGCTGCGCTGGATGGGAACACTGGATGTCTGGGAAAGTGGTGGAGGCGCATGGATTATCACTCGGTGTTTCTGCGAGACCGCCCGCTGCGGACGATTGACAGCGATAGACCGGCGTGTCTGAGTGCCGTGGCATGGTGGCCCTACAAATGATGCGGCGAGTCTGGTTTCTGGCGATCCCGGAGATGCTAGGAACACAAACAGCACGTCCGCTCCGTAGTTGACGGATCAAGGATACATGGAACCCGAGGGCTTCGACCAGCGGAAGTAGCAACGCCAGAATTCCGACGCCACTGCGAAATGGCCCGCGTTCAAACTGCTCGTACTCCCAACAGTATTGTTCGTCATGCTCCACGGGAGGGCTCGCGGCTGTGGCCACTATTGGCCGGAATTCAACGGCAACACCCCACGCATCACCTGCTGCCTGAACGTTATAGCCGGAGCGACCCGGCGGCCCGGCGATCCTCGGCGCAGCATCCCCCACTCTCATTGGCCAATTCGGTACTGACCACCGCACGCAATGGAGCAGATCGATCGCCGCACGTCCGGCGAATGGATATCGGTGGAGATTGATTTGACACCTCACCTTGCCGCGCGAGTAGACAGGAGTGGAACGATTGAAGATTGAATAAAGATATGCAATTGACAATTTACAGTTACCGCTCGCCGGAGAGAAAACGTGAAGAGTCATCCCGCCCGCAATGCAGAACCGCAAAGAAGTGCAGTCGGGAAAGGAAATAGAGAGAAGTAAAAGTTCGGTAACACAGGCGAGCACATAGAGAAGGGATGAAATTGAAGAGATCATTGCTACGCTACACCCGCAGCGCTGGCTTATTTCCTGGAGAAAGGGTATTTCTTCCACAAAAAGCCGCTGAGGAAGTAGTCGCCAGCCGCAAGAGAAGCGATTCCGACGGTCCAAAGCCCAACGAGCTTACAGGTGAGCTGCCCCGCCTGATGCTTGCGGTACGCGCCGAAGCCGAGAGCGGCAGCCGCAATGGCGCAGAGAATCCCGTTCGCCTGGGCGATCGGGTTCTGCGCCGGTGACTTCGCTTTCTCCTTCTGAGCCTTGTCCGATGCCTTGTCTTTGCTGTTTTCCGTCTTCTCGGCCCTCGCCTTGGCAGCAGCGGCCTCCTTCTCCAGCTGGATACGTTTGGCCTGAGTCTCGGTCTTGACCTGGAGGGTGGAGACGGGTCAACGGGGCCACTAGTTGGGGAACAGCAGCGGAACGGGCCAGTGAAAACACAAACCTCCTGCTCCAAGAAATCATTGGGTACAACAGCGACTCCGGTGTTGACATCAATGAGAGATCCGACGGACTGGTCGGTGGGTATCACCTCGTCGACGGGGTTCGCACGGCTGCACGGTTCATCGTCAGTTGGCTTATCTCCATCGCGACCGCTGCCGTCGCGAGAGTGGAACGTACCCCTAAGCCCAAGTACTTCGCGTTAGTGATCTGCATAACATACAAACAAATACGAAGACATGTGATCCGAACGAGCGGCGGGGGGTACGAGGAAGGAACTCACTTCTTCCGCGGATTGTTGAGGACCGCTGGCCACCACTTCAGCGTAGGACATTCCGGACATAATGAAGTGTGAGTGGGTAAACGGGGAGTGGTGGTTGTGGTTATGAGGGTGGTGGTGTGGTTTGTTGGGGTGTGCGGTGTTGTGTTAGGGAGACGAGGGATCGGTTGCGGATGGCTCTGTACTTGAAAGTCTCTCCTATGACGTATGCCAATTGGTCTGGTTGCGATTGGTTTCACCAAGCTTTTCGACGCCCGTGACAATTCAGACAAAGAATCGATATAAACGGGTTGGACTTTGAAATGTGAGTTGTGCTTTCTTTCTTTCTTCTGCAGTCTACTCTAGATACTTGTACTCGGCAAGTACTTTGTAATGCAAGAATTTTGTCAGTTTCTATTATACAACACAATTGACATTATTTCACAGCAATCTTTTCTACCGTGTCTCCTCCGGCTTCTCCTCCGGCTTCTCCTCCGGCTTCTCACCCGGCTTCTCACCCAGCTTCTCCTCCGGCTTCTCCGGCTTCTCCTCCAGGCTCCCGAGTGGCGCGTCGCTCGGCGTCGGATCGACCTCTGTGATCTCTGGCCTTTCAACACGCGAGTCTTGCGGCTCCTCGATCCGTGCGTCTGCCGGCTTCTCGTCAACCTGTAGCTCGTCACCGTCGTCGTCGTCGAGTTCGGCACCGTATATTTCTGGGTGCTGGAATAGATTGTCAGCAAGGTGTGCCGTAAACTCGCCGAGGGAGTACATACAGCCTGGAAGCAGGTCTGCATAGCCTTGAATTTGTCGATGCAGTCAACACCTTTGGGGTCGGTGGTCGAGTAGACAAAGCAGCTGAAAGCGGCCTTGAAGTCCTCTCCACTGCGTCTCCATCATCAGCTTCCACGTGTTATCTTCCCAATCCTCGGCAACTTACCAAGGTCCATGTGCCATTCCGCCCAAACATGGACAGTCCCAGTTGATCTCCCCCGTCTCGGGATTGAAAGCGCCTTCCTGTCCGGCCTCTTCCGCCAGTTCTCCAGCTCCAGCTCCAACCTGCCCTACCTCCTGCCCGCTGGGCTGCTCCACGGATGCGCTGTTCTCGCTTCTAACGGTGGACGACACGTGCTCCCAGGTGTCATCGCTCTTCTCCGCCCGCTCCTGTCCCTCCTTCGCCCCCTGTCCCTCCTTCGCCGCCCGTCTGACATCGTCAATTAGCGACGGCGGGCGCTCCTCGTCGATTGTAGATTGTGGCGGCCGTTCTGGGACGACTTCACCACGTCAGAGCCGATATGATCCCCGGGGTAGGTAGGCTGGCGTACATTTCGGCTCTTCGGCAAAAGCGCTAGACGTGCCATAGCAGTAGATCACTCCGGCGAGGGTGCCCCATCGCAATGCGGTCGATTTGAGGGTCGCCCGAGGCTTCGGAGCGGACGTGAAGAGCGTCCTGGATTGCCGGGGGAGTGGAGTGGAGACGATCTTCCGTCGTAATACGGAGCGGGCTGCCGTACCGAGCATTGTGTCTAGTGAGTGGGTGAGTGAGTGCGGGGGATCGAACTCGTTGTCGGAGACGGAGAGTGGAACTTGCTCGCATGTGATTCGGTCACTTTTTTTTCTCGGATTCGGACTTACGGATTTCTAAGCGTAATCGGGTAGATAGCGTGTTTTTCTAGCGGCTGCGGCTGCGGCTGACGCGCACACAATAGCACTTGGATAGTGCTCTAAGTACGGGATTGAAACGCCGATGCAAGTAAATAAGCTCAAGATTTTCCGAATCAAGGATGCAAATAGCAAGGACGTCATACACTTTTCCATAGTTGCAGAATACCTGGTTTTCCTTCTAGACGTAAGCCTGATGTAGCTGTAGCTCTGGCTGTAGCTGGCTGCAGAACAAGTCTGCTTCGATACATCCTGCAGGATCTCGTTCCTGTATCACCGTCCGTCAGATCTGTCCCACTAACCCCCTTCTCCTCATCCTCCGCTACCGCCGCAGTACCTCTACATATAACACGTAGCAGCCATCATGGGATGTAAAGAGTCGAAGGTTAACAACGCCTGGGGCGAATCCTCGCCCACTGTCACCTACTGGAATCCCTCAAGCTATTACGACACCGGGGATGCCGCCACGGAGACCGAGCAGAGACACCCTTTTGCACTGTTGATATTGAACCAACGAATCACCGACAAGAAGTGTTTTACGGCTTTGTGGAAAAAGTGTCAGTCACATCACCACATGCGGCCCCTCAAACTCAAGTTGACGATGTGAAAATAGCGACGGTGCGGGTTTGTGCGGATGGAGGTGCAAATAGGTTATTCGATTCCCTGGGCGCGAAAGAGAGATCTATTTTTGTATTCGCCCCGCACAACCCCACGCGGAAAAAAGGAGGCATATCTAACGAATTCCCAGCTTCCAAACAGCATAACCGGAGACCTCGACTCGCTCCGGCCTGATGTGCGAGCCTTTTACGAATCCCGAGGCGTCGAAGTATCTCAAGACGCCGACCAGGACTCGACAGACTTCGCCAAATGCTTGCGCTATATCGCAACCCACGACCCGCCAGATTCCTTCGTGACGCCGAGCACGGTCGAGGCATCGCTCTCCGCCGAGGGCGTGAGAGTCGAGCATCCCAAGATGACTGTCATCGCGCTCGGAGGGTTCGGCGGGAGGGTTGATCAGAGTTTTCATTCTGTGAGTTCTCCGCAAGTCCGAGGCGTGCAGCAGAGAACTGACAGCTAGCCATGGCAGATCCACATGCTGTACGTGGCACAACAAGGGCCAGGCCTGGGACGACAGATATATCTCTTCAGCGAAGAGAACACGACGTTCCTCCTCGCACCAGGGAGGAACATCATAAAGACCCCACAGTCGCTGTTAGGGCCATGCTGCGGCATCGTCCCCGTTGGCGGGCCTTCGACGATTTCAACGGAAGGGTTCGAGTGGAATCTGACCAACACCGAATCGAAGTTTGGTGGAATGGTGAGCACCAGCAACCATACCGTCGCCGATGTCGTCAAGGTCGACGCAACGGAACCGATCGTGTTTACTATTGAGTTCCGGAAGGACTCTTGAAGCGCGCAGGGTGGATGGGATCAGCACGCGGCGAGCCAATTACGGGTGGTGTGAAGTGAATGTTAGAGAGCAGTGTTAATGTACGAGTCTCGGGGGAATAATGAATTAAACCAGATTGGGCGAGTGATGTAGGAAGCATGCGTTCGCTGCAAGCTGTTGGCAATTCTGCAGACTTTCCGCACAACAAGGCGCGCACTATTCCGCCACAGGTGTAGCTTTCTGCCAGCGTATGTATAGGCAGGCGGCATTCGTCGGCCGGAATGGTGGAAAGTACCCCTTTCGACAGAGTGTCCCATTGGCGTTCCTCCTGTACTTGGGTGTTAGGGTATTTGGCCCCCCAATAGGTAGCCGCCGGCCGCCGCTTGGCAGTCAGGGGTTGATGTCGTGAATGGGTTGATCTGCAGTGTGGTGAGACAGGTTGCAAACTTCATCAACATCGCGTCCGTTTCCCACTCACATTGTCCGCCGTCCACTGTCCGCCCGCCATCACGTGTCATCCGGTTGTTATGTTACGCGAAAAACTCGTTTATTGCTCGAAGCCATGAAGCAAAAAGGACGACGCGAGAATCCACCGATAGGGGTCAAACACAGAGAGACTACCCGGGACGAGCGAATGCGGATTATCACACTGTATGATGATGCAAATGGAACTGGTCGGAGGTGGCGGCGGCCTTGGGCGTCGATCGAAGGACATGTGCGAAAATCTGCAAAACGCTGGAAGCACAACAACATACCGTCAAACCGAAGCAGAACCGGCAGACCCCCGATTTTTGATGCAGAAGAGAGAGCCCGCCTTGAAGCCTTTGTTACCCGTGACGCCCGTACTCGGCGTTTCAGCTGGGAAGCTATCTGCCTGGAGCTGGGTTATGCATGTGATCCTCGTACCGTTAAGAAAACGATGCACGATATGGGATATCACAAGAGGCTTCCGAGGAAGAAGTTTAATGTCAGCCCCGAGAATAAGAAGAAGCACGTGGCCTGGTGCCAGGCACGTCTGCATTGGGCAAAGGAAAAGTAGAAGAGGTGATCTGGACCGATGAATCCTCCTTCTCGACAGCCGGCTTTGGGCATCGGCCCTGGGTTATCCGCAAAGCTGACGAGGAGTATCATCCCGACTGCATCGACCGAAACTTCCACTCCGGCAGGAAATCCAAGGTGATCTGGGGCGCCTTCTGCGGTACTACGAAGTCCCAAACCGCCTACGCCCCAGGCAGAGCGAAGATAGACGCGGCGACCTATGTACGGAAGGTTCTCGAGCCCGCATGGGCCCCTTTTGGCACCAGTGCTGCGAAAAGTATGGATGGGCAATTGTTCAAGGAGACAACGCTCCAGGACACAAAGGGTATTCAAATCGCTATAGGGCATTGAATGGGATGGAAACTCTGGAGTGGCCAGCGCGGTCACCAGACTTGAACCCGATCGAATCAGTGTGGAGGGATATAGAGACAGAGTTAGGGGATTTGGGGACGGGCGGAGGATATTGAGGCATTGAAATCCTTGATAGGGAATATCTGGCGGGACCATATCACCGAGGAAATTTTAGACGGGCTGATAGATAGTATGCCTGTGGGGTTGCAAGCAGTCATTGATGCTGGAGGAAATCCGACACGGTATATATTAATGTTTGAGAGGCGGGTGGGGGGTGCGCCCGACTTTTTGCAGCTCATACAACCAGACCACCACCACTCACTCACTTCGCTGCATCTGTGTTAGTGTGCTTCAAATGAGGCTTAGTGCTGACTCGCGCCTATATTTCGTAATGTATCTCGTACATAGGTGAGCTGCTCAGAGGTGGCGCATCAACCCTGGCTCAAGCATCACAAGTGGTGCCTTGCCGCCTCCATTTAGCCTCAATCACCTCGACCTCGGCCCAGTGCCTGGAGATGCAAAAGCCGAGCTCACGCGCCGACCGTCGTAGCACCCAGATTTTGCTTAAGAACTTCTGATCCTTCTTTCTTCCTCTACGCCGCAGCAGCAACAGCATACTCCATATACTACACCATGTCTTCTCAGCGTCTCTCTAATATCCTCGGTCACTTGAAGGGGAACACTTCTGGTGTTTCGGCTGTGTAGGTTCTCCGATGCGCTGGCTGCAATTGGAGCTTATGATTCGTTCAATACAGGACCTCAAAGAATGCCGACGATGTAGTCTTGACTTGCGCCATGCGTACGCCATTGACGAAAGCCTTCAAGGTCTTACTCGCTTTCAACCTGTGTGGACGCGCGCCTGCTAACATTCTCCAGGGCGGTCTCAAAGACACCCCCGTCGACATAATGTTGATGCAGCTGATGCAGCACCTCCTCTCGCGCTCCAAGATCGACCCATCAGTAGTGGAAGACATCTGCGTCGGCAACGTGAACGAAGTCAGAGTGCCGTACAAAGCGCGCGCCGCCGCTCTCGCCGCCGGCTTCCCCAACACCACCTCCGTCTCCTCGACCAACCGCTTCTGTTCGTCGGGCTTGCTGGCCATCCAGAACATCGCGAACCAGATCAGCTGCGGGTCCATCGATGTCGGTGTCGCGATCGGAATCGAGCAGATGTCCATCAACGTCGACAAGCAGGGCCCAGGATTCTCTGCCGCCGTCTCGGGCGCGAACCAGGACGCCGCGGATTGCTCCATGACCATGGGTCAGACGAGCGAGAATGTCGGCCGAGACTTCGACATCTCACGCGAGCGGCAGGACCGCTACGCGGCGGTCTCGTTCCAGCGCGCCGAGGCGGCACAGAAGTCCGGGCTATTCGCGGAGGAGATCGTTCCCATCGTCGCGATGTGGAAGGACCCCAAGACGGGCGAGGAGAAGCAGATTACCGTCTCTGCCGACGACGGTGTCCGGTACGGGACTACATACGAGGGGCTCAGCAAGGTCCGCCCTGCGTTCACGCAGTGGGGTAATCGCAGCACGGGTGGAAACTCGAGTCAGGTCACCGATGGCGCCGCTGCGGTGCTGCTGATGAAGAGGAGTTTTGCCGAGAAACTGGGACAGCCCATCCTCGCAAAGTTCTGCGGCGCCACGGTCGCCGGTCTCGCTCCCAGGTTCGTTATCCCCCCAACCTATTCTCGACATCGCACTAACCCGTTTCTTACAGGATCATGGGCATTGGCCCCTCGATTGCGGTCCCCAAGCTGTTGAACAAATTTGGTCTCTCGGTGGACGATATCGACATCTTCGAGATCAATGAGGCGTTCGCTTCGATGGCTGTGTACTGCGTCGACAAGCTAAAGCTGGACGTCGAGAAGGTGAACCCCCGCGGTGGCGCCATCGCCCTCGGTCACCCTCTCGGTGCTACGGGTTGCAGACAGGTCGTCACTGGACTTGCGGAGATGCGAAGACAGAAGAAGAAGCTCTTTGTCAATACTATGTGCATCGGTACTGGCATGGGAATGGCAGCTTTGTGGGTTAACGAGGCTTTGTGAAGAGGGGTTTCGTTTTTATTCCTGCTGGCGATTGATTACTGCTGTTTCTCTGTTTTAGGTGTATATACCCACCATACGTGAAGTTGTCACAGCACAAGACGTGGACTCAGGGAATTGGTTGATACCTTACAAATATGAAAATAAAAAAATTGGATACCTCACAGAAAATCCTGTGGGAGGTGAGAAAGGAGACAGGCAAGAGAAAAAACGGTTCGAGATATGGGATTTCCTCGCCGACGAGCAGTGCAACCAGGCGATTCCTCTCCGCCACAGATGTGGGGAGGTCCCGGCTAGGGAAGACGCCAAGAGGAGGAGCTTCAGGAGAGGCAGGAACGGGAAGAGGAAAGAAGGCTGGAGGCTGAGGAGGCGGGGCTGAGGTCGAGGAACACTTGCAGTTCTTCCTCCCGTCCTTCTTGGTCTCGGCAAAAGAGGAGTAGGAGTAGGGGGGTGATTTCTATTCGTTCTCTCCTTTGTTGTCTCCTTGGACAGTGGGCGGGAACTGGACTGCGTGTGCGTTGCCGTGATCTAGAAAGGTCTCGCTAAGAAGAGATGGTGCACTAGATCCAAGTGGTGGTGGACAGAGGACCTCAAAACATTGGGGAAACAGCTGGGGAAGGCAAGGAGGATCGGCGGCCAGCTGGCATCAGCCGTGTTCAGGAGGCAAGACGGAACCTGCGAAGGGCCATCCGACAGGCAAAGCTGGGACTGCTGGAACGGTTCCTGCAGGAGGGCAATGGGAATGATGTTTGGATCGCAACCCAGTATACATCACCCCGAATCGACAAGGTCGGACAATCTCTGGTGGATGAGGACGGCGATGTGGCAGAAGGGCACCATGACCGCGAGCAGCCGCTGCTCGCAGCTCATTTTCCCAAAGCGCCTCCAAACAACTATGAGCCAATAGAAGGGGGCACGGCCTACGAACGAGTCAATCCGGAGGGCATTTTACTCAGTAAGGCGGCAAGCCCGTCGGCCCCTGGGGATGATCGCATCTCCGCAGGAATCATCAAAGTGGGACCAGCAGCGGATGGCCCAGATTGTATGGTCGTGCATCCGGCTCGGCCACCACCCTGAACTGTGTAAGATAGCCAAAGGGAGGGTCATCCCGAAGCCAGGGAAGTCAGACTACTCCAAGGTCCGTGCCTACCGGATGGTCTCCCTCCTGGATGTCATCAGTAAGTTGGTCGAATGCACTGCTGCTCATCTAGTTGCCGATCACCTGGAGCGAAGGAAAGGCCGCACCCTGCACGAAGGGCAGTATGGGTGCCGTAAGCGGCGGTCCTGTATTGATGCGGTAGCAGTGCTTATGAACCGTACGCAGCAAGCCTGGGTGGGGGAGAAGGTGGCAGGAGCAGTATTCATGGATGTCAAGTCGGCATTCAACAATGTCAGCAAAGCGCACTTGGGTAGAAGGATGGAAGCGCTGGAACTGGAACTCGATCTCGTCTGGTGGACTCAGAGCTTTATGACAGGTCAAGCTTGTCTTAGACGGAGAGGTAGGACAGGCAAATCTGGTGGACACGGAAATCCCGCAGGGCTCACCAGCGGCACCGATTCTATTCATCAGTACCTGTCGGGAATCTTTGACGAGGTAGAGCATGCGGTTCCTGGCGTCAAGGGATTGCCCTTCGCCGATGACATTGCATGGTGGGCAGAAGGAGGAGGACTGGCAGAGGCAGCGGAGGTGGCAATTGGCTGGGCGAGACAATGGTATTGCGTTCGACCAGGGAAAGACGGAAGCCGCACTATTTAGAAGAAGAGGGCCCCCACCACCAATGGGCATTAGAGTAGGAGACAAAGAGGTCCCTTTCAATAATGAGGTCACCCGCTGGCTAGGCGTGTGGCTAGACAGTCAACTTACCCTGAATGAGCACCATGCGGCCGGGGTGAAGGGGGCGAGGAAGGCTATGGGACGGCTCCGCCGGCTCGCCGGTCGGGTGGGGCTCTCACTGGCCAATCAGGAGGGTCATGACGGCCTGCATTGAGTCGGTGGCCGTGTTCGGATCAGAGCTATGGTGGAAGGGTGGCAGTATTCAGTGCGCAAATGAGTTGCAAGTACTGGTCAACCAGGCAGCTACAGGATGCCTCCGAACGACCAACCTGGGAGCTTTAGCAATGGAATCAGGATCGGACTCATACCAGCAGCAGCTCAGCTGGAGAACAGGCAGCGGCGATTTGGGCTATGCCTGCTGAGCCTGCCACAGGGAAGCCAAGCAAGGGAACTAGTGGGTGCCTCGACAGTCGTTGGAAGGACTCCAACTCTGCTGTTACTGTCTCGTCGCCCCGCTTCGACCGGCCCCCGGCTTGAGAACGCCCTCGAATACTCGGGGAGGATGGAAAGCACAGCCCCGTTGGAGGAACCTGAAACCCTTGATGCAGGACTTACAGGAAGATGAGGCTGAAGCCAGGGTGGGCAGAGAAGCACCGGCCCGGGCTGACTATGTTCACAGATGGATCACACTGGACGATGGAGCTAGAAAGGTCTCACGCGATTAATGAATAAACAAAAAGCTATAGTAATAGCCGAGCTGACAGACCCAAGACAACCACATACAGGTCATTCGCGAGTGATGGCACACACAACAAAACGTCATTGAACCACCCAGCGGCAAGACATCTGTCACTATGTTTTATGCCCATTATTACATTGTGTACCCGTTAAAACCCGCCAAACATCCAAGAAACATCAAAGCGCCATGGTATCAGACCCACACCCCCTTCAACCCCCCCCAACACACACACACACACACACACACACAATTTAGGTACTATAATCCGCCCAAAATCGCATCCAAACTCTGCCGATCGTACTTGACATACTTCGAGCTGATGGCGTCCTTGTACTTATCATAGAACCTTCCATATAGCGGGCCCACGAACCCGATCTCCTTGGCGAGCATAGTCCGCACATCTTTATCGAAGTTGTAGGCCTTATGCTTGGTGACCAGCTCTTCAAAGGCAATGTTGAAGTTCTAGGTATCCCGAATTAGCAAGGAAGTAGGGGGCGGAGAGGAGTTGGGCGTGGAATAGTATGTACCTTGAATTTATCTTTGACGCCCTCCTTCTCCTTACCGGTAAGGCCTTTGCCACCTTGCTGCTGCTTGGTGTACGTAACGTCCATCAGGAAAGCCGCACATTCCTTCCACGCTTCCATATACAGTTTGACAGCATCCTTTCTCCACTTTTCGACCTTGCCGAGTGCAGTTCCGGTCATGGTTTTGCTCAGCTCGCTACGGCGAACAGTGGCCTCGATGTAGGATACGTTGTTTGTCATGAAAACCGCAACGTTCGACTTCTTTTTGAGGAGGCCATGAGACTTGCTTTCGAGCTCGGTGATAAGCTGGTCCACCATCTCGAGGAGGAAGTGAGACAGCAGGAGGGCACCATCCGCCCCAACATCGAAGGAGGAAAGGTTCAGATTGAGAGAGTCGTAAGGTCGCCTCCAGTTTCCGTCGCCGAGAGCGACGAGAAGACTCGATATTGAGGATTGATACTCCGACAGTTTTTGCAAACGTGTCATGGTGTCCTTGTTGATTTCGGCAACGGTGAAGTCTACTGGCAGCACTACCATGGATTGTCCAGCACGCTTCAAATCTTCAAGCATAAAGTTGAAGCTGCTTTGCGCTGTCTGCCGGATCGGCTTCAAAGCATCCGTGAACTCTCTTTGCTCCCCAGTCTTGGACTTCAGCCGGGCGCTAGTCGGCTGCACACATTCAATGATCTCGTAGGCAAGATACAGGTCGGTGGACATGTTCCGAGTGATGAAGGTGTTGAGATCTTGTATCGTGCGCTTGAATACGGCCATGGCGGGCTCGGTGGTACCATGGTACACTGTCGACCACGTGTTCGACGCGAACAGGTGGCAGATGTTTTCATACTCGGCGTCAAAGATCCCTTCCAGTGAACTGGTATACATTCCAATACCGTTCGAGCCCCTCTCATACGGCGCAGTGGTGTTGCGACGAGTTGTGTTTATGGCCGCGAGAGCGAGAGTAGATAGCGAGGAGGTAATGTACGGCCCGCGCACTTCGGCATATATCGTGGTAGCATTGGATTGCAGCCCGGAGGCGGTGGCAAGTGTCGACGATAGAAAATCGTTCAAAACTGCGAGGGTATTCGTTTTCTGCGAGCTGAACGTCGGAAACGGGAGGTCTAAGAGAAGGCACTCTGTCAGCTCCTCTTTCAGCCTTAATACCCAGGGCAAAACAGAACCTTTGGTGATGTAATGTAGCGGCTCCACGGGCTGCGAGTCCTCGGCTAACGACTGTCGAAACAATTCTTCCAGCTGCATACTCCCCGCCTTCAGAAGACCCGTCATCTGCTGCACAACCTTCTGCGAGCTCCGCAGGTTCGACTGCTTCAGCACCGACAAGCCCTCATTAACCCTCCTCAGCGACGCCAGATACGCGGTAAGCCCGACTTTCTGCGGCCTGTTCTCACCCAGCATTAGCACCTTCCCGCGAAACCACGTCGCACGAATCGATCTACGCACCCCCGCCGTATGGTCCCCTCTTCCTTCGATACAGCATCTGACGGCTGGCGCACCCGGTCAATCGCATTGATGGTCTCGTCGATATCTATCACCTCCGCAAATCAGCACCCTCCCGTGGGTAGGCCACCTCCACCGTGTGGAATCGGACGCACTCGACGAAAGCACAGTAAGCGATTGCGTCTTGGAGTAGATCGGCTTCACGGCGGTCTCGACCTGCTGCGCGCTGGCGGACAGCTTCTTTAGCGAGAGCGAGATTTTGCTGGTCAATTCGGCGGTTTTGGCGAGCTTCCTGAGCTTTGATCAGAAGGGTGTAGTGAATAGGACGTGGTGGAGCTCGTTCATGCACATACGATTCCAAGACCTCAACCTCCGCCGAAAGCTCATCCATGCGTAGACCCTTCATTACCAGCAGCGTTGAAGGGTGAATGAGGATGAAGGGTGGTGCGTGGGGCGATTACCATCCGCTTGACCCGAGAGGCATATCTACCTGGGGTCTCTGGGACCCCTGCTGAATCGGACGTATCGTAGGGAGCGGCTCGTTAGTCGCTTTTGAGCCGCACTTGTGTGGCACACGACGAGTGAGTTCACATGATCACAAAGTTATGCTCACAATCTCATACCTGCTTCTTATGCAAAACTCCAAGTCCTAGAGCCAGTCTAGAAATATCGTACATCTACGTCATGTCTATTATACACTCTAGCATTATCTCCTCAACTAGCCGTGTTTCTCATGGGTAGTGGCCTCATATTGCCATTGTCATCGTATTTCGCCTCTGCTAATCTATTAGCACATTCATTCCTCTGATCAAGAGGGCCACATACTGAAGAACGTGTAGCTCAACGTAACCGTGTCAATCCCCTTCATAGCCGGGTCGTCGCAAATATCCGGATCGATGAAGAAAAAGACGGGCATATCGACCGTCTCACCGGCGTTCAGTTTCTGTTCCTCGAAGCAAAAGCACTGGATCTTGCTGAAATACGGTGCGACCTGGCCCGGAGTGACACTGTACGTGGCAACGCCGATGATGTCCTCCTTACTGCTGTTCGTAGCCGTGTAGAAAGCGAGCGCCGTCTCGCCGGGAAGCACGCGGACCTCGCGCTGCTGCGGCGTGAACTTCCAATCGAGAACGTCCGAGACGCTGGACGAGAAGGTGACGCGGATGCGAGTGGCACCGGCCACGGGAACTAGTTTGTCGGGCGTGAAGCGTGTTTGGTCGGTTATGGGCACGCCGCCGAATCCGGTGCGCTGACAGATTGCGCGGTAGAGCGGGACGGAAGCGTAGGAGAGCGTGAGCGTTGCGATTCCGAGACTGCGCGGAGGTGTTGGTCAGTTCCGAGGAAGTCGAGGGGGCTGGGCGCCGGGTTAACCTAAGAGTGTAGTATAGAAGATCCCGGTTCCGTTGTCGGTATTGCGGTCGGTAGTTTGGTCGTGATGTCGTCGTCGGCGGCGCAGTGGTGGATTGTTTCCGTAGCGGCGTGGTGGAGAAGAACTGCTGTCTCGCCATCTTGAAGGCATTGTATGGCGTCGTTGTGACCTTCGTTGTACACCGCGCACAGGTCCATGGACTTCTCGCCGCGCTCAGTGCTCTCGAAAATAATGTCGGTGGCGGTCTCATCGTTGCGCTCGTGCAATGATCATGATCATGAACGAACTCTTCTGCATTACTAAAACGCAACAGCCCCATCATTGCCCCTCTCACGTGCCGGGTAACAAACTCCCCTGGCCGACAGCTATCACCCGACTTATCATCGTACCATCATCGCCTACCTCCACTCCCAAGACACCCGGTTTTAAACATCTCCGCTCAACCGTCCGTTCCACCGTCGCACGAAAAAAACGAAACCTACCGCAATCATGTCTGACGACGAGAGAGAGACGAAGCCCTTCAAATTCGTGACCGCAGGTACGGGCCAATCCATCACCTCTTCCGGGCAGCAGTCTCCATCCACTTATTGCCGCTCCGACGGAATGCCCAGTCCACACGTCTTGGCGCTTACCGACATCACCACCACCACACCACTACTACTTCTACTTGCCCTACTACCGGATTGCCTCGCCTTCGCCGCTGACGCCTTGATGTGATAGGTTTCGACGCCCGGTTCCCCAATCAGAATCAGACCAAGCACTGCTGGCAGAACTACGTCGACTACCACAAATGCGTCAATGCCAAAGGCGATGACTTCATGCCCTGCAAGCAGTTCTATCACGCCTACCGCTCGCTGTGCCCTAACGCCTGGTTGGATAAGTGGGATACCCAGCGCGGTTTGTTCCCCTCCCCATCCCCACGACTAAGTACATGCCGTTGATGTGGCGATCGCACTACAGAGAACGGTAACTTCCCAGCTAGACTGGATTCTTAGTTGAGTACCGGGAAGCTGGGCCGGATGGATGGTTCGGTTTCGGGCAATAGCATGTACATTTCGCCCTTGAAATCAACATACACGGCGACGGCAAGCGGGTATAGATGTGTTTTTCTGAACTGTGGTGAGACGGAACGAGCGAGAGAAAAAGAAAACGTGCCAGGTAGTAGCTACAGCTACACATGTGACATACGATGTCACATATTCCAATTGTGTATGAACCAGAAAAACGCAATGCATAAACGAGCAAACAGGCAAGCTAAAAAAATCATGAATGACTGTCGCATATGCTACAACTTACTACGCCTTGTACAGGGTGTCAATGAACCCGGTGGCCATCTTCTTGATGACGCTCTTGTTCGGCAGGCTTCCGGCAACACCGTACAACGCCGCGGTATTACCAGGGGCGACGTCACTTCCCTTCAGCTTAACGCTTTGAACCGCGGTCTCGAGATCCTTCAAGAACTTATCCACAGCCTCCACGGTCGGCCTGGTACAGGCGATATGCAGCGCGGGTGGACTCTGCAGAGCATTCAGGTGCCAGCCGAGGGAGCTCATCTCATCCGCGAGCTCGTAGATATTCAGTGTCTTACTCGAGAACGAAACGACACTCACGAGGGGCTCGCCGAGGATGTAAAGATCGGGGTGGAGCTTCTCGCGAATGCCAGCCTCGATGGCCTTTGCGGCGCCGACAATCGAGCGGCAGGAGCTGATGTAGCCGGCTTCGCCCACCTTCATGAGTGCGGTCCAGGTTCCGGCAATGAGGGAGCCGGCGCGGGAACCTGCCAGAGAAGGGGAGGCGTAGACACCACCCGGCCAGGTAGCAGTGATGAAGTAGCCGTATTGGCGGAGCTTCCTGGTGCGGAAAAGGAGGACGGAATTACCCTTCGGCGCGAAGCCGTCTGGATTGCATCAGTAACAGCCAAATCAAGCAGGAGTGATGATGTGCACATTTGTGAGTGTCGCAAGATATCGAGGTAACGCCCTTGATCCTGAAGTCGAACGGCTGAGTTTCGTAGCCAGCCCTCTCCAGGAAGGGGACAAGGAAGGAGCCGAGGCACGCATCGACATGAAGCGGGACCCTCTTCCTGAGCGCGATCTTACTCAATCCGGTGATATCATCGATGATTCCGTATGGGAAGCTGGGGGCCGACCCGACGATCAGGATGGTGTTGTAGTTCACGAGACGGCTGACGGCTTTCAGGTTTACTTTCAACGTCACGGGGTCGACGTCTACGTGCTGCACTTTGATGTTGAAGTAGTGGCCAGCTTTGTCGAACGCTGCATGGGCGGTGGTGGGTACAACCCTAAATGGAACCGTTAGTTATTGCGATGGACCTGGAGGCCGACAGAACTCACATCTCTGGCTCTGTAACGCCCCGCTCCTCGTATGCTTTTGCTCTGGCTGCCAAACAGGCCATCAAGATGCTCTCCGTCCCACCGCTGGTGGTGATTCCCGCGGCACCGAGGGGAGCATTATACATGGCCAGAACCTGGAAATATTCAGCGGCGATCCCACCCAAAATTCACGCATATCAAAAACGCACCATAGCGACAACTTCGGCCTCCATCTTCCGAACGCCAGGGAAAACATCCGGGTGTAGCGGATTGCTGACGGCGAACATCCTGTACGCCTCGCTCTGGAGATCCAACATTTCCTTTCCGCCGTGATATACGGCGCCGGAGACCTGACCATTCTCCCATTCGGCATGCTGGAGCTCGCTCAACCTGCCCACACACATCAGCCCCTCCCACCTTTCCGTCGCCCAGGAAAGGAAAAAAAGAAACGTACTCCTTCAGGATCTCCTTAATCTTTTCATCGTCCAGTCCATCCTTCGGCAAGCTAGTATACCTCGTGACACCGGGTCCCGTGGGCACCAATCGATCCTCCAACTTTTTCAGAGCCTCGTCCACTTGGCCCTGCACCTTTGAGCGTATCCACGGCAGTCGCAAGAATATCCCGTACGCGACGCGTTGGAGGTAGCGATGGAAGCTCGCTAGCGTTCCCAGGATCCCGCGCCCGCGAAGCTGCCGGATCGCCTTGCGGAAATGGCGGAGAACGAAGAGCGCGAAGATTATGTTGCGGAGGCTGGACGCGCGGGTGAGGTTAGATGGTGTGGGGCGTGGGGCGGAGAGAAGGGAGAAGGGAGGGGGACAGGGAGGGGCAGATACAGGTCGAAGTTGAAGACTACGTTGGGATTGCGACGCGCGGCGGCCTGCGTGTAGGATGAGAGGTTGCGAAGGGAAACGGGAACTCGACTTGAGCCCGGCATTGCGAGAGGTCGTTGTGGTCGTTCGTTCGTTCGGTGGAACAGGAGTGGATGGGGAAGAGAGAAAAGACAGCAGAGCTAGAAGGTGATACTAAAGGTCATTCGACTCCACGAGCAAATCAAACGGGTATCTCAGCAGCCGAGGTTTGGGGATTGGTTGTGCGTCACGCAAAGGCGTTTATCTATTCCCAATGGTTCTGCTTCGAGAGCCAGCAGCGAGGTACTAGTACATAGATCTATCGACAGACACTCCATCTCTCCGTCGCCGTTTGCTGGCCGGATGTGATTCGAGGAGAAAGCCTGCCTTAGCTGGCAAGAGCTGTTCAATCAATTTGTTGGCTACGAGCCGGTGGCTAAGATCACTGCGGAGCGGCGAGCCACAGCTTTCGGGATGTTCCGAGATCTTTAGTACAAAGTTCGCATCACGTTGCACAAGAAATCTTCGTTTCGAAACCACATCGCGAAGTTCCGCCAAACCTACAAACCTCGCACCACGAAAACACAATGCCTCGCACACGTCCAAATATCATCATCACCGGCACTCCTGGTGTCGGTAATTACCCCTACCTCTCTAGTTTCCCAGACTGACATGCATCTCCCCAGGTAAATCCAGCCACTGCGAATCCCTCGCCGAGTCCACGGGCTTGACACACCTGTCGATCAACCAAGTGGTAAAGGAAAAGGGCTGCCACGAAGGATACGACGAGGAGCTGCAGACGTGGATCGTCGACGAGGATAAGCTACTGGACGAGATCGAGCCGCAGCTGGAGCAGGGTGGGAATATCATCGATTGGCATGTCTGCGAGGTGTTTCCCGAGCGGCTGGTGGACCTGGTCGTCGTGCTGCGGGTTGAGTCACAACTGCTCTACGACCGGTTGAAGGCGAGGTAGGACATTCGCTCGAGCATTTGGGATGCCCGGATGAAGTTATTAATGAGAGGGTGTGTGGACAGGAATTACTCAGGTACATACCTACACTGCACGGCCGATTGACTACGCTGCCCCGGTGGGGAGCTGACAGAGAGAGCAGAAAAAAAACTACAGGAAAACCTCGACTCGGAGATCATGCAGGTTATCCTTGAGGAGGCGCGAGACTCCTACAGTCCCGAGATCGTGATCGAATTGCGAAGCGACGACGCCGACGAGGTCGATAGCAACGTCGAGAGGATAGCACAGTGGGTCAAGAACTGGGAGTACGATCATCCCGAGGGTGTATAGCCAGCTAGCAAGGGCTGCAATGGCAAAGAAACAAACTCCTTGCTTGTCCGTGTCTACGAGCGAAATGCACAACCTGTACTTCATTTGTGCGGGATATCCCTGAATCAGCGGTGATTCTCCGCCAGCCACGCCTTTAGTTTGGCCAGTGCCTTCCCACGATGCGAGATCTTGTTCTTCTCCTCCTTGTCCATCTCCGCATACCTGTGGCCCGCGCATATCAGCCCACGCACTCCCTCCCTCGCCCACCGGATAAGAGTGCTCACGTCTGTCCCTCGTACTCGAAGACCGCATCCCATCCAAACACCTTTGGGCCCCTCGCAGGCACGATCTTCCCGTCGGTGCGGCCTTCGAACAGCACCGCGTCCGAGCCGGGGCCGGCGCAGTAGGCGAACGTGCACACCGCCTGAGCAGACTTATCCTCGTACGCGGCGAGCATGTTGTTCAGTCCGTCGTGGCCGAGCTCCTTCATGAACCACTTTACGTAGGGTCCCGGAAGCCCCTTGAGCGCGTTGAAGCAAAGACACGTATCCTCGACGATCACGGGGCCTCCGATCTTGACTCCCGTCAGGCCGGCTACTTGTGAACTCTCGGGGAACGGGGGGGGGAGAAGATACGCACCTCGGCGGCGGCGCGCCGCGCTTTGTCGAGCGTGATCTCCTCGATGGTGCCCTGCATCTCCGGCAGGTCGAGTGCGCGGTTCGTGAGCGACGGCACCGCGGAGCCGAGGATCGCTTGCACCTCGCGCAGCTTGTTGGCGTTGCCGGTCACGAAGACGAGCTCCTGCGGCATGGTGGGCTGGCCCGCGGCCGTGCCGAGGACGGATTTGATCATGGTGCTGAGTGCGGCTGGCGTGCGGGAAGTCGTCGAGAGTGTCGCCGCTGCAGGGTTGGTCGTCGGCGTTGTGCTGCTGCTGGTTGTTGTGGAGGAGATGGAGGGGCTGCAGGGTCGTACGAAGGCCTCTTCGCAGTGCGAACATCAATCGGACCCTCAGCACCCTGTGAGCTCCGTTGAGACCACGCAGTAGTTTATCATCCACGTAGGTGTACCATTCCGTCCACTCGGCCTACCAAGCAGCAGCTTTCCTTGTTTTTGACGAGCCTTCATCTAGATATGTACTTATCTACTTCGCAGATCCGAATGGATTCTTCTAGATAGATAGACGATTGGCAGCACCGGAACCTGCCGATTGCCCCACCATAAATGCTAACTACCCCGCGAAAAGTTTCTGTGGGAGTCGGACACCGTTCCGCCTTGCGTACAGCTACCAACCCGGAGAGAAAAGAAAAAGACTTGCTTTCTACCACCGAAATAAAAGACAGCGACGGAAATCCAGAAGCCCGCACAGAAAGACAGTCTTCGCACATCACAGCCCGCAACCACCACCACCACCACCACCGCCACCACGCATCATGCCTCCCGCCTCGGAGGACATGTTCCGGCCGATCGGCGAAACCGTCGACGCCGTGGATGTGATGGCTCGCGGCGGCGGCGAGGAAACAGACGAGCCGCAGATCATGGACAACATCGAGTCGTTGTGCATGAACTGCCACGAGCAGGGCAACACGCGGCTGCTGCTGACGCGGATCCCGTTCTTCCGCGAGGTGGTGCTGATGTCGTTCGAGTGTCCGCACTGCCGCTTCAAGAACTGCGAGATCCAGTCGGCGAGCGAGATCCAGGAGCGCGGGTGCACGTACACGCTCAAGCTCTCGGACAGGGCCGACTTCGACCGACAGGTGGTGAAATCGGAGAGCTGCGTGTGTCGCGTGCCGGAGCTGGACCTCGAGATCCCGGCGCAGCGGGGCCAGCTGACGACCGTCGAGGGGCTGCTGTCCACCGTGTTCGAGGACCTCGAGGGCGGCCAGGACGCGCGCCGGCTGGCCGACCCCGCGGCGCACGAGCAGATCGCGGAGTTCATCGCGCGCGGGCGCGGGATTCTCGCCGGGACGGGGCTTCCGATCAGTCTCGTCGTCGACGACCCCTCGGGCAACTCCTGGATCGAGCCGCGGCCGGGCGACGCGCGCGGGAAGTGGGCGAGCAAGCACTACGAGCGGACCCAGGCGCAGAACGAGCAGCTCGGCCTGACGGACGCGGACGCGGCGACGCGCGGGGAAGACGACTACGAGATCCGCCCGGACGAAGTGCACACGTTTCCGGCGACGTGTCCGAGCTGCGTCCGGCCGTGCAGCACGCACATGAAGCTCGTCGAGATCCCGCACTTCAAGGAGGTGGTGATCATGTCGACGGTGTGCGACAGCTGCGGCTACAAGTCGAACGAGGTCAAGACGGGCGGCGCGGTGCCGGCCAAGGGCCGCATCATCACGCTGCGCGTCGAGGACGCCGAGGACCTCGCGCGCGACATCCTCAAGTCCGAGACCTGCGGCCTCACGTGTCCCGAGCTCAACCTCGACCTGACGCCCGGCACGCTCGGCGGCCGGTTCACCACCGTCGAGGGCCTCCTGGCCCAGGTCCACGACGAGCTGCACCAGCGCATCTTCAGCGGCGCCGACGACGAGACCAGCGACTCCATCGAGAAGGAGACCAGGGAGAAGTGGGAGGTGTTCTTCCAGGGCCTGCGGGACGCAAAGGACGGCAAGCGCCGGTTCACGTGCATCCTCGACGACCCGCTCGCCGCTAGCTACGTCCAGAATCTGTGCGCGCCCGACCCGGACCCACAGCTGACGATCGTCGACGTCGACCGCACGAAGGAGCAGGAGGAGGACCTGGGAATCGCGGACATGGTTACCGAGGGGTACGAGGAGGCCGAAGAGGAGAGGGTCAAGGCCGAGAAGGAAAAGGGGGAGAAGGAGAGTGCAGCGAGCGAGACACGGTGATCTCGATCCATTCCCAGGATCGATAGAAATAGACGGATCGTATCATTATTCTGTCGCGGCCGGCCACCAGCTGAGAGCGGTGCACGTGTTTCGATGATGGACGAGCCCAGGTACGGAAAGTAGTAATAGGATATAAGTACGTACGTACGGAAAACATAGAACCTCCGGCCATCCCTATCGTCTTTTGTCGACGGTATTACAAACGATGATGATATGCGCCTCCCCCTTTCCCCCTCGAGTAGTTCAGGTGGGTGGGGAAAAAAAAACCAACTTTTCAAAGCAAAACAAAACTCCTCAAAACACCGTACAAAATAAACCCTCAAATGATATGATGCAGCAAACCCGCTTGCTCCGCGGGTGATCGGAAATAAGGGGGGGGGGGGGAGGAAATGATGTACGTACCAAGACCAAAAAAAACCCGCCTAAAAATAAATGTCGGAAGAAAAAAAAAACCCCGGATGCAGACAGCAGAAAAGCCCCTTCCTCCCTCCCTGTCGCGTGCACGCGTGTTCGCTAAAACCAAGCGGTCCTCGCCTCAAAGTACCCGGTCGGTTCTTCCTTCCTCTTCTTGTGCTGGGACTGCGGCGTGAAACCGGCAGCTTCGGCAGTGAACCGCTTGAGCCGGTCGGTGCACTCCTCGATCTGCTCGGGAGTGGAGATGCCGTGGAGACAGTAGTCAATGTCTTGCAGCACCAATCGCTCCGTCAGTTCGATCGCCTCCAGCGGGAAGATATCCGAGCAGATGTTGCGCGTCCAGAGCTTGTTTGTGTATGCCTATTTGCAGCCCCCGTTAGCGGACGACCGTAGGGAGAGACGCCATGGATATGCATGTGATGTGGGCGCTTACCGAATCCTCGAGAAACTTCATGCTGATCGCGAGTGCCGCCACAGCCAGAACCTCGCCCAATTCGGCCTCGGTACCATCGGCAACATCGCAGCACCGCCGTCTCCACCGCTTCACGAACTGGTCGGACAGACAGTCGAGGACGCAGCCCGCAAGGGCCACCACGGAGAGCCGCACATTCGCGTTCTGCAGGATCACCGCCACCATCGTGACCGAGGGAGACTCCCTGAATGCGTTTCGCGGTATCATGCTTGCTAGGTATTTCGCAGGGCCTGCCGGATCAACACGCATTAGTCGTTTCCGTCCTTCACGTTCGAGTAAAGGGGAAGATGAGAGATGTACCCCAGAATTCAGCCTCCACTAAGTGACTCCCGGCTTCACGCTCGGCGCGGAGATCAACCGAGCATGCGGCCGACGGTGGCGGTGTCGGCAGGTGTGACAGCGGCACGTAGCTCTTCGCGAACTCCTCCAGCGAGAACCCGATGTCCTCCTCGTCCGGAGGGCTATCGACCGCCAACGCGCACATTGCGTTACCCAGAGCCGATGGAGATGCTGCGTCTGCCGGTCTCGGACTGCCGCTGTTTTCGCCCTTACTGTCGTTGCTGGTGCCTTCGTGATGGTAGCAGGGCGTGGTGGGTGTTATTAGGCCCTGCCGAAAGATGGTCGACGGATACTGGTGCTCAGGGCGGATACCCAAAGACGGAGTCCCCGAACAGCAGCCGTCCATACCGATCCGGCATGTTCTGTTTGGGGAGGAAGCGTCGGTGGAGCCGGTTCCAGATGGCGTTGTTCCGATTGTCCGTGGGGGGTTGGTTATCGCATCGTCATTGGAGGCAGAGGAAAGTGCAAGTGACAACGAGTGAATGTTTCTGGCAGGCATGATGTCGATCTATCAAGCACTTTTCAATTCGAATGGACAAGAATTGGGGGGGGGTTCGAAGAAAAGCGAGATGTCCTCCCAAATGAAAAGAAAAGAAAGGAAAAGAAAAAAAGGAGCAGAGAGCGCGAACGGAGTCCCCCGGGTTTTTTTTTCTCTTTTTCTTTTTTGCCAAATCCCTAAACCTCGTTTCCTTTCCTCACAGCTGTACGAGTTGCCTTCTACCCAGAGTAGATGGATTAGATGCGAGAGGAGGATCGCTGGTTGGCTTCGAGAGAGCGACGGAGGCGCAACAAAAAGTGACGGCGTTGGAGGAGGGGCAGAGAAGGACAACTGAGGTAGAGAAACCGAGAACCAGAAGGGGGTGGTAGTAGTAGTAGTAGTAGGTGTTGTGGAGGGGGGGGGGGGGGCAGGTGTTATGCGATTGAAAGTAGTAGTAGTAACGGGATAGTAGTAGCGGCGAGTCCCTTTTTAATTTTCTCTCTTTGTTCCAGCTCCGTCGCTCTCGGGCTGTTTGCTTGCGGACAGCGCCCGGCTACGCAGCCGATGCAGGTTGCAGCTGTCGTGGAGCAGAGTTGCGGGAGGTAGGATGGCTGGGAGTGCAGATACTGGGAGGGAAGGGAGTTGCTGGAGCAGGTGGCGAGTGGGAGTGGAGCAGGCGGTGAGAGGGAGGAGAGCGGATCGGACGGTGGAGATTTAAAAAGATGGCGGCGACGTTGCTCGTGCCTTCTCGTTCGACAGGAATGTGTGTAGCGTGCACGATTCCCTTCCTACATGCCCTTCATGCAGAGCAGCAGCGGCGGCTTTGTCCAAGCCAGACGTCGACGCACACACGATCATGTATCTTCCCAGTCGATGTGAGCGATGGGGTCAGCTCGAGCTCGGGCTCGCACTCCTTCCCCTCTTTCCCGGGGGCCCGGTTCGGGGTTCCCTTTTTTTTTTCTTTTTTTTTTTTTCTTTTCTTCCCTTTTCGGCCTCTCTCCTTCTCTTTTTTTTTTCCGGCCAGTCCCTTGTCGGAATTTTCCCGTTTCGTGTTTCGTGTTTCTTGGGAGGAGGAGGGAGGTAGCGGGACGGTGGCCGTAGATGGCGGTGGGTGGGTAGGGGGTGTGTGGGGTGGGCCGAGGAGACCTGTCAGCCTTGAATTCGAACGTCCGGTATGTACGAGGGGGGAGAGGATGGACGGATGGAGGGGATGGAGGGATGGCCGGTAAGGCAGACGGACCGAGTGGATCGTTTGCTGGTGGGCGGCGTTCGCGATGGCTCGGCTCGGCTCGTCTCGTCTCGCAGGTGTTGTTTCTGTATATCCGTTGCCGTTTCTTTCGCAAGGAGGCCTCTTTCTGGTTTTTCTGGTTCGCCTTCCGGTCCGTTGGCTGGCGAGCGAGCGAGCGAGCGGTCCGACCCCGACCTAAGTACTCACACGTTGGTAGCGGGCTGCAACTGTCTCCCGCTCTGGCCCCCGTTTCTTGCGCCTTCCCATGCCCCTGTTTCGTTCGGGTTCTTCTTTCTCGGGAGGGGCGGCGACTTGCTTCTTCCGTTTCCAATCGCGAAATTTCGTTCAGCTTCTATTTCCGTTCGGCCGAGCTGCTGGTGGATTCGCCGAGGTCCGTTGCGATGCTGGCGGGAAGTAGCCATGAGAGTATCTATCCATTCCGCTCCACACGGACTGCCTTTGGTCGAAGAGGAAGAGGGGCTGGACGGGCGGAATGCAACGGCCATTTCGGAAGTCGCTTAGGTAAGCAGGGACCCCCCATCCAGCCGTCCGACCGTCCACACATCCCGACAGGAAGCACGCGACAGGACGGGTGGGATTTCGACGCATGGACGGATGCGTGGATGCACATGCGGCATGGGCCCCTTTCGGCAGAGTGTGGCTGCTGGTTGTTGCTCCCCCAACGAGCCGATCCGCAGCTCTCTGTCTCGTGTGGGGTGTGCGCCAACAGCACCGCCAACAGCACCAACAGCACCGGCAGCACGTACTCTCCACATCTAGCAGCAGCTCGCGGTCCTGCATATAGTGGGTGAGTACCTACATACACCGCACGGTGTGTGTACATATCCTGCATGCGCGCATTGCAGAGTTGCAGATTGGCTGACCCGCAGTGCAGACTCGTCGGACGCAGCGGTGGTGGTGATGACGGAGTCGACGGACGGACGGTGGGGCGGAAACACCCAGCACGGCAACTCCGGCACGAGACCAGAGGAACAGTTCATCTCGACTTGTGCGTCCCGCACTGTGCCATGGGGGAGGGAGGGAGGGCAGACGACCAGCACGCCAGCGATGCCAATTGCAAGTGGCCGGCAAACCCACAGACTATGCGGATGCGCGGATGGGTGTGTGCGGATATCTGCATCGGCTACATACCACATATAATGTATATATATGTACATATCTAGTCTACATTTCCCACCTTTCGAGTTGACGGAGGCTCCGCTCCGGCTCCCGTTTTTCTCGGAAGGAACTGGAATGGAAAGGCTTCAACGATGAACGTATACAGCAACGGGCAGAAAAGGAAGAAAAAAAAAGGATGGGTACATACATACCTACATACATATGTAAAAAGCAAACTCCTCCGCCGCTTCACGCGCGCACTAGAGTGCATGTATCGCACCACTCTGTCGCCATCCATGTCAAATGTTGTATGTATGTACGTATGGCGTGGATGGGGCGCCCGGGTGGGGTGACACACACTCGGCGAATGCCGAGGAGTTCCCTTGAAACAAACCTGCACACGCTCGGCAACCCTAAAAACACTACAACTACAAAGTACTTATGTATCTACGTAGATACATGCATCTAATCTAAACACAGCCACCCGCCAAGCACAAGCACAAGCACGACGCTCCGATTGAGCAGTTTGAAGTCTTACGCACATTTCAACGCACCCAACTGTGTAGATGTATATAGATAGATGCCTTCCAAGAGCTGAGTTCGGCTGCATGACGTCGATAGACCGGCTGACAGCTCCAAACAAGAGAGTCCCAAAAGGTACTATGTATCTATGTACTCTGCATACATACAAAGCACAGCATGGCGTCATGAAGGGGATCCCACTCCCGCAGAATCCGCATCCGTTTCTGGTATCTATAACCCCCCACCCATCGTACATGTATCTACATACACCGGCCTCGCGTAAAGCGGAATATATATCCTCCCGGAATGCAAGAGAAAATAAACGAGTGAAATAATGAAAGGTTGAACGAATTTAAAATTTATTTATTTATTTTTACCAAAAAAAAAAGAAACCGGAACTCCCATCATCGCAATTATCCATTGCGATAGACAGCACACCCACACCACACACATCACCATTCCAAGTATGTAACTGCGGGTCGCCATCACGAAAACTGATCCGTGTTCCTCCTTTCGTTGTCGTCATGGCGTTGGTCGTCTTCCCGCTGTTCCCGTGCCAGCCTCAGCTTCTTCTTCCGCTCGTACACGGCGCGCACCGTACGCTTGAGACGGCCCGCTCCCTCGTTGAAATTGGTCTTGGCCAGCGTCACAACGTTGTCGATCTGCTCTGGTGTCCACTGCCAATGTGCGTCAGCCCCGCGTCGACCAGTTGTTTGACGTACAGAACCGAGGCAAGGCAACACGAGGCGGCGGCTCGGGCGGCTGCAAGCCATAGCGGATTTACCATGCAGCGGAAAGGGTGGGCCCTGATCTACTGTGGAGAAAAACCTACCTCAAAGTTCCATGTGGACAGGTAGGCCGATGTTTCCGGATCAACGCCCGGGACATCGGGATGACTGATGAGCGGCAGATACGCCACAACGATGCCTGGACAGGATGGAGTCAGCGTTGCTATACGAGCTGGCAGAATGGACCCGCCTCCCCACCATATCTACGTACCGGCATCGGGTCCCATGAGATCCCATTCTTCTTCGACCACCTTGCTTGGCGGCGGCTCGTCCGACGATTCGCGGGTCTCCATGCTGCCGACCCAGATCGTACACGGGCCCAACGTGTTCTTGCTCTGCTTGGCCGGCTCACCGCCCTCCGCCTCCTTTGCTTCGCGGTCTTGATCCTGTGCATTCTCGAGCTTCTCTTCGGCCTCTGCCGCCTCTGCCGCACGAGCATCTCCGAGTTCCTGTTCGACTTTTTTGGGTTCGTCGTTTCGTGGCCAGCCGATGGCTACAGGCCAACCCTTGATCTTGCGCTGCTTGGCGTAGCCCTCCACGTAAGCGATCCAGTTCGACACTTGGATGTCGGCGGATGAATCGAAGGCTATGACGATATCGACGCTGCGTCCCTTCCGCATCAGTGGGTAGCACGCAAGGTTGTTGGACATTCCAGCATCCTGCTTTGGTTATTCCCAAGGTTCACACCCAAGTGGGGGGAGCGTGACATACCATCAATTGGATAGCCTCCGAACTGTGTACACTCTCAGGACAGGTCGGAGGAAGTCGATCCCTCAGACCCTTGGCGAAGTTGGGAACTGCCGCGGGATCGAACGGATGGACTTTGACCAGAGCGTCGCTTCTTTGCAGCACCATGTCGTCCAACGTCTTCAGCAGGTTGATGGACGTGACGAAAGGCCGGATCTCAGCGTAATAGTGGCTCAGCGAAGCGCAGAACGCACTTCCGAAGATGCCGAATAGAAGGGGCACTTTCATCTCGGGCACTTTGCAATCGACGTTGATGCCGTTCTCGTATCTCCGGCCCAGTCCCCAGGTGGGAATTCCGGCTATCACGAACGTCAAAAAAAAATAAAAAAATGAAAGGTACGGGACTGAACTACAGGGAAGCTACGTACCCTCGATGTCCTCGGAGTAAACTTCGAACGGCGTCACTTCGAACCACTGGAACCAGTCGTTCTGTTTCTTTTCCTGCTCGCGGACCTTCTCCATGTCCATGTCCTTATTCTCGGTCTTGTTTGCTTCGCCTGGGATCTCATGGCGGACAGCAGTGTAGATTGGCAGTGGGCACTGGCCGTCCTCCAGAAACCTGCGTTGCCGACTCAGCTTCAGATCGTCGTGGTCCAAAGTCACCTGCAGTTTCTCTTCGCCTTCGCTACTCCCCCCACTCCCGCTCGCACCGCCCGGAACCAGCAGCCGTGCCCCAAGCAGCAGCCCGTATAGATCTACGAGCCCAAACGACGAGTGTCCGACTCTCAGCTTCTCCACCACACCTCTAAGCAGATATTTGTTCGTCGGCGGGGTATCGATCAATTCCAGCGCCGTAGGCGGGTACGCGATATGCACCCCAATCCTTTCCTTGAAATGAGTGATGACCCTGTCGAACGACTGCTGTCCGATCGACGAGAGGTACACGGACTGCAGCCAGCAGCTGCCAGACACTCCGGCAGTATACGTAGCACAGTCAAACAATCCCGTCTCATGCAGCGCCTGGTAATACCCCGCGCCAGCAACCATCGCTCTGAGTCCGCCGCCGGACCCCGTCGTCGCGATTACAGGAACGTCATCCGCATGTACCTCCTCCTCCGGTAGGTCCAGATACTTTGCCAGCGCCCCCCGGGTGAACTCGCGTCTCTTTCGCAGAAACATCTTCTCTTCGCCACACAACTCGGGACTGATCCTCACCCTCGCATCCCACGCAACCTCGGGGTTGATGTTGGGGTCGCACGCCTCCGTCCAGATCGTATCCGACAGAGATCCGGGCTCCATGTTCAGCTCCCTCTGCAGCCGTGTAATCCACTCCGGCAAACCGATCGACCAGTCCGGCAGCACGTTGTTCAGGCTGATGGTCGACCGCACGGACGCATTCGCCGCCGCGAGCCGCTCGGTGAACCGCTGCCATTGTGTGTCCTGTTTCGCTTCCTTCTGATTCTGGGTCTCGCCACCGGGGGGTGGTGCTTGCGTGTAGAGCGATGCGGCGCGGGAGCGGGACAGCGGCGAAACGACGGCCTTAGAGTCCGCTAGCACTGGACCGACAGGTCCCGGAAGCTGTCGACGGCGCACGGTGGTGTGATAATACGCAGCGAATGCGCCGACCGTCGCCAGAGTCCCCAGGCTGATCTTCGTCGTGTAGTGCATTTTCAGAGGTTTCGTGGTTGCGGTACTGAGGGGGGTTGCGACGAGCATTGGTGGGATGCGAGAGTTAGGTACAAGTCGAAGCATTTGAGGACCACGTAGTAGCTTGCGGGGCGAGACACGTACGCACGCAACCAAAGATTGACAGGCACCAAGAGTGGCGGAGTTCCACTGCTTCATTGGTCTTTCCTGTTCCATATTTGCCGTGAGGGAGGGGGGAAGGCCAGGAGTGATGTCATTCCATTCGAATGCTAGAGCATTGAGGAAAGGCACATGCAAAACAAATCCATGGAGCAAGTGTGAGTTGCACCGAAGGTCCGCAGAAACGTGACAAAGCAATACGATGGCTTTCCTCGGCGATCCGTGGTCATTACCTCGTTGGAATTGGGATTTAGGCTCGAAGGAGTTTGCCCGACAATTCGCTGACAGTAAGACGCCCCTCCCCGGCTTCCCAGGAGAGAGACTCCACCATCACTCGCTCACGTGTCTGTGCGCCAAGCCCGCCGCCCCCACGTTCGAAGCCTACCTCAACTGCTTTGCCCGTAGTACCGTACCCGCAGCAGCACCGCGTCCCGCCCGCCCGCCATGTTCAGCCACAGTCCCAGTACCGCCGCCGCCGTCCGCGCGTTCAGCACTGCGGCGCCCCTCCGCAGTAAGATCGGCAGAATGCCGATATCCATCCCGCCGTCCGTGAAACTCACCAAGATCGCGCCGGTGGCACGACGGAGTCGGACCCAGGATATGGGAACGATGTAAACACCCCTCAATTGAGTGGCGGAAGAGCGAGGTAGGAACGGAGGGAGGGCTGATTTGGCGGGGGTGTGTGCAGACATGTCGAAGGACCCCTCGGATCGCTATCACTTCGGGTTCCCGACTTCATCACCGTCGATATAGACACGACCGCGAACAAAGTCACGGTGACGCCGCAAAACCCGCTGGATCGTCCACAGCGCGAGAAGTGGGGCACCGTGCGTGCGATGCTGCAGAATCACATCACCGGAGTGTCGGAAGGCCACGTCGCCATCCTGCGGTTGGTCGGAGTCGGTTACAGGGCCAGCATCGAGGAGAGCCCCGAGATCGGGAAGTTCGTCAATCTCAAGGTCCAATACGCTCATCCGGTGGAGTTGGCAGTGCCCCAGGGCGTCACCGCAAACACTCCCCAGCCAACGAGAATCTTGCTCACTGGTCCGGATAAGGAAGTTGTCACCCAGTTCGCAGCCGATATTAGAAAGTGGAGGGAACCGGAGCCGTATAAGGGAAAGGTGAGTGCGTGGGAAGGGGCGGTGGTGGGGGAGGGCGACTACCGGTTGCTGACGGTTGTAGGGTATCTTCGTCAACAACGAGACTATCAAATTGAAAACAAGGAAGATCAAATAGACGGCGGCTTGTTGGTTGGATGGAGTGGTGGTGGTGGAATGGAGGGAAATGGCACGGGTGTGCCACATCTTCTTCTTGTATCATATTCTCTAGAGCGGGACGATTGGGTATACTCTTTCGGTTGGACACCGCTTGAGTAGACGCGTAGGTACATAGGCCGTCGCAGCGACAGATTGGGTATACTCTTTCGATCGAACACCGCTTAGTACTTAGACATGTAGGTAGGCAGTCGCAGCGACAGACTGCCCATCCACATCCTTCGTACCTGCCATTGAGGGTCCTCTTTCAGCTCTATCATACACGAACCCCTCGCCCCTACATCTACATTCCACCAGCCTCAATCCCTTACTCTTTCAGCTTCTCCGTCAGCTCGGGCACAGCCTGGAACAAATCCGCAACCAATCCCACATCCGCCACCTGGAAGATGGGCGCATCCGCATCCTTATTGATTGCCGCAATGACCTTACTGTCCTTCATTCCGGCCAGATGCTGGATGGCCCCACTGATGCCCACAGCCATATACAACTGCGGCGCTACGACCTTTCCGGTCTGCCCGACCTGCAAACTGTTATCGGCGAAGCCGGCATCGACGGCTGCGCGACTGGCGCCAATCGCGGCACCCATCGCATCCGCCAGAGGCAACATGTACTTCTCGAAGTTCACGCGATCCTTCAGCCCGCGTCCACCAGACACGACCTTCGTGGCGGTGCTCAGATCCGGCCTCTCACTTGTCGCCAGATTCTCGCCAACCCACTCCATCAGCATCTCAGCATCGGGATCCTCGGGCGCAGTCGCCACTTCCGCCGCGGCACCGCCTTCCTCCGCCGGAGGGAACGCTGTCCCGCGGACAGTAATCACGTTCACCGCCTGCGACGACTTGACGGTCGCGATGGCGTTGCCGGCATAGATTGGCCGGACGAAGGTGGAGGAGTCGACGACACCGGTGATATCCGAGACCGCCTGTACATCCAGCAGGGCGGCAACACGGGGTAGGACGTTCTTTCCGAACGCGGAGTGAGCGCTGACGACGTGTGTAAACCCACCCGACTTGATATTAGCGACCAAGAGGGGGGCGAAGTTTTCGGGCATTCCCTGTTTTTCCCCCGCCGCCGTTGTTAGCCGCCGTCGCTGGGGTCGATAGGAGTAACGAGTGGGTTGGGATATATACACACCTTGTCGTATTTCCCATTCTCGACGTGAAGGACCTTCTCAACACCCGCCAGCTTCGCAGCCTCAACCGCGACCTGGGACGAGTCCGTCCCTGCGACGAATGCGGTAACAGGACCCCCGAGCTTTGCTGCCGCGGTGAGCGCTGGTAACGAGACGGAAGAGATCTTGCCGCCCCGGTGTTCGAGCACCGCGAGTGTGCTGAGGAGTCGCCGGTTCGACAAAGTAGCGAGGCGGCGGATTGCGAACATGGCACGTGTGCGAGTAATGTGTATCGTGGTGGTGGTATGGTGGTGTCGGGGATCGTATCTATGAGCGCATCGGCTGTCGTCGGTGCCAAGACTGTGTCACATGTAACCATAAGGAGTCACTGGGACCAGTTGCCCCACTCCTCGTACTGATTTCCCCAAGGGTAACACACAGCACTGAGCAAACAAAATTCCCACCCCGTCCTGCTGCATATGTAACTTATCCGTCTGTCATCCAATCGCAGTCACATGCACCCACTGCAGTACTGCGTAGTTCGGTCGGGGGCTGTAGGGAACGGGATTCCAGTCTCGAGAAAGAGAGAATATCAATCCTATTTTACATAGGGTCTGTCTAGATTACGAAGAGCGCACAACCCCCCCATCCTTCCTGCCCCTCTGGTGGGATCAACAGACTAGCAGTCGACCTATAGATCATGGTTGTACTTATAAGCCAAATGGACGGGATTTGGCTTATACAACCGTCACGATGTGGCGCCCTACTTACCCTGCCCACCTGGGCCGTAGCAAGAAAAAAAAATAGTACAGTAAAGACTGATATGTATGGAACTACATGCCCGTTCCTCTCCCCTCTCACACAGCTTTTCCGCACCTTCGTCCTTCGGATTCTCGTGCCTTTGCGGCCTGGCGTCCCCGCTCCCGCCGATGAACACGGTCACATAGTTGCCCCTTCCCATCTCCTTTGCGCTTCCTCTCAACCCTCTTCCATCATCCATCTGTCCCACGATGGCGGTGAGATCCCAAGAAAAAGTGTACTTCTCATCGAACGATCAGGGGTCGAGTGACATATTATGTTCGTCTGAACAAAGCACGTTTGACTTGGGAGTCCAAATTTCAGGGATTCAATCGTTGTCAAAAAGGTATCACACTCACAAGGCATCGATCTCACGTTGTCATTGCATGGCTAGGAACACGCACCAAAAGCCGATGTAAATCCTCTTAATTTTAGTCACCGACCAACCACAGATAGTAGACTAAACTGTTAAGTAGGAAGAAAGAACCAACATGCATTAGTCAACTCGTGAAAACAAAGGAATACCAGATAAGGGGAAAGATCGTAGCAATGTTACAAATCAAAAGAAAGCGCCGCAGTACATAGTCACAAAGATTCAATTTAGACAGGAAAAGAGGAGTAAGACCAGTGTCAAACAAGCACAACGGAGAAAAAAATACCTCCACCGAGGCGTATCCGACCATTAAATACCGTTTCGTATTCCTGCAACCCCAGCTCGAGTTGACTCACGTTTACACAGGGTAAGGAGCGGGCTGGGTGTGGCGGTCGTAGGTCTCATTGGCGGCCTTGTTTGTGTGAACGGGGTTGTTGAGCGTAACCGGGGGAACACCACTACCGTATGCACCCGTAGTGTGGTGGGTGTTTCCAAAGGGACCAGCACCATTACCGGTAACACCATCATAACCACTGTCCCTAGAAGACGTTCCCTTGACGGTTCGTCGGTGCGCGTGTGGCGACTTGCGGGTAGCCTGTGGGGGTTTAGGGATACCGGTGGTCAGGCTGGCGGAGCCGATACTGAAGATGTCGTTCTGCCACCTATCACCGCCCCTAGCCTGGTTCTTGTATTCGGAAGCCCGGGTGGAGATGCCGCCGGGGAGCTTGATATCCTTGAACATCGAGTCTTCCGTGGTAACAGCCATCTTCGCGTGCTTGTCGGCAACCTTCGCCTCAGCCTTCTTCTTGCGAGCTATGATTTCCTTCTGGAAGGCCTGGTAGTAGCGGGCGTAGATGTTATGAACGTTCTCGGGGTCAGGGTTGGCCTTGAGCTCAGCCTCGACCTTCTGCTCCTCTTGGTGGACGCGGTAACAGAAAGCATCGAAGTCGCTAAAAGTTTGGCGGATCTGCTTCTCCAGCACCTTGATGATGACGGGCTTCAAAACCTTGAGAAGAAGGGGCTTGAGGAGGCTGAACAGAGCCTTGTGCTTCGACTGCTTGAGCTTTATGTTCAGGTGGCTGACAGTGACCTTGGCATCGTCAACCTTGAAGAAGCGGGCGCGGTCGTGCTTGTTGGCGGTAGAGAGCTGGAGCTTGAAGCTGAAGCCCTGGCCGCCAAGGAAGACGTCGCAGACACCAGTGTCAGTGATGGAGGGGAAGCCTTGCTTGCGCTTGACGTAGTAGCTGATGTCCCTCAGGTCGCACTGGATCTGCGAGGCGGAGACCATCACCGTCTGCTTGCGCTTGCTGTGCTCAGTCTTGCGTCCGAAGCGGAAGTGGGAGTCGTAACCGATCTCAAGGACGTTGGGCATCAGGTTATCACTCTCAAGTACCAAATTCTCGACAACAGCGTCAAGAGAACGATCCGAGTACTCGATGCGGGGCATCGGGACGTAGCGAACGCTCTCGAAGATGTCGGGAAGCACGACTTGGGTGACGTCCTTGATGAGATGCTTCTTGAAGGTTGGCTTGCCGTTCTCATCGTTGCCAAGATCGTTGAACAACTTCTGGAGCGCCTGAGCGAACCGGTTGTTGTCGGAATCGACAGCGAACTGATCACACATGAACCTGAACTCGTCCACGATGCGGTCGGTGTGGTCGCGGTAGCGGTTGCGGAGCAAATAGTTTCCCTGCTCGTAGAGCTGGTTGTACTCGCGAGTGGAGTTGGGCTGCATAATGTAACCCTCTTCCTGGAGACAGCGGCGGATGTAGCGGTTGACCGAGCGGAACCAGTTCTTGAGTTCGGGGTCATTATCGGCATCGCGGTAGATGTCGTTGATAGCACCCATCAGGTCGTCAGTACTAGTGTTGTTGGCGAAACGCTCGACGAGAACCTTGAGGTAATGCTCGGCCTTATGCAGGTTGGTGTCCTGGCGGGCAGTTTTAACACCACCGACACTCTGGGAAGTTGTGTTCTTTCCGTGGCCGGTGTAGGTCTCTGCGAGATGGAGGAGAGTGTTGATGGCTTCAGTGTAGTCCTGGTGGCTCTGGATCTCGACGACCATCTTCTTGAGACGCCAGATAGTCTGCTCGCGGCGGTCCTTGGGCATCTTCTCTTGGAAATAGTTCTTGGTGCGGTCGCGGTACTCGCGACCCCGCTGCTTCTGGTCTTCGGACGTGTTCTCGTCGACACGACGCTGGAGATCGTTAATCCCCTGGCGGAGGCCGGTCGCGACGTCGACACCAGTGTTGGTTCCCTCGCGCTGGTCCTGAGCGGCGACCTGGGCAGTCTGGCGAGGGTCCCGGGATCCATTGGGGTCGGCAGCTTGGGTCATGTTTCCAGCGACATCTCTAAGGTCATTGCGATCGACGGGCTTGTTGCGGTCAACCTTCTCACGGAATTGCTGTTTGAGGTTGTCCCTCGAAAAGTTGGGGGCGTCATGCCACTCATGGTCGGCGGCGGGGGCGTCGATGTTGTCGAGCTCATCCTGCGAAGGGTTCATGCGGCCAGCAGCCTTGGTAGCAGCATCGCCGCCAACAGTTCGAAGGAGTACAACAGCGTCATTGAGGAGTTTGCGGAATTGCCCTGTGCACGAAGATTAAAAAAATGAACACCACTGGATATCACCCTACAGATTCGTCCTCGCTTACCATTGGTGAGGATCAGTTCACCCAAAGTCTTCAGACCAGCAAGTCCCTGCTCCATATCTCTGTTCGCGGTATCCTTATCGACCGGAGCATTGGGAGTTCCGGCGGGCACACCCTGCTGTCCGAGCTGGGTAGCGTGCCAGATGAACTCCTGCAACGCTTCATCGTAGTTCTTCAGAAGCAACAGCCTCTTGGCCTCCTCGACAACGTTACGGAAATCTTCCAGGATGGCCTTGCCTTCGGACGAGAGCTGGGAGTTGGGGTTCTTCAGCTTGTTGTGGTCGATGAACGATGAGAGGGCAACATCAATCTGTCTGTTCGCAGGGAGCTTTCCGTTGGAGAACGCTACAAGAAACGGGTCAAGTCAGTACATGTGTGCAACCCACGGGTGGGGAAGCAACGGGGGCCAAGCAGCTCACCATTAAAGATTCCGTAGAATCGCAATTTGTTGTCGACGTCGGCGTCTCTCTGATGAGGATTTGTGGGCACATTGACTGAAGTGTTCATGATTGCGGACGTATGAGTGAACTGAGCAATATGCGAGGAGTGGGTAGCAGGCGGATGTCAAGAAGTGGAGGGTGCTGAAGAGATATTACTTTGGGTGAGGACGACGTGGATTAAGCGGCCAACTATATGTGGTAGTGGGTTATGGTTGGTAGTGAGAATAGTGAGTGTTCGTGTGGTTGTGTGGAGTGGAGGGGGGAAGTTCCAGTTCCGGGGAGAAAAGAGGATTATAAAGGGTGCCGCGGAAGTGAGGTCATTCGCAGCAAGATTTCTATTCGGGGCCAAGTTTCGTCGCACACCATTTTTTTTTTCTCCGCTTGCTTGCTTTGGGAGGTTGCATGTGATTGAATTGGGGTTGAGATCTTGCTTCTCTTCGCGATTTCCCTTGAGGCAGCGATGCAGCGTCATGGTTGATAACTCGCAGGCTAGTGACCGACGTCGTTGTACTATTATGTCACCGCACGATGACGTCTGACCTACGTCTCCGCCAACCCCGACGACACAACCACCAACCAGGAAGCATTGCCATCACCCCGCCAAACCCCAGAGTGCTGAGTTTTCGGTCTCAGATGGAGGACAACACCATCACATCCCATGCGTAGGAACGCAGCTCGGACCGATCATTGTTGTTCCAGGAAACGATCCTTTTCCTGGGCGACTCTTCTTTCCCATCTCGCCTCCCATTGAAAGCCAGGTGGCGTGTCCCACACCCAGAGCGGCTCTCATTCTGTCTGTATCCGCCCTCTAGGAACACCCGAACCAGGCTGCTCGGGACAGAGTCCAGAGGAGGTATCCTCTGTAGATCCGATGCGATTATGGATTCGTGAACAGTGTTGCGAAGTGACGCAAGTGGCTGGCTATGTTTTTCGATCTTGTGTTCCACGGAATGTGCCGGCAGCAGGCAGCACCAATTGCGCCCTGCTCAGATTGTCTGCCTTCAACCAATGGCGTCCGTGGATCCCGTCACTTGATTGGCTGGTCGGAGGTTGCTGCCGATGACTCAACCATGCTATTCCCCCACGTTGTCAAGCCGTAAATTCTATGCAACTCCACGCGCCTCTGGCTCGCGTATCCGTGGACTCGCATGATCACTCTTTCCTCTACTTCAAACTTCAACCGTACCTACATACCTCGAACCAAGTCCGCAAGCAACCCTGCCTGCCGTCATGGCGCCCAAGAGGAAGAGCAGGCCCCGTGCCACTAACTCATCGGCTAGGAAGCGCCAGACTATTCTGAAATTCCCTAACAGCGCTCCCGGCAGTACGGAGGGACACGGCAGCGCTGATGCCGGGCAAGCCGCCTCTTCGGCCTTGCGCACTTGGGGGGATACGGCGACGACTAGCGGCAGAAAGCCCAGAAATCGCAACGCCGGTGGCAGCACGATTACTTTGAACTTGCGTCATGCGAGAGGCTTGGCGACGACTGACAGCAAGCCCGACAGCGACGACGACGGCGGCGACGACGGCGGCGACGACGCTGCTTCTCCGAGCATCGACCGGGCGAAAAACTTTGCGGCGACCACCAAGGCGGATGGTACTGGCGCGAAGGCTGCTGCTCCGATTGCGAGAACTCGTGCCCGTCCGGCACCGGCGGTAGCTGGTAGCCACAAAACGGGTTACAGCAATGTTATCCCCGCCAGGGTTGGTTTGAGAAGTAATACAAACTTCGCCGTCGTTGTCAACACCCCCAAGACGAAAGCCAAATTGGACGAGCCCACCAATGTCGAAGAAGGCAGCAACTGGAAGAACAAGGACAATGGCGGCGAGGATGAAAGTGAAGACGATGATCCGGTTAGGGGCTCGAGCAGGAAGCGGTATCGAGGAGGGATACCGCCGGGTAGCGGCGAGAAGGACGCGGCTGCTTCTCCCGACAAGAATAAACAGGACATTGATACAAGTGCAGACGACGAGGCAGTGGTCAGTTCTGAAGACGAAAGCATAATTACGCCTGCAGCCAAAAAAAGGCAGAAATCATTCTCCACAACCTTGAGGAAAGGCCAGAAGATTGCGGAAAGCGATGACAGTGACCTGGAACCGCTCGCGACGGAAAAGAAGAAGGATTCGTTGGACAATACTGGGGCAACAAAGAGCGTTTTTTCGGAAGACGGCGAGAGTGATCGTACTCCGAGGAAGAGGAAATTGGTTAGGGTTCTAACGGATGACGACGACAGAGACCTAGAATCGCCTACTCCGAAGAAAAAGAAGAAGGAGAAGACGGTCGTCTCGGACGACGGCGAGAGTGATTTGGAATTACTCCATAGTCCGAGCAAGAGCAGTTTGCAGGAGGAGAGTGACAGTGACCTCGAGCAACCTACCCTATCCAAGGGTGTCCAGGATGAAGAGGACATAGAGGAGGACATGGAGTTGGCTTCAGAGAACGGTGGGCGCGGCGTCATCCCACGAAGTTTGATGCATAGCTGATAATACTGCAGTTGTCTTGGATAGGAGGGAACGCAAAGGGGGGTCTAGTAGGAAGGCGACTTTTAGAGAGAAGTTTGCGCATCTACGGGCGAAGCGTAGCCAGAAAGCTGGAATCACTGGATCACCATCCCCAGGTCCTACGCCTTCCTCTGACGGAGACGGGGATGGAGGCGATCCCGATCCGATCACTGACGATGAAGACCTGAACCAAGACCTGGACAGCTTCATTGTGGAAGACAACCCTGATGATCTGATTGGAGCACCCGATGTCCAGATACCTCTCGAATTCACTGCTGCTGCCCACGAATCCAACTCTGAGCAGTTTAGGCTCTATGTGGAGTACTTGGTCCACGATGCTCTGTTTCCAAACACCATCGCCAAAGGCCCCGTGGAAATCAATGCCATCCGACGCTTGGAAATGGTCACTACCTCCTTCGGAACCTCAGTGACCCAGAGTGGAGCCTGGTCGGCTTCATTCATCAGAGCACTAAAGGCTAGACCTACTTTGGTTTCCGGCAGTTGTCTTGTGTCAGAACATTGCGATGCCTGTAACAGGAATAACCAGAATGCTACCAGGACAGTCCAATTCATAGGCCGTCGTTACGACGAGGACGATCTTAATGACTTGTCGAGTGATGAGGATGAAGAGTCGACGGATGAACGCGGTGAAGAACTGTTTCCTGAGGACAAAGTTTTTAAACTCGGAACTATGTGTTATACCAGAGCCGTCAGCGCCCATACTCTGTTCCACTGGAAGAAAGAGCTCAAGGATTGGGTCGAGAAGCACCTCAAGTGCGTTGGGTACATTGACGATGATGGCGACCTTGTGGACGAGTGCATCGGCGACAAGTCGATCGAAGGCAAGCTGATCTCATCCCCAATTGAAGCCCGCCGGCTGACTTCGATTTCCCGCTGGCGACAGAGCAGAGAGCAATTGTCATGGAGGCCAATCGTAAACTTCGCAAAGACATTAAGGACCTTTATGGCGACTTCGAGCGTACTGCAAATCTGGCGCGCGAGGGCATGGTGCGCAACACCCTGGCGTCCTACCCGCGAGGTTCTCTACTGACATCGCCATAGGAAGCGAAGAATTGGAGGGGCGGCGGCAGCGCTACCTTCATTTAACGAATGATACGCGCACATACCTCCGCCGACTCGTTGATGTAATACAATGGACTACAGACATCCAGTGCATCGGCCCTAGTTTTCTTTCCTCGGGCTTGGCGCGTGTTGGGGATCCATCCGGCCCTTCATAATTGCTGTTTACTTTCTTCCTTTGGGTTTCGTTTCTTTGCTCCTTTTTATGTATGCGCAGGGCGATGATGTTGGCGGGCTGGGTATCCGTCGTTCTGCGTAAGTGGAGTTGCATCGCATTTCATTTCACCCATCAGGTAATCGCATAGTATGGAAATACGATTGTCTAGCCTACTCGAACGCAGCGTAGCTACGCGTAAGACCGCAGATCGTGCCCGCATGCGCCGCTCATTTCTTCCCCTTCTTCTTTTTCCCCTTCCCCTTCGCCGCAGCATCCACCGGTGTTGGTGTGACCGCCGTCGGAGCAGCCGCCGTCACCGCCGCCGCCGGTGGAGGGTGAGCAGTAGCAGCAGCATCGGTTTCAGGTGCCTCTCCCATCACATCTGCACTTTTCATTAGCTTCCTGTCCCTCCTCCCCTCCAGTCAATCGATCCACTAACCCTCCTTCTCCTCGACGCCGACCTGTTCCCTCGCCAGCTTCTGCAATCCGGCGACCAAGCGACCGACGTCGGCGACCTTCGTGGTCGAGAACTTGATCACGACACCGGACACAGGGTCGTACGTCTTGAGCGTGAGCACGCCCTTGCCGGCCGCTGACGAGTGGTACGTCGTCGTTATTTTGGTGCTGTCCGGGTACGCTCGCAGCAGGTGCGCCGAGTGGTGCTGGAAGTCGAGCGGCGAAGTCGTGACTCGCATCGTATCGTGGGCGGTAAATAGTCGTGGTAGTGGTAGTGGCAGCGGATGGTGATGAGTGGTCCTCAAGCGTGAAGCTCTGGGCGTGAGGGGCGGCCGCCAAGCATTGACGCGAAGCGCTCTAGAGCAGCAAGGTACACTACTCTATCTGTGTGCCTAATTACCTTGCCCGCCCTACCTAGCTGGCGATATATGTTAGAGCTTCCTCCCGCGACATCAATGGAATGGCCACCACCTCCACCGCCTCCGCCGCCGCCGCGACTCCCGACGCACGCGAATACCTCGCCACTCTCGTGCACACGCTGTCCGACATCGAGCTCGCGCTGCTGCTGTGTCTCGTCGCGGGCCGGCACTGCATCCTCACCACGGACGCGGGATATGTCGAGACGCTGGAGGGGGCGCTCGAGATCGTGGGTTCTCTCGAGGGCGACTGTGGGCAAGGGGGAGAGGGCTGATCGGAGATGGATAGACTGCGCGATCGAGGTTCGCCCTTGCGGTAAAGAAGGTGCGATGTGTGCCCGAAATGTCGCTCGAGGAGTTCGTGGCGGCGGTTACTGCCAGCGAGAGGAGGACAAGCGATATTATCACTTCGTTGGAGGTTTGGTCTCTCCGATGGATCGCACAGGGAGTGGATAGGGGGCTTAACAATGGACACGGAGGACAGGATCCCGACCGACACTCAACTCTGGGGGTTCCGAATGTTCTCGTCCTCTCCGACCTCGAGAGAGCGAGTCTACAGGTTCAGGCGCAAGTGCTAGAGGTGGGTTGCGGTAGGCGGTGGTCGATAGAGAGATGGCTGGTATATTCGAGTGATGGCTGATGAAGGTGGTAGCTTATGCGGACGAGAAAAGTTACCACCGCGGCTAGTACCACGACGACTGCGCCAGAGAGATTCTTAGTCATCGCACTTGTGGCGAAGACGGGCGGGAGGCCGGGGCTGTTGGGTCACTTGGTGTGTTTTCGCTGTGGGGAGTGGTTGCGCCGGTGGGGACTGACAAAGGGTGGGTATAAGCGGGAGTATTTCTTCATCTCGCACCATCACTCGCCACCGGACTCCGGTTACGCCGGTGACGACGACGGCAGCGATGACGATGTCGTATCCTCCACCGAGATGGACATGGACTCGATCTCGTACAACCGACACCTGCATACCCGGTTTCCTACATCATCGGACGACACCGCCTCCCTCGCGTCGGTGGTGATCCGCAAATACCCGCCGTCCTTCCAGTCGTCGCCGTCTCCGCAGCAGCCCGAGACCCCGCGGATACCGGCCGAGATCATCGCTGCGACCGCCGCCTTCGCTGCGGACGTGTGCATCAGCACCGAGATACGACGGTACTTGCGGGACATCGTCGTCTTCCTCCGGATGCACCGTGCCGTCCGTGGCGGAGTGACGGCGCAAGCGATGGTGGATTTCGAGTTGCTAGTTCGGTACCTCTTTCCACATTTTTCGCCCCCCCCCCCCCCCCCCCCCGCTTCCCCGTGCTGAGTGGCGAAAACAGATGTCTCGCGCCACTACACAATCTGGATTTCGCCACGCCAGCGCTGGTGAGCCTCGCAGCCTTCAAGGTCTACGCGCACCGCATCGCGCTGGTGACCACCGCCGCCGACGAGAGAAGCACCCTCTGGGGCAGCTCCAAACACGCGGTCGAGACGTATCTCGCCAAGTTGGACGTGGAGGCGGTCATCGAGGACGTGTTGGCCGGGGTGAAGGCGCCGGTGTGATGCGTACATTTGTACATAATACTGTGAAGTTGCTATTGCCGTTTCGCTCTCTATTTCATCGGTCGCGGCTTGTAGACACCCGCCGTGCGTCGTCGGCCTATGCATTGTGGTCTGGAGAAAACTCCACCAGCCAGTCCCGGAACCAAACGAAATGAATGGACGAATGAAGTGCAGGTGGATCACGAGCGATCGTTTTTCACAACTCTGCAGTCAGCTCATCGCGTCCCCAACGTCGGTCGGCACAACGAAGTGCTTGTGTGATACCACTTTGCACCTTCTCCTCCCCCCTCCCCCTTTCAAGCAGCAGCAACGGAATACAAAAAGTAGCAGTAGCGGCAGTGGTAGAAGTTACAAAGGCCGAATACAAGCAGAAATCCAAACGCCGGCACGCTCGGCCAGGAGAATGCATTTCTACCCTAATCTACTCTACTCTAGACGGCAGCGGTACCAAGAAGGGGGAAAAGAATAAAATACAAGAAATATGCGCTCCCCACCACAATGAGAAAAAGAAAACCATTTAATGTTACTAATGTTACGTTTGCCGCAGAGAAAAAGAAAGAATGAAAAAATGAACGAGAACAGACAAGAGAGAGCACGGTATCTAAGTATGAAAGAAACGGTAACGTAAGAAACTATCGTACAATTACACACAATCGCAGCGGGTTCTTCTCCCCCTCTTCTCATCACATGACAGTATTGCATCTGCAGGGTGTTAGTCTGCGTATGGATGAGCGGCTGGATGGACGGAGCACTTACTTGGCGCAGACGAGCTTGTGCTCTCCCCGTCGCTGCTTCGCCTTGAAGCTCGTGCTGCCGCATTTCCTGCACCGAACGGCCTCGCCCTCGCTCTCGGCGTCGGAACTGAAGACGCCGCCGTCCTCGTCCTCGTCCGAAGAAACGATGTTCCTCGGCAGCTTGCCCCCGCGGCCACCCTCGGAGATATTGCTGGACTGGTGTGTGAGCTCGCGCGTGAGCTGGGAGTCCCTCTGCTGCTGCTGCTGCTGCTTGGCGTCGTGGGCGTCGTGTTCGCTGCGGACGGAGCTCCGGCCGACACTACCGTTCCGGACTCTCGTGGCGCCGGCTTGCGACAGCGACTGCGCGCGGGAGCGGAGGCTGCCAACGCCTCGGCCGAACTTGGAGCTGGTAGAGCCGACGGACATGATGCTGTTTCTGGGGGAAGAGCCACGAACCCCCGCGGAGTCCAGGTCTGCGATCGAGTCCCGGCTTCGGATGGATCCCACGTCCAAACTATGGGTCGACGCGATACTCTGGCGCCAGGACATTATCCTGTCGGGTGAGGCATGGCTGAGCGAGCCCTTCCGGAGGAGCCCGGTCCCGATCCGCTTCGGCAGCGACGCCGTCTCCCACGACTCGTTCTTGCGTTTGGTCGCGGCGCAGTCCTGGCGGAAGATCTTGATGTTGCCGGAATAGTCCGCCGTCACAACGATGTTGCCTGCGGGGTGCGCGGAGCGGGCAGTCCAGGAGGGGCTCGGCTTGACGGCGCCCCCCGCAGCGGAGGCGTGGTCGTCCCCGCCGACGGTGAGCGGAGCTGTGACCGTCTTGGAGGACGCAACCGAATCCGAGCGGCTGACCAACGTGATCGGGGGCGGATTGCAGAGATCGAAGATGGGATCCCCGGATTGGCTCAGCAACTGCTTGGTCTTGGTCGGGGCTATGATGGCGACCGTGACGATGGCCGAGTGCGCCTCAAAGAATTCTACTGGCCGCCTGTCCTTCTTGTCGGCATCTGCCGAACCGACATTCCAGATGTAGACCCTTCGATCCTCGCTCCCGCTGATGATGTATTTGGTGTCGTCACTAAAGCTCGCGTGTATCTGGCTGCAAGTGTTCTCGTAGCCCTTGAACTTCGTTTCGAGGCTCTTGTCACGAAAATTGTACATCCGAACCCTCGAGTCATTGCTGGTGACCAGGATCTTGACATCACCGTTAGGGTCGTCGGGCGGGAACGTCACCGTCTCGATGCCGGTGATCTTGCTGCCCTTCGCGTTCCGCCCGTGTGACGATCGGACGTGCAGCTGGGTGTGATAGCGGAGCCCCTCCGTTTCGTAGAACATGCAGAGACCGCCCAAGCATCCCGCGATAGCCATCCGCCCATCCGGCGTGAACGCCACCGCCGTGATCAAGTCCGGCAATTCGTTCCAGAACGCAACACTCTTGTCCGGAATGCTCCACAGACGCAGTTTCGAGTCGAGCGAGCCAGCCAGGAAGAACCTGTCGTCTCGCGGGTGAAACGCGATCGACGTGACGAAATCGCTGTGCTGGAAGCAGCAGAGACACTCTTTCCGAGTGACATGCCACAGCCTCACTGTTTTGTCCATGGATGACGACAGGAGGAAGTTGTTCTGCTCACTCATCAGCAGCCATCCCTTCTGCCACATTCACACACCCTGGTGGCCTGCCTTGCTCCAACTCAGGTCCAACACATCCCCGGTGTGGCCATGATATTGCTGTATCGGTTCGGTCATGAATACTGGCGCATTAAGCCGCACCCCATGGCCGTCCGCATACGGGTCTTCGCCTTCGCCGTCCGTGGTTCCCGCCGCGTCCTCCCCCTGCTCGTGCGTGGTGCGATCGTCCTTGGAGCTCAAGACCTGCCATACCCTCACGATCTTGTCCTGTCCGGCTGCTGCAAGGTACTTTCCGTCCTTGCTGAAATTCATGGCCCAGATGGCGCCGGGCTTGCTCGCGTGGGTATCGGAGTCTTCGGCGGTTTCGTCCTCCGCATCGCCACCGCTGTCCGCGGGTGGGGCGTCCGTGCTCAGCTCTTGGGCCAGGAATATCTGGTTGAAGTCGCGCTGAGGCTTTTGGCTTGCGTGAACCTATCAAGTCACCATCAGACAAGGTGCCAATCGCAGTAGGGATGTTGGGCAGCCAACCCGGATGTATTTCGGCGGCGCCGGGAATGTGGGAGTGAATCCGATCGGCTGGGAGAACACAGCAGCATCCATACCCTCGGTCCGCCGATCGCCATCGGTCGATCCGCCGTCGTCCGGCTCGTCGGCGGTCTTCTTTTTATTTCCCATGATGCGGCTGAGAAACGACACGCCCTTCCTGCAGCCTTGTCAGCAGCCAAGCGTAATACATATCCGCCCTAGGGGGAGAGCGCTGCTGGTGTGACTGGTACTTTTTCCCTCCGGTCTGCGTGCGCAGTCCCACCTTCGCATTGTCTACCCTTCCGACGGCGCCTATTCCGCCTTGCACACCCCCACTCGCACCACCACCCCCACCACCACCAACCCCACCGCTGCCGCCCTTCTCGACGTCGTCGCTGCCATCGTTTCGGGGGGCTCTAGAGGAGGGGTTTTCGGTGCCCGTACGGCGGAGGATCGACAGGGTAATGGGGTCGGCGGTGCTGGTCTCGCGTGGCAGAGTGCCCCTCCGAACGGTGGCGGTTCGCGTGGGCACGGGCGTCGGCGGTTTCTCGGCGTCGGCCTTGACGAACGACGGTGTGCGGTTCGCAGCTTTCGGGCCTGTGAGAGTTCGGGTACCCTTTTTTTAGCCATGGATGCCCCCTCCCCGATACCGAACATGTGGGGGACTGGAACGCGGAACTAACTGTCTATCCTCCCGCCCGTGTCCGGCCGATCGCTGTCCGCCGCGGGAGACGTCGGGGTGTCGATCTCGGTGATTGGCGTGGGCACCTCGACGGTCTTTCCACCGCCACCACCGCCCCCACTCCCTCCTCCGCCCAGCACGTTCTTCGATATCTTGATCGAAGGTAAGCTCATCGACGTTGACATGGCTGGCACCAATCGACGCGAACGCCGGATGCGAGAAGCGCCCCTGTGCTTAGGGGAGATGGGTAAGGTGGCGTCGACGGGTGAAGGCACGGGATGAGCCACAGATCGAAGGCAAGTAGAGTACCTCTGTCAGACGCCAGGCCAGATCGACGTCTCGCGGGAATGTAGTGTGTGTGATTGGCTGGTCGGGCAGGAGTTCGCGGAGAGAGAGGTTGTTGGGCTAGCCGGGCGCTGCTTGATCGTCAGAGAGACGCTTAGCAGTGGAAAGCACAGGAAAGTTACAATTTTGGAGGGAGACGGCACGAGAACACGGTGGAAGGTGTGTCCGGGACGTGCGCGAGACGCCATTTACAACAACGGACATGGAGGGGGACAAAGCAGAGTCGTAAGTAGCATATCAGCCGCGCAAAGTAGATTAGCGGCCGTCCGAACCTTGGAAGCTGCTCGGCCCACGGATGCAAGTGACATTCGCTGTGGAATCGGTGAGAAGCAAGGCACGTCATTGGGGGGACGCCAAACCGACGCCAAGCCCACGCTAACCCGATGCCAAGCCTACAACGGTTAGTGCAGCTCGTCTCGCTCACAATCCGTCACCACGACGTGTACATAGCTACATATGTCCGAACCTCCGTGCAGCCGCAACCAGTACTTATCTATGCGTAGCGGATGGTGGCAGAACAAAACTAAAAAAAAGCAGCCGGTGTGCGCACCACAACGACGATCACCTCGCGTACGGCAAAGCACCCGACAGACAGTCGCGTTGAAACACCGGCAGCGCCAACAGCCTGTTGCCGTGTACGGACGGAGTCGGCCAGGCAGTGTGCAGCACTGGCCATCTGCGGCGTCAGGTAAGCATGCACGGACGGACGAAATCACGGGCAGATAGTGAGCGGACACGCTAGTGACAAGGCTGACTTTGTCGGAGTGATATCCCATGAAGCCGCCTCGGGGTGTTCGGCGCGGCGCTACTCACCGATGCGTCCGACGCCAGCAAAATGTGTTGCAACCAACGATTGGAAATTTGGTGTTTAGCTAAGAAGCAAGATGGCGGCACTTGCTACCCACATATCTACCTACCTCTATTCACAGCAAGGCAGGGGTTGAAGTCTGGGGATGGCCATTTGGCCTTCGGGATTCCCTGGCCCCTTCGCCGTGCATTAACTACATACCTATCTAGTCCGTCCGGAGTTGTGAGCAGCAGCAGCGCTGGCTTGCATCAAGATAAAAGCCCAGGCCCAAAGCCCATCCTCCTCCTGCACTCGGCATACGCACAGAACGGGGAATGGCCCAAGACGGTCACATACACACCTCCGCGAACCAGTTCCCTTCCACCCCGTTTCGCTTCGGTTCGAACTCCTTCCCTCCTTCCTGTATGCATGTATGTATTCCCCCTCCAACTCCCCGCACCTGTCAACTCCCCCGGATTTCCGACAAGAAGGCTTGAGACATGACGGTGTCAGCCTTGTCTGGGCACGCTAGCCTGTCTGGATACCTACCTGATTTTGTCGAGTAGACACGTTACCGTGCGCCAATCGCCGACATACCCAACAAGTTAACACGACAGAACTGCAGGCCGCCGTCCGCTCGGAAAACCACACTGCTGGTCGGCGAGGTGAGCTCACGATAAGTGTATCTACGATAAGCGTCCGAATGTCTCCGCGGCAACTCGGGCGTTCGCGTTGAACGGGGATGGAGACGATATCGGACGACGCGCGGGGTCGACACCCCCTCTTCGAGACCAGCAGTAGAAGAAGAAGAAGGAGAAGAAGGCGAAGAAGGAGAAGGAGAAGGAGAAGAAGAAACACGCGAGACGGGATGGCTGACGGAAGCAGTCGGGGTCACCGGGTCCATGTAAACACGCTCGTATGGATGGAGGGCTTTTGGTTTCCTTTTTCCGGTTCCTTTTCTCAAGACAGATTGTGTTCCGTGCAAGGAGCCCGCGACACGGCTACGAGAGGAAGGAAGGGAGAAGGAAGTGGCTGTGGTTGTGATTGTGGTTGCGGTTGTGGTTGTCCGTCCCACGGCAGTGTCGATCACAGTCCATGGTTCGTGCTTCTCTCGCAGACAGACAGACAGTCCGTTTTCGAGCACATCCCGTACGTGTGCATGCGTGCATGCGATACGATGCACGCGGCTTCCCCCTCGCTCCCGCAGTCCACAGCAAATATGTATGCACATGCCAAGGCTGTCTCCGTTTCATCTCGCCACCCTCCCATCCTGATCCATCGCCTCCGCGTCTTCTCTTTTCTTTTCTCGCGAGACCACGCTGGCCCAACCATCCACGAGATGGCCGGCCTTCCTTTTCTTTCCTTTTTCTGCTAAAAACTTTTGCGCCCTGCAGCCATGCGCCATGGGGTTCTCCCTCCCTCCGCCACCTGCCATGCACGCAGCTAACCAACCGGCGGCAGGGCTCCAGACCGAAGGAAGAGCGGGCGCAACGGCTATCCGCATTCCCACGGCCTCCACCTGCCCGTCTCAGCACAGCGGCGGCCTGTCGCGATACGACGGGATCGCAGCGCCCGAAGCGGACGAGCCGAACAGCTGTGCGGCCTCGTCCGAGCGACAGCGAACGAGCGGCGCAGGGGGAGGAGATGGCCGACGCCGCATACATAAGCTTTCCGCGGTTTGCGACCGGCGGCGGAAGCAACAGATATACATATGCTAAGATACGTGCGCACTCGGAGACGGAGCACATGACACTCGCCGCGCGAACCCCGGCCGGCAGCACCAACAGCTACCACGGCCGGATCTGGGTATCGGCCGCTCGGCGAGAGAGGTTGGCTGGGCGGACGGTGGACGCCGGACGCTGGACGCTGGACGCTGGACGGTGGCTGGACGGCACTGTGCGCAGCGCACGAACTAAGAAACCCGTTTTCGCGGATTTGGTTGCAGCCGGCAGCGGTGGAGATCTGGATTGTCGCCCGTGATCGCAGCGTCTTGCCCGGGAGCTTTTTTTTTTTTTTTTTTGGTTTCGCTGCCAGCAGCCTTGTATGCAGCTTCTCGTCCGTTCGCTGGGAGAAGCAAGAATCGGCGTTTGGTTGGTAGGGGGGCTGTTTTTAGCTGCAGACCGACCACATGAGCGACGGCGAGGGAAGCCAAAGTAGAATGGAGCAGCGGAGTTGTCGCCTCTGCCGCCCGTTTTTTCCGCCTTCCCGGTCTGCGGCACGCTACATCATACTTACATGCGCTTCCCCCTTCGCTGCTCTCCTCCGCAAGCACGGGGAAGCAGCAGCTACGAGGCAGGTGGGGGATCACCAGAAACCGGCCGTGGAATCGTGCCACGAGGTCAGGCAGCACGCAAACCCAAAACCCAAAACCCAAACCCCAGCCCCAAAACCCAAAACCCCAAAACCCAACCGCAGCTACATATGTATTCGAACGTGCGCCGTCGCAGATCCCCGGTGGCGGAACTCCGTCGGCGGGATCGCTTTATGTAAGAGCATCCGCCCCAGCTTCGGCATCTGTGGACGTGGACCGTCGGGGGTCAGCGACAGCAGCAGCAGCAGCAGCAGCAGCAACAAACGCAGATGCGGAGAGAGCAGCGAATGCCGTCCGCAGGCGCCGCACCCACCCAACCGGGCCTCGCTCGACACAAACTTGGCAACGGTATCTACCGAGCGACGGCTCGTCACAATCTGGATTTGTTTCTGCTGGAGAATACCGTATGTATGCTGGCGGGTGGACAGTGGACAGTGGACGCTGGACGCTGGACACTGGAATAATGGTGCGGGTGGGGGTGGGTGCGGAATCGGCACTGATCGTGGGAATCGGAGAAACGATCGCACGGTCGTGGTTGGCGGAGAGCAGAGCGAACTAAGCAAAACAACACCGGGGGGCCCAGGTCGGGCTAGCTCTGTGGATGGACGCTGCAGTGGGCGTTGGGCCGTGCTGCTGAGAACAGAAAGACAGACGGCCAAGAACTCCACGGTGGTTCAAACAAAGGCAGCTGCTCGAGCCAGTCCCCTCTCTGTCGTATGACGAACCCGAATGGAGCGCGAACCGTCAGACAACGGCAACGACGCCATCGCTGAGGCGGGCGTGCAAGTGGTCCGCCGTCCTCCCGCCGGGCTCCACCTCTCGATCTGATCTCGTCCCCGCAGCCAACGTATGGACGGACGAGCGGAGAGAAGCAGGATTCCGAGTCCGTCAGAAAAAAAAAAACCACGGGCAGCACGAATGGAATGGGGTGGATTGAGGGTGGAGGGTGGAGGTTGGAGGTCTGAGGCAGGCAGACAGGCAGCAGGCAGCCAACTGCAGCCAACTGCCTGCGGGCGGGTTTGAAATGCTCTGAAACTTGGAAGCAGGGCCGAGCTCTGCGAGTACGTAAGGCGGCAGTTTTGACCTCTTCGCGAGCACGTCTCGACTTGTGACGAGTCCGGCAGAGGATCGAGGGGCCCGTCTGCTCTGCCGATCCGTTTTCTGGACTCCCGACCTGGCACGAGAGTTTCGGGCCGATCTCGGCGGGTTTGGCACGGCGACGTTGGCTCCGTGATCGGCTGTCCGTCCGGCTCGGTCCCGCCACAGGCGCGCCGAGACGGGGGAGATGAAGGGAACCGAGCGGCGAGACACGCAACGCGGGCGCGGCCGATGGTGTCTGGCGGAGCGCTGGCTGCGTGGAAGCGGACTTCCGGACGCCGGTCGTGTTTGTGCTCCGCAGAACGCCGAACAGTCTCTCCCGCGGCCGCCCCCTGACTCTCCGTGGGTGGCCACGCGCACACCAGTAGAACAGCGCCAGCACGGCGGCGGGATGCGGCCGACGCGCTCGCCACCAGGGCGACGTTCGACACGCGCTCCGCCATCCAGCCCTTCGCTCCCTCCCCTGCGGTCGCCCGCCCATCAGCACTGCAGGCATCCGCAGTGCCCATCGATATCTCCTTTCTTTGTGCGCGCAGACACAACCTCTTGGCGCTTTCGCCCCCGGCCGCCCAGTCGCGACGCGGAGATCTGCGAGCGCAGGTTTCAGGCCCGAACGAGCGAGACGCATACATGTGCATGTACTCGAGCTACGTGTGGAGAGATGTATCACGCTCGCCGTCCAGCAGCGCGCTTGTCCGGGAGAAGCCGACTGTACAACAAACATATCTACATGCATCCATACGACTCCACGCAGCGACGCAGGAACCGAAGGCCGACGGGACAGAGCTGGAGCGGCCGGGACAACACGGGCACGGCGGCGGCGGCGGCGGCGTACCGCGGAGCAAGCGCAGATGGGCGGGCCGTCGGCACGCTGTCTCGCCGCACCGTGCTGGCGTGGCGATATCTCCCGCCGTTTCCACCGATGCTCTCCTCCCACCGCACGGGCCCGCCACCGGCCAGTCGCCCGCCGTCGCCCGTTCGAGCTCCGTGCATTGTGGCCGCCTCGTCCTGTTCCGGGCTGGCTGCTGGCTGGCTGGCTGGCTTGGCAGCTGCATCGCGCGGGCCCGTCTTGCAACCGCATCCCGGCCACGCACCACCCTCCCAGCTGCCACAGCAGCATGCGTGGGTGGTGCAGCATCCCGCATGCGGCACTGGTTAGTCTGGTCGATCGACCGACCACACTCGCTCGGCCGGCCGCCGTGCCCACGCAGGAGGCCCTCGGTGGAGTTTCGATTCGTCCGTCCGCCGCTATACAGGTATAGACACTGGCCCACATAGACTGCGTGCTGGGCTTCGCGGTTGCTCGGTGCGACGGATCGGAGCGGGCGCGGGGCAGCTGGCAGACGGCAGACGGCAGACGGCAGGCGGCGGGCGAAACGGAAGAGGAAAGCAGGCACTTGCCGCGGTCGCCGCCCCGTGACCGCGCCGGCAGCGCCGCGCACGACATATCTATGTATGTATGCGCACTGCATGCTTGGCGCCGTATTGGCGGATGTGGATTCCGAGAGCGCACGAGAGTTGCCCGGCTCTGCCCGTCCCACCGGAAGCGCCTGGACCCCGCAGCCAAACACATCCGCCACGCTTCTCGCCGGCGCCAGCTCGCAGAGCGCAGAGCGCAGAGCAGACAGAGCACGCCGTCTGCGGGGCGTCGGGGCTGCCGAGCCTTGCACCCCCAGTTCGCATGGCACACCTCTTCCTTTTCGCCATGCGGCGGCACACATACTCTGCATATGTATCTACACACATCAGACAACATCTACACATCTCTGTGTGTATGTATGTGTGCGTGCATGCATGCACAGCGTGACCGACGGGAAAGAAAGAACAAAGGGATGGATGGATGGATGGATGGATGGATGGACGGAGCGGGACCCGCCTGTTGGGCTGAGTGGTCATCCCTCCCCTCTCGCGCAGGTGTGGCTCCGGTTTTGCTTTTCCTCCCTGACGATGGGGCGGGGCGGTGATGGACTGCATGCCCCATTTCCTTTCTCCCGTCCCTGCTGCTTCTTCTCTCTCCTTCCTGCTGCGTGTTCCCCTTTTCTTCTTTCTCTCTTTCTCTTTCGCTTTCTCTTTTCTTGTTTTCTTTTTTTTTCTTTTTTCTTTCTTCCTTCTTCCCTTTTCTTTTTTTCCTGCTGGGGGGTTTTTCTTCCACGCTGCGAGCTGCGGATGCAAGGTTGGCTGCGGCCCCGAACCGGACCAGAATATGGTCTGAGCTGTCGCTGGCTGTGGCCGGGTCTGGCAGCCTGCATACACACATACATCATACATACACAGACGACATGCTTACATTTGCAAGGGCGCGAGCAGGGGCAGGGGGCAGCTTCGCTTCATGCGCTCCCCACATTCTCGCGAGCATGGGTGGCGGTGTGGGCGGTGGGCCGGGGCACGCTGAGATCGCTGGAGGGTGCGGAGGGAACTGGCGCGGGCTGGATGGATGGGGACTCGCGCAGAACACAGATATAGAGGCGTGTCCGTCCCCCGCCATCCACACCACCGCCGCCCCTCCGGACCTTCGTCCGCGGAAAGAACACATACTTGCCCACCACACATTCACACATCACCACGCTCCATCCCAGCCCAGCCTGCTCCCGCCCCCTACGCACACCGCCTGCGCTCCCCCGACCCAGCGCTCTGGGCCCCGCGCTCGGAACTGATCCAGCTGCTCCGACCGACGGAACAAAATAAAAAAAGAAAAAGAAAAAGAAAGAGAGAACGAAATCGCGATATCCGGCAAAAGGCAGCCATCTGCATGCCCCGCGCACCCAGATGGATCCCGCCCGCAATGTCTTCAGCCCAGCCATGACCCGGACCGGACACGCACAGCCGTTCGTCTTCGCCGCGCCGCGCCCGTCCGCCGCCTCCACCTTCGCCTTCCCGCCCCCGCCCGCCCCCGCCGGCTCGCTCAAGCGCGCGCGCCCGTGCGGCCTCTCCGACACCGACGCCCACCCGATCGCGAAGAAGCGGCGGCTGAGGCTGCACCTGGTCACGTCGCGCCTGTCGTTGCCGTTCGCCGTGCCGGCGGCCAGCCCCGGCGTGCGGCCGCCGCGCCCGTGCGTGGCCGCCGCGCTCGCCCGCCGTCCCCGCGGCGGCAGCGTGCTGCGCAAGGCCGCGATCCTGAACAAGATCAAGCGCGACGCCGCGGCCCGGCGCATCGAGCACGACAAGCGCGTCGAGGCCGCGCGCAGGGAGTTCAGGTTAGTCCGCAGCGAACGGTGGCGGCGAGAGAGTGGCTGGTGGGGGCTGCGACTGATGGCCGCGCGTGTCTGGGTGCGTGCAGGGAACGACTCGCCGCCGCAGCGCACTCGAGTTTCCAGCGCAGCGGACTGGTGCGCCGCCCCCGCCGGCGGCGCCGCCCCCCCACCCCGCCGCGATCGCCGTCGCCGCCCGCTGCGGACGAAGAGCCGCGCAGCACCACCGCGTACCCGCAGCCGCTGCTCGCCCCTTTCTTCGACGACGGCAGCAGCGCGAAGGACGTCGACCCGTACGCAGAGATCCCTAACTACTACCGGCCGCCGTCGCCGCCCAGCGAGGCCGAGCTGGACCGCCAGCGCCGCGGCATGGGGCTGGACATTGGGTACTGCTGAGCCGCGTGCCTGCTGCTCCGTTGGGGTCGCCGTCTGCCGGTTCGCGCGCACTCGGATATCCAAGCCGGCGACGACGACGACGACGACGACGGCGACGCCCGCCACCCCGCTTTTCTTCCTTTTTCTTCTTTCTCTTCTCGCTTCGCTTGTCCTCTCCTTTGTCGCTTTCTTTTGTTCCGGGATGGATGGGGGCGGCAGCGTGCATTTACTGCGGTTCGGTACATATCGTCACGGGTGTATTTCCTTCGTGCCCATTTCATTTCTACGTACGTCTTCCCTTGTCTCCTCCGTCCTCTGCCTTGTCCCTTCGTCACGCAGCCGTGAACTTCGCCGCACGATCCAGTGCGATATCACGCATCGCCTGTTGTTACTCCGTTCGTATGTAAGCGCAAACGGAGAAAAAGAAAAAAAATCAGCATATAGTGGGGACGGACCGCGATCGCCTCCTGCTTCTCCAGCGCGATGTCGCCCCGCGCAATCCGGGCGGTCATGTCGGCCACGATCGCGGCTCGTGGCCGGGCGTTGACGAAGACGCTGTCCGTTGCGCATTAGCCTCCTCCCGCCCCTCTCGCTGGAGTGGAGTGGGAAACGGAAACCCACACGTATCGCAGCCCCGGAAACGTGCGTTCGTAGAGCTCGTTGAGCGTGCGCAGCTCGTCGGCCTGGCCGGCGCGCAGGGACGCCTGTTCGTCGCGCGACGCGGCGGAGTCGACGGCCGTGGCGCCCAGTCGCGGATGCGCGCTGAGGATGTCGAGCAGTCGCGGATCGTCGCGCGGCAGGTCTGCGATCCGCGCCGTCGCCCACTCCACCAGCTCCGCGTACGTCGCGAACTCCGGCGGCGGCGCGGCGGCCGCGACCACACTGCGCAGCGCCGCGGACGGCTCGAAGAGAATGTTCAGCACCGCCGGCGTCGCCGACGGCGGGTGCGGCAGGATGGGCACGACGAGCATTGTTGTGCAAGACGGTTGCGGGCGAGCGGGGTTGTGCAGTACGGCGTCGCCCGATATCGTCCATGCGGCTGCGTACGTAAGCCGATAACTAACCCCAGTTTGTCAGCGTCCGCTCAACATCTGGGGCGGTGGAAGCAGAATCAGACCCAGACCCAGACCACAGGGAAAAGTGGGAGAAAACGCATCCGTTCCGAGCACATGGGTAGAAGCTACGTCACGTCCGACTCCGAGTCCGAAGGATCCTCCAATGGGAATGAACGTGGGTTTTTTGCTCGTCAACAGCTGTCCAACATACATATCCAACTTCACCTTATCCAGGGTAGGGGTTGCTGGTAATCCTCCGACTACAAGGTATGCATCGCCTATAACGCTGGATGCCGTGATGGAACCGTTTGTATGTACCGATAAGATCGAGATCTCAAACCCCCGTATCGATCTTGACTGCCAGTGGAAGAAACCAGCGATATCTACACAGCACACGCCATACTCCGTGTCAGGAGTAGGTAAGCAACCCCACGCAACCCCCCCGCGCTTTCATTCCCTTGCCATCTTTGCACTGGCAAAAAGTGATATCCGTATGTATATATATCGGAGTTCTTGGTTTGTGGTTGCTGAGGAGTGGGTTGCCGGTAGGCTTCAAAAACACAGGGGGAGCTCTCCAAATGGCTGGATACCTTCGAGGACCGATTCGATTCACTTTCCAGGGGTTCGATTCGCTTTCTTCGGTTGCGGTGCGACACGTGCTGTCACTCGGCCTGGACGCTCGCCGCGTTTGTTGGCGATGAAACCGGCCGACCGACCCCCCACCGGCCGACCGACCCCCCACCGACCGACCGGGGCCGGACAACCCAGCTCGCCTGTGTGCCTATTGGGGGGGGGGGGCAAGTAAGGAAGGAGACCAGATCGGGGTTCGAGATCTGGGTTCTCTGGTCTTTCCCTTTCCACCATACGGACGCGGGAGTGAGACGAAGGACAGGACAGAGGAAGACGCCCAGAGTTTTGAGGAAGAGATAGCGGAGGCGCGAGATCTTCAGCTGGAAAGGGGATGCGGTGAGGGTGCGAGGAAAGTTGTACATATATCGGGAATGGGCCAGGGTGGAGGGGGGGGCACAACGACAGTGGACGGGGGAAACTCGCTGTGCTTCTGGCCATGATCTAGATAGGTCGCATGCGAGTAATCCCCCATCCCCCCTTTCTTTGATTTAGTCATTGATCTCGTGCGACCTATAGATCATGGCAATGTAGTTTTCTTAACATGCCGTGTCAGAAGCGCAGTGTGTCGAGTGATCGTCTGTGCGAGGAACATAACCGGGATACAATACAAAAGTGGGGTGAAATTGCTACCGTAGATACTCATACTGTCCGCCTACTGTATCTGAGTCTATTCCAGAATACATGTTTCCCGCCAACGGAGGCGCAATGCCAGATAAAAAAGAGCTCGTAGTTAGTTACTCCTTCCTGCCACCCAGCACCGGGTACTACGCCATGATCATCTAGAATTCATCCCATATTATTGTCGCGTGCTTGCCGGGTCAGTCCACCGGCTCTCCCAGTAGTCCCAGTCCCATTTTCTCATGTCGTGTGCCTATCAGTCGCGCTCACATCTTTCGTCTTTGTGCACGGTTTGGTACCCGTGGCCACGCCACACCGCATCCGCTGTGCTGATACCATATCATGCCATACATCCTATTGTAAAAAGAAAAAAACATTTTCGCTGGGATCCAGCACAAGGGCGGTTGCAATTGGGGATTGTCAGTGGTGGCTGTCGCAGCATAGGTTTTTGAATTGCCGCCAGAATAATGCGTTGCTACTGCAAGAATCGTATGAGAAGCACGGATACTGAACTTCGGCGCTGGAGTACAACTATACCATCTTGGCGTTTAAACGAGGCGAAATATCACATGCGGATCAATGTTGTATTCAAACCCCCATCCTTAATTCACTATCCCGACCTTCAACCAAGTACATATACTCTGCGCCATACGAGGCAGATATACAGAAGAGATATCCGGGCCGAACAGCCCGTTGTGTTGGGGGGTTTTTTCACACGCAAAAACCTGCATTTTGTACCAAAGAGTGCTGGGGCCTGGTAGTGGAATTGTTTCGTTGTTTAGATGTGGTTGTATCCCTTCGCGGCTTGAGTACCTCAGTAGTAGATACAGGGCCCGTTCTGATACTGGGGCTGCTACTGTAAAATGCAGTACATAGTGACGCCACTATCATTCGCGACACGTACTTACATAGATATTAGAGTGCAAATACGTATTAATAGCTGGTTCAGGATAGCATCAGCCTCGGTACGCATGGGAGTCAATATCTACTAGATTTGCGCTGATACGTGGAGCAAATAGCGTAGTGCTGCTCGATCCACTCTAGTACAAGTACCCCCTTTTTGTTATCTACATATTGTATGTACATACATATGTATATATGGGAGTATCTGATACTTGCTTCGGTTGCGACCAGGTCCGAGAAGCCATAAACCCCGCTCTGCCAAGGACAGGTATTGGGGCTTTACATGGCTGCCGCGTCGGGCCCGGGAGGACGCGAAGAATTCTGCCCTGTATCTATGTGCCTACTGCTCAATTAAAGTGAATCAATCATCTCGACTATGTACAGTAGGTGAGGTCGTTTATCTAGCACTCGGGCGTAAGGATCTGCCTCGAAACTCTCCGGACCAGGGATGTCTTTTAAACTCATCGTCATCTTTCTTTGGCCTAGGGCCTAGGGCCGAGACGAGGACTGTCCTAGGACCTTGTAGATATTAACCCAACATATGTACTACATACACGGGCCCTGGTCAAGGTCTCGTTACAAACTAGGACTAGGTGCTTAAATAGGTAGAGTATATCTAACGTCGTAGTTCTTTGCTGCGTCTGAACCAAAAAGTAACTTCGGCACTTGATTGATGAAATAATGAATGCATCGCAGAGTTTTTGATGGCTTCTCGGGCCCCTGGGTTCGTATTTCCCGTCCTGGATCTCAGGAGTCTAGGCTCCAGGCTCGCCATGATCAACACTGGCCGCATATGCGAGTAATTTGAAACCCCCCCAAAAAAGCACAGCTTGATGATGATGATGGTGATGATGATGATTACTCATTCGCCGCAAGCGACCCTATTGGATCATGGCGATATTAAGAGCGCGGCTTGATTGCCCCCCCTCGGTGCGGCCGACGAGGACCGAGTGATGTCGCGTGCCCACAGCTCCGTCGCCATGGGCGTACAATTACCCGCGGGGGGGGGGGGGGGGGGGGGGGGGGGGGGGGGGC